>OKVB01000087.1_pt1 | contig 67020 bp, 54 predicted proteins | sample 1606651 | NCBI WGS metagenome assembly OKVB01 (sample SAMEA3882518, study PRJEB24775) | human gut metagenome | biome: human-associated habitat; feature: intestine environment; material: feces | place: Netherlands | collected 2009/2010 | reverse complement strand
AGATAACAAAAGCCTATAATCTGCCATGTGATTATGTGATACATACTGTAGGACCTATATGGAATGGTGGAAGGAATAGAGAAGAGGAACTTCTTGCTAACTGCTATTTTAATTCCATGAAGCTGGCAATGGATAATGGAATCAGGTCTATTGCATTTCCTTCTATATCAACGGGAGTATATAGTTTTCCGGTTGAGTTGGCAGCAAAGATTGCAGTACATACAGTAAATAGATTCTTGCAGGGTACTCCAGACAGCTTTGATTTGGTGGAATGGGTGCTGTTTGATACTCACACTGAATCAGTATACGAAGCAGAAGTTGATCAACTGTATAAAATGATATAATCAGAAAGCTGAGTAAGTCAGGATGCATTGAATGCAGATGGAGGATACGGACAAACTTCCAAAGGGCAAAAAGCCATGCCTTTCCCTTCGCGAGTTGGAAAAACAGGTAAACACAGATTTGGATTTACTTGTAAATATCGTGGACGGACAGATGACAGTCTGTGAACTTGTAGACCGATATTTGAAAACAAAGATCGGAGTAAGGCAAAGCACGAAACAGGGATATGTTACAGTGCAGAGATTGCTTGCGAAGGAAGCATTTGGCAAAAAGACAATACGAAGTGTGAAAACATCCGGTGCAAAGCTGTTCCTTATCAAATTGCAGCAAGAGGATGGAAAAAGCTACAGTTCTATTCATACAATCCGGGGAGTGCTGCGACCAGCTTTTCAGATGGCGGTGGATGATGACATTCTTGTAAAGAATCCATTCGGATTCCGGCTTGCCGGAGTATTGGTAAATGATGCAGTCACAAGAGAGGCAATATCCAAAGACCAAATGCGAAAATTCCTGAAGTTTGTGCATGACGATGTGGTGTACTGTAAGTATTATGAAGTGGTGTACATACTCTTTCATACAGGAATGCGAATATCGGAATTTTGTGGCTTGACGCTGAAGGACATTGATCTTGAGAATAGAACTGTGAACATCGACCATCAGTTGCAGAGAACATCGGATATGCGATATATCATAGAAACCACAAAGACGGATGCCGGAACAAGAGTATTGCCAATCACAGAGGATGTGGCACAAATGTTTCAGGCAATCATTGAGGATAGAAATGCACCGAAAGTGGAGAAAGCTATAGACGGCTATAGCGGATTCCTATTTTATGATGATAATGGAATGCCACTTGTGGCAATGCATTGGCAGCACCGATTCAATCATATGGTCGGCAGATACAATGACATCTACCGGGTGCAGATGCCAAACATCACACCTCATGTATGCCGACACACGTATTGTTCGAATATGGCAAAATCGGGAATGAATCCCAAGACGCTGCAGTACCTCATGGGGCATTCGGATATATCGGTCACGATGAATGTGTACACGCATATCGGATTCGATGATGCTGAGGAAGAATTGAAACGGATGGAAGAGTTTAGGAAGGCACAGGCGGAGGTTGAGCAGAAGAAAGAGAAAACGATGTCGCAGAAGATGTTTAAGGTAGTTTAATATGGAAAAGAGATGACGCTCCGGCTTAGGCTGGGGCGTTTTTTCTGTGGAAAAAGTAAGTGTTTGGTGCTATAATAAACCTTATAAATGATGAAAGAAGGTTATACATGTTATCAATTTACCAGTTGATGAAATATTTACGTAATACACACCATATCAATGTTAAAAGCTCACAGACACAAGCACTTAGAAATATGGGCTATTATCATGGATTTAAGGGATATAGATTTATTCGAGAGGATACTAACCGTGTTAATTTTAGCTCTTTGGATGAAATTATAGCACTGAATAAATATGATATGCGACTTAAAACAGTTCTTTATCCTAAGGTAATGTTTATAGAAAATGCATTGAAGAGTTATGTTATTGAGGCTTTATTGGCAGATAGCAAATCTGAGAATTTTGATGTTATTTACAATAAATCATTAACAACATATAGAAATTATACTCCGGGGAGCCGTGCATATAAAACAGAGTACACGAAGAGAATGAATCTAAAAGGAAAAATAAATGCTGCTCTTGTTCGTGACTATAATAAGAGAAGTGTGGTAGCACATTTCTTTAATAATGATATTACAATACCTGTTTGGGCAATATTTGAAACTTTAGCGCTTGGTGAGTTTGGAACTTTATATGATTGTGCCTGTACAAATGTTAAGCTTTATGTTTCAAATATAATGAAGCTCCCAACTAATTTAGATTCAGATGGCATGAACACAAAGTTCTTTATATTTACAGTTAAAGATTTGCGAAATGCAATTGCTCATAACAATGTGATTTTCGATACTAGATTTAAAACTGGTAAGATTGATCAGCGTCTTGTTACTCTGCTTGAAACTGAAGTAGGAATTTCTAATATTGATTTCAAATATATGGATGCGTATATTATCATGATTACATATTTCCTTAGAAAGATGGGCGAAACTAAAACTGCTTGTAAGCAGTTTGTTGCTTCGTATCAACAGCAGACAGAGTATTTGAGAAATGAATTGCCAATTAACATTTATAATCAGGTGGTTGGTACACAGCATAGACCTAATATGAATGCCTTACAAAAATTCATTAGCAAATCATAAAATTCTTGCATATTTTATGCAGAAGTAGTATATTATATATAAGAATTGCGGTGGATGTCTTCGGATTACACCTGGGAGAACCTGATGCGTCGGGTTCTTTTTTTTTGTAAAATTTAGTGTAGCATTCTAAGTAGTAAGACTTTGAGGTGTTACTACCATTTTTACTACTGACTGGCAGTACCAACTTGCTCAATCTTGCTCTGATTTGCCACAATCTGTAATTTCAGAGCAAACTACACGAATCCCAGAAAAACTTGCAAAACAGGGCATTCCGGGGCAAAACAAGGAGAAACAAAACTATGATAAAAGTACTTTTCATCTGCCACGGCAGGGCTTTGAGTACAGCTATAAGTGGCGATAAAGCGGGGCAAATTGTGGTGGAGTGATAGGTGCGAGATTACGGTTTTTATACGGATGAGTAGGGAGAAAAATAGAAAATTGTGCAGAAAAAATGTGTTGAAGCAGGTGCAAAAGTGCCTGCTGATTTTGTGTTGGCAAGGTATTTTAATCAATAAAAAACTGGGATATATGAATGTTAATGTCCACAATCGTTTAGTAGAGGACTAATGGGGCGTTGTTAAATTTGAAATAAAAATAATGAAGTTCAGTTGATAAATTAATTACTATAGGATATAATATGTTTAATAAGGTTAGGAGGTTATTAAACATGCCAACACTGATTACATTGACTGAGGCAGCTACTTTTCTTGGCGTTAGTAAGGCCACGCTCAGAAATTGGGATAATGACGGTAAACTTGTAGCTGTTAGAAATCCTATAAATGGATACAGACAATATGATATGGAAAGCCTTATCAAATTGAAAAATGAAATGACCGGTCAAGAAAATTCTTTGAAAAAACAAAATGATGAACTGAAGAGTGAAGAGGCAAAAGCTATCAAAAGAGCAGTAAATAAACTTCATAGTATAATAAGAGATAGTGATGCGAATAGTAACATTGTTACTCGTTTTGATGAGATATCTAAACTTTTATTTGTGCGTTTGATGTCAGGAAGAAATATTTTTAAAGGATTTGAACAAAAAGATGCATTATATAGTAGTAAAATACAAGAAGAATATAGAAGACTATTAAATGAGTCTGGAAGAAAAATTCCAAAAAGTTATTTGAAAATTAATTTGGATGCAGATACTATTAGACTTTGCGGAAAAGAATTATATTCGTTATTGCTTGATGATTGCCAATGCGACATTAAAGGCTTGGCATATGAAGATACAATTCGTGGAACATTCGATAAAAGCGACAATCAGCAATATTTTACACCATATCAGATAGTTGATTTTATGGTTAAGGCATTAAAACCCTTTCTTAAAGGGACGGTTTGTGATCCGGCTTGTGGTACAGCAGGTTTCTTGACAAAAGTTAATGATTATGCCGATGTAAAGTTGTTTGGTTTTGAAGTTGATGAACGATTAGCCTGGGTATCCACACTGAATTTGTATATTCATGGAGCAAATGATTTTGAAACATGTTTTATGAGTAATGGTGGGAGTTTGGGTTCAGAAGCAGATTCTTATTATGAGTCTATAGATGTCATTTTGACCAACCCTCCTTTCGGAAGCGATTATACTGATAGAAAAATCCTTGATAAATATGTTTTGGGGAAGGATAAGAATTCTCGTAGAAGGGGAATTTTATTTATTGAACAATCATGGAATTTACTTAAAAAAGATGGAATACTTGCCATAATTATTGATCAGGGAGTTCTGAATTCTAAAACAAACATGGATGTTAGAGAGTACATTTTTTCGCATTTTGAAATTATGGGAGTGATTGATTTGCCGGAAAGTGCTTTTTTGCCATATGCGAATGTGAGCTCATCTATAATGATTCTTCAAAAGAAAATGGGCAATGTAAAGCAACGACAGACATTCTTCGCAAAATCAGAAAAGATTGGAAGAAAATCTAATGGTGATGATGATATTATCTATTATCAAAACGGGGATTTTAAACTAGATAGTGATTTGGATAATATCTTATATGCATGGGAAAAGTTTATTGCTGGAAATTATCAAATTCACGATAAAAATTGCTTTGTTGCAAGAGTAGACGAATATTTGGAAGAAGACAAGAGTATGAGATTGGATTATACATTTCACCATCCATACAGAAATGAAAGCAAGGAATTATTAAATAATTCAAAATCACCACTTATTTCTTTATCAGAGATATGTACTGAAAGAAGTCAATCTTATGTGCCTGCAGCTGATACTGATGCAACGAGCATACTGTTTACTGGATTAGCAAATATTGAGTCATTTACAGGAATCGCAACTCAAGAATTAACTCCAGCAGCCTCAATCAAGAGTGCGGTTAAACGGTATGAACCAAGGGATATAGTTTTTTCTAAAATGAGACCTGCGTTAAGGAAAGTTGCTGTTATGAATACGAACGAGGGTGGGTATGTTTCATCTGAATGTACGGTCTTTACAGTGCGAAATGATAGTGATGGTAAATCTCTCGTTGAACCGGAGATTCTATCGGCATTACTTAGGTCGGACTTTGTATATGGTCAAATAATGTCATGTGTGACAGGTATAGGTCGCCCTAGAATAAGTGGTAAAGATCTGAGAAAAATTATGATTCCATTACCGGATAAAAAATTGCAAGAAAAAGTAATGCAAAATTTAAGAGCTAACGAGATTTCTATAAAGCAGCTTAAAGATAGAGCGGAGGCACTTAAAGAAGAAGCGGAAAATTTGGAAATTAAAACGATAAATGAGGTTGCACTCACAATGGCAGGAGGTTATTAATGAATAGAGAAGAACTAATTAAGATTCTACATGCAACAGAAACTCCAGATAAAATTGCTAAATGGCTTAGGGAACAATACTTTCCTGAAATTATGAATCGATATAATTCGGAAGCATCTAGGAAAAGGTTTGGATTGTATAGAAATGAACAGATTCCGTTGAATGAACGTAATTTGACGGATGTTAGAACAAGAATGGGTGTTCTCATTGAATTTGAGTTAGCTAGAATATCCAATGAGATTTTGCCGGAACTTGGAATTGATGATGTGTTTTGGAGTTATGTAGTTGCAAACAGATTTCCAGATTTGGAAATAAGAGAGAACAATGGGAATCGTTTATTGAGATTAGAAATTAAATGTCTTCAATGTGTTGCAGAGGAAAAGTCAGCAAACTTTGATACATTGATAAAAGATATTAATCCTAATACAGATTTTGTAATCGTATGCTTATGGGATTGGGATAATAGGGGAAATAATATCTGTCAATGGGATTCTGCTCCTAAATTGTTTAAAATTTATGTATTTCATGCATATTCATTGGCACAATTAAGGGATACATATTGGCTAAACAAACCACCAGCAAATCTTGGTACCGGTTATCAAGGATTTGATGTAAGATATGCAGTCACATGTGCTGATAGCATCTTTTCAAAAGAACAAGGGAACTATGGAAAATTAACAAGAATTTGGAAAGAAGGTTTTGAGTATAGACCTGTTGAAACACCTGCATTATTAGATACTGAAGCAGAATATATCAAATTCCAAAAAGAAATAATAAAAGCAGGATTTGAAATTCTGGCAAAAAAACAATTGTCGGAACTATGCAAAGAGGAAATATCTTATGTAGTGTATGGAAGACAGGATATAGGATATTCTGCGGGGAATATTGGATATGTTATGGAAACAATGAGAAAATCAAAAGCACAAGAGATTGCTTTACAGAATAGGCTTTCCATTTTAGTATCGATGACTGAGAAGTATAGAAGCACAATTTATAAAATGCAACGAGATAGCATCGATGAATTGGCGAAAAATGAAAAGCCTAAAAATGTTGTGAATATTATCAATCAGTCCGAAAATTAATACTGTTTTGACAATAATCGAGGAGCTCAGAATTAAATTTTCTGCCTGAAGCATGGTTGATGAAATTAACAAGGGTGTCAAGATCAAAGTCATCGACATAGACGCCTTCTATTGTTTCAAGTTGAAATGAATTATCATTATTTTTATGTATGCAGAAATAATAGCCACCTCTATTTGGATGTCCAGAGCTGGAACGTACACATAATGTGATACTATCTTCGTTACAAAACAAGGATTGTATTTGGTCATTGGTTAACGCAATATCAGTATCTTTTGTGACAATTGGGTACTGTGGTTGTTGAGATAAATTAAAATTAGGCATATATTATTTTTCCTCCGTATATTCATCTGGTATGTGTTTTATTACAGATTCGACATTACAATTTAATACATTACAAATATCATTTAAGGTTTTCATTGTAATGTTTTTATTTTGGCGGAGAGAATCTAGAGTTCCAGTGCTAAAACCATAATCTTTTATTAGACTGTACTGACTAATATTTCGTTGTTGTAGTGTTATCCATAGGGGTTCGTAAGTTATCAATGTTATCACCTCAATAAAATTCTACAACATAACCGAGCTATCGACAATTGCCGATATATAGGCTATAATGGGATAGGCTTTGGTTAAAATGAATTTGTAGATAGGGGGAGGGAGAATCTCTACAGAAAATTGAATTTAAGACCGATGCCCCCTCTCACGCGTATTTTCGCGAAATTGCAAAGGGGGTATTGTTTTTTGCCTGGTATTTGCCGGAGAAATTTGATTTTAAAGGATATGGGGAGATATTTGTGCGCAAATAATATGGTGTTTTGTGTAAAAGTATTTCAGAATTGACTTGCTTTATTGTTCATTTAGAGTGATATATGTACATACCAAGAAGAAAGGTGGTATGTGCAATGATTAGCTTCATTTACAATGGCTGCATTAGCAGTAGAAAATACTGTCTGGATAAGACCTTCTTTGGTGGGAGCATGAAGAACGGTTCCAAATCTGCTGAATAAGTTTTCTTTTATAACGGCATCTGAAAAGTTATTGAAGCTGCCGGAAGGAAACATATAGCTGTCAGAAGATTTGTCATATCCTTCAGATAAAATTTCCTCATTGCATTTTATAAGGAACGCAAGATGATTATTCGCATAGCGTTTGCAAGATATCTGGAAGCGCATCCAGATTTAAGGAGGCGATGTTAAATGGCAAAGACAGGAATTAGAAGAGACTCAAAACACCGAGTGTTACGCAGAGGGGAGTCAATTCGGTGGGATGGAAAATATCAATTTAAATATCATGTAAATGGCAAGGCGCATTTTGTATATAGCTGGCGCCTTGAGTCAACAGATAAATTTCCGGCAGGAAAGAAACCATGCTTATCACTTAGAGAACTTGAAAAGCAAATCGGCTACGATTTGGATTCTCAAATGCATCCAGAAGGAAGAAGTATGACGGTAGAGGAACTGGTGGAACGATATCTTTCTACTAGAATTGGTGTAAAGCCAAATACAAAAGCCAATTACAATTTTGTAAAGAATCTCATGAAGAAAGAAGATTTTTATTATAAGAAAATTGGCGATGTCAAAACCTCAGATGCAAAGCTGTTTCTGATAAAGCTGCAGCAGGATGGGAAAAGATATAGTACAGTGAAAACAGTCCGTGGCGTATTAAGACCTGCTTTTCAAATGGCGGTGGATGACGATGTGCTCCATAAAAATCCGTTTGGATTTGAGCTTGCTGGAGTAGTTGTAAATGACAGTGTTACCAGGGAAGCATTAACGCGGAACCAAATGCGAAAGTTTCTTAAATTTGTTCATGATGATAATGTATACTGTAAGTATTATGAAGTTGTGTATATACTTTTTCATACAGGTATGCGTATTTCAGAATTTTGCGGCCATACAATTAAAGATGTTGATTTAGAAAATCGAATTGTAAATATCGAGCACCAGCTTCAGAGATTATCCGATATGACGTTGGTTATTGAGCCAACAAAAACTTCCGCTGGAACAAGAAAAATTCCGGTAACAGAGGATGCTGCAAAATGCTTTCAAGCCATCATCGAAGACCGGGAGAAACCAAAGGTAGAAAAAGTGGTGGATGGATATACTGGGTTCCTGTTTTTGGATGATAAAGGACTGCCATTAGTGGCAATGCATTGGGAACATCGCTTTAACCACATGGTGAAGCGATACAACGATATCTATCGGGTACAGATGCATAATATTACGCCGCATGTTTGCCGGCACACGTATTGCAGCAATATGGCGAAATCCGGCATGAATCCAAAAACGTTGCAGTATCTTATGGGACATAGTGATATAGGAGTTACACTTAATACCTACACGCATTTGGGACTAGAGGATGCAGAGGATGAATTGAGGCGGCTGGAGGAACTGCAGAATGCCAGAAAGGAACTGGAACGGACACAGGGAGAAAAACGGTGTCACAGAAGATGTTTAAAGCTATATAGAAGAATAATAAGAATACACGCTGGGCGGTATGCTCAGCTTTTTCTTACTATAATTTATTATAATGAAAACACTTACGAAGAAGATAAATGAATTATTGCCTTAAGAGCTGTTTATAGTACATATTTTATATTGAAGTGGAAAAATTGAATCAATTGTATTATAATATATTATTAAGCACAATATACGAAAGGGGGCATGACAATGAGAAACAAGACAGGAAAATTGTTTCAAAATATTCAAACAAGAAAAGTGTCGGCATATGAATACATTAAAAAAAATGAATATTATGCATTTGTTGAGATGATACAAAAGCAAGGAAATAATCAGTGTATTTTTACCTCTGATATTATGCTTAAATTTATGGAACATTTTTTATATGAGCATAATGCAAAAATCACAGCGATTAACTTTATGGTTGAGGATGAGTCATTACAGGAAGAGATTTTTGCGTTACTTAATAAAATGGATAAACAACCAGCTTTTTGGGATAGATTGAAACGAAAATTACTTTTTTTAAGTGAAGATAATTGTATAGAAATACAGAGTGTAGATTTTAAATGTTCAGATGATGGTTTTTTATTAAGTTTAATGGTAAATGGTTTGTTCACTGTTACAGATTCCTCATACTCTAAGGTGGCTGATGAATTGAGCAGCTTAATGGAGGTGCTCATAAAGTGAAGAAATCAATAATAGTTAAGATATTTGTTGGTGCACTTATAATCCCTATAGTATCCTTGCTTTTGATTAGTAAATTTAATTTATTTTTGTATTTTGATTTTATTCCGGTTGATTATCGGTTTGAAGCTGGACTTGGAAGCTATATGTTTGTTTTGGATGCCATATATGAATATATTGTAATTCTTATTTCAAATCAATATACAAAAATAACGTTTATAATTTATAAAACAAAAAATGAAATGGATATTGGGAACACACCAACTGTTGTATGTAGTGAAAGTAACAGTGGTGTTGCGTCGTTTAATTGTAATGTCATATTAGAGGGAAATTTAAAGAAACTTCGAAAAATAAAGGTATTATTACCTTTGCCATTGTGGGTTACATCTCAAATTTCGCAAGATGACGATTCAATATCAAGCTCTACTGAAGGTGTAATTTGGAATTTTTCTAAGCTGCTACCGTCGAATGGTGTATATCAACAAAGTATTGAATGCACATCAAAAGTGCCATTGATAAAAAATCAAAATAATAACACATTGTCTATAAAAGTTCGCCCTCAATTAGTTAAGAAACATTGTTGGAGTGCATGGGGGATTGAGTTTAAATCAAATAAAGTAGTAATTAAGAACGGAGAGTGAAAGAACATTGATTACAACGACTAGGTGGACAGATGAAAAGAATGACAGCCTTTTGGCAATTGAAAATCTGTTATTGGCTGCACATCCGGATGAGATATTGGATGATACTGCTAGTTATATGAATTGGAGTATAGAAAAGCAGTTTTTAGATAATAAAAATATACAGTTGAATGGGAAAAATGTGGAATACAATGTATATACGTTTTCGGTTGATTATGTACCAGGGGGTATGCAGGCTGAAGATGATATGACAATGAGAAGGAGTGGATTTGTTGTTCCATATTTAAGCGCAGGAAAAGTTAGGTATATCATTGATAGAAATTCAGATGCATTGACCTTACTTAGAAAGATGCTTGGATATACCAAAAAAGGTGAGATTGTAAAATCTGCAATGCCGGTTTCGGGGGACATGTTTGTTTGGCTGATTAGTAAAGTTTATACTGGTGATAATCTGATTGAAAGTAATAGTGATGCTTTAGCAGATTTGACTGTAGATTCTATTCGAGGATTTAAGGGAAATACTGAAGATTTACTAACTAAAGTTAGTACTTCCGGCGAAACAGTTATGAATATTATAAGCAGCCTTTCATTTTTGATTGAGAGTCAAAATTTAAACCAAATAACGCTGGATTTAAAATATAGAGAACATTCCAATATAGAAGTATCATTAAGCAAGAAATATACAATTGCAACGTCCATGGAAAGATATATGGGAGAATTAAGTAACAAGACAGATTTTGAGTCTAAAGCGAGTTTATTATTATTGTTATATATAGAAATATTTCCAATTATTATCCAAGAATACCAAATTGAAGTGGAAGCAACTTTGTGGGGGCAAGGTAAATGCGTAGAATTTTTACAACAAGTAGCTGAAGATTTATCAGAAAAAGTAACAGCAAGAATAGCTGATTTGAATTCTCGCCCTGAGCAATTAAGAATACCACTTGAAAGTGAAAAAATTATAGAAGATTAAAAGATAGCCTGTCCTTTTTACGGGAGAGGCTATTTTAGTAAGAAATGTCGTAGTAGTAACCCCATCCACTTTTTACTCCGTTTCTACTACGATTGCTGTACACATCTTGCAAAATTTTGCTAAGATTTGCATTTTATGTACAGAAATGACCAATACATAAAGAAAAATTAACACCGCGCAAAACGCTGCAAATGGCAGTAGGAAAGCGCCTTTTGAAAGGAGTTTATATGAGTATACGAGTGCTCTTCGTTTGCTTAGGCAACATCTGCCGCAGCACCATGGCCCAAAGCATCTTCACCCATCTGGTCCACAGACAGCACCTCGATGCTGTTTTCGAGATAGATTCAGCTGCGACCAGCCGTGAGGAAATAGGCAATCCGCCGCACTACGGCACCAAAAACAAACTATACGAGGAGCATATTCCTCTTATTCCACACCGCGCGAGACAGATGACACGCGATGATTATTTGTACTATGACCTTCTGATTGGAATGGACACTGCAAATATCAGAAATATGACAAGGATTGCAGGTGGCAGTGACAGTCAGCAGAAGATATTTAAGATGCTGTCATTTGCTGATTACGGGACAAATCATAAGCTTACAGCAGCGCGCGATGTTGCAGATCCATGGTATACAGGTGATTTTGATGCGACCTTTGATGATGTAATCAGTGGATGCCGGGGCTTGTTAGAATACATAAAAGAGGTGTATAATCTATAGCCATAGCAATTAAAAGAGAATAATAGCAGCGGTTACGGTGCTGAATACAGCTGCGATAATTAATTTCAGGAGGCACAAATGCAATTACAGAATGGAAGACCGACAGATACCACAGGCAGACCGGATAAAGAAATTCGTACATACGATTTTTTGGACAAACTGGGAATCGAATATCAGAGAATAGACCACGAAGCGGCATTTACGATGGAGGTTTGTGAGGAGATTGACAAGACACTCGGCGCAACAATCTGCAAGAATCTTTTTCTGTGCAACCGCCAGAAAACTGATTTTTACCTGCTCATGATACCGGGAGACAAGACCTTTAAGACAAAAGAGCTCTCGCATCAGATAGGCAGTGCGAGACTTTCGTTTGCAAGTCCGCAGGATATGGAAAAATATCTGGATATCACACCGGGCTCAGTCAGTGTGATGGGACTGATGAACGACCATGACAATGCGGTCAGGCTTCTGGTGGATGAGGATGTGCTAAAAGGTGAGTGGGTTGGATGTCATCCATGCATAAATACCTCCAGCCTCAGGATAAAGACAAAGGACATGTTTGGCCCGGTGATAAAGGCCATGCATCATGATATGACAGTGGTAAAATTAACAGGTGAAGCATAGTAAAGCCTGACAGAACGTAAGGAGAACCAATGGTAAAAGCAGTATTATTTGACATGGACGGAACACTCATAGATACGGAGAAATATTATCGTATTTTCTGGCCGATGGCACTTAAGCAATTCGGCTACGAGATGACAGATGAGCAGGCGCTTTCAATGCGAAGCCTCGGGCAGCCGTATGCACCGCAGCATCTTAAGGATATGTTTCATGATCCGGATATGGATTATAATAAAATCAGGGCATATCGGAGAAAAATCATGGAGGAGCATCTGGAAAAGGTGGGTATTGAGCTTAAGCCCGGTGCAATTGAGATACTTACATATTTGAAGGAAAAAGGCATTCACAGAGCGATTTCCACAGCGAATGATATAGAAAGAGCTGAGAAATATCTTAAAAAGATAGGGCTCTACGGATATTTTGACAAGATCATCTGTGCACCTATGGTGGAGCATGGAAAGCCGGCACCTGATGTGTATGAGTTTGCATGCAGCGAGCTTAAGCTGGCACCTGAGGAGTGCATGGCGGTAGAGGATTCGCCAAATGGTGTCAAAAGTGCATATTCTGCAGGCTGTAAGGTTGTCATGGTGCCTGATTTGACACAGCCTGATGAGGAGCTGAAAAAGATGCTTTTTGCCTGTGTTGACAGGATAGATGAGATTAAAAGTATAGTATAATCACAGCATATATAAGTCGTGGAGGCATGATGGGCACAGAAAATGATTTACCGGGAATTTCATTAAAAGACGAGCAGAGACAGCTTCAGAATATCATAGGCATTGCACAGGATAATCTGGACCGTGCAAAGGAATCGGTAAAAAAGCTGACAGATGATTTAGATGATTTAAGAGATGTCTACGAGGCACAGGACAAGGAGGGACTTGCCCTGTGGAACAATGCGACAGCGCAGCTTCATGAGAACGAGAGAAATATCGTAAGATGTGAAAAGGCGCGGAAAAAGCCGTATTTTGGCAGAATAGATTTTAAGGATCCGCGTCAGAAGTCACAGGAGTCCTACTATATAGGCAGAGTCGGTATTGCAAAGAATGCATCAGAGCCTGTGGTCATTGACTGGAGAGCACCGATTGCATCCGTATATTATGAGAGCAGTCTTGGACCATGTAAGTACACGGTGAGCTCAGAGGGTACTTTTGAGATTGATTTAAACAGAAAGCGCACCTATGAGATTGCAGAGGATAAGCTCATAGACTTTTTTGATTCAGATGTCGTAGCAAATGATGAGCTTCTGACAAAGTATCTGGCTAAGAATAAAAAGGCAGTGCTCGGAGAGATTATCGCGACAATCCAAAAGGAGCAAAACCTTATTATCCGCCGTTCGCCAAAGACGAATATCATTGTGCAGGGAGTTGCAGGCTCAGGAAAGACAACAGTTGCAATGCACAGGATATCGTACATTTTATATAATTATGCTGATGATTTCAGACCGGAGGATTTCTACATTATAGGCAGTAACCACATTTTGTTGAACTATATTACAAGCGTGCTTCCGGAGCTTGATGTGTACGGCATAAAACAGATGACTATGGAGCAGCTTTTTACAAGGCTTTTGTACGAGGATTGGGATGACAAAAAGTACAGCATACATGAAGTCAGCAAAAATGACAGTAGAAACAGCATAAAGGGCAGTAAAGAATGGTTTGAAGCTCTTGAAAAATTCTGTTTAGATTACGAGGAAAAGTGTATTCCAAGAGATGAGGTCTACATGGAAAAAACAGGCAATCTGCTTGTGGGAAAGGTGCTGATAGACACTTATCTGCATGATAATCCGCTTCTTTCCATGCAGAGTAAAATCCTCATGTTAAATGAGATAATTTACTCGAAGTATGAAAATGAGGTTCTCGGTAAGGAAGTGAAGTTCCCTGCAAAGGAGCGCAGGGAGCTTGATAAAAAATACAAAACCTATTTCGGTAAGGATGACTGGAAAGGCTCTGTGTATGATTTTTACAGGGATTTTCTGCTTAGTCAGAAGGAGAAGGAATATGATATAGATATTCCAAAGGACTCATTTGATGTGTATGATCTGGCAGCGCTTGCGTATATTTATAAGCGTATCAAGGAGACAGATCCGGTTCGTGAGGCGAGTCATGTGGTTATTGATGAGGCACAGGATTTTGGCATGATGGCATACTGCTGTCTGCATTACTGCCTTAGAAACTGCACATACACTATCATGGGCGATACATCGCAGAATATACATTTTGAGTATGGCTTAAATGACTGGGAGGACTTGAAAAAGCTGATACTCACAGGCACATATGACGCATTCGGTCTGCTTCGAAAGAGCTACAGAAACACTGTTGAGATTTCAGAATTTGCAACAGAGATACTGCGCCATGGAGATTTTGCAATTTATCCGGTGGAGCCTATTATCAGGCATGGGAACGCAGTGCGCATAGAGGAGTATGCCAATGTGCGCTCACTGATTTCGGCATCGGTTGACACGATAAAAGGCTGGCAGAGTGAAGGCTATGAGACGATAGCTGTCGTGTGCCGTGATGAGGCAGAGGCTCTCAAGGTGTCTGCTGAGCTTAAAAAACATATAGAAATAGCAGATGATGATATTGAAACTGCACAGTTTGGTGCAGGAGTCATGGTACTTCCGGTCGCGTATACAAAGGGACTTGAGTTTGATGCTGTATTGCTGTTTGACCCATCAGAGAGAAAATATCCGGCTGATGATAGTCATGTGAAGCTTTTGTACGTTGCGGCTACTCGTGCACTTCATGAGCTTGCTGTATTCCACCGGGGCAGGCTGACACCGCTTATTGCAGACCCTGCTCCTTCCAACAGGCATCAGAAGGAGTTTTCTGCAGAGCCGCTCACTAAGGCAAAGGAATATGAAAAGCAGCAACTGACAGAAAAAGAGATAGAAGAGCAAAAGCGTGTTGATGGCAGACGCGATATGGATGAAAGAGAGTATTTTGGTCCGTCGCGCATTGCATTAAAACCTGAGCAGGTGACAAATAAGGCTGAAAATGAGAAGCTTGATTTATCTGCATTTGTAAAAAAAGACAGGGAAAATCAAACACAATGTACTGCTACAGATATGGCAAATAAAATTAAGATTAAGGAAGTAAGTAAGGCTGCAAAAAAGAGCAGCCTCCCTCTCAATCCCTCCCCATACGCATACGGCTCAATCCCGGACAACGATATACTTCATGTAAAGGGACATTCAAAGGGCAAGTTTGCGGTAAAATGGCTCAAAAAAGGTAAGTCGCATGTTGAAATCGCCACAGCGGACGGCACACTTTATGTGATACCAATAACACCGGAGATAGTACGCGTAATCTTTGTAAAAGGAATTGGAGTGAAGCCGCATAAAACCTATTGGAAGCAAAAGGCCGATACAGCCTTCAAATGGGTGGCAAAGGAATCCAAATCGCTTATTGAAATTCAAACGGAGAAGCTGATACTTAGGATAGAAAAGAAAAACGGAGCCATACAGTATTTTGATGCCGACAGAAATCTCCTTGTAAGTGAAAATGCCACAGAGCCAAGGCTTTTAAATAATGGCGAGTGCTACACATTTTTTGACTGGGACAAATCGGAAAAGCTCAAATCCAAGGGAATACTTGCAACAGACCTTACTGATTTGACAAACAAAGCCAGATATATTTCGTTCGGAGGCAGACAGCAGAGGCTGCCGCTTGTCGTGTCAAACAATGGATATGGAATCGCTACTGCATCAAGCCGCACAGCACTCTTTTGCAATATAAAGATGTACGGACAGTATATCTTTGTAGACGGTGACACTCAAAGCGACTATTATTTTATAGGTGCAGGCAGTGTAGGCCATACACTTGAGCTGTACGGCACATTATAAAATGCAAGTTGCCCAAAGCAAAATTATCTGATAAAATATCGGCATGAGTATATACGGAGGATAACAGATGAAATTCAGGACAGAAAACGAGTTTACACATTTCAAATTTTCGGATGTGCATGTGAGCGATATCATGATGAGCTTTGGCACCTTCAAAATATGCCTTGATAACGTAATCATAAAGGCAGATAATTCTAAAAACAGAGATATCCGTGATATGAGGACAAACGGCCTTATATTAAAGCTTTCAGATGCAAATATTATTTCATTCATACGCGAGGGCTTTAAGACATATGATGCCGATGGCAACCTAAAGAGCACCACGGCTGACGAGGAGATAGATGAGGCAGATTATATCGACACCTTCAACAATTTCCTTGACGGATACGCATATTTAATCGAGAAGGAGAATGAAAATTATACCTTCGTATTCGATGGAACAGATGAGCGCTCGTACACCTTGATTGTATCGGCATCAAAGGACGAGTGCGAGTGGGACAGATTCATGAATATTGAGGCATAGAGTATGCCATGGTGCATTTTTAGACAAGTCCAAGATGCACCATGGCATTTTTAAGCCCATCTTCTTTGATATCGTCTGTCACTATATCGGCAACAGCCTTGACTTCATCGCTGGAATTGCCCATGGCAACACCGACATCACAGTAGCGCAGCATATCAAAATCATTCTGACCATCGCCAAAGCCTATTGTATCAGCCTGACTCATGTGAAGAAACTCTATCACATCACGTATGCCGGTTGCCTTGTTGACACCGCGCAATGTAATCTCACCGCTGTAAGGTTCAGGCTCTTTAAAGCTGCTCAGGGTTACTACAAATTCATCGCCGAGGAGCTTTCTTAAATCATCAATGTGGTAGTTGCAATTGCAGTAGATGGTGCTTTCAACATCAGCGTATCGATTAGAAAAGCTTGATAATTCATCATCAATCACGATATCCTTAAATGTCGGGTTGTCCTGTATCACATGCATGTCAAACTGCTTTGAGAATGCTGATATGAATTTGTCGGCCCACTTGTGGTTGGTGATGCTTTTATCCTTTGTCTGGAAGATAAGTCCTGTGTTGTTGTCGCCAACAGTGTCAAGAACCTTCTGTAACAGATTCTGCCCATAGACATGATGTGCAATTACCTTATCACCCACAGTGACATAGCCGCCGGCAGCAGCCACCACGCCGTCAAAATCAAAGGCTTTTAATGATGGATAAATCTGATTGTAACTACGTCCTGTACAAAGAAAAATCATGTGACCGTTTTGTTTTGCATTTATTAGAGCATCAGCGGTTGATGGGCTCATGGTGCTCTTGCCGAAATCAACGAGAGTGCCGTCTATATCAAAAAATAATAGTTTTTTCATAAGTGTTACCTGCCTTATTATTAATTACATATACCAAATATACTCTACAATACGAATTCAATAAAGGCAATAGGGAATGACCTAAATTTATTTAATAATTGTTGCAAAAGAGGGCTCTGTTATAACCACAATTAAGAAAAACTATAATATATTCCTATACTTTATTTTCTTAAGTTTTGATTATGATGGGTTGAAATAATAAGTTTATTGTGTTATAACGTTAAAAACAAAAGAACAATAAATGCGTTGAAGGAGACTTGGATCACCAGACACCGACAGGAATACAGCGTCACCGACTGAGAGCGCTGTTTGGAAGAGCTGATTGCAGGAACACTACCGGAGCAGATCTGTTGAACGATTGATATGGTTTATTGCATAGATAGGTTTATCGTATGTGAATTAAGCTTTTTATATATCAAAAGTAGGCAGATACGATTCATCCACGTTACGGATAAGAGTGGAGAAACAGGAATAGTCCTTTTTCTCAAAGCGGGTGGTACCGCGGAATATTTTTAGAATTTTCGCCCCGGAGCATTTCATTAATTTGATATGCTCCGGGGCTTTTTGGCGTATATAGCCCAGTTTCTACAGAGGCACATAGCAATTCGTGGGCTATATACAATACTACATAAATTTATATTCCGTCCCGCTTAAAAAATCAAAGGAGCACAAAAATATGGAATTCTTAACAGGAGCAGTTCAAAAGGAAGACCTTGGTATCGCAGAAATTCTTGCAGGCGACTACGAGGGCAAAAGCATCAAAGTAAAGGGTGCGATCCACACCATAAGAGATATGGGTGAGGTTGCATTCATCGTCTTAAGACGCAGGGACGGACTCGTACAGTGTGTATACGAGCCTGGCAAATCCCAGTTTAGCGTCGATGATCTAAAGGAAGCAGATACCGTGGAGGTATGCGGCACATACAAGAGTGATGACCGTTCTCCAAACGGCTTCGAGCTTCGTCTTGACACTATCACAATTTTATCTGAGCCGGCGGAGCCTATGCCGCTTCAGATCAACAAATGGAAACTGAATACTTCGCTTGAGGCAAAGCTCAATAACAGGGCAGTGGCACTCAGAAATCCAAGAGAGCGTGCTACGTTCCGTATACAGGAGGGTATCACAAGGGGCTTTAGGGATTTCCTTTATAATAATGGATTTACAGAGATTCATACGCCAAAGCTTGGTGCAAAGTCAGCTGAGGGAGGCGCCAACCTCTTCAAGCTTGAATATTTCCACAGACCGGCTATATTACAGCAGAGCCCGCAGTTTTACAAGCAGATGATGGTAGGTGTTTTTGACAGGGTCTTTGAGACTGCACCTGTTTTCAGAGCAGAAAAGCACAATACAAAGAGACATCTGAATGAGTATACATCACTCGATTTCGAGATGGGCTACATTGACGGCTTCGAGGATATCATGGAGATGGAGACCGGCTTTTTGCAGTACACCATGGAGCTTTTAAAGAGCTCATACGCCAAGGAGCTTGAGCTTTTAAAGATTAAGCTGCCTGACGTGACAAGCATACCAAGAGTCAGATTTGACGAGGCAAAGCAGCGTGTCGCAGAAAAATATAACAGACAGTTCAGAAACCCATTCGACTTAGAGCCGGAGGAGGAGGTACTTATCGGACAGTACTTCAAAGAAGAGTATGGCAGTGATTTTGTATTTGTCACACATTATCCTTCAAAGAAGAGACCATTCTATGCCATGGATGATCCGGCAGACGAGACATACACCTTAAGCTTTGACCTGCTTTTCAGAGGCCTTGAAATCACAACAGGCGGCCAGCGAATCCACGACTACAACAAGCTTATGGAAAAAATCGCAAAGCGTGGCATGGAGACAGAGGGTATGGAGAGCTATCTTTCAGCCTTTAAGCACGGCATGCCGCCACATGGAGGTCTTGGAATAGGACTTGAGAGACTTACAATGCAGCTTATCGGAGAGGACAATGTGCGTGAGGCAACACTGTTTCCTCGTGATCTCAGCAGATTGGAGCCATAGAATTTAGCTTCTGTGGTTGTGGCGGGTGCGCATGCAGGCTGTGTGGTGGCATGTGTGTATATATTTTGCTCAGAAAATTTTTAAGCTTGTTCCGACATTTCCTGCGGATAGGTTATTGTCAGGATGTATGCTGAGAGGTATTACAGGCTGTGAGAGTCGGAACTGTTAAAAATTTGTCTTCACAATATATATGCACCCATGCGTTGCAGGGTGTTTAGCGCACCACGGGGCAGATATTGGTATATTCTAAGAATAAATTTAAATATTAGGAAAGAGAGAAAGGATATCGTATGAATCATATAGGAACAAGAGAAATCGCCACAGAGCGGCTTACTCTTCGCAGATTTGAAATAGAAGATGCCGAGAACATGTTTTACAACTGGGCGAATGACCCGGAAGTGACAAAATATCTTACATGGCCGGCGCATGAGAGTGTTGATACTACAGAGACTATTTTAAAAGAATGGATATCTAAGTATGACGAAAAAGATTTTTATCAGTGGGCTATTGAGCTTAATGATCTCGAGCAGCCTATCGGAACTATAAGTGCAATTAAAACTGATGAGAGAGTTGAGTCGGTTGAAATCGGTTATTGTATCGGAAAGCGTTTTTGGAATAATGGTTATATGACAGAGGCACTCACAGCTATCATCAGATTTTTCATCAATGAGGTTGGTGCCGGACGTGTCTGGGCAGGACATGATGCAAATAATCCAAATTCAGGCAAGGTGATGGTTGCCGCAGGCATGGATTATGAGGGTACTTTACGCCATGCAGGCTTCAACAATCAGGGTATATGCGATGAAGTGGTATATGCAAAGGTCAGAAGTGCTGCGCTTGACGAGGAGCCTGATGAGGAGACTCCTGAGCAGCAGGCTGTTACCACAAAGGTGATGGGCGAGGACGGAGTCATGAGAAACGTAATCTCTGATGAGACTATGGAGTATGTCGGAATCCTTGCAAAGCTTGAGCTTTCACCGGAGGAGGCAGAGGCTGCCAAGAAGGATATGGCAGATATGCTTGATTATATCGACAAGCTCGAGGAGCTTGATACTTCGGGAATTGAGCCTATGAGCCACGTATTCCCTGTAAACAATGTATTCAGAGATGATGTTGTCACAAACGGTGACGGAAGTGAAGCTACACTTGCCAATGCACCGGTCAAGAAGGACGGCGGATTCAAGGTACCAAAGACAATCGGCGAATAACGGCAAGGAGGAGAAAAATGGATTTAATGTCTTTAACTGCCGTGGAACTCGGCAAGAAAATACAGGCAAAGGAAGTTACAGTGGAAGAGGCTGTAAAGGCTGCCATTGCTTCTATAAAAGCAAAAGAAGAAAAGATAAACAGCTTTGTCACAATAGACGAAGAGGGTGCGCTTAAAAAAGCAGCAGAGGTTCAGGCAAAAATTGATGCAGGAGAGCTAAAAGGAGCGCTTGCGGGTGTGCCTGTAGCCATAAAGGATAACATGTGTACAGAAGGGCTTCTTACCACATGTTCATCAAAGATACTCTACAATTTCATCCCGACCTACACAGCGGAGGCTGTTAAGCGCCTTGAGGATGCAGGCTGTGTCATCGTTGGAAAAACCAACATGGATGAGTTTGCCATGGGAAGCACAACAGAGACATCTGCCTTTGGAGCAACCAAAAACCCATGGAATACAGAGCACGTACCGGGCGGTTCATCAGGTGGAAGCTGTGCAGCAGTTGCAGCAGAGGAGGTACCGTTTGCACTCGGTTCAGATACAGGCGGATCAATCAGACAGCCAAGCTCTTTCTGTGGTGTGACAGGAATCAAGCCAACCTACGGCACAGTTTCACGATATGGACTCATTGCCTATGGCTCATCGCTTGACCAGATTGGACCTATCGCAAAGGATGTCACAGACTGTGCTGCTATACTTGAGGCAATCGCTTCATATGATACGAAGGATTCGACATCAGTAAACAGAGACGATTTAAAGTTTACAGAGGCGCTTGTCGATGACGTAAAGGGTATGAAGATTGGTATTCCAAAGGATTATCTCGGAGATGGACTTGACCCGGAGGTAAAATCGGCAATCCTTGCAGCGGCAGATGAATTAAAGAAAAAAGGTGCTGTTGTGGAGGAATTTGACCTCGGACTTGTAGAGTATGCCATCCCGGCTTACTATGTAATCGCCTGCGCAGAGGCAAGCTCAAACCTTGCCAGATTCGACGGTGTCAAATACGGATACCGTACAAAAGAGTACACAGACCTTCACAACATGTACAAGAAATCGCGTTCTGAGGGCTTTGGACCTGAGGTAAAGAGAAGAATCATGCTCGGCTCCTTTGTGCTCTCATCAGGATATTATGATGCATATTACTTGAAGGCCTTAAGAGTAAAGGCACTTATCAAAAAAGCCTTTGATGATGCCTTTGCCAAATATGATGTGATACTCGGACCGGCAGCACCAACCACAGCTCCAAAGCTTGGAGAGAGCTTAAGCGATCCAATCCAGATGTACCTCGGTGATATCTACACAATATCTGTAAACCTTGCAGGTCTTCCGGGAATATCGCTTCCGTGCGGCATGGACAAAAACGGACTTCCAATCGGATTACAGCTCATCGGAGACTGCTTTAAGGAGAAGAATATCATCCGTGCAGCCTACAGCTTTGAAAAAACAAGAGAGCATAAGCGCAGCGCTATTGCGGAGGAGTACAGTAACAAAAATACAGCAGATACCAATAAATCTGCCGGTGCACAGTAGGAAGGAGGCAAAAAGGATATGAAAAACTATGAGACAGTCATCGGACTTGAGGTCCATGTAGAGTTAGCTACAAAAACAAAGATCTTTTGCGCCTGCTCCACAGCTTTCGGAGGCGCACCAAACACACATACATGTCCTGTCTGCACAGGACAGCCGGGCTCACTTCCTGTTTTAAACAAGCAGGTTGTAGAGTACGCAGTGGCAGTAGGACTTGCCACTAACTGTACTATCACACAGTACAGCAAATTTGACAGAAAGAACTATTTTTATCCAGATAACCCACAGAACTATCAGATATCACAGCTTTATCTGCCAATCTGCCGCAACGGTTCAGTGGAGATTGAGACAGCAAACGGAAAGAAAAACGTCAGAATCCATGAAATCCACATGGAGGAGGATGCCGGAAAGCTCGTACATGACGAGTGGGAGGACGTATCTATCGTAGATTACAACCGTTCCGGAGTACCTCTTATAGAGATAGTATCAGAGCCTGATATGCGCTCCGCTGAGGAGGTTATCGCATACCTTGAGACTCTGCGTCAGACCATCCAGTATCTCGGAGCATCTGACTGTAAATTGAATGAGGGCTCAATGCGTGCCGATGTCAACATCTCAGTCAGAGAGGTGGGCGCAAAGAAGTTTGGTACACGTACTGAGATGAAAAACCTTAACTCCTTCAAGGCTATTGCACATGCCATAGAAGGCGAGCGTGAGCGCCAGATAGAGCTTCTTGAGATGGGCAGAAAGGTAGTACAGGAGACCCGTAGATGGGATGACAACAAGGAATCATCACATGCCATGCGTTCAAAAGAGGATGCGCAGGACTACAGATATTTCCCTGAGCCTGACCTCGTGCCAATCGTCGTATCCGATGAATGGATTGCACAGATAAAGGCAAAGCAGCCTGAGCTTCGTCCACAGAAGCTTGCACGCTACAAGAAGGAATACGACATCCCTGAGTATGATGCAAAGATTCTCACAGAGTCAAAGCATATGGCAGACATATTTGAGGCTGCCACAAAGCTCTGCGGCAAGCCGAAGAAGGTTTCAAACTGGCTGATGGTTGAGACAATGCGACTGTTAAAGGATAATGATATGGATGCAGATGAGATAAAATTCTCACCTGTAAACCTTGCAAAGCTTGTGGATCTGGTGGATGCAGGCACGATCAACTCATCTGTTGCCAAGGAAGTATTTGAGAAAATATTCTCGGAGGATATCGATCCTGAGCAGTATGTCGAGGAGAACGGTCTTAAGAGCATGAATGATGAGGGTGAGCTTAAAGCCACAATCCAGGCTGTCATCGATGCAAATCCACAGGCGGTGGAGGATTACCACAATGGCAAGAAGAAAGCCATCGGAGCACTTGTAGGTCAGACCATGAAGGCCACAAAGGGCAAGGCAAATCCTGCTGTTGTCAATAAGCTTCTTATGGAGCTGTTATAATAGATATTAAGAAAATGGATCCGGCAGGTCTTTTGATCTGTCGGTCCTTTTTTTTCAAAAGCGCCTCAGCTTGCTTGCACGCATTTATTCAGTAGTGTATAATAGTTAAATGGCTGATAAAGCAGCTAAATGATACAAAGGCGGTAATTCACCTATGAATAATGATGATTTTAAGGAAGTACCTGACAATATTCAGGATAATAATGAAGAAACTACAAATAACATAGATAATACAAACGATAACAAGGCAAACGACTACGAGGATGTCTGCTACATCTGCCGCAGACCGGAGAGCGTGGCAGGCAAGATGATACATATCCAGCCGAACCTGTGCATCTGCAACGATTGTATGCAAAAGACCTTTGACTCCATGAGCAACGGTAATTTTGGCAACCTCGGAAATCTGGGAAATATAAGCAATATGGATTTTGGCAATATGCCCAATATCAGCATGATAAATTTGTCAGATCTGACAGGAGGCATACCAAACAGCCAGAAGCTTAAGAAGAAAAAGCCAAAGGAAGAGAAAAAGGTCGAGCCGATTCTTGACATTCACTCAATTCCTGCACCGCATAGGATCAAGGCAAGTCTTGATGACTATGTGGTAGGTCAGGAGCATGCAAAGAAGGTCATGTCGGTTGCAGTATATAACCACTATAAGCGTGTCATGGCTGACAATAAGCACAAGGCAGAGGAAGAAAAGACAACTGCAAAGCAGAGTTCAAAGAGTTTCGATGGTGTGGAGATTGAAAAATCAAATATGCTCATGATCGGACCTACAGGTTCAGGAAAGACATATCTCGTAAAGACTCTTGCAAAGCTTTTAGATGTGCCACTTGCCATAACAGATGCCACATCACTTACTGAGGCCGGATATATCGGTGACGATATCGAAAGTGTGGTAAGTAAGCTTCTTGCGGCTGCAGATAATGACGTGGAGAGAGCTGAGCACGGTATCATTTTTATAGATGAGATAGACAAGCTTGCAAAGAAGAGAAATGCCAACCAGCGTGATGTGAGCGGAGAGTCAGTGCAGCAGGGTATGCTTAAGCTTTTAGAGGGATCAGAGGTTGAGGTGCCGGTTGGTGCCAGCAGCAAGAATGCCATGGTTCCGATGACCACAGTTGACACGAGAAATATTCTCTTTATATGCGGAGGTGCTTTCCCGGGACTTGAGGATATCATAAAGGAGCGCCTGAACAAGGAGGCTTCTATAGGCTTCAAGGCTGATTTAAAGGACAAGTATGATGGGGATGAGAACCTGCTCATGCAGGCAACTGTTGATGATATCCGTAAATTCGGAATGATTCCTGAGTTTATCGGACGACTTCCTATCATGTTCTCGCTTGAGGCTCTCACCGAGGATATGCTTGTAAAGATATTGAAGGAGCCAAAGAATGCCATTATCAAGCAGTATCAGAAGCTCCTTGAGATGGATGAGGTAAGGCTTGAGTTCGATGACGATGCGCTTTATGCCATCGCCAAGATGGCAAAGGAGAAGAAGGTCGGAGCCAGAGCCCTTCGTGCGATTATAGAGGATTTCATGCTCGATATCATGTATGAGATACCAAAGGATGACAATATCGGCACGGTTACAATCACTAAGGATTACGTGGAGAAGAAGGGCGGCCCGCTCATTCAGATGAGAGGTACACCTGAGCTTGCAGACAGTCAGCACGTTTAATTGTTAAATGATTATGAAATTGTGAATTGGCTGTAAATGATGCAACCAGGCTATGCGTAATGAATCTATGTGTAGTCTGTAATGATTTATAAACGTTCATATATCAAGAGGAATTGGAAAAATGAAAATTATCCACTGTGCAGACCTGCATCTGGATTCGAAGATGACCTCGAATCTTTCAAAGGATCAGGCAAAAGAGAGAAAAATGGAAATACTGCGTACATATTCAAGGATGATAGAGTACGCCAAAAATAACGATGTAAAGGCGATTATCATAGCAGGCGATTTATTTGACACGAGAAATGTGTCAGCGACTGCCAGAAATCTGGTAAAGGATTCGATTACGTCAAATCCGGATATTGATTTCTATTATCTTAAGGGTAATCACGACTCGGACAATTTCATATCGAAGCTCGATGAAATCCCTGACAACCTTAAGCTTTTTTCTAATCAGTGGACCTCATACAGCTATGGAAATATCACAATAACAGGTCTTGAGATAGACAAGTCTAACCAGGCTGCCATGTACAATTCTCTTGTGCTCGACAATGACAATTACAACGTTGTCACTCTCCACGGACAGCTCGGTGATGAGATTTCCACAGGCGACCTTAAGAATAAGGGCATTGATTATCTCGCGCTCGGTCATGTGCATGAGTATCAGAGCGGACAGCTTGACAACCGTGGCATGTACTGCTACAGCGGCTGCTTAGAGGGAAGAGGCTTTGATGAGTGTGGACAAAAGGGCTTTGTGGTGCTTGATATAGATGATGAGAAGCTCACGGCAGGCTTTAGCTTTGTACCGTTTGCGTACAGGAGCCTCTACACGCTGTATGTGGATGTGACAGGAGCCATGACCACACAGGATGTGGCTGTGAAGATGGAAAAGGCCATTTCGGACAGTGAATATTCATCGAGAAGCATGGTAAAGTTCGTGCTTGTAGGTGAGGTGGACGTGGATTGTGAGATAAACACAGACTTCCTCAAGGATATGTTCGAGGAATATTTCTACTATGAAAAGGTGTATGATGAGACAAGACTTCTCATCAATTACAGTGAATACGAAAAGGATGCATCACTTAAGGGTGAGTTCATACGGATGGTGCTTGGCTCAGATATGACCGAGGAGCAGAAGTCTGAGGTCATCAGGTGTGGTATATCGGCGCTTAGCGGGGAGGAGATTTAGAAATTGAAATTAATAGCTTGTCACATAAACAACTTCGGAAAGCTGTCCGATCTTAATATCAATTTCAATGATGGAGTCAATGTCATAAACCAGCCAAACGGCTGGGGAAAGAGTACACTTGCGGCTTTTTTGAAGGCTATGCTGTACGGCTTTGATACGAAAAAGGAGCCGGGCGCCTTTGAGAGGGAAAGAAAGCTCTATAAGCCATGGCAGGGCGGCACTTATGGTGGAGAGCTTGATTTTGAGGCCGATGGAGTTGAGTACAGACTTGTAAGGACATTTGGACTCACAGAAAAGCAGGATGATTTTCACTTATACCGGCTTGCAACCATGGTTGAGTGTGATGATTTTTCACCACTGCTTGGAGAGGAGCTTTTTGACCTCGACCGCAGCTCGTTCAAGAGAACGATATACATAGCACAGGCAGACTGCATGTTTTCGTCATCAGACAGCATCAGCGCAAAGCTTGGCAATATGGCGGAAAATACAAATGACATCAACAACTTCGAGTCGGCGACAGCGGACATTAAGGATATGATGAACAAGATGTCCCCAAACCGTATCACAGGCTCTATCAAAAAGCGTGTAAATACACTCACAGCCTTGGAACAGGAGCTTAAGAAGTATCAGGCCGCGGATGAGGCGGCAGCACAGCTTTCAGAGAAAATAGATGAGAAAACTGCCCAGAAGAAGGAGCTTACCGGTATCAGAGCCGAGTACGGCAGGGCGCTTCAGGTGGCATCTGAGGACAGCAGAAAGCAGGCACTTCGTGAAAACTACGAGCAGCTTTGTGCTGTTGCAAAGGAGAAAGAGAGCATTTACAATGCTGCAATGGCAGTCTTTGGAGACAAAGCACCGGATGAGGCAGAGCTTTTGGAAAAGACAAAGCAGGCCGGAGAGCTAGAAAGCTTAAAGGCTGTAGAAGATAATCTGAGCTTTACACCTGAGGAGGAGCAGTATTTAGATACACTTTCAGGTATGTTTAAGGATGGTGTGCCATCTGATGATGGTCTTGATGAGATGCAAAAAAAGATAGCAAACATCCAGAGCGTCAAGAATGAGTATAGTCACATGGAGCTCAAGCTCTCGCAGATGACCTCACTTGCAAAGATGGCAGATGATGAGGAGGAGCCGGAGACCCCTGAGAAGACTAAGCTTGTACCTGCAGGTATTGTGCTTATGGTTATCGGTCTTTTGGCAGCGGCTGTTGCCACGGTATTCAGTCTGAATGAGAAGTACAATGTGAAGGAAATCATGTTTCTTGTGGTAGGCATAGCTGGAGTCGCTATGGCGCTTTGCGGTGTTGTCATGATGGTCTATGGAATCCGTCTGAACAACAAAAAGCAGAGAGCATACATCAGGCTTATGGCTGAGCGTGAGGAAAATATAAAGCAGAAGGAGATACCGATTCAGGAATTAAAGGAGCAGCTTGAGCAGATTCAAAGCGGCATTACATCAATGGAGCATGAGGTATCGCAGTTTTTTGACAGCTTTTCGATTGAAGCAGATGAATCGCAGTATCAGGAGAAGCTTTATGAGCTTCGAACAAAGGCTCATGACTACAGTCGTTTCAACGAGCAGATAGGGAAGCGCGCCAAGACAAAAGCTGACTATGAGAAGGCAAAGGCTTCGCTTGATGAGTATTTAAGTCTCTATGGATATGACAGTGCTGCAGAATATACACAGGCACTTTCACAGATGAAAAAGCAGCTCGCAGAGGCCGGCTTTGCAAAGGAAAATATGGACAGTGCTCTTCAGAAGAAAACGCAGTTTGAGAATGACAACGATATGGACAAGCTTCTTGCACCAAATGAGTGTCCGTATACACTTGATGAGCTCAATGAGATGATTTCAAATGTGGAAGGCAGCCTCGATGAAATCAGGGCATCCTTAGCGCAGTACGGCAGACAGATGGATGATCTGCAGGAGCAGCTTGATATGAGGGATGAAAAGGAGCAGGAGTATCGCAACTGCAAGCAGATACAGGCTGAGGAAAAGCATAAGTACGAGATACTTGGGCTTACATCAGACTATCTGACCAGAGCAAGGGAACAGTTTACTGCCAGATACATGGCGCCTATTTCCAATGGCTTCCAGAAGTACTTCGGTATCCTGACAGAAAATACAGACAGAGACTGGCAGGTGGATGCCAATATTTCAATAAGGATGAAGGAGCAGGGACAGCTTCGCGATGTGAGAACCATGTCGGCAGGCTACAAGGACCTGATAGGCATATGTATGCGTTTTGCGCTTGTGGATGCGATGTATCCGGGCGAGAAGCCGTTCCTCATACTTGACGATCCGTTTGTGAATCTGGATGATGAGAAGCTTGCTCGAGGCAGAAGGCTGCTTGCGGTGCTTTCGCAGGATTACCAGGTGATCTATTTTACATGTCATGGAAGCCGCGAGTAAATTTTGGTCGAAGCTTTGTTTATATTAGATAAATATGGTAGCATATTTTTATTTATAGAATATAATTATATGAGGGTCAAAATATCTTTTGACCCTCATATCTAAATATTATATCATATGAGGTAAAATATGCAGTTCATAGTATCAAAAAAGGAGTTCATTCCACCGGTAATAGCTCCTGATATCATAGAGACATTGGGCGATGATTACGAGATATGGACATATGAGGATTACGAAAGACTCCCACCACTTCTGGTGGGAGTTTATTCGTATTCGGCTATTCCAAAGTGTCTTGCTCCTTTATCCACGCAGGGACTTGTAAAGAGCGGTGTGTTCAGGCTTCAAAGGGAGTTTGTTCCGGGACTATACGGAAATGGTGTGTATGTGGTGGTTATTGACACAGGTGTGAATTATGCGCAGGAGGCTTTTATGACACCTGAGGGTAAGACGAAGATTGCAGTGCTCTGGGATCAGAATACGGATACGGTTTATTCTGAGGATGAGATAAATGCTGCTATTTTATCGGAAAATCCATATGAGAGTATACCGGGCGATGAGGATGGGCATGGTACGTTTGTGGCGAGCGTGATATGTGGCAATGACAGACCGCAGGATGATTTTGCAGGTGTGGCACCACAGGCTAAGCTTATTGTCGTGAAGCTGAAAAGGGCACCTCAAAAGCTGTATGATTTCTACTTTATTCCGGATCGTAAAATGGTGTACTCGGAGGTTGATGTGATGAGAGCAGTGCATTTTGCAGATGAGTTTGCAGGTCAAAAGGGAGCACCGGCTGTCTTTTGCATGGCGCTTGGCTGCAATAACGGAAGCCACACGGGAGCTGAGGATCTTTCAGAGTATCTGGACTATATCACGGCAAAAAGAGGCAGGGCTGTGGTTGCGGCAGCGGGCAATGAGGCGAACAGCAGGCATCATTATAAAGGGCGCATAACAGATACAGTCGATGATATTGAGATAAATGTTGAGCAGGATATGGATGGCTTTTATCTGGAATGCTGGGCACTTTCACCTGAGCTATTTACGCTTTCTGTCATATCACCGAGTGGTCAGTCGAATCCGGCAGGGGTACCAATGCGAATAGACAGCGGTGAATACTCATTTCTGCTTGAAGGAACACAGGTGACTATTGACTACAGGCAGACCGGCAGACAGACGAGGGATTTGCTTATATTTATCCGCTTTGAAAAGGTGGTGAAGGGAGTGTGGACCATCAGGGTATTTCCACTTAGTACTATTGGAGGTGTTTTTAATATGTGGCTCCCGATGACAGGACTTCTTGATGCTGATGTGAGCTTTATTGTCTCGGAGCCTGATACCACGCTGACCATGCCTTCGGATGCTAAGCTTGTGATAACGGCGGGAGGCTATAATTCCCTAAATGATGCAATACTTTTAGAGTCGGGAAGGGGCTTTGACGCAGACGGTGGAATAAAGCCGGATCTCGTAGCACCGGCTGTGGATATCACAGGGGCAAATCTAAGAGGAATGTATATAGCACTAAGTGGCACATCGGCGGCTGCTGCAATCACTGCAGCGGTGGCGGCTCTCATCATGGAGTGGATGATAGTGAGAGGCAATGTTTTGCTCGCAAACGGAGTGGATATAAAAAATGTCATGGTAAGAAACTGCCGCAGAAAAGAAAAAACTGACTACCCAAATAAAATTTTTGGCTACGGATTCATGAATGGGTTTGCCAATTTCTAAGAAAACGGATATAATATATTCTAAAAGATAAAAAGGAAGGGTGAATGGATGACAAAAAGCAATAATTTATTAGCGGATTACGCTGCAAAAAAACAGGATATCTGTATTAAAAATGACACAATTTCAGATAGTCTTTTCAGGGAATATGGTGTCAACAGAGGACTTAGGGATGTAAACGGAAAGGGAGTTCTGACAGGTCTTACGAATATTTCGGAGATTGTTTCATTTAAGACGGGCGAGGATGGCAGCAGCGTGCCATGTGACGGACAATTGTGGTACAGGGGCTACAATGTAAAGACACTTACGAACAACTTAAGGCCCGGTGAGTTTGGTTTTGAAAAAATTGCTTATCTGCTGCTTTTCGGGCAGCTGCCATCTGAGAGTGAATTGGCTGAGTTTACAGAGGTTTTAGGAAGAAGCAGAACCCTTCCTACCAACTTTACGAGGGATGTCATCATGAAGGCTCCGTCAAAGGATATCATGAATTCCATGACGAGAAGTATACTGACACTGGCTTCATATGATCCTCTTGTAGCAAAGGCGGGCATCGACAACAATATCAGACAGTGCTTATCACTTGTTGCAATATTCCCGATGCTTGCAGTTTACGGTTATCATGCGTATAATCATTATGAAAATGATCAGAGCATGTATATTCACAGGCCGGATCCAAAGCTTTCGACAGCTGAAAACTTCCTTAGGATGCTCAGAGCTGACAATCAATATACAGAGCTTGAAGCAAGGGTGCTTGATATGGCACTTATTCTTCATATGGAGCACGGCGGTGGAAACAACTCTACATTTACCACCCGTGTGGTTACATCGGCAGGTACAGATACATACTCTGCTATCGCGGCAGCCATGTCATCCCTTAAGGGACCAAAGCACGGCGGTGCCAATATCAAGGTGATGGAGATGATGCGAGACATCCGTTCGCATGTGAAGCACTGGGATGATGAGGATGAGGTGAGAGCATACCTCAGAAAAATGATGGATGGGGAGGTGTTTGACCACAAGGGACTCATCTATGGAATGGGACATGCGGTGTATTCACTTTCTGACCCGAGGGAGCGTATATTCAGAGGCTATGTGGAGAAGCTTTCAGTTGCAAAGAAGAGAGATAATGAGATGAACCTCTATAATACAATAGAGAAGGTGGCTCCTGAGATTATCGCTGAAAAGCGCCATATCTTTAAGGGTGTTTCTCCGAATGTCGATTTCTACAGCGGCTTTGTTTATGAGATGCTTGGTATTCCTATGGAGCTTTACACACCTCTTTTTGCCATTGCGCGAATCGTTGGCTGGAGTGCCCACAGGCTTGAGGAGATTGTCGGCATGAACAAGATTATCCGTCCGGCTTACAAGAGCGTCATGAAAGAGATAGAGTAACGAGAGGATGTTACAGTCTATCGTTCATATATCAATAATACGATATGTTGGGGATTGGACATATTAAAAGAATCGAGGTATTATACAAATGAGTTTTACAAAGGTAAAAAAGGGCGTCTGTGCAGCAAAGGGCTTTGTTGCAAACGGATTAAACTGTGGATTAAACAGTGACAAAAACAAAAATGACCTGGCTTTAGTTTATTCAGAAACACAGTGTCAGGCAGCGGCTGTTTACACAACAAACAAGGTGAAGGGCGCTCCTATTCAGGTGACAAAGGCACACCTTGAGGCATCAGGACATACGGCAAAGGCTGTTATTGCCAACAGCAAAAACGCCAACACCTGCAATGCTGACGGAGTAGAGAAGGCCCAGAGAATGTGCGAACTTGCAGCAGCAGAGCTTTCGATTGATCCAAACGAGGTTATCGTGGCATCTACAGGAGTTATTGGCCAGGTGCTTCCTATTGAGCCTATCGAGAGCCATATAAAGGAGCTTGCAAAGGGACTTTCGGCAGACGGCAACGACAAGGCTGTAAACGCTATCATGACTACAGATACCGTTCCAAAGCAGTATGCGGTAAAGTTCATGCTTGGAGACAGTGAGTGTACAGTAGGCGGTATGGCAAAGGGAAGCGGCATGATTCACCCGAACATGGCTACTACATTAAACTTTATCACATCAGATGTTGCCATCTCATCTGAGCTCATCCAGAAGGCCTTGAGCGAGATTGTAAAGGTTACCTACAACTGCTTAAGCATTGACGGCGATACCTCTACCAATGATATGGTAAGCATCATGGCAAACGGCCTTGCAGGAAACACACCTATTACTACAGAGAATGATGATTATCAGACCTTTAAGGATGCACTGTACGAGGTGCTTTCAAATCTTACAAGAATGCTTGCAAAGGATGGAGAGGGCGCTTCAAAGCTGTTAGAGTGCACATGCGCAGGTGCGCCTGATCTTGATACAGCAATTATTGTGGCAAAGAGCGTTATCCGTTCACCACTTTTAAAGTGTGCTATGTTTGGCGAGGATGCCAACTGGGGACGAATCCTTTGTGCTATAGGCTATGCGGAGGCTGATTTTGATATAGACAAGGTGGAGCTTCACCTGCGCTCAACAGCAGGAAGCATCAAGGTGTGCGAGAATGGTGCCGGAGTTGACTTCTCAGAGGAGGAGGCAGCAAAGATACTGCATGAGGATGAGATTTACATCGACATAGATTTACACCAGGGAGATGTGTCAGCCAAGGCATGGGGCTGTGATCTTACATATGATTATGTAAAAATTAACGGAGATTACAGATCTTAATCTTGACAAGTAATATTGATTAATGATATTATTTTTTTAGAGTAATTAATTAAAAAAGTAAAGCGAACGAGGGCGTTCAGATATTAGGTTATCTGCGCCCTCTTTTTTGTTGGAAAAATCACATTTACAAAAGAGAGATTAGGAGGCGGTACATTGACTAAGAATGCATTGGATATGATTGATGAGAAAATAGTAGAGCTGCTGCAGGAAAATGCACGTATAGCGATAAAGGAGATAGCGGCACAGGTGTTTTTGTCATCACCGGCTGTAACAGCCAGAATAGAGAGATTGGAGAGCAAGGGAATCATAAAGGGCTATCATGCCGCTGTAGATTCGGTTAATCTGGGCTATAAGATAAAGGCCTTTGTCAATCTGGATCTGGAGCCTGTACAAAAGGAAGAGTTTTATCCGTTTATTGAGAGTGTGGAGAATGTCATAGAGTGCAATTGTGTGACAGGAGAGTATTCTATGCTCATAGAGGTGGAGTTTTTGAATACGGAGGAGCTTGATGACTTTATCAACACTCTGCAGAAATTCGGCAAGACAAGTACACAGATAGTTTTTTCCACTCCTGTTGAGCACAGAGGCCTGCCTGTACATTCAGGTTTTGATGCATAAGATGATATGAGAGTCAAAAGATATTTTGCATGATTGAATGAAGTGTGCTAAAATAGTTTGCAAAAATACTGACTGTTAAACATGATTTTGGATGCTTTGAATAGTCAGATATATTGATTACGGCAGGAGGATAATATGAGTAAGAAATTAGGCTTCATAGGTTGTGGAAACATGGGAAAGGCAATGATACACGGAGTGCTTGCATCAGGCAAGGCACAGGCAAGCGATATTCTTGCATCTGCAAAGACCGAAAGCTCCAGAGAAAAGAATGCAGCAGAGCTTGGAATCAGGCTGACAGCGGACAATAAGAGCGTAGCAGAGTTTGCAGATATTCTGTTTTTAGCAGTAAAGCCACAGTACTATGAGGAGGTTATAGCAGAGATAAAGGACGCTGTTAGTGACGATGAAATCATTGTTTCGATTGCACCGGGCAAGTCACTTTCGTGGTTTGACGAGATGTTTGGAAGGAGCTTAAAGGTTATACGTACCATGCCAAATACACCTGCCATGGTTGGTGAGGGCATGATGGGAGTCTGTGCAAATGAAAGAGTATCGCAGGAGGAGCTTGATACAGTGCTTGATTTGTGCTCGGGCTTTTCAAAGGCTGAGATGATAGACGAGAAGCTCATGGATGTAGTGACAGCGGTCAGCGGAAGCTCACCGGCATATGTGTTTATGTTTATCGAAGCCATGGCAGATGCGGCTGTAGCAGGCGGCATGCCAAGGAGCCAGGCATATACATTTGCAGCCCAGGCAGTGCTTGGAAGCGCAAAAATGGTTCTCGAGACAGGAAAGCATCCGGGCGAGCTCAAGGATATGGTGTGTTCACCTGCCGGAACCACTATCCAGGCTGTGCGTGTGCTTGAGGAAAAGGGCATGAGAAGCAGTGTTTTTGAAGCTATGATGAAATGCCTTGATATCTCCCGCAAAATGTAGTAGAATTATTGCATTGAGTTAAAGGAGAAAAGCAATGAGTCAGGCAAAGGTTGATAAATATAAGAATGAAAAGGCAAATCGTAAAAAGACAAATGCCAGAAATAAAGTAAAGCGTGTTATAGCACGAATTGTTGCAGCGGCAGCTGTAGTCGCATTGGTAGGCTGGGGCGGTTACTCCGGATATCAGTACTATGAGAAGAGTCGTCCGGTGAACTGCTATTACGCAGATATCAGTGCTGTCAGCGATTATCTACAGGGATTATCTGCAGACAGTGAGAAGTAGATTATATTTTTGATACATACATATATTTTACGATTTATATGATTAAGTTAAAATACCTCGCAGGTTACTGCGAGGTATTTTCAGTTTTTGAAGAATCCCCGGGCTCTTTTTGTGATTCAGATACAGTCTTTGCATTTTCTTCGGTATTTGAGCTGTCAGAGTTTTTTGCTTTGGAGAGTGTGTTATCAATTGCGTCGAGCAGCACTTTGGAGGTGTACTGACTTGTGTTTGCGTAGGAAATATTATCGGTGGACTGATTTTGCACAATCTGCGATACGAGCTCGTTCATCGCAGGCTCAACAAGCGGATACATGGTTTCCACCGAATCAGTCATGTTTTCAAGGCTTATGGAGTTAATGTTATTACTGTCCACCGCCACAGACACATCGATAGCTGCCCCACCCAGCGCTACAGATGTATTGTACACACCCGGTGTATACATGCCGGTTTCTTCGACTGCAGGCTTTGGCTCATCACCTGAAAAGAAATATGTAGCAGCGAAAATTATCAGAAGAAGCAGTATGCCAAGGAGCACTCCGGTGAGAATGACATGCTTCATTTTTACAACGACGATTTTTGTTTTTGCACTCATATGCGCCTCCTGTGGTTGTTTTATATATAATATGTGTGGGGACGCGGAAATATGACAGATATTCCTGCCTATAACGAAAAAGAGATATCCATGAAGGATATCTCTTTTATGTTATAAGAGCGATAGACGGGCGCAAGACGTCCGGGGGACGTCTGTTCTGCGCCGACCGTTTCACGGCTTCCGGTGGATGCCGGTTTTGAAACGACCGAAACGGAGTGTAGACGTGGAACGGAGACAAGAAGCCGCACCGCGGGTGAGTGGCTCCGCTACACTCCTATAACTAAAAAGAGATATCCATAAAGGATATCTCTTTTTAGTTATAAGAGCGATAGACGGGGCTCGAACCCGCGGTCTCGACCTTGGCAAGGTCGCGCGTTACCAACTACGCCACTATCGCATTTGTTGGTGTCTTTTGTCGGACACATCTAGTATAATATCAGACCACCATGCTCCTGTCAACAACTTTTTTTCATTTTCTACTATTTTTTTTCTGAACAAAAAAGTGCTTTTTTCTTTCGTTTCCATGCATGATTTCTTCTTCCCCGCATATGATATAAATAACAGGAAATGGAGGCAAATCATGAGTGCAAAAACAAAAATCATCGTACTACATAGAAAGCGGCTTTTATATGCAGGAGTTTGTATTGGTCTTGGATTGATTCTTCTTATTTTACTGCTTGCATTTCGGAAAGTAACCGATGTCAACGATGGAGAATCTGTTCCGACCATGTACGTTCCCGGTGTCTATACCTCTTCCGTTATGATGGACGGAAACTCCATCGATGTACAGGTTACTGTGGACGAAAATCATATCAACTCCATTTCTCTCGTCAATCTCGATGAGACAATGGAAACCATGTACCCTCTTGTACGACCAACTCTTGATGAACTAAGCGAACAGATCTTAAAAAAACAATCACTGAACGATATTACATATTCCCAAAACAATCAATACACCTCCATGCTGCTTCTTGCAGCCGTCCAGAATGCATTAGAAAAGGCATCGCCCAGCTAGGCGATGCCTTCCTGTAATCGGAATTATTCAGACTTAGTCTCTGTGGAATCTAATCCTTTCACATAGTCACTAATTGCATTTGTATCTGCGTAAATCGTCTTCGTTGGGCGATTCTGTTCATAATACTGATATCCGGTATAACCAGCCCATCCAACAATTACTACAAGAATTGCACATGCACAGATGCGGCCAGCAATACGCTGCATCTTTTCTTTTTTCATTGTTTTCTTACGATTGGCTTTATCTTTCTTATATTGTTCTACTTTTGCCTGACTCATTTTATCTCTCCTACCTATGTATTATATTCACTGCAGGTATCGATTCCGACCCCACCATTGAACACAAAATCTAAATTTATTTTACACATATCACCTGAAAAAAGCAAGTCCCGAGTTTCTTTCTACCCCAGACCGAATCCCATACCTGCCAGATGTACTGCAAACGCAACCAGCCACGCAATCACACACTGTATCACAACAACAAACACTGCCCATTTGCCCCCAAGCTCACGTTTTACGGAAGCGATAGCTGCTACACATGGTGTATACAAAAGTGTAAATACAAGAAATACTGCCGCGGTAAATGGAGTCAGCACATTCACTGCCGAAAGAATGGTCAAAGTACTTACTACGCTTTCCTTTGCCATAAATCCGGTAATCAATGCTGTCGAAATTCTCCAATCTGCAAATCCGAGCGGTGCAAAGATTGGTGCGATCAGACTTCCGATTGCCGCCAGAATACTGTTCTGTGAATTATCTACCAGGTTCAAATGCAGATCAAAACTCTGCAGGAACCAGATGATGATTGTGGCAAGGAAAATAATCGTAAAGGCTCTCGTCAGAAAATCCTTTGCCTTATCCCAGATCAGTCTTCCCACACTCTTCGCACTCGGAAAACGATAATTCGGTAACTCCATAACAAACGGAACCGGTTCCCCGCGAAATGTTGTATGATCCAAAATACAGGCAAACAAAATTCCGGTAAGAATACCTGTAAAATATAATAAAATCATCACAATAGCACTGTGTCCAGGGAAAAAGGCAGCGGCAAGGAAACCATAAATCGGCATCTTTGCCGAACAGCTCATAAACGGTGTCAGCAATACCGTCATCTTTCGGTCTCTTTCCGACGGAAGTGTTCTCGTTGCCATAATTGCAGGAACGGAACATCCGAACCCGATAATCATCGGGACAAAACTTCTTCCGGACAAACCAATTTTACGCAGCAATTTATCCATCACAAATGCCACACGCGCCATATATCCACTGTCTTCCAGCAACGAAAGGAAGAAAAACAGCGTCACAATAATCGGTAAAAAGCTAAGCACGCTTCCCACACCGGCAAAAATACCATCGATTACCAGTGAATGCACCACCGTATTGACATGGCCGATTGTAAGCAAATGATCTACCCAGTCGGTAAATGCTGCGATACCAATATCCAGCAGATCCGATAACCATTTTCCGATCAGACCAAAGGTGAGATAAAAGATCAATATCATAATGCCTGCAAAAAATGGCAATGCGGTATATTTTCCGGTTACGATCCGGTCGATTTTCTGGCTCCTTATGTGCTCCTTGCTCTCATGTGGTTTTACAACCGTCGCCGCACATACTTTATGAATGAATGTAAAACGCATATTGGCAAGTGCCGCCTGACGATCCATGCCACTTTCTGCTTCCATCTGGCAGATAATATGCTCAATCATTTCCTTTTCATTCTGGTCCAGATGCAGCGCATCCTCCACCAGCTTATCACCCTCGACCAGCTTGCTGGCTGCAAAGCGTGTAGGTATCTTGTACTTATGGGTATGGTCCTCAATCAGGTGCATAATTGAGTGAATGCATCGATGCATGGCACCACCATCTGCACCATCCGCATCGCAGAAGTCCATACGACCCGGACGTTCTCTATAACGTGCAACATGCACTGCATGTTCCACCAGCTCGTCAATACCTTCATTCTTTGCCGCTGAAATCGGCACAACCGGAATGCCCAATGTACTTTCCAGCAGGTTAATATCAATGGTGCCTCCATTATCCCTTACCTCATCCATCATATTAAGTGCTAAAACCATAGGAATATCCAGTTCAATCAGCTGTAACGTCAGATATAAGTTTCTCTCGATGTTCGTTGCATCCACAATATTGATAATTCCTCGCGGACGATTGTTCAGGAAGAACTCCCGGCTGACAATCTCCTCACTCGTATACGGAGACATCGAATAAATACCCGGCAAGTCTGTAACCTGCGTGTTTTCCTGCTTGCGTATCGGACCATCTTTGCGGTCTACGGTTACGCCCGGGAAATTTCCAACATGTTGATTGGAACCTGTAAGCTGATTGAACAATGTTGTCTTGCCACAGTTCTGGTTTCCTGCAAGTCCAAAAGTCAGCAGTTCTCCTTTTTCGATAGTTTCCCCACGTTGCTTTACGTGATAGATTCCCATCTCGCCAAGGCCCGGATGAAGCGATACCTTCGTATTCCGGCTCTTCTGCTTTTGTTCCTTCTGTTTGTCTGCCTCTACTTTTGCAATTCTTATCTGCTTTGCCTCCGACATGCGAAGGGTAAGTTCATAATCCCATATGCGATACTCAATCGGGTCTCCCATCGGAGCAGCCTTCACATAAGTTACAACTGTTCCGGGAATCAGCCCCATATCTAAAAAATGCTGACGCAGCGCGCCTTCCCCACCGATATCGGTGAGTACGGCACGCTGTCCCTCTTTTAATTCTGCTAAATTCATATTTTATCCTAGTGTATTCTCTCCCGGTAACAAATCAAAATTGTTGCCGTTATCTCTCTTTATAAATTACATGATATGAGGGTCAAAAGGTATACATCGAATTGCATGCAAGCATGCATCGATGATACCTTTTGACCCTTTAATCATTACATATTTCTGGAAATATCCAGACATTTCATCATTGCTTCGATCACGCTGCTTCGCATGCCCCTCTCCTCGAGCACACGAACCGCCTGAATCGTTGTACCTGCCGGTGAACATACCATATCCTTGAGTTCTCCCGGATGCATACCTGTCTCTAATACCATCTTGGCACTTCCGAGCACTGCCTGTGCTGCAAATTTATATGCCTGCTGTCTTGGCATGCCTCCTGCTACTGCTGCATCTGCCATGGCCTCAATGAACATAAACACATACGCCGGTGAACTGCCGCTGACAGCAGTCACTACATCCATCAGATGCTCCGGAATCACTTCTGTCTGAGAAAATCCTTCGCAGATATCACGAACCAGGGCGACATCTTCCTCTGTCACTTTACTTCCAATGCACATACCCATCATGCCTTCTTTTACCATGGCCGGGGTATTTGGCATCGTACGGATGACTTTTAGTTCTCGTCCGAACTGTTCTGTAAACCAGTCTAACGTCTTGCCCGGTGCAATAGAAACAATGATCTGCTCATCGGTCAGAAGATCTTTGATCTCATTTAATACCTCCGCATAAAACTGTGGTTTTACTGCCACAAATAAAATCTCTGCAAAAGAAGCAACATCGCGATTATTTGTACTTATCTGCACGCCAAATGCCGCTTTCTTTTCATCCAATGTAGCCTGTGTACGACAGGAAATCATCATTTCTTCAGGCTGGCATTTGCCGGAATCCAAAATCCCCTGCATCATTGCCGTACCCATATTTCCACATCCGATAAAACCAATCTTTTTACTCATTTTATGCCTCCTGCTGTCTGTATATTATGAACGATAGTCTCCGTTGATTTTTACATAATCGTAAGTGAGATCACATCCCCATGCCTTAGCGCTGGCATCTCCCTGATGCAGATTAATGTTGATGTAAATCTCATCCTCGCCGAGCACTTCCTTTGCCTTTTCTTCTGAAAATTCCACGCCGGAACCGTCACGGCATACAGCAATCGTTCCCTTGGCAGAAGCCAGATCTACGGCCACTTTGTCAATATCAAATTCCGCCTCAGCATATCCGATTGCGCAGAGGATTCTTCCCCAGTTAGCATCTTCTCCAAACATCGCACATTTAAACAATGGAGAACGGATTACACTCTTTGCCACGATGATTGCGGTGTCCTGATCCGGCGCACCTGCACAGGTGCACTCTAACATCTTGCTGGCACCCTCGCCGTCTTTTGCGAGCATCTTTGTAAGAGACATCAGCACCTGATATAATGCGTCGGAAAAAGCCTTGTAGTCCTCTCCCTCAGTTGTAATCTCTTCATTGCCAGCAAGTCCGTTTGCCAGAATACATACCATATCGTTGGTAGAGGTATCACCATCGATGCTCAGACAGTTGTATGTAACCTTTACGATTTCAGATAATGCTTTCTGAATCAGATCCGTAGAAATAGCAGCATCGGTTGTCACAAAATTCAGTGTCGTTGCCATATTCGGATGAATCATTCCACTTCCTTTTGCCATACCACCGATTGTGCATTTCTTCCCTCCTGCAGTAAATGTCACTGCATATTCCTTTGGAAATGTATCGGTTGTCATGATTGCGTTGGCTGCGCGATCATGGTGCTCCGGAGCAAGTCCCTTTGCAAGCTGCTCAATGTGTGTCTCGATTGGTTCAATTGGAAGCACCTGACCGATGACACCTGTGGAAGCAACAATCATATTGTCTGCTGAAATGCCAAGCTGCTCAGCTGCAAGTGCACACATCTTTGCCGCTTTTTCTTCTCCATCTGCGTTACAGGTGTTGGCATTCTTACTGTTGGCGATGACTGCCTGTGCATGGTTGCCGCTGGCTGCCAGATTCTTCTTTGTCACAAGAATAGGCGCTCCTTTTACTTTGTTTGTCGTATAAACTGCCGCAGCATTGCACATTTTTTCTGAATAGATCAGTGCCAGATCATTTTTTTCCTTGTTTGGATTTAATCCACAGTTCAATCCGTTTGCAGAAAATCCTTTTGCAGCACATACGCCGCCCTCTACCTGTTTCATTACATTTTCCATTTTTTTATCCTCTTTAATTATTGTTTTTCAATCATTACACTCTTGTAAGCCGGACGAATAATCTTGTTCATGCCAACGATTTCTTCCAGTCGGTGCGCGCTCCATCCGGTAATTCTTGCGATTGCGAACAATGGTGTATATAACTCTACCGGAATGCCAAGCATCTCATATACAAATCCACTGTAGAAATCCACATTCGGGCTGACACCCTTGAAAATATGACGTTTCTCAGCGATCAGTTCCGGTGCCAGTTCTTCGATCGTATTGTAAAGAAGCATATCTTTTTGGCGCTCCTTTGCCACTGCAAGATGCTCTACATAGGATTTGAAGATGCGCTCTCTTGGATCGGAAAGGGAATATACGGCATGACCCATACCATAAATAAGTCCCTTATGATCAAAGACTTCTCCATCGAGCATCCGTGCCAGATATGCACGTACTTCATCACGATCCGCCCAGTCTTTTACATTAGTACGGATGTCGTTCATCATCTCCATTACTTTAATGTTCGCACCACCGTGCTTTGGTCCCTTCAGGGATGACATTGCAGCTGCAATTGCAGAGTAGGTATCCGTACCTGCCGAAGTAACGACACGCGTTGTAAACGTACTGTTGTTACCACCTCCGTGCTCCATGTGAAGCATCAATGCGACATCGAGTACCTGTGCCTCCAGTTTCGTATATTTCTTATCCGCACGAAGCATGCGCAGAAAGTTCTCCGCTGTCGACAGACTTGGATCCGGTCTGTGAATATACATACTCTTGTCGTTCTCATAATGATTATATGCATGATATCCATAGACTGCAAGCATCGGGAAGTTTGCAATCAGCTGAATAGACTGACGGATATTGTTCTCAATCGTCTGTACACTGGTGTCCGGATCATACGCTGCAAGTGTCAGAATACTTCTTGTCATAGAGTTCATGATGTCCTTTGAAGGTGCTTTCATGATTACGTCTCTTGTAAAATTCGTAGGAAGTGTTCTGCTCTCTCCGAGAACCTGACAAAACTCCTTCAGTTCCTGCTTATCTGGCAGTTCACCGAATAAAAGAAGATACGTTGCATCCTCAAATCCAAACTCGTCTTTTCCAATCGAATTGATCAGTGTCTTTACATTATATCCACGGTACCAGAGCTCTCCATCACACGGAACCGTTTTTCCATTTTCGTCCTCTTTAAAAGAAACGATCTTAGAGATATTGGTTAATCCGGTAAGTACTCCCTTACCATTGATATCACGAAGCCCCCGGTTAACTCCATATTCTTGGAACAGGCTGTCAGATATTGTGTCATTCTCAACGCATAAAGCTTTCTTCTGTGCTGCATAGTTTGCTAATTGTTCTTCTCTTTTTGCCATGTTTCACTCTCCATTCTCTGTTGTACATATGCTCCGTCATCTTTGTCTTCGCACATGTGTTTCTCAATAGATTTCATTATAGCCTACTTGCAACACAAAAAAAAGCTTTTCATAAAATTTTTATATTCTATTATTTCTTGAAAATCACGTTTTTCAGCGTATTGGTACTTTGTTCCCAGAACTGTCGCATACTGTCTCTTAGCATCTGCTGATTACCTTTTTCAAGCGTAGTTCCAAGCCGGATCAGCTCTACAAATTTTGCCGGATTCATGTTTGCCAGATCATCGACCGTCCGGATATCTGCCTCATCCAATATGCCGAACAATGTGTCCACAAAGTTTTCCCGCTGGGCTTCATCCATTCCATAAATCCAGGATTTTAATGTCTTATCCAGAAGAATCGCTTTCTCATTTACTTTATTCAGATGCATCAGTGCCGGCCCCATCACTTCCCAGCTCATGATATCATGCTGTCCGGCCCCGTTTCCTGTGCTTGCCACGACCTCATATTCTTCCTCATGCTGAAACAGCATTCCGACAATAGAAGATTCCGGTATAATCGTGTGAATGCGCGGCAGAATATTCCGATAACTTTCCAGATTGATCATCGACTCGGTAAAGCCCGGCCCGTCGTTGCTGTATATAATGTCAATTTTTCTGGAAATTCCACAGTTTGCGTGAATTGCCGCATATACCGCCAGATTGCCCCCCTTGGAATGTCCCATAAGACGCAGGCGCGCATCCGTATGTTCTGCCACATTTTCAAGGTATGCAACCGCTTTGAGCTGTCCCGGTGTCTCCGAAAGAAAACTCATATTAAAATCCTCTTTCCATCCGACAATGGTATTATCTGTCCCGCTGTATACAACATTACACAGTCCGTCCCCAAGTTCCACAACCATCGCGCAGAACTGTGACTGTTCTTCCACCCGGATATCATTGATATAAGCGGACAGTTTTATTTTTCCGAATCGGTTGGTTTTTGCCATCTCACGCATCATAAAAGCAGCTACTTTCGTACTGGAAACTCTGGCATTGATCTCCTCATCCGTATGCGTTGAAAAAAAAGCGGTGTTCGCTTCTTCTAACGTAATGCTCCCCTTCCCCGGCGAAGGAACAATTCCTGCAAACTCTACATAAACAAGTTCCGAAAGTATCAAATTGTCTACTTCATTGAACGGAGACTGTGCAAAGGTCAAATCCCCTCTCCATTCCAGATAATCCATGATATTTGCCATATTTTTTCCTCCACGTGTTGGTAATCCCTCGTTGGTAATCCCTCCTATTTATTATACCCGAAAGCCCCTTTTTATGCCAATTCAAAAAAGAACAAATGACTGATAAATATTCATCTTTCCATACCCCCAGGAAGTGTTCGGATATGTCCGGTCATCACTTCTTTTGCATCCCCGGATAAGCAGGTTTCCAATCTCCACCGAATTTAAAGAATAATTGTTTCTTACTTCCCCCCATTCCATCATTTGTGCACAGGCACCCGCAGCAATCGCTGCCGCCGCACTCGTTCCGGTCATTGTCACATAATTTCCCCGTGGACCGACTGCCGGAATTCCCACTGCCGGTGCCACAAAATCCGGTTTCACGATACCATTCGTCGAATAGCCCCGCCCGGAATTTACGTACAGACTGCCATCGGCTGTCTGATAGCCGCCAACCGTAACCGGGATTTCCGCAGCGGATGGAACCGTAAGCGTAATGTCGGGATTTGGGCGCAGGAAAATCACATCCGACGGGAGCATTCCCGTCATCGGCAGCCACACATGAAAATTTCCGGTGATTGTCGTGTCCGGATACACATAAATCGTCCAGATTCCCCGCGCAGCCCGGTCAAAACGTACAAAGATCAACTGATCGCCACGCGTGTGTCCAACGGTCCGGTAATCAATTTTCACTTTTGTATTTTCCAATACAAAATAATATTCCTGATGTCCTTCGATCCGTGTTGTACTCTGGAGAAATATATTTCCGGAAGGGGAACGGATGGAGATAGAAAACAATTCCGGCGCACTCGCCCACAATTCCAGATAAAAGCCCGGCATATTCTCCTCCACATCCACTTCTACCGCCGTGGCATTTTCATTGGAACTGCCACTATTCTGTCCGATTTGCGGTTCATTGTTTGTTCCCCAGAAATGATGTCTGGCATTTGCCTCGTTTCCAGATGCCACAACGATGCAACGTCTCCAAAGTGCTCCGATATCATTCATATATTCACACAATGGACTTTCTCCGGAATGGCCCCCATTGTTCGTACCCACTCCCAGACAGATGACCAAAGGCTGCTGCAATTTCTCTGCCATGGATTCCAGATACGCAATGCCTGCCATCACATCATTTTCCTGATAGACAGCAATTCCATCGGGAATATAATAAAAATCCCGCAAATACTGTTTTGCCGGTTTTAATTTCACGCACACAATGTCCGCAAGTGGTGCTGCGCCGATAAAATTCGCATTTACATCCTCGCTGCCGCAGGCAATGCTTGCAAGCATGGTTCCATGCCCGTTTTCGTCCCGTTGCGGTACAAGTTCCATTGGATTTTCACTTTGCAGGGCCTGATTGATCCGTTCTTTCGTATACTCTACACCATAGACAAATCCTTCCGGCGGAACATCCACTACATTGACACTTTCAGCATTTTCCACCGGCTTTCCGGTTTGGTCCCAGATTGCCCGGATGCGGGTGCTTCCGTCCGGGTTGCGAAAGCAATTGTTTTCATAGGCAATTCCCGTATCAATAAAGCCAACAAGAACGCCCTGTCCACGAAGAGACAGGGCTGGTTGATTCTGTACCTGAATAATTCCACTTTCTTCTAACGCTGTCGTGTCCAAAAGTCCAAGACATTTTGGAATCGCAGAGTAGGTATAGGTCTCTATACTAAGCGGCGGTACCCTTGTTCTGTTGTAATAATAAAATGCATAAGAATCATTGATTTTCTGTATGCAATCCGGCTCCACCTCAATGATTCTCTCCAATGCTTCTGTAACAATGATGATATCATACGTATCATTTGATTTGATTATTTCGTCACAGTTCATAAAAAGCCTTTTTTATTTATTCTATGCTAAAATAGCGACTCCGTACTTCGGAAGTGTCAATGTTCCATCCATCTGTTTTTCCGTGATCAGGTCGTATCCATGTACATCGGAAACGCTCTGCTCCTGCTCACTGCAGTTGAGATAAAATGTATAAACTTTTCCATCTGCTTCACGTGTATGGCATTCCACACCAAGCGGCATTCTTTTTATGCTGACGCCTGCACGCTTTAAAATTCTGCCGAAAAGATTCTGCATGCTTTCATTATCAAGTCTTGCAGCCACATAATATGCACTGCCTTTTCCGGTATCTTTCACGGTCACAGCTGGCATACCTGCATAATAGTCGCTCTCATACGTTGCATAGGTACGCGCATCATTTACGCGCAGCACTTCCGCATAATCACGTACCTGTCCGACCATATCGTCCGGGAAATGAACGGCATTGGTATCACTTGGATACAAGGTATCAATCTCCTCGCTGATAACGCCAAAGAGATCTTTTAATCCGTCTCCCGGAAAACCGCCGAGGAAATTGAGCTGATTCTCATCCACATAACCGGTAAGATAGGTTGCCAGCAGATGTCCACCGTTTTCCACGAATGTTTTCATGCGCTCTGCCACGTTTGGTTTTAGCATATAAAGCATCGGCGCAACAATAAATTTATAATCGGAAAAATCAGCTGTACTTGGAATCACATCCACATCCACACCAAAACGCATCAGATTGCGATAGGTATCGATGCAGGTCTTTGGATAATTCTTTGTCTCCTGGGAAAGTCCCTTCATAATATCAATCGCCCAGCGGCTGTCCCAGTCATAGATCATGGCAACTTCTGCTTTTGTAACACTTCCCTGTACATCCGAAAGTTTCTTTAATGTCTCGCCAAGTTCTGCCACTTCTTTAAATACCCGCGTATCGTTCGTACCGAGATGATCCACGACCGCTCCGTGATACTGCTCAAAGGAACCTCTGCCTTTTCTCCACTGGAAATACTGAACCGTATCCGAACCTAACGCAACCGCCTGCAAAGAAGCAAGCTGATGCACTCCCGGCCTCTTTATTTTGTTATATGGGTGCCAGTTGACCAATCCCGGTGCGCTCTCCATCAACATAAACGGACGGTCTTTTTTCATCGAACGCATTACTGCATGATCGAACGCATTTTCTCCCAATGTGTCGGAAAAACTCTCATAATCATTGTGGAATGCCGGATACGAATCCCATGAAATCACATCCAGTTCTTCTGCCATCTTGTGATAATCCAGACCGTCATACAATTTCATAAAGTTCGTTGTAATTGGAATCTTCGGCGTGCGCTCCCTTAAAATAGCAATCTCATGTTTCATATAATCGGTCATGTTCCATGTCGTAAAACGCTTCCACTCCAGATTCAGTCCAATATTGCTGAATTCACCATTCTGATAAGGCGGCTCAATCTGCGAAAAATCATTATAATTATGGCTCCAGAAAGTTGTCCACCATTCCTTGTTCAGTTCCTCAATGCTATTGTGGAATTTGTCCGCAAGGTACTTCTGAAAACGGGCCACGCAAAGCGGGCAGTAACATTCTCCACCAAATTCATTGGAAATATGCCACATCACAAGTCCCGGATGATCCCCAAACTCATCCACGAGTTTGTTGACGATCGTTGCAACTTTTTCCCGATAAACCGGTGAACTCATGCAATGATTATGCCGAACCCCATGATGATTGCGCACCCCATATGCATCCACACGCATCGCCTCCGGATATTTTTCATCCAGCCATGCCGGACGCGCACCGGAAGGTGTTGCCAGAATTGTATAAATGCCGTTTTCATATAACCGGTCCATGATTTTGTGAAGCCACTCGAAATGAAATTCTCCCTCTTGCGGTTCATATGTGGTCCATGAAAAAACGCCAAGTGTCGCACAGTTCATGCCCGCTTCTTTCATCATCTGTACATCTGCTTCCAGAATGTCCGGGCGGTCAAGCCACTGCTCCGGATTGTAATCGCCTCCATGCATCAGCCCACTGATCTGTGGAAATAAAATCTTTCTCTTCATGTTTGTCCCTCTTTTCCTTGAATATCGAACATCAGCCCATGCATAATTTGCTTTCAGCAAATGGGCTGACGCTACATGTCAAGTTTTCATAGAAAACTTGACACTATCAATTTACATACGGCTGGAATGACATGTAAAATACAAAATCTGATACTCCCCGGCGATTTTGCTCAACAGTTCATTTCCATGCACAACTTTTTCTTCATCCAGATTTACAAACGGATCGTCTAACACAAGGAACGGCTTTTCGTCCGGATACATCGCATCCACTAATGCCAGACGCATACAGATACCAAGCAGATCCTGATATCCTGCAGAAAGCCACTTCGTCTCCCGCATCTCGCCCTGTTCCTTCATCTGTACGGCAATGTTTGCATCGACCATCCAGTCTCCACTGTGGTCACCTGTCAAAAGTTCATAATATTTTCCAAATCCATTCTCAATTGGTCCAAGATAACGCGCCGAGAACTGTTCCTTCGCCGTCTGCAAGAACGACTGTGTCAGAGCAAGCACCTCGTAATGATGCCCTTCCTGCTCCTGCTCTCTTCTGCAGATATCCAGCTGCTGCTCCTTTTCATCCCGGATGTCCAGCTGTTCCTGCAAGTCCTCGATCTGATGGCTGTACTGCTCAATTCCGACTCGTACTTCCTCCATCCGTTCGTCCACATCCTGAATCATCATATTCAGCTCATCGAGTGTATACGGACAACGTTCAATGCTCGAAAGTTCTTCCATATTGTGTTCTTTTTCAAACTCAGCTTTTTTCGTCTTTGCCTGCTCGCAGGCACGGCTGGCAAGCCGGTATTCGGTAGCTTTCATCTGCAGTCTGCTAAGTCCCGCAGCAATGTCTTCTCCAAAATCAATTCCTGCTTCTTCTCCAAATTTCAGAAGTTCATTTCTGGTATTATCAAACTCTTCTCTTGCAGCGTCACTTCTTGCGGCTCTGGTCTTTAACCTTTCATATTCCTGCAACAGATTTTTCAGTTCATAAAGTTTCGAACGGGCATCTGCCGGTGCACAGAAAATATGATACTGTCCCAAAAATTCCGCAACCTTTTCTTCAATGCGCTGGGATTCCTCCGAAGCTTCCTCCATCGTCTTCTGAATTGCCTCAACCGGCTCCCGCAGCTTTCTCTGTTCTTCTTCCTGCTTAATCTTCTGTTCCCGTGCACGGCGGCCATCTGCGGAAGCAAGTGCTGTCCTTGCGATCAGAAGCACGATGCCCAATACTGCGACTGCAATGCCAACCGTCAGAACGACCCACGAAAATTTTGCAAGCGCCGGAACGAAAAATGATACCACGGAAACACCAATTCCAATAACCAGACATAAAATTGCAATGATCAAAAGCGGAAGTCTGCGGTTCATCATCACCATAGGCTCCTCATGCTTCATTGCCATGGCTTCAAAATAAGAAATTTTTGTTTCAAGCTGCATCTTTTCTTCCCGCATTTTGCCGAGACGTTCCAGTTCCTGATCCATCGCTTCAATTTCGGATTCCTTTGGATATCCGTCGCCAAACATATCGGAAAGCTTCTCATACTGCGCTTTTTCCTCATCTGTCAGTCCCAGATTGTACAGGGTAGTCTTCAACACACCAAGCATCTGCACTTCCTGATTCTTTTCTTCAAACTCCGAATCTTCCGGAACCCGGTTTTCAAAAATCTCATCGTATGCTTTCAGGTTCTTTTTGCACTGCTCCTCTTCCTCACAGATTACAGCATAATTCTGCTTTAACCCTTCCCTGCGGCTCTCCTCACTGGCCACCTGTAATGCTTTCGCATACTTGGCACGAATATTGGAAAGTTCCTTTCTCTGGTCCTGCTTGTCCGCAAGTCTGGCAGATAAATCTTCCATCGCTTTTTCTGCCGCATCATAGCTGCGAAGTTCCTCGGTCAGAAGCGTGATCGTATTCTTACGCTTTTTCATGGAACCGGTCGCCCGATCCGGCGAAAGCTTATTCATACGATCATGAATCTTCTTCTGTGCGGTATCAAAATTATTGATATCGTTCGTGTTCTCGGCCAGATTGCCAAGCTTTGCATTGATTCCATCCGTAGAACCACTCTCACAGTCATTCTGTGCGATAAAAGCACTTCTTTTAAAAGAAGCACTGTCCAATCCAAAAATCTCTGTTCCGATGTCCGATGAGAAATCGTGACACTCCAGATTGGTCATCAGATCATACAGATGAAATGCATCTGTTTTCTCCGTCTTTCCAAACGTTCTGCTGATGCGGTAAACCTTTCCCTGATAAGAAAAGTCTACTTCACCACCATATGTGCCTCCCTGCCACGGCCGGTATACCACACGCTCCTTATCAAAGGAACCCGACTCTTTTTTCGAATCAAATCCATAGAACATGACCCGAAGGAATGCTGCAAGTGTGCTTTTGCCCCATCCGTTCATTTCATGAAAGAGATTGATTCCTTCCACAAAATCGACGCGTAAGTCCGATAATTTACCAAAATTTTCAATATGACAAGAAATCAGTTTCATATTATATTTCCTCCCCGGACAGCGCCAAAATGCCACAGCGAATGACCTCTGTCTTCTGTTCTTCGCTGAGATCCGACTGCAATACCATCCGGATAAATTCGCCTTTTAATGATGCATCATTTTCATATTCATTGTAATCAATTTTCAGATGCGTATGATCATATACTTTTTCAAAATAGAAGTAATCCGAAAACAGATCCTGCAAATACTCACAATTGATTTCCGCATCCACATCCACTTCTCCGGTCAGCACAAATTTCACGAGACTTCCGGATGGATATGCTTTTTGTGCAATCGCCTGCTCAATGCGGTTGGCCGCCTCCTGCGTGGTCATTACACCCGATGCATCAATCTCTAACGTATACAGTGTTCTGGCCGCCATCGGTACAAAAGAGTAATCCACTTCATGTGTCTGCTCATCAATATCCAGAAGTACAAAGCCCTTTTCTCCACACTCGTCGAATCCTCTTCCTTCCAGACATCCACAGTAACAATAGATTCCACGGTTGTCCAGCTTGGCATTTGCAAAACTGTGCACATGGCCGAGCGCCAGATAATCAATATTTTTATTTTTCAGATCATTTAGGCTGATATTTTCGGTCTCGTTCTTGCTATAATAGCCCCCGATCTGTCCATGCAATGTCACGATATTGTAATCATCATGATTCAGAACAAGGGAATTGTAGATAATCGCACGGTTCTGCGGGGTAAGCTCCACACCGGAAATTACAATATTTCCATAACGGTACGCCTTCCACGTATCCTCAAAAAGCAGCAGATTCTCCGGAATTTCTTCCATACGGTTGAGGAAATTATCACTGTCGTGATTGCCCTTCAAATACAAAAAATCAATTTCCGGATGCATACTGATCGTATCTCTCACCGTGTTGCGCGCCATGGCCGACACGCTCCTTGTATCAAATAAATCACCTGCGATCAAAATTACACGCACATCATTTTTTGATGCATACTCTACCATTCTTGTAAACGTACGTAAAATTTCTCTTTTGCGCTCTCTTGCCTGATCTTTGCTCAGATTCGCTGTCATTTTCGAATCCAGATGCAGATCCGCACAATGAATTATTTTCATATGTCCTCCTTCAGGAACTAATTTCAAATATTCTAAAAAAACATACTATCTTTATGATAGCAATTTTTTCAACGATAATCTAGGGGATAACGGAAATTTTGAAAGGAAATTTATAAAGATGAAAAAACAGGCAGACGGGAATTTCCCTGTCTGCCCATTTCTTTTATTGATTGGATTCTTTGTCCGGAAGTTCTGCAACACCACGCATTTCGATCAGAGGACCGCCTTTTTTCTCCACGTAATCCTCGGTGATTGTAACCCGTCCGATGTTGTCGTCCTTCGGAATTTCATACATGATATCAAGCATGAAGTCTTCTATGATTGCACGAAGCGCACGCGCTCCGACTTTCTTTTCCTTTGCCTTGCGGGCAATCGCATGCAATGCGCCTTCCTCAAAGACAAGGTCTACTTCGTCCATCGCCAGCAGCTTCTTATACTGCTTTAAGATTGCATTCTTCGGTTCCTGCAAAATGCGCACCAGCATATCTTCCGTCAAAGCTTCGAGCGAAAACAGAATTGGAAGACGTCCCAAAAACTCCGGGATCATACCAAATTTACGAACATCATCCACCGTAACTTTGCACAACAGATTCTCCTCGTTATCATATTTGTCTTTCAAGTCTGCCTTAAAACCGATGGAAGCTTCTTTGTTCAGCCGCTCCTTGATGATCTCTTCCAGCTCCGGAAATGCACCGCCACAGATAAACAGAATATTCTTGGTATCTACCGTTGTCATCGGAACCATGGCATTCTTGCTGCTGGCTCCAACCGGAACTTCTACTTCTGCACCTTCGAGAAGTTTTAACATTCCCTGCTGTACGGATTCCCCGCTGACATCTCTCTGGTTCGCATTGCGTTTCTTTGCAATCTTGTCGATCTCATCGATAAAAATGATTCCGTGCTCCGCGCGATCCACATCATTGTCTGCGGCTGCAAGTAATTTACTTACAACACTCTCGATATCATCACCGATATAACCTGCCTCTGTCAGAGATGTTGCATCCGTGATTGCAAGCGGCACATCCAGAAGTTTTGCCAGTGTCTTGACAAGATACGTCTTACCGGAACCGGTCGGTCCGATCATAAGCATGTTGGACTTTTCAATTTCCACACCGTCCTTATCGTCAGACATGACACGCTTGTAATGATTATATACTGCTACGGACATGACTTTCTTTGCCTGTTCCTGACCCACTACATACTCATCGAGACTTGCCTTAATCTTATGTGGTGCCGGAATGGAATGAATATCCAGTACCGGTGCTTCTTTCTTCTCTTTCGGCTTCTTTTTCTTGATCTTCTGAGACTGCGGAATGCCTCCCTGGAAGTCGGCGAGATTGATCATGCTGATGTTTGGCATCTTGCCATTGTTCATATTCATGATATCGCCCATGTTAAAGCCACCGGTATTCATGGTATCAAACGTCTTCTGCATACAATCATTACAGATGCAGATATTATCCTGAATATGTATCATCTTGCCTGCAACACTCTCCGGTCGGCGGCATATATAACATACGTCTTCGTATTCGGTTGTCTTTGTTGTATCATCTACTGTATTTTTATTCTGATCTTCAGCCATCGCTGCACTCCTTTTCGTTCACGCATTCTTGCAGGCATCGCCTGCCATATAACAGAGAATGCACTTCCTGTTCCGGAAAGTGCATTCTTTCTTCTGCCCTTGTAAAGCATTATACGTGATTTATTTTTCAAAGACAAGTTTTCACAGATTTTTTCATAGTTCTTTTATATTTAACGATTATAACAATTCCTTTAAAATCTTATTGACCATGCCTGGATTTGCCTTGCCTTTTGTTGCTTTCATTGTCTGTCCGACTAAAAATCCGATCGCTTTTTCCTTACCGTTGTGGTAATCCTCAACAGACTGTGGGTTATCCTTTACAATCTGCTCAATGGTCGCACGAAGCGCATCTTCATCGTTGTCACTCTTTAAACCGTGCTCCTCGATATACTTCTCCGGATCGATATCCTCTGCAAAGACTTTCTCAAATACTTCTTTGGCAACAGAGTTGTTGATCGTTCCAGCCTCGGTCAGCTGAATGATTTTTGCCAGATGTTCCGGTGAGAAGGAAATATCGGTAGCATCCATATCATGTTCCTTTAACAGGCGCATCGTCTCGCCCATCAGCCAGTTGGAAACTTTCTTCGGATTGTTGCAGATAGCCGTGGTCTCCTCGAAGAGATCTGCCAGCTTCTTTTCTCCGGTGAGGATCTTTGCATCATACTCCGGCAGTCCAAACTCTGCCTCGTAGCGCGCCAGCTTCTCATCCCGCAGTTCCGGCTGGTTGTCCTTTATCTGCTGCAGCCATTCATCGCTGACAACAATCGGTACGAGATCCGGTTCCGGGAAGTAACGGTAATCCTGCGCATCTTCCTTGGAACGCATCGCATAGGAATACCCCTGGTCATCGTTCCAGCGGCGTGTCTCCTGTACGACTTTCTCGCCGGATTCAATCAGGTCGATCTGACGGGCAGTCTCCGCCTCGATCGCGCGGGCGATTGCCTTAAAGGAACCGATATTTTTCATCTCTGTACGGGTACCGAATTCCTTTGCGCCTTTTTCACGAACGGATAAGTTGACATCGGCACGCATGGAACCTTCCTGCATCTTGCAGTCGCTGGCTCCCAGATACTGGATGGTCATGCGGAGTTTCTCTAAGTAAGCGATCACTTCGTCTGCGGAGCGCATGTCCGGCTCGGATACGATCTCAATCAACGGAACACCGGAACGGTTGTAATCGACGAGGGAAACGCCCTCCCAGTCATCGTGTACCAGCTTTCCGGCATCTTCTTCCATATGGATCTCATGGATACCGATCGTTTTCTTTCCGCCAGATTCCGTCTCGATCTCCACACCGCCGTCGTGGCAGATTGGCAGATAGAGCTGCGAAATCTGGTAGTTCTGCGGGTTATCCGGATAAAAATAATTTTTCCGGTCAAATTTGCTGTACTGGTTGATCTGGCAGTTGGTTGCAAGTCCGACCGCCATCGCATATTCCACGACCTTTTTATTTAATACCGGAAGTGATCCCGGCATACCGGTACAGACCGGACAGGTGTGGGTGTTTGGTGCACTTCCGAATGCAGTTGAGCAGGCACAGAAGATTTTTGTCTTGGTCGCTAATTCTACATGGACTTCCAGTCCAATGACGGTTTCATATTCTTTTGACATCTCTTCTCTCCTTTCTACGCTTCTGCCAACGGGCTGTGCTGATAAGTTCTTGTCTGTTCAAAACTGTATGCCGCACGGATGATGTTCTTTTCTTTAAAGCAGTCTCCGATGAGCTGCAAGCCGATCGGAAGTCCGTTTTTGTCCAGTCCGCAAGGCACGCTGATGCCCGGAAGACCTGCCAGATTGACCGATACGGTGTAGACATCGCCCAGATACATCTTAAGCGGATCACTCAACGATTCGCCAAGTTTTGGTGCCGTTGTCGGTGCTGCCGGTCCTAATATCACATCATATTTTGCAAACGCCTTGTCAAACGCCTGCTTGATGAGTGCCTTGGTACGCAGTGCTTTCAGATAATACGCATCGTAATAGCCGGAACTTAATACGAACGATCCGAGCATGATACGACGTTTTACCTCTGCCCCGAACCCTTCCGAACGGGATTTTTTGTACATATTGTGAAGACCATCGTATTCTTTTGTGCGATAGCCGTATTTTACACCGTCAAAGCGCGCAAGGTTTGAGCTTGCCTCTGCCGCTGCAATGACATAGTAGGCAGGGATTGCGTACTCAACAAGGCTTAAATCGAACTCTTCGACGATTGCGCCTTTTTCCTCCAACTTCTTTGCCGCTGCAAGAATGGCATCCTTTACTTCCGCATCGAGACCTTCGCCGAGATAATCTCTCGGAATACCGATTTTCATGCCTTTGACATCATCCACCAGCGCAGAAGTAAAATCGGTGTCCTCTCTCTTTACAGAAGTGGAATCCTTTTTATCATAAGAAGTAATTGCTTCGAGAATCGTTGCACAGTCGGTCACATCCTTTGCCACCGGTCCGATCTGATCCAGGGAAGAACCGTATGCGATCAGTCCGTAACGGGAAACCGTTCCGTAGGTTGGCTTGATTCCGGTCACACCGCAGAAAGAACTCGGCTGACGGATCGATCCGCCGGTATCGGAACCGAGTGCATAATAGCATTCTTCCGCTGCCACTGCTGCACAGCTTCCGCCGGAAGAGCCACCCGGAACATGTCCGGTATTCCATGGATTTTTTGTCTCTCCGTATGCGGAAGTCTCGGTTGTACTTCCCATGGCAAATTCATCCATGTTTGTCTTTCCAAGGATCACAGCTCCGGCTTTTTCGAGATTTAAAACAGCCTCTGCCGTGTAAGTCGGAATAAAATTGTATAAAATTTTGGAACTGCAGGTAGTCAGCATTCCCTTGGTGCACATGTTGTCCTTGATAGCAACCGGTACACCCACAAGCGGTCCTGTCAGCGTTCCGTCATCGATTAATTTCTGTACTTCTTTTGTGCGTGCCATGGCAGCTTCCTCGTCCACGGTGACAAAGCTGTTGACCTGCGGCTCTTTTGCGCGGATGGCATCGAGTGCAGCTTTGGTTGCTTCCTCCACGGTCACTTCATGCGCTTTTATTTTCTTCCCCAGCTCGACGGCTGTGAGTGATAGTAAATTCATAGATAACCTCCTGTCTGCAGTCGCTAGTTATTAACCGTCATCGGGACTACAAATGCGCGATCACGCCGCTCCGGCGCGTTGGCAAGTGTATCCTCTCCGCCGTCACCGTTTTCCACGACATCCTCCCGGAATACATTCTGTACCGGGAAAACGTGGGACATCGGCTCTACCTCAGAGGTATCGAGTTCGTTTAATTTATCAATATAATCCAGCATACTTTCCATGTCTTTTTTTGCAGCTTCTTTTTCTGCATCGGACAGTTCGAGTTTGGCAAGGATTCCTACATATTCCATTGTCTCATCTGAGATCACGTTTGCCATATATTTTTCCTCCACAACAATTACATTCGGGAACATCGGCCCATGAAAAATTTGCCTCCGGCAAATGGGCCGACGCTACATAATTGTTTTCATAGAAAACAATTACTATTGTCTAATCTTTATATGAACTTCACGAAGCTGCTGCTCGGTGACTTCGTTTGGTGCGCCGCACATCAGATCCTGCGCGTTTCCGTTCATCGGGAATGCGATGACCTCGCGGATGTTTTCTTCGTTGCGTAAAAGCATGATCATACGGTCCACTCCCGGAGCCATACCTGCGTGTGGCGGTGCTCCGTACTGGAATGCGGTGTATAATGCGCCGAACTTGTTCTTTAACACTTCTTTGTCATAGCCTGCGATCTCGAATGCTTTTTCCATGATCTGCATGTCATGGTTGCGGACAGCACCGGACGATAACTCTACACCGTTGCAGACAATGTCGTATTGGTATGCCAGGATGTCAAGCGGGTCCATGGTATTGAGTGCTTCCAGACCGCCCTGTGGCATGGAGAACGGGTTGTGGGTAAATCCGATCTTCTTCGTCTCCGGATTTCTCTCAAACATTGGGAAATCGTTGACATAGCAGAAACGGTATGCGTTTTTCTCAATCAGATCCAGTTTCTCGCCGAGTTCGTTTCGGATCATTCCGGCATAGTATGCCGCGCGCTCCTCTTTGTCTGCCATAAAGAAAATCGTATCGCCGATTTCAAGTCCTGCCAGTGTGCGGAATTCTTCCTTGCAGTCCTCCGGAATAAACTTGTCGATCGGTCCCTTGTAAGAGCCGTCTTCCAATACTTCCAGATATCCTAAACCACCCATGCCAAGTCCGGTCGCAAATTTCAAAAGTTTCTCATGGAAACCTTTGGACATATCCGCATGAACACGGATTGCACGAACAGTTTTTCCGATGAATGGCTTGAACGTACATTTCTGGAAAAAGTCGGTCACATCGATAATACGAAGCGGGTTGCGCAGATCCGGCTTATCGGAACCAAACTCCAGCATTGCCTGCTTGTAGCTGATGATCGGATACGGCGCTTTTGTAACAACACTTCCTTCCGGTGCGAATTTTTCAAATACTGCGGAAAGCACTTCCTCTCCGACAGCAAACACATCTTCCTGCGTTGCAAAACTCATCTCGAAATCGAGCTGGTAAAACTCTCCCGGTGAACGGTCTGCTCTGGCATCCTCATCACGGAAACATGGAGCAATCTGGAAATATTTATCAAATCCGGATACCATCAGAAGCTGTTTGTACTGCTGCGGAGCCTGTGGCAGTGCATAAAATTTTCCTTTGTATTTTCTGGAAGGAACAATGTAATCTCTTGCACCTTCCGGAGAGGATGCACAAAGGATTGGAGTCTGTAACTCCAAAAATCCCATCTCTGTCATCTTCTCGCGAAGGTAAGCAATTACCTTAGAACGGAAAATAATGTTATCTTTTACTTTCTGGTTTCTCAAATCCAGATATCGGTATTTCAGACGTACATCCTCATGTACGCTCTTGCTTGTCATGACTTCAAACGGAAGCTGGGAATATACCTCACCGAGAACGGTTACTTCCTTTGCATCCAGCTCGATGGTTCCGGTCGGAATCTTCGGGTTGTAAGTTTCCTCGTCTCTTTTTTCAATCAGACCTTCCACGGTGATCGCCTGCTCCTTGCGGATGCCTTCGAGTAATTTTCCATCGCGGATAACGATCTGCATCACTGCATACATATCGCGAAGATCGATAAAAGATACGCCACCGTGGTCACGGATATTTTCTACCCAGCCTGCCACACGGATTGTCTTTCCAATGTCCTGTTCGCTTACCTGATTCAGTGTTACGTCTCTGTAAATGTTGCTCATATCGTCTACTCCTTTTCTTCTCCGAGGCTTCTCTTCTGCGACATCGGGATTTCTCCTGAAACAAAAAAGAAGCCCCGGAATACTTGATTTGTATTCCGGGGCGAATAATTCAGATTATCCGCGGTACCACCCGCATTGAAAAATGAGAAAACTCATCTTCCCTCTCTTACGCGTAACGTGCGCTCACGTACGAACCTACTTCTGCATTCCGTTTTCAAAAACGTCCTGTCCATGTTCAATTCGTCTGCTCCGGCAGTGTTCCCGTTCTTATCTCTTTCAAACAGCGCTCTCAGTCGGTGACGCTGTATTCCTGTCGACGTCTGATAAGAAGAGTCTCCATCCACGCATTTATGTGTTTCTCTTGTAATTTGTTTTATCACACAATGTATTCGATTGCAAGAAAAAAATCAAAAATACTACTTAAGGGTAATTTTTTATACTTCCTTTACACCAGTATCTGTCTTTTCCTGCTTTGTTAAATCCGACGCCCGCTGCACTGCTCCGGAACCGAAACGCATCCTGATTGAATCCATCGCTTTGTCCAGTTTCTCCAGCTTGGCATAATCCGTATCATCAAACAACGACATCTGCCGTCCCATATCTTCTCTGGATACTTTTGTGGTTGAAACGCCCAGCAGGCGAATGGGTGTGCCATCCCACATTTCATCAAACAGCTGGCACACGGTATCAAAAATTTCTTTCGTAATATTGGTTGCTGCCGGAAGTGCACACTGATGCGATGCACGGGTAAGATCATTGAAACGAATCTGTACGGTCACGGTCTCCACGCGCACATCGTCCTGACGTATCCGCTGACAAACCTGATCCGTCAGCCGGCGCAACACACTTTTGGCTTCCGCCCCGCTCGTGACATCAAACGATAAGGTCGTAGAATTGCTGTATCCCTTTGCGTCCGCAGGCTCGATTTCTACCGGCGAATCATCGATGCCATTTGCATAACGCCACAGAACTTCCCCGTGCTTTTTTAACACACGCGAAAGGACCTGCGGATCCGTGTGTGCCAGATCCCCAATCGTGCGGATGCCTAATGACCGGAGCCTGCGCTCCGCTGCTTTTCCCACAAAAAATAAATCCCTCACCGGAAGTATCCACATTTTCTGCTCGATTTCTTCCGGAAAAAGCGTATGTACCCGGTCGGGTTTTTGAAAATCGCTGGCCATTTTTGCCAGAAGCTTGTTGGATGACACGCCGATATTTACGGTAAAGCCAAGTTCCTCATAAATCTGTTTTCGTATGCGATGCGCTGCCTCCACCGGCGTTCCAAACAGCCTGCCACTGCCTGTCATATCCACAAATGCCTCATCCACACTAAACTGCTCAATCACATCCGAATACTGCTGCAGAATGGCAATAAATGCGCGTGACTGCTCCCGGTACATCTGATGATGCGGCTTGACCAGCGTCAGATCCGGGCATTTGCGTAAAGCATCCACGACCGGCTCTCCCGTCGTCACACCGTACTTTTTTGCCGGGATAGACTTCGCAAGGATCACACCGTGGCGGGTTTCAATATCACCGCCCACCGCCGCCGGAATCTCCCGCAAGTCAACCGTTTCTCCCGCTTTTAACCGCGCAACTGCTTCCCATGATAAATATGCGCTGTTTACATCAATATGAAAAACAATGCGGTCCATATTACAGATTTATAAACAGATTCCAGGATTCGTAATCCCCGCTTCCTGCAACCTTGAGTTCGTACGTTCTCTCATTGTTTCCATCGATAACGAATGCATATACGCCATTCTCCAGTTTCACCTCAAAAATGGTTCCGTCCACCAGTGTATCTGAAATCTTATCATATTCTTCCTTCTCTACCTCGCGGTCCTCCACCGTCTTCTGCAGATTGCCGTCTGCATCATAAGTATTAAAACCTTCTTCCACAACGGAAATAATTTCTGCACCCTCAATCTTGAACAGCATTCCATTCGTGCGCATTGTACGGATATCCCGATTGAAGGAATTCTCCGGCAGAATTTTGACATTGTCAATCACGATATGAAACATTTTTCCGAGCAGCTGAATATCACCGACAACTGCCTCTGCAAAATCAAAATGATTCAACTCATTCACTGCATTATATTTGTAATCCATTGGTCTGTCCTCGTTCTTTCTGTTTTGTCAAGTAACGACTGTCTTGCCTTACTTTTCCGGGATTTCAACGTCTGCTGAAAGTTCCCCCTTCTGTTGTAAATAATACAGGAATCCTCTGCATCCTGCAACCACATCTTCGTAAGTCTCGTCAAAGTTTCCGGTGTACCATGGATCTGCAACATCCCACGCCTCGGTAAATCGCTGCGTCTCTTCATAATCGGCAAACGAAAGCATCTTGTAGATTTTATTCTGACTATCTGTGCCGCCTGCGATCCTTGTCATGTTTCTTATGTTGGCGCTGTCCATGCCGATCAGATAATCATAATAAATATAATCGTCGCGTGTCATCTGGCGCGCCCGGTGCGGCACGAGCGGAATGTTTTCTTCGTATAATTTATTTTTGGTGCCATAGTGTGGCGGATTGCCAATCTCCTCACGGCTGGTCGCAGCGGAATCAATCTCGAACTGGTTGTCGAGGTGGAGCTGGTGGACCAGGTGGGTGAGGACGCTTTCGGCCATGGTGCTGCGGCAGATGTTGCCGTGGCAGATGAAAAGTATTTTTATCATAGTTTTATTTCTCCTTGATTCACCCCGGAATGCCCTGTTTTGCGAAGGATTTCGGGGATTTGTAAAATATGTGTTTTTACTAGCATCTTGGCAAAATAGGGCAAGATGGAGCAAGTTGTTACGGGCTGTTAGTAGTAAAGTTGGTAGTAAACTGGAAAGGCTTACTACTAAGTTTTTTATCACTTTACTACTAAAGATCGATCTCCCTCTTTTTAATCCGTTTAGATAATATTACTTTTTCCTCTCCAACTAATAATTCTAACAATTCAAATAGTTGATTTAATAGCACAAACACTTCATAAACTTTTCCTAGATTTATCTCTAGTGCGCTCTGACAATTCAAATATTCCTGTCTAAGACAATGATACTCTAAATTACGAATTTTTTCATAATGTGAATATACTTTCCCCTCCATTATTTCCATAAATTTCTCTATGATATCTGAAGTTATCTGTTTTTCATTTATCTTTGCAATTATATCTTCAATGTACATATTTTTAAATTTTTCTGATGTAATATATTCATGTTCAAAATCATATTTGCACAATATAAATTTTGCTATTTTTTCACATACTGAATAAGTTTTCATAATAGCATGAAAACAATATATATTTGGTGTTATCACTTCATTATAAAGAAACTTAATAAAATCCTCTTCCGAAAACGCAAACAGTATTTTTTTATCCATATCATAATTTAAACAACAAAAATATAAATTTAATGATCTTACAATTTCTTTTGCACGAAAAATTGCATCTATTAAAAGAGTATTTCGAATATTACTAGCCTCATCACCCATATCAATGCACCACTCATTTATTTGATTTATTACGTTTCTGTATTCTTCTCGTAATGTTTCATACCTTTTTTCTAACTTTGCAACATCATTAACAATATTCTTATTAAGCACTTCTGTCTCGCAAGACAATCTTTCTGTGCAGTTAAAAGAACATCTCCTATTTTTAATGGAAAACTCATTTATAATTTTCTTCATTAATCTTATATATATACCTTGCTTCTTTTCAATCGGTTGAATCCACACCTTCAATTCTTTCATAGCAATTTTATTAATTCTATCCGTTAACTGAAAACATTTTTCCATATTCATTTTTATTTGATCATTATTTATAAAGATTAATTCTCCAATATCATTCTCAGTTTCTTTTGTATCTAAATGCGTAGAAACAAAATGTTCGTTGTTGTTTCGTTTCCATTTAATTCTTTTGCTATTATAATCGCCTCTTATGCATCGTAAATCCACAATTATATCATCATCTGTTGAATGTTTCTTTTTTATCATATCATACAACGGTTCTACTGATTTCTGTTCAAAAATAATATTCACATTTAGTTGATCAAGCACACCAACAAGAAAGATTATTCGTTCCCATATCATGTCATCTTGTAAAATAATATTTTCAAAATAATAATTAGGATTAAACGACACGGCATTGTTATAATTTTCATACGAAAGATTAAATGCATATATATTTCGTTGTATATCTTCTATTAAATCTATGCTATCATTTACAATTGCTACAATCACAACCTGTTCCATTGATGCATCTGAAAACTTTAACTTTTGTTCAACCATTGCTCCTATTTCATTCTCTATATTTTTAATCTTGTCATTAACATCCTTTATATTCATTATCCATCTGCCTCCATCACAATATCTCAAATATTATATCGTCATTTTCACTTCTTTTCCATAGAAAAAACGCCCCAGCCAAGCCGGAGCATTATCCCTCTTCTCTATTAAATTACCTTAAACATCTTCTGCGACATCGTTTTCTCCTTCTTCTGCTCAACCTCCGCCTGCGCCTTTTTGAAGTCTTCCATTCGTTTCAGTTCTTCCTCTGCATCATCAAAGCTGATATGCGTGTACACATTCATCGTGACTGATATATCCGAATGCCCCATAAGATACTGTAATGTCTTGGGATTCATTCCCGATTTTGCCATATTGCTGCAATAGGTGTGTCGGCACACATGAGGCGTAATGTTTGGCATCTGCACCCGATAAATGTCATTGTATCTGCCGACCATGTGGTTGAATCTGTGCTGCCAGTGCATTGCCACAAGGGGCATTCCATTATCATCATAGAAAAGGAACCCACTGTAGCCATCAATGGATTTTTCCACTTTGGGAGCATTCCTGTCCTCGATGATTGCCTGAAACATCTGTGCCACATCCTCTGTAATCGGCAATACCCTTGTTCCGGCATCTGTCTTTGTAGTTTCGATGATATATCGCATATCCGATGTTCTCTGCAACTGGTGGTCGATATTCACAGTTCGGTGTTCAAGATCAAGGTCCTTTAGTGTCAGTCCACAAAATTCCGATATTCGCATTCCCGTATGAAAGAGTATGTACACCACTTCATAATATTTACAGTACACCACATCATCATGCACAAACTTTAGGAACTTTCTCATCTGGTCTTTTGTGATTGCCTCTCTTGTGACTGCGTCATTTACCAATACTCCGGCAAGCTGAAATCCGAATGGATTCTTTACAAGGATGTCATCATCCACTGCCATCTGAAAGGCTGGTCGCAACACTCCACGGATGGTATGAATGGAACTGTAGCTTTTCCCATCTTCCTGCTGCAATTTGATAAGAAACAGCTTTGCATCGGAAGTTTTCACAGTTCGTATCGTCTTTTTGCCAAATGCTTCCTTTGCAAGTAATCTCTGTACTGTAACATATCCTTGTTTCGTGCTTTGCCTTACTCCGGTCTTTGTTTTCAAATATCGGTCTACCAGTTCACAGACAGTCATCTGTCCGTCCACGATATTTACAAGCATATCCAAATCTGTGTTTACCTGTTTTTCCAACTCACGAAGGGAAAGGCATGGCTTTTTGCCCTTTGGAAGTTTATCCGTAGGTTCCAGTTTCCAACTGTATACAAAATGTGGTTTTCCATCAATATGATATTTATATTGATATTTTCCGTCTGCTCTTATGCTTTCTCCCGGTCTTAATACTCTGCGTTTGGAGTCCCGCCTTGTCTGTCCTCTTCCTGCCTTTGCCATTATACCCGCCTCCTTAGTTCTGGATGGTTACGCAGATACCTTTCAAAGGCTACACGAAGAATCAGCTTGCGTTCTCCGTAGTATGCCAGAAATTCTTCCCCATCCGTATTATTCAATAAATCGTAAAATTTTCTCCGGCTCAGAACAAAATATTCAATTGCCTCAGAAGGATTCAAAATATCCTTTTCTGCTAAACTTGGTCTTGCCATAAAAGTACTTCCTTTCTGCCAAAAGTGGCTGTTTTCAAGGGTTTTCGGGGTCATCCTATGTTCGCTCTTATGCCCTGTAATAGCAACTACTTTCGGCAGATAAAAGGAACTATATTTCTGAAGAATTAAGAATAAATTCTTCGAACTTCGGGCGGATAATGAGGAATCGGTTTCCACAGTACACCGCCACCGTTCCAAGGTTATCCTCTGCAATTCTTCTCAGTTTCTTTATACCAATATTAAAACAAGCTGCTGCCTCCTTGATGGTGAGCATATACTTCTCACTAACAGGAAGCGTTTCATTGCTTTCTGCATTCATAGTATCTCTCCTTCCGACAAGGTGGTCACACAGCTGACTCCTTTGTACTATTTTTCCTTTTTTGTCATTTTTACTCTGATTCTGTGATATTTGCCCCCAAGGGCGGTCTGAATCTCTGTCACCTTTTATGCAGGGCAACGGTGCCGCCCCTTCACGCACAAAAACTGCGAATTTAAACGGGGTATTAACCCCCAATACAGCTAAATACCATACAAGGGGCATATATCCCATTCAAGATGATAGAAATAAAATCAAACAATTCTACGATTATTTTCCTGCATCTGCCATCTGGATAACCTTGATTGCTTCATTTCTTACAAGTTTTCCGTCAAGGAACTCAAATGCAAGATATCCAATCTGATCATACAGTACAAATTTTTCCAACAATGTTCTTACCGTCACAGGCTTTCTTCCCACAATCCAGTAATAAGAAAAGTCACCAAATGCAATCGGCTTAGTACCTGTTTCGATATCCGGCATATATTCCGAAATAATAACCTGTTTGCCAAGAATTGTATCATTTGCCTGATTCCACAAATAATTGCCATTATTATCCTTCAGCTTTCTGAGTGCAAGTGCTGTCTTATCATTCATAAGCCAGATGCCATTTTTTCTGTATTCCTTATCAACACTAAAATATAAAGAAATCACATCATCATAAGTCAGCGTTTCTACTGTCAGTGCTGTTTTGGCTCCATCTGTATGATGAAGTATACCTGTAGGCTCATCTGCTCCGGTTCCATTAATAAATGCGTTATCCTCTGCTTTTCCAAATGACTTCCCAAGCTTTTGTGTCAGATACTTTTCAATATCAAATCCTGCGTCATTTACAAAATCCTCATCCAAAGTAACGATAGATGCCAGCTTATAGCTTTCAATCGTTTTTTCATCGAAATCTCCGGCACTTTCATATACCGGGATTGCAGCTCCCTCCGCTACAAATTCCGCCTTATCCTTGCAGTCCTTTGCAAAGATTTTGTAGCCTTTTTTGTATGCACGAATAACTGTCGCTATCTTTCTGAAATCAGATTCCTTTTCAATTTCATTCATGACCTTTCCGGCTGCAACAGTCGGCATACTGTAAGTTCCTGTGCTAATATCCCTGCCCTTTGCAAGAATATCCTCTCTCGCCTCTTTGTTTCTCATCGCATTCCAGAACTGAATATCATATTCCGGCTGCGCCGTAATCTGTGTATTACTAATCATGTTCTTCTCCTCCTTAATTTCTGTCGCACACAGGGCATTTATAAAGTCCAAGTGTATTTAATGTCAGCTGTCTCCCAATCTGTTTCAGATGATTGCCACACTTCGGGCAATGAATTTCATACGCAAATGCCATTTCCTCTGTATGATCACTGCTCGCATGAAGTCTATACGTTCTCTTTATCTTTCCTGTCTCATCCCGGCTCAGTTCATCCGTCAAATACAAGCTGCACATTCTCTGTGCATATTCTTCAGTATAATAAGAATGGGACGCATTCAGCAATGTCCCTTCCTTATTCAGTTTTGTTAATGGAAATACCATAGTAAAATCCTCCTTCTTTCTATCGTCTGCACCTGTCACAGGTGTACAGACCAAGTTTATTTGCATCATGGTTTTGAGCCATCTGCCTTAATACCGCACCGCACAGAGGACAGTGAATTTCTATGCTGTCAGTAGCATTCTGGCTCATCGGCTCTTTTGAATAAAGCCTGTAATAATTGGAAATAATCTCCGACAGGTACATTCTACTGTTCTGCCGTACTGTTTCCTTGTCTGTTGATAAAAATGTTATTCGTAAATTTATCTGCTCCTGATGTCTTCTTTTTCATGCAAGTTAAAAG
>OKVB01000070.1_pt1 | contig 74329 bp, 65 predicted proteins | sample 1606651 | NCBI WGS metagenome assembly OKVB01 (sample SAMEA3882518, study PRJEB24775) | human gut metagenome | biome: human-associated habitat; feature: intestine environment; material: feces | place: Netherlands | collected 2009/2010 | reverse complement strand
TTTATATCCGAAGTTACATAAAATCCTTCTCTTACTTCAGCTTCAAAATAGTTCTTGTCAAACTCCATAAGTATATTCTCCTAGCAGTATATTGTTTCATACGGCTATAAACAAAAAGAGCTGGTGCAAGCACCAGCTCTTCTGCTTATAGTAGTAATAATTATTAACCGAGAAGTGAAAGTACACCCTGTGTCTGCTGATTAGCCTGTGCAAGCATAGACTGTCCAGCCTGTGAAAGGATGTTATTCTTGCTGTACTGTACCATCTCATCAGCCATATCTGTATCACGGATACGTGATTCAGCAGCCTGTGTATTCTCAGCGTTAGTATCAAGATTATTGATTGTGTGCTCAAGTCTGTTCTGGATAGCACCAAGCTTTGATCTCTGCTTAGATACTGATTCAATAGCATCCTGAATAGACTGCATTGCAGCACCTGCCTTAGCATTAGTACTTACCTCTACAGCGCTAACATTCAAGCCCTTTGCTGATACTGCAAGACTAATCTTAACATCCATTGTCTGTCCTTCAAGAGCACCAACCTGAAGCTTTCCTGAAAATCCACCTGTTAATAAGTCCTGCTTATTGAACTGTGTTGTTGTTGAGATTCTGTCAAGTTCTTCATTTAACTGTTCAATCTCATCCTTGATAGACTGTCTGTCAACTGATGTGTTAGTATCATTAGCTGCCTGTGTTGCAAGCTCATTCATTCTCTGAAGGATTGAATGTGTCTCATTAAGAGCACCTTCAGCTACCTGAATAAGTGAGATACCATCCTGAGCATTATCAGATGCCTTGTTAAGACCTCTGATCTGGCTTCTCATCTTCTCTGAAATAGAAAGTCCTGCTGCATCATCTGCTGCACGGTTAATCTTGTAACCGCTGGATAACTTCTCTGTGGACTTCGCCTGTGTTGATGTTGTTACGTTGAGCATTCTGTTGGCGTTCATCGCCTGCATGTTGTGTTGTACTACCATAATATTTTCCTCCTTGTCCCATCCTTTGATGGGTTATTATGTTTGTTACCTCCGGGAGTCCTTTCCCAAGAGGGTCGAAATGCATGTATCCTTGCATTTCCTGTAATGCACCTTATGATGCATTGCATATGTAGAGCACTTTGTACGATAATTCCGCTTCGCGGAAACAAAGTACTCAAGTGATAATAAATAAGCATTACCACAATTTATAAATAAGCAAGGCGTCCCGGGTGTGCCCCGCCTATTAACGTATTTTTCTATGGAACCGGTTATCGGGTTCCGTTTTTCAAGCGCTCTCTTTTCAAAATCTGTTTGATTTCGTTCTGCGCTTCGATGGAGAGTTTCGGATCCGCATAATATTTCTTGCCATCCACGTCCTCCACGCTTCTGGAGATACGCAGTTCCTTTGGTGCCTCGATCATGAGTTTTCCATTGCTTCCGGATCTTCCCACATAGACAACGCGGATATCATCTCCGATATTTACATATTGTCCTTCTTTTAAAGAAATCTTGAGCATTGCTACCTCCATAAAACTGTTTGCTACGTTTTGTAACTTATATATCGTCGGAACGCTACAGTTTGTTAACCTCTTATTTTCACTTTTGCTACACTTTGTAACTTTTTGCCAATTAGATATCCGTTTGCGGTAGGTATAAAATCCCATTTTTTGTGCAATATCTATAATAATCAATTCGTGCAGCAACAAAATGTTACGAAATCTTCCAATCGGAATCACCGTGGTTTAACATTTATTTCTATTTTCGCTACATTTTGTCGCAAACCACACTATGGGTGAAAATATACTAAGTTAGTAAAGGTGGTATCATTTATGAGAGGGAAACTTCTTCCGCAAAAACTAAAGGAATTACGAAAAGTAAACAATTATACACAGGACTACGTCGCCGAAGTACTTGGAGTCGTCCGACAAACGTACAGTCATTATGAGACCGGCAAACGAACGCCGGATGCCGAGGCTTTATACAAGCTGGCAGGCCTGTACAACATTTCCATCGACGATCTTTTGCATCTTACGATCAACATCGACCGAGACATTTCTTACGATGCTCCCAAGCCAACAACATCCAGCAACGACCTGTCAGAATATCTTGAGTTCTTCAACAATCCAGCGAATAAGAAGAAATACATGTTCAATACGACTTTAGAAAAAGAATTGCTTTTTTATTTTGATAAGATTTCCGAAGAAGATAAAAAAGAAATTATTGAATTTACAAAAATCAAAGCACGAAAAAAAGCTGCGACCCCGGCAGATAAATAATCTACCGGAGCCACAGCTCCTTTTTTACAACTTTTTATGCCTCTGGTTCTACACTTTCCTTTATCGCATTCCAATATGCAGAAAATGCGCTCGGCACAGCATAGCGTTCTTTTGCATCCGCTGCTTCCACAAATACCAGATCACCAATCGGCTGTTCCGGTTCCTCGATCAGAATCGTATAGCCTTTCATGTGCCACTCCACATGGGAAAATATGTGCTTTGCTTCTGTCAGTTCCCGGATACGGATTGGCTTGCATCCAATTTCCTTGACATAGGCAAGTGCTTCTTCCTGGCTTTTCTTTCCTTCGCAGTTCGGCAGTTCATATAAACCGGCGAGCAGGCCCTTGCTCCCCCGCTTGTGCAATGCAACTTTCTCTCCATCGCAGATGACAAACACCGTCTTTTCTTCCACACGTCTTGCCTTGGCTTTCTTTTTTACCGGAAGTTCCGCAATGCGATTCTGTAAACGCGCCTCACAGAATGCCTGCCACGGGCATTCCTCACAATGCGGTGCCCCATTCGGCACACAGATCATTGCCCCCAGTTCCATCAGCGCCTGATTGAACTTGCGCGGGATGAGCACATCTGTCATTCCTTCCATCAGTTCTCTCAATTTCCGCTCCATTGCAGTCCGGACCGACTGTTTCATAATATCCGAATCATCCGCACACACGCGGGAGATCACGCGAAGTACGTTTCCATCTACTGCCGGAACCGGCTGGTTATAGGCAATGGAAGATATCGCCCCTGCTGTATAGCTGCCAATCCCTTTGAGTTTCAACAGTTCCTCATAAGACTGCGGGATAACCCCATCGTATGTCTCCATGATCTGAACAGCCGCTGCATTGAGGTTACGCACCCGGTTATAATAGCCGAGCCCTTCCCACAATTTCAGATACCGGTTCTCCGGACATTCTGCCAGAGATTTTACATCCGGCAACTCTGTGATGAAACGCTGAAAATATGGTTTCACTGCCTCCACACGCGTCTGCTGCAGCATAATTTCTGAAATCCACACATAATACGCTGTCGGATTTTCCCGCCATGGCAATACACGGGCATGACCATCGAACCAGACCTGCAGCGGTTTTACAATTTGCTTGAAATCAAAATTGTCAATCAATCAGGGGCCTCCTTATAAATAAAGTGTGTGCTTGCTTTTGCTGTATAGGGAATTCCCAAGGAAATTCCTATACAGTCAAAAAATCGGCATGAGATCTCTCATGCCGATTTCATCACGTATGTATTCATCAAAATGAATTAGAAGTCTGTTAATGTAGCAGCTCTCTTCTCTAAGAATGCTCCCATTCCTTCCTTCTTGTCATGTGTATCATTTACAACACCGAAGAGGTTTGCTTCCATCTCAACTGCGTTCTTGATATCCATGTCATAACCATTGTTGATTGCAGCCTTTGCTACAGATACTGCATAGCTTCCCTTAGAGATGATCTTTGCAGCCATAGCCTTAGCAGTTGACATTAACTCTTCCTTAGCAACTACCTTGTTTACAAGGCCGATACGGTATGCTTCGTTAGCATCGATATTCTCGCATGTGAAAATCATTTCTTTCGCACGTCCCATTCCTACCAGACGGGCAAGTCTCTGTGTTCCACCAAATCCAGGGATGATTCCAAGACCACACTCTGGCTGTCCGAAGATTGCGTTATCGCTTGCGATACGGATATCACATGCCATAGAGATCTCACATCCTCCACCAAGTGCGAATCCGTTAACAGCTGCGATTGTAACCTGACGCATGTTCATTAACTTGAAGAATGGCTCAGAAGCCTTGATTCCGAATGCGCGAGCCTCTGGAGCAGTAAAGTTAACCATCTCGGCGATATCAGCACCAGCTACGAATGACTTGAACTCGTTACCCTTCTTGTCTGGACCACCTGTTAAGATGACAGCCTTGATATCATCATTTGCCTCGATTTCGCTCAGGCATACGTTTAACTCGTCAAGAGTCTCACTGTTTAATGCGTTAAGTGCTGCTGGTCTGGAGATAGCAAGAACAGCAATTCCGTCAGCTACATCAAGTGTTAAATTCTTAAATTCGCTCATTGTAAAATTCCTCCTAAGATTGTGTTCGATTGTATTGTGTCTTTTGACACTCCGATGGTTCAATCGTAACACTTTGATAAAAATTTGTCAATCTCCTACGCCATCTTATGATGACTTTTGTGATTGTGGAACAGTTGGGCGATTGCATCCACCAGCTGCCGGTTGATCACAACGATATGCTCGATATCTTTTTCCACATTTGAACGTTTCTTAAGATATGCTTCATGTTGCTGCTTTACATAGGAAAACAACTCCTCCAGGGAAGCAAAATCCCTGTCTTTTTCTCTTCCGATCTGTTTTGCTTTTTCTGTTTTCAGAAAAGCACGCAGATCCTGTTTGAGTTTTTCCTCATATGCACAGTGATCTTTGAGCGATCCCGGATAGGTTTTATTATGTGGAAACGTAAAATAATCTGCCACATAGTGTGTAATCTCACCGAGATTTTTATAGTACATACGCTTTCTCTTCGGCGTATGATTCTTTTTGCCTTCTACAAGATATTCAATATTTTTCTTGACCAGTGGAAATGTTCCGCTGATCTCATGTCGTTTGTATACGAATGACGGTTTACAGTCCGGCAGGATACTCCCGATATAAAAGGAAAGCTTATGCTTTTTTAACTCTTCATCCTTTGTATTTGCAACAATGTAACGAGCCAGTGAAATGTGTGATTTCTTTCTCATAATTCAGATCCTCCTATCTCGGAATTTCATACGATAAAAAAAGTAATTTTTCAAAATCAACACTTTTACGGGAACATCAGCCCATTTAAATTTGCCTTCGGCAAAGGGGCTGACGCTGCATGTTGATTTTTTCAAAATCAACACTTTTCATAGTATACCCCTGATTTGTGAAATACAATCGTTTTTTATGAAATTTGATTATGTTCATTTAAGAAAGCAATGAAAGATTCCAACACAACCGGTTTGCTATACAAATGTCCCTGATAACACAGGCATCCAAGTTTTTCCAATACTACTTTCTGTTCTTCCGTTTCCACGAATTCTGCAATCACGCTCATTCCCAGTTTGTCAGTCAATTCCACGATTGAGCGCACAATCGTCTGATTGGTTTCATTGATCAAAAGATCCCTTACAAGTGATCCGTCAAGCTTTACAATATCAAACGTATGGGAATTCAGATATAACAAAGAAGTATGTCCCATTCCAAAATCGTCGATAAGCAGTTTATGTCCGGCTGCACGCAGGCGTTTCATTTTTTCAGTTACGGTATCCACCTGCAGAAGAACATCCTGCTCTGTAATTTCAATCCACAATTCTTGTGGCCTTACATCATATTTCTTCATTGCATTGTTGATACAGCTTTCAATATCTCCCAGCAAAGAATGTGCTGTAAAATTGACCGAGATTTTAAACGTGGAATGATACCGGCTCTTTACTTTTTGAATTGCATGACATACAGTATCCACGATATAGTCTTCAAGTTCCGGCAAAATTCCACCATCCTCTGCCAGATAAATGATCAGTGGCGGATAAATCATACCATATACCGGATGATTCCATCGCAGATTTGCCTCCGCTCCCACACATTTGCCGTCGGCATCTACCTGTGGCTGATACAGCATATACAATTCTCTTTTTTGTATCGCACTCTTCAGTTCCTGCAAAAGTGTTCGGGAAATAATACCGACAGAATTTCCCTGTAGCAAAAACATTGGATGTTCAATATCATTTTCTTTTTCCTTGAGTTCTTCCACCAGAAGGGAAAGCTGATGCTGCCCCCGAACTGTCTCAAGTTCTTCATTTAATTTCAGGAAAGGCATATAGATACCGACACCAATTGCAATACAGATGATCTGAAGCACCGCTCCCCGAATACTGCCAGTCGCTACATATCCACTGAGGATTGGTGGCATCGTCCATGCCACTTCGTTCGAAACAGCCGGCACAAAATCCAGCCAAACAGCCGTATATGAAATCATATACATAACGACCGGGGTCATGACAAATGGCAAAAATAATACCGGATTCAATATAATTGGAATACCAAACATAAGTATCTCATTCATATTAAACAATATCGGAATCGTCGCAACTCCTGCGAGTTTTCCGCTCCGTTTTTTTCTCATAAACAAAATCAGTGCCAGCCAGATACAGATTGCTGTGCCACTTCCTCCCATGGAAACAAAGGTATCTGAAAAATTTTTTAAGAAAAAAGAGGCTCCATCTGTAAATGCTACCGTCTGTGCCACTGGGTTGAGTACATTGCTTCCATGAAATCCAAGAAACCACAACAGCTGTACTGCAACAATATAAATCAGCCCCAAAAGAAAGGAATTGTGTGCCGATGCAATCTCAAACAAACGCTGCATGAGGTAATCCATTACTTCATACAGTGCCTCCACATGAAACCATGCACATACAATACGATTCACAATACCTACCGCAAATATGATCAGTGCCATTGGTAAAAGCGCCTGTATTGCAGGAGCACAGATGCCTCCAACCCCCGCCGTATAACGCTGTAATGTTATATATTTATTCTTTCGGAGAGCCCCATAGGCTATGCACACCAGATATGTCACAAAGATTGCACAAAAGCAACCTTCCGTTCCCAATCCGACTGTATTCAACTTTCCATCCTGCCAATCCAGCTGGGAGACAAAAGCCCCCAGAGATATAATGACATACATCATCGCATATTCAAAACTTTCATTTTTTTCCATTGCAAAACAGTATGACAAAGTAATGACAAGAACCAGGGAAAATATGGCTGAAAAGCCCCCTCCAATAATATTCAAAATCAAATACAGCCACTGCAGCGAACCCTGCAGCAGACTTTGAAAAGCCGGAATGGGCAGATCACGTATCGCCGAAGCAATCCCTGCAGCCAAAACAAACGGAATCATCATTCCAAGCGCGCGGCGAATGACCTTCGAAAAGAATGTATTTTCAAATTCAAATAATTTTTGTCTTAATAAATCTCTCACTATATTACATGTTCCTTTAAATAACAAAATAAGTAACCGTTCAAAAAGGCAATTGCCTTTTCAAACAGTTACTTCATAACTAAATCACATATTCATTTTTCGCAAACAACCTACTCTGCTCATATGTTTCCTCAAATAATTAATGCTTTGGAATAATCTTTTCTGTTCCACCCATATATGGTTGAAGTGCCTTTGGAATGTTCACAGAACCATCTTCATTCAGGTTGTTCTCAAGGAATGCAATCAGCATACGTGGTGGTGCAACTACTGTATTATTTAAAGTATGTGCAAAATACTTCTTTCCATCCTTACCCTTTACACGGATTTTCAGACGTCTTGCCTGTGCATCGCCAAGATTTGAACAGCTTCCTACTTCAAAGTATTTCTTCTGACGAGGAGACCACGCCTCAACATCACAAGACTTCACTTTCAGATCTGCCAGATCACCCGAGCAGCACTCTAAGGTACGTACCGGAATATCCAGGCTGCGGAACAAATCAACGGTATTCTGCCAAAGCTTGTCATACCATACCTTTGAATCTTCCGGCTTGCATACAACGATCATTTCCTGTTTTTCAAACTGATGAATACGATATACACCACGTTCCTCGATTCCATGAGCCCCTTTCTCTTTACGGAAACATGGAGAATAGCTTGTCAATGTATATGGTAATTTTTCTTCGTCGTTAATGGTATCAATGAATTTACCGATCATAGAATGCTCGGAAGTACCGATCAGATAGAGATCCTCTCCCTCGATCTTATACATCATGGCATCCATCTCATCAAAACTCATAACACCTGTTACTACATTAGAACGGATCATAAATGGTGGAACACAATAGGTAAATCCACGATCAATCATAAAGTCTCTTGCATAAGAGATGACTGCGGAATGAATTCTTGCAATATCTCCCATCAGATAATAGAAACCATTTCCGGCAACTTTTCCGGCTGCGTCAAGGTCAATACCATCAAAACGCTCCATAATATCTGTATGATATGGAACTTCGAAATCAGGAACTACCGGCTCACCAAACTTTTCAATCTCTACATTGCAGCTGTCATCTTTTCCAATCGGAACAGATGGATCAATGATGTTTGGAATTGTCATCATAATCTGTGTAACCTTTTCAGACAGTTCCTTCTCCTGTGCCTCAAGTTCGCTAAGACGTGCTGCATTGGCTGCAACCTGTGCCTTAACTTCCTCAGCTTCTTCCTTCTTTCCCTGTGCCATCAAAGCACCGATCTGCTTGGAAATTTTATTTTTATTTGCACGAAGCTCATCTGCCTCAGACTGTGCTGCACGAGCCTTTGCATCCAGCTCGATTACTTCATCAACGAGTGGAAGCTTGTGATCCTGAAATTTCTTCTTAATGTTTTCCTTTACGACTTCCGGATTCTCTCTTAAAAACTTTAAATCAATCATTTTTCCTCCTATGCATAAAGCAGATATGTCTGCTTTACATCACCCTTTTTTCTGAGAATAAAACCTCTCATCTAATTTTGCAATTATACAATCAATCATGCCCAAAAGCAAGAATTAATGCATTGGCTGTAAAGGATATTTGTCGGTCAATGTCTTAATGATTGCCTGTGCTTTCTCTACTGCCGGCTCTCCCTCTTTGATCAGCATTGCAATTGCTTCTGCTACCTGGTCGAAGTCGTCTTCTTTTAAGCCTCTGGATGTAGCGGCAGGTGTTCCAAGACGGATACCACTTGTTACGAATGGCTTCTGTGGATCGTTTGGAATTGTATTCTTGTTTGCTGTAATATGTGCGCTGTCAAGAAGCTTCTCTACCACTTTACCGGTGAGGTTATATGGTGTCAGGTCAACCAGCATCAGATGATTGTCTGTTCCATCGGAAACGATCTTGATATCGCGCTTCTGTAATCCCTTGCAAAGTGCCTGTGCATTCTTTACGATCTGTTCCTGATATGCCTTGAACTCCGGCTTTAATGCCTCCTCAAAACATACAGCCTTGGCTGCGATCACATGCATCAGCGGACCACCCTGTGTTCCCGGGAAAATTGCCTTGTTGAAATTATATTTTTTGTTTACTTCCTCGCTGCAGAGAATCATTCCTCCACGCGGTCCGCGGAGTGTCTTGTGTGTTGTTGTCGTAACAACATCTGCATATGGGATTGGGCTTGGATGTAATCCGGCCGCAACCAGTCCGGCAATATGTGCCATATCTACCATAAGTACTGCGTCTACTTCGTCAGCGATTTCACGGAATTTCTTGAAATCGATTGTACGGGCATAAGCGGATGCTCCGGCAATGATCATCTTTGGCTTGCAATCTAAAGCGATCTCTCTTACCTTATCATAATCGATAAATCCCTCATCATTTACACCGTAAGGTACTACATGGAAATAAGTTCCGGAGAAATTGACTGGTGAACCGTGTGTCAGATGTCCGCCGTGATCAAGGTTCATACCCATAATGGTATCACCCGGCTTTAAAATTGCGAACTGCACTGCCATATTTGCCTGTGCGCCGGAATGTGGCTGTACGTTAACATATTCACATCCAAACAGCTTCTTTGCACGTTCCCTTGCAAGCTCCTCTACCACATCTACGCACTCGCATCCACCGTAGTAACGTTTTCCAGGATATCCTTCTGCGTATTTGTTTGTAAGAATGCTTCCCATCGCTGACATAACAGCAGGGCTTACCCAGTTCTCAGATGCGATCAGCTCGATATGACTGTTCTGTCTGTCAAATTCCGCGGTAATCGCTGCTGCGATTTCAGGATCTACTGCCTGAATATCATCTAATGTATACATATTGTTTCTCCTTTACTCTTTATTCATTCACACTATGCGTCTGTTACCAACGATTATAACTGATTTTGTATGGTAATGCAATACAGAGGATTTCGTATAGAAAAATCATTTTACCGGAACTGTAAAATGCATAAAACAACAATCTGTATTACCAGAATTGCCGGCATGCCAAAGACAAAATACCAGTGTTTCGTCTTATGCCGGAACAGATACATACCTGCCCAGGTTCCAATGCTTCCACCGAGGATACTTACCAGAAAAAGCGTTTTTTCTGGGATTCTCCACAGTTTATGCTGTGCCTTATACTTATCAATTCCCATGACTGCAACTCCCAGAATATTCATGATCACCACATAAAGAATCGCATATTCCATATTATCAAATAATAAGCTCATATCTTTCCTTTCTCCTGAAAATAAAATGTGCGCTTCCATAACAAATATGGGGCTGTGAATTCTTACTCACAGCCCCTGTCTTTTAACTTCTATTTATTTTTCTTTGCATTCTTTTTTGCAAGCTTATTCTTTCCGAAATGTAATTTCATTACATACCATAAAGAGGTTGCAATAAAGATAGAAGAATAAGTACCACTGACAAGACCAACCATAAGTGGTAATGCAAACTCACGGATGGAAGATACACCAAGAATAAACAGCAGCAATACCATTACAATAGTTGTAACGGATGTATTGATTGTTCTTGAAAGTGTCTGTGTCAAAGAGCGATTTGCAACTTCTGCAAGTGACTCTGGCGTCTGCTCACGAAGTCCATGCATGTTCTCACGGATACGGTCAAATACAACGATGGTATCGTTGATGGAGTAACCGACGATGGTAAGCATACAAGCGATAAATGTATTACCTACAGAAATACGGATCAATGCATATGCTGTCAATACAACAAGCACATCATGGAGCAATGCGATGATCGCACTACTTGCAAAACGGATATCCTTGAAACGGAACCAGATATAGAACAACATGAAGATACATGCAACGATTACGGCCATAACCGCATTCTTACGCATTTCTCCACTGATTGTTGATCCAATGCTCTGCGTCTCGATGGTAGACTTATCAACACCAAACTTATCAACAAGCATCTTATTTACAGATTCACGCTCATCCAATGTCAATGTCTTTGTCTTAATTGTTACAACATTGCTTCCGGATACTGTACTTGCCTGAATTGCATTGTCATTGATTACAGATGCAACTTCCGGAACGATATCTGCCTCTACCTGCTCTACGGTGTAATCTTTTCCAAAATTTGCGGAAATAGATGTACCACCTACGAACTCAAGGCTGTAATTCAAAGCTTTGTTACCGGATGCAGAATAGCCAATCATTCCAACAAAACCTGCAACAATAACAACAATTGAAATTGCAAAGAATACAACACGATGCTTCATGAAGTCGATTGTTCTTCTGACTTTTGCACGACCATATAACTTCTCGTTTCTGCAGCCTACTGCATAGAGTGCAAGATTTAAGAAACGTGATACAACAAGTGCTGTGAACATAGATACCACAAGGGAAATCATCAATGTATAAGCAAATCCCTTAACGGTACCGGATCCAAGCCACATCAGTACCAAAGCTGCGATAAATGTTGTTACGTTACCATCAATGATTGCAGATAACGCTTTCTTGTAACCTTCTTTGATGGAAGTCAATACAGATTTTCCATTTGCAATCTCCTCACGGATACGTGAGATAATGATTACGTTGGCATCGACCGCCATACCAATACCGAGGATAACACCCGCGATACCAGGCAGTGTCAGTGTAATTTCAAACAGATAAATAAATGCAACAACGAGTGTTGTATAAATAGCAAGGCCGACAGATGCAACTGCACCGGACAGACCATAGCAGATGATCATGTAAAGCATGACAAGGATCAGACCGATAATGGCCGCCTTCACACTGGAAGAAAGAGCTTTTCCACCAAGCTGTGCACCTACAACCTTTGACTCCATCTCTTCAAGTTTTAAGTTGATGGCACCAACACGGATAAATGTAGCAAGCTGCTGCGCTTCTTCATAATCAGACTGTCCTTCGATGACACAGTTTCCATCGGTAATTGCTCCACTTTTAACAGTTGGGACACTGATGAAATGATCATCATAGTAAATACCGATGGTCTCACCGTTTTTGTATGCATTCTCGGTTGCTGTAGCAAACTTTTCTGTTGCATCTTTCTTGAAAGAAAGTGCTACAACAGGGCTTTTAGAACCTGTTGCCTGATCCTGGTTGTAAGTTGCTGTAGCAGATTTTACACCATTACCATCAAAAATAATGGATCCGTCTTCTTTTAAGGAATCAATATCTTTTCCTTCTGCGATCTTGTACTTGCCGGTAGACTGGTCGTATGTATAGTTGTCTGTACCGTCTGCACCTTTCTGTACAATAAAGTACAAGGATCCAGGACTTCCCAGATCTTCAAGGACAGCGTTTGCATCGTATACACCAGGAATTTCAACTGTGATACGATCATCACCAACTGCATATACTGCATACTCAGTACTGTAGCTTTCTGCACGCTCTTCGAGCTTAGCTACGGTATCCTCGATATCCGTCTTTGACGGATTCTTGTCAACGATCCGGTATGTAATGGAAACACCACCGGATAAGTCAAGACCAAGCTTAATACCTTCAGACTTTGTCTTGTTGTCAGTCTTTGCCTGACTTGTGCTTGTCGCAGACATTATTGTAGTCGTATAGTATCCAAGACCGATCAGACAGGCCAGGATGACCGCAATAATTACGACGCCCTTACTTTTTTTCATCTTCGTTTCCTTCCTATTCTTTTAATTTTCCGCTTCAGCAGCTTTTATCATGATCGCACACTCGATACGCTTCTTCTGAAGTTCACAGCCAAGATCATAAGCATCTGTGATACTTCCGTGGAAATTGTATGAGTTTGCGGCACATCCACCACTACAGTAAAACCGTGCAAAACAGTTGCGGCATTTTTCTTTTGCATAGACATTACAGCACTTGAATTCATCCTGTATGTCGTTTCTCTTGATTCCATCCCATACATTGCCCATAAGGAAATCTTCATTTCCAACAAACTGATGGCACGGATACAGGTCTCCCCAAGGAGTTACCGCAAGATATTCGGTTCCTGAGCCACATCCGGAAAGACGCTTGTACACACAAGGTCCTCCTTCTAAGTCTATCATAAAATGGAAGAAGTTAAATGCATTGCCTTCTTTGTTTCGTCTGACCATCTCGGCAGCAAGCTTGTCATATTCTTCAAACAGTACCGGCAGATCTTCCTCTGTCAAAGCATAATCATCTGTCGGCTGAGCAACAACCGGCTCCACCGAAATCTGCTTAAATCCAAGATCTGCAAGATGCAGTACATCCTTTGAAAAATCCGTATTGTAATGTGTAAATGTTCCCCGGACATAATAGCGCTCCTGATTCCGGCTGTCTGCCAGCTTCTGAAACTTAGGAACGATCAGATCATAGCTTCCGGCTCCTTTTCTAAACGGTCTCATATGATCATGAACTTCCTTACGCCCGTCAATACTTAATACGACATTATCCATTTCTTTGTTGGCAAACTCCATGATGTCATCATTGAGCAAAACACCGTTCGTCGTGAGTGTAAAACGGAAATGCTTGTCATGAAGCTTCTCCTGCTCACGTCCGTAAGCAACCAGCTGCTTTACCACATCAAAGTTCAGCAACGGTTCTCCTCCAAAGAAATCCACCTCAAGGTTACGACGATTGCCTGAATTGGCAATCAGAAAATCAAGTGCCTGTTTTCCTGTCTCATAAGACATCAGTGCACGTCTGCCGTGATATTCGCCTTCTTCTGCAAAGCAATATTTACAGGCAAGGTTACAGTCATGTGCAATATGCAGGCAAAGCGCCTTGACTACCGTCGGACGCTTCTTGAAATCGATAATATGATTCTCGTATACATCCTCCGTGAACAGCTCCTCGTTCTCACGAAGCTGTTCCACCTCATCCATTGCTTCTCTTATCTCCGCCTCCGAATACTTGTCCGAAAGAGCCGCAAGAATTTCTTCTTTTGTATGCTCCTCGTACATTGCGATCACATCATAGGTGACATCGTCAACTACATGAATTGCTCCGGAGTTCACATCCAAGACAATATCATAGCCATTGTTCTTAAACTGATGAACCACTATAATATTTCTCCTCTCTTAACACAAACAGACCGCGCGCAAGGCACGCGGTCGTTTATTTATATTTTCGTCACTCCCGTTTATGAGTATTCATTTGGTTCTCTAAAACGGGATAACCCTCGACATATAAAATTGCTTACGCAATGCCTCGGGTTGGCAAGAACCTTCGCCCATATAAAATAATTGCTTCGCAATTAGGGCTCAGGATTGGTAAGCAGGCACGTAGTGCTTACTTGCAGTTCTCACAAGTCTGGTTTCCTACTGTGCAGGATGTCTTGCAAGCTGACTGGCAAGATGTCTGGCACTCGCCACATCCACCTTTTTTAATTGTGTTCTGTAACTTTCTTGTATTTAATGTCTTTACATGCTTCATAAGAATCTCTCCTTCTTCTCTACTTTAGGTGTAAACCCGTCTATCCATGTTATTATAGCACAGCATAATTAATATGCAAAGCTTTTTTCTTTCTTTTTGCCATGATTTTACTATGATTTGTTCGTGTTTCTGCCAAGACGAAGCACCCCCGCCACACCACTTAAGGTGCACATCAGCGGAATCGTCAGCTGTAACTGCTCAATATCCAGTGTTTTTCTCCACAAAAAAGACAAAACAAGGAGCAGTGCATAATATGCAATTCCTAAGAATGCTCCCCAGAAAATTTTCCACGGCAGGCAGCTCCTTCGCACCATTCTCGCCCCTAAAAAACAAGGAAGAATATACAAAACCATCAGCCCTGCCCGTATCACCTCCGCTGATAAACGCATTTCAAAAGACAGGTAAATCCAAAAAAGAAACATTCCCACTGCCAGCGCAACAGTAAGCAGCCAGCAGCCAAAGAACCGTATTGCATATCCTCCGGCTCTTTTCTGGGAATGTCTTTTTTCTGTATTATTTTCTTTGATTTTTTCCATTCTCTCTTCCACACAAGACCTCCTACCGTATGTTCTACTGTAATCTTATGTGGAAAAGCCAATTATAATTCGCAGTTATTAACAGTTCTTGGGAATGGAATGACATCGCGGATATTTGCCATACCTGTCAGGTACATCACGCAACGCTCAAATCCAAGTCCAAATCCAGCATGTCTCGCAGAACCATACTTGCGCAGATCCAGATAGAACTTGTAATCTTCTTCCTTCAGCCCAAGTTCATTGATACGTGCAAGCAGCTTCTCGTAATCATCTTCACGCTGGCTTCCACCAATGATCTCGCCGATTCCCGGAACAAGACAATCCACTGCTGCAACGGTCTTTCCATCCTCATTCAGTTTCATGTAGAATGCCTTGATTTCCTTCGGATAATCTGTCACGAACACCGGACGTTTGTAGATTTTCTCTGTCAGATAGCGCTCATGCTCTGTCTGCAGATCACAGCCCCAGGATACTTTGTAATCGAATTTATCATTGTGCTTGGAAAGAATGTCGATTGCTTCCGTATAGGTCACACGGGCAAAATCATTGCTTACGACATTTTCCAGTCGCTCAAGAAGTCCCTTGTCCACAAAATTATTGAAAAAGGCCATCTCTTCCGGTGCATTTTCCAATACATAATTGATGACATACTTGAGCATGCTTTCTGCAAGCATCATGTCATCCTCAAGGTCTGCAAAAGCAATCTCCGGCTCGATCATCCAAAACTCTGCGGCATGTCTTGTCGTGTTAGAATTTTCTGCACGGAATGTAGGTCCGAATGTATAGATGTTCTTAAATGCCATCGCATAAGTCTCACCATTTAACTGTCCGGATACGGTCAGGTTCGTTGGCTTATTAAAGAAATCCTTTGAATAATCTACGCTTCCATCCTCGTTCTTTGGAATATTGTTCAAATCCAAAGTAGTAACCTGGAACATTTCTCCCGCTCCCTCACAATCACTTCCGGTAATCAGTGGTGTGTGTACATAAACAAAATCACGCTCCTGGAAGAATTTGTGGATTGCATAAGCACACAGAGAACGTACACGGAATACTGCCTCGAATGTGTTGGTTCTCGGACGTAAATGTGAGATTGTGCGCAGATACTCAAATGTATGGCGCTTTTTCTGTAATGGATAGTCTGGTGTGGAAGCTCCTTCAATGGTAACTTCTGCTGCCTGTATCTCAAATGGCTGCTTTGCTTCCGGTGTCGGAACAAGCTGTCCCTTTACAATGATGGCTGCGCCGACATTGATTTTGCATACTTCCTCATAATTTGCCAGCCCGTCTGCATAGACAACCTGAATCGGCTCAAAGAAAGTTCCGTCGTTGACAACGATAAAGCCAAAGTTCTTTGAATTACGGTTGCTTCTTACCCATCCTCCGATGGTTACTTCTTTGTTGGCATACTCCTGCGTATTGCGGAAAATGTCCCTGATGTTTACTAACTCCATTTTGTTTCCTCCGTTAATCTAATCCCTTAATTTAAATATAAATCCTTAGTTTTCTGTTGATTCAGTTGCTGGCTCAACGGTAACATTTGCCTGCTTTACTACATAAGAAATAGCCTTGTTGATGCGGTACTGCTGACGAAGCATTTTCTTTCCACCCTCCTGATTGCCGTTTCCATAGTAATCATACACTTCAGACTCTGTTGTCATCTGGCTGTTTCCGGAAGATGCCAGATAATCTACAAACTGCTTGAAATCGTCATCCGTAACCTGAATATCCTCAAGATCTGCGATGCGTTCAAAAATAAATTCCACCTTAATCTGCTTTTCGAGAGATGTCTTCCAGCTCTTCTTCAGATCATCCAGTGTGGTATTGTTTTTCTTCAGATAATCATCCATTGTCTGGGTATCTGTCAGGTTGTCTCTTTCAAACATTGCCTGATACTCGCCCATTCTTGCATCCATATAATCCTCCGGGATATCTACGGTGCTGTTCTCGATCATATAATTTTCTACTTCGTTGATAGTTGCCTGTGATTTAGAATTCTTTGCCTGATTTTCCATCACCTTGCGCACATATTCTTTTAAATCTTTCTTTGTAGAAATTTTCTGTGCCGAAAAAGCATCTGCGACCATATCGTCTGTCAGTGTGTCCATCGTGATTGGTTCATAAATGCCTTTGATTTTGATTTTGAATGTGGTCTTCTTTCCGCCCAGTTTCTCATTATAATTGTCTGGGAATGTCACATCTGTACTGATTTCTGAACCAACTTTTGATCCAACCATTCCGTCACAGAAGCCGTCAATATAGGAATTCTGATTGGTAACATCGTAGTTCTTATCAACATCAAGCATAACATCTGTAGCAGATCCACCATCAAAAGCTTCTCCATCCAGATATCCGGTATAGTCCACCTTGACATAATCGCCCTTCTGAACCGTATCACGGTCTTTGATTTCGATTCCTGTAATTCCATAATATGAAAGAAGCGACATGATATTTCTTTCCATGTCCTCATCTTTGACATCATAGTTACCGGAGATTGTAACATCGATTCCTTTGTAATCCGCAAGCTTGCTTACCTGCTTTTCCAGATCAATGTCCATCTGGGCACTGCTTGGACCATTGTAAGTTGCCTGCGCCTTCTCAGTTGACTGTTCTGTGTCCTGTGTTTTGGCCTTTCCACATCCGTTAAATGCCAGAATGGTTGTCATGCACAACATCAGTGCAATGATTCTTTTCTTCATAATAATATACGATCCTTTCCCACCCAATCGGGTCTAAAACTTAACTAATTTAACATACCATAATTTGCCCAAAATTACAAACTTTATATATCTTCGTTGATTTTTGAAAAAATCTTTGCTACAATAATTAGCAGAAAAAATAGGAGGATTCCATCGTGTTAGGAAGAGTATTATTAATAATCGCCATCATTCTTCTCATAGTTATGGTTGTACTGTACTTTCTTGGCAAGAAAGCACAAAAGAAAAAAGAAGAACAGGATGCACAGGTTGCGGCTGCAGCACAGTCCGTATCCATGCTGATCATTGACAAAAAGCGAATGCGCCTAAAAGATGCCGGTCTGCCACAGCAGGTTTTAGCACAGACCAACAAATTGATGCAGCGTTCCAAACTTCCAATTGTAAAAGCAAAAGTCGGATCAAGAGTTATGACTTTTATTGCAGATGAGAAGATTTTCGAAGAGATTCCGGTAAAGAAAGAAGTTAAGGCAACTGTAAGTGGTCTGTATATTACCGGTGTACGTGGTCTTCGCGGTCCATTGGAAAAGCCTCAGGGCAAGCAGAAAAAGAGTCTTCGTGCAAAGCTTCAGGCACAGTACGACAAAGCAAACAAGAAGCTTCAGGAAGAAAAACAGAAGAAATAAAGTACAAAAGAACTGCCGTAATGTGGCAGTTCTTTTCATATCTTTTAGAGTATGTGAAATTCTGTGCTTCGCTGTGGATTTGCCTTCAGGCGAATATGGCAGTCTGCAACATGCTCATTGTTGATCTCTAGCTCATATTCCACTTCCACAACGATCTCGTCCTCTTCTTCCGCAATATCCACACGATACGCATCGATGCCAATGAGCAGACTTCCATACGGTGTGTGATAATACGTCACATTCTTTTTATTCTTCTCAAAGACCATATGTACATTCACTATTCCCTTTTTGGTCAGTTCCATATAGTCTTTGGAAACCTTTATGATATTCTTTGTAACCTTTGTCTGTCCTTCTTCGACATCTTCATAGAGAAAAAAGTGCTTTCCGTTACGGAAATAATATTCTCCCGGAGAGATGGTTTCCACGGTATCTTTTTGTTCATCCTCTGCAATCTGTAATCCTCGGATTGCAAGCAGTACTTCTTTTGTCATGATTGCTCCTTACTGTAATTCTTTATGTATCATAACTGTTTTATCGGAAATATTCAAGAAATTTAAAGCGAATCTCCAATTTTCCCGAATCAAATACATCTGCATACTCTTCCGGTGTAAGTACTTCACGCAGTGCTTCGTCTGCTTCTTCATCCACAACTTCGTAGACCGCTCCCTGAAAGCACATATTCGGATAAAGCACACACCACCAGTTATGTCCACCACCTTTTCCAAGTGTCACTTCCAATGCCTCGTATTCTCCTGCCGGAAATGTATAGTCCCCATAGTTTTTTTCCGGGAACTGTACATGGGCAAGTTCTGCGGCTGCACCGTAAGTATATCCATTGTCTTCAAGGGTCTTTTCGGCAAGTGCTACAATATCGTTCATATTCTCCGAAACGATCTTTTTTGTTTCCTCCAGATTTTTGCTGTCTGCAAGTTTCGGTCCCATCATCTTTCCAATCGCATCTCGTACCTTTATTTTGACGGCCTGATCTTCTTCGCTGTCACTGTTTGCCAGAATATGAAAACGTAAAATCTTCCGGGCGATTTCCGGCTGAAGCGGATCCGCTTTCGCCTGCTGCATTTTTCCATTTCCCACCAGAACAAGTATCACCAGCAGAAGTATTGCGCCAATTATTTTTTTCCCGTTATGCTTTCTCATACGAACCTCCAAATATGTATTGCCTACTATAAGACTGTCCATATTTGAAAGTTCTAAACATTTTTTCATCATTCTATGATGATTCTTCCTGCCGGTTCTCCATGATCGATCACATAATTGCTCTCCCACACAATTGCCTGATTTTGCATCGTCAGATACGGAAATTGTAACACCTGCCGCTGATTTAGCTGTTCATCCAGCAGAATGCCAAGATTTAAAAGACGGATCTGTTTTTCGGTCTCATGGTTCTGCAGATATGCTTCGATGTAGGAGCCTAAATCTTGCGGCAGATTTTCCTCGATTGCATACAGATCGTCGGCAGTATCCGTAAAGCAGACATATGTGTTTCTCGGATACAATTCCTTTTCCCGCAAATAGGAAAGCAGTTCTGTAAAATGTGCCTCATCCTCCGCAAGTTTCTGACCGACCACAAGTACTTTCATATGATTACAGTCAGCTGCTTTACTCAATTGCTCTTCATACTTATGCAATGCCTCCGGAAAATTTGCTCCTGTGCTCATCGCTGCGCTTACTTTTGCTTCCGCCAAATCGGTGTTATCTTTCTGGCTCAATTCCGGGAATCCATAAGAAAATAAAATCTGTGTATTGTCTTTGTCCACCGCCGCCATCATCGGAAAGCACCGGTCTTCCAATTCCGTAGCACCGCAGCCTGTAAGCTGCATGGTTCCTGCAAAGCAGAGCACAAGCACAATCCCATTTACCACCGTTCGCTTTCGTTTTGCTTTTCCCACCACAAGAATTAACATTGGAAAAACCACAAGAAACGGCACACCAAGCCAACGCATATAGGCAATATACCATTCCGTCAGATTTCCATGGTAAAACCATTCTGCCACAAGAAAGGTCAGAACCAGAACGCCTCCAAGTGTCCCCCATTTTTTCCAGTCCATCCCTCCTTTTTGCTTTTCTGATACTTTTTCATTTTCCCTGCCGGGAAGCAATTGATACAGAATCTTTTCTGCATAAAACAGGAATACTCCCACCAGTGCAAACAGTGTAAAAAACCATATGGCAATCATAAACGCATCCAGTCGTTTTACAAATCCGCCGCGCAGATGGATGTTGCTCATAAGAATGACTGCCGGGTACTGCATGGTCCCCAGCGCCCGATCTCCAAAATTGCCAAGCAATATAACATACATTACCAGAAGAACAAGTACCGCAAACCACAACGCCGCAAACACTGCTGCAATCATCTGTTGACGGCTCTTTCTTTTCGTATATGCCGGAAAAAACAACACAAGAAAAAGCGGTGTAAGATAGCAGAACACTTCAAACCCACCATCTGCCACAGATGATACCGAATGCACAAAAAAAGGGCCCATATATGTGAAATTCACATCATTTGCCGCAATCACAAACATAATCAGCAATGGAACAAATAAGAGCCAGAAAAGCACTTCATAAACACGCGCACGACTCTCGATTCCCGATCGTATGGCATATGCTGTCACCAGCAGAATCAACACGAGGATTAACGTATAGGCTTCCTCTCCCACAAGGCTTTTTTTCATAACGTCTGCAAATACATATGCACCATATCCCGCCTCTATGATACAGTGAACAATCAGGAGTACATAAAGAAAGAAATACAGCCATACCGGAAGTGACTTTTTCATATAACCAGTCAGATCCCCATCCATCTCCTTCATTGCCCTTGCAAGATACCAAAGATAAATGGAAGACATCCCCCCTCCTAACAGAATGGCAAACAAACCATCACACCCGGTCATCTGCGCCAGTACCCCTGGCAGCACAAGTGTACTCATTCCAATAAAATCAAAGACAAACAACCGAAAAACCTGCCGCGTCGAAATTCTGTTATTATCTGAAAACATGAATTACTTTCCTCCCCTGTTCCGTTCCCGCAGGCGCACCCGCTGGTTCCTTTTCGCATAGATCGGTCTCTTGCGCATTTTGCGGAGCGGTGCCCGCCAGATAGAGTCGCGTTCATCAGCATAGCCGGTAAGATCTGCTCCCACAAACGGCATCAGATACGGAATACCAAAGCTTTTCAGTCTCGACAGATGAATAAGCACCGTAAGCATTCCAAGCAGGAATCCGAAAAAGCCCAGCCATGCACATAGTGCAATCATATAAAATTTCAAGATACGAAAGGAAAATGCAAATTCCTCATTCGGTATTGAAAAAGAGCAAAGTGCGGTAAATGCCACCACAATGACAACGATTGGACTGACAATATTTGCATCCACGGCTGCCTGCCCGATAATCAGGCCTCCCACAATACCAATCGTGTTTCCCATCGCCCCCGGCAGTCGCACCCCCGCTTCCCGAAGCAACTCAAAAGATACTTCCATCAGCACCACCTCAAGTGCCGCCGGAAACGGCACGCCGATACGAGCCTCCCAAAACGAGAGTAAAAGTGGTGTCGGAAGAATCTGGGTATGAAAATTTGTTACCGCCAGATACAATCCCGGCAGTGTCATCGCAAAAAAAGCCGCCAGATACCGGAGGATTCTCGCGAATGTTGCAACTTCAAATCGGTTGTAATAATCATCACTGGTTTTCAAAAAAGAATTATAATCTGTAGGAAGAATCAGTGCCACGGGTGAATTGTCGCACAAGAGAACAATTCTTCCCTCAAGGATTGCATTCGCCGCTCGATCCGGCCGCTGCGTCGTCTGAAACTGTGGAAAAGGCGAATACCACTTCTCCTCTGCCAGCTGTTCTAACACTCCACTATCCAAAATCCCGTCAACTTCAAATCTCTGTAGCCTTTTTTTAATCTCTGCCAGTACGTCGGGGTAAGCCAGATCTTTCATATAGACCAGATCGATTGCTGTGTGCGAACGAACCCCCTCCTGTATCTCCTCCACTTTTACTTTGGTAGAACGAATGCGTTTTCTGATTAATGCCGTGTTGGTTTTAATGGAATCCGTAAATCCCTCTTTTGATCCACGAATTACCTTCTCAGAATCCGGTTCCTGCACCCCCATCCCCGGATACCCCTTGTCTGCAATCTTTAATGCTTTTCCATATCCATCGATAAAAAGAATTGCATCTCCGGTCAGCATGCCGGCTGCTGCGTCTTCTAAATACTTATAAGGTGTGACATCCGCGATCCCCAATGCATTTGTATCCAACGTCCGATTGATTTTCTCCTGCGGCATATGTTCCAGCGCCGCAATCAACTGCCCCAAAGCGGTATTTTCCACAAGGATATTAGATACCGCAACCTCAATATATGCCAGAAAGCATTTTCGGTTTTTACCACTGCCAAGCATCATTTCACGCATTTTAATATCGGCGCAGTCCGCAAACAGCGCCTTGTATGCGTCTATATTTTTTTGAATCTGCGTGGAAATCTCTGTCATGTAAATCTCCCCTTTCTTAGATGGCAACCATAAACCCGAACTGTTACGGCATAAATAAAATAAGAGCAGATGCATCACGCATCTGCTCTTACTTTGCCCTATTTTGGAAATTATATACATTGATTTATTCCTGTTCCTGAATCACAGTCTTGACCGCTTCTGCCTGATTTGCCACATGCACATGCATAGCTTCCACCGCATTCTTGACATCCCGGTTTTTAAGACTTTCTAAAATTGCCTCATGTTCCGCAATCAATGTCGGATAATTCTTTGGATCTTTGATATACTCTACGCGGTAACGATAGACCTGCTCCCGCAGATTGTTTAAAAGCGTAACAAGCTTCGGATTGCCAGTTGCCTCATAGATCACATCGTGGAACGTCACGTCTGCTTCCGCGATTTTTTTAACATTACCCGTCTGTGTGCTTTTTTCAAAAAGCTCCTTCATATCTTCAAGCTGCTTTAACTGCTCATCGCTGATTTTCTGACATGCAATACGCACAGCAAGCTCATCGAGTGCATCCCGGATTTCCAATACATCTTCCATATCCTTGAGTGTCATCTTTGCCACTTCCGCACCCTTACGCGGGGTGGTCACTGCGAGACCTTCCTGCTCCAACATCCGAATCGCCTCACGGATCGGGGTACGGCTCACTCCAAGTTTTGAAGCCAGCTGCAACTCCATCAGTCGCTCTCCAGGTTTAAGGTCTCCTTTTAAAATAGCTTCTCTCAGCGTATTGAACACAACGTCTCTCAGTGGCAGATACGCATTCATATTCAGCGTTAAATCATCTGTCATATTCTCATTCTCCATTCTCTGCTCGTTGTAATAAAACTATCTGCGATTGTTATAGATTGAGGTAAGATACACTTGTTTTGCAAGTCCGGACGCTTTCATCTCTGCCCGTGCCCTCCGGGCAGTCTCCTCATCTCCAAAAAGACCAAATACCGTCGGTCCGCTGCCACTCATCATGGAAGCTTTCGCTCCTGACTTTAACATCTGCTCCTTTATCTGTGCAATGACCGGATAATTCGGGATTGTCACTGTTTCCAGTACATTTCCCATATCTGCACAGATATTATCGAGATCTGAATTTCGAATATCCGTGATCAAAGCATCGATATCCGGATGCGGCGTCTGTTCATTAAGTTTCAGATTCTGATATACAAATTTGGTAGAAACAGAAACCGCCGGTTTTGCGATCAGTACCGGACATTTGACCATCGGAGGCAGAGAAGAAAGTTTCTCTCCAATTCCCTCTGCCAAAGCTGTACCACGCATAATACAATAAGGTACATCCGCACCGATCTGTACACCGCGTTCCATGAGATCTTTACGCTTTAACTTTAACCCGAACAACTGATTCATTCCATACAGCATGGCTGCCGCATCAGTACTTCCGCCTGCCATACCGGCAGCAACAGGAATGCGTTTGTTCAGTTCCACGGATACGCCTGTGTGAATATCAAACTCATCCATCAGCAATTTTCCGGCTTTATACACCAGATTGTTTTCATTGACCGGAAGAAAGCTCAGGTTCGAATGTATCTGAATGCCCGGCGTCTCACTCTTCTGAATAAGAAGCTGGTCGTACAGATGAATTGTCTGCATCACCATACGCACCTCGTGATATCCATCCTCCCGTCTTCTGACCACATCCAGTCCGAGATTAATCTTCGCTAACGCTTTTAACTTAATTTCATCCATGTGTATTTCCTCTGTATTTTGTATACAACAATTGTACCATAAGAATGTTTTGCGGTCAAATCCGCGTGTATCATATGAGAAAAATAATCATCTGAATTTTATTCTTTGCACTTTTTCCCGAAAAAATAAGTCATGAAATAAATCACGGAAGCAATAATTACAATGGTCGGGCCGGTCGCCACATTCGTATAATAGGACAGCACAAGTCCCACCACACCGGAAAATACGGAAAAGATTACGGAAAACAGATGATACTCCCGCATATTTACCGAGATATTCCGGCTCGAAGCCGCCGGAAGAATAAGTAGCGCATTGATAATCAGAATACCGACCCATTTGATGGAAAGCGTTACGATCAATGCCACCAATACTGCAAAAATATTGTCCATCAGACGCACAGGAATCTGTTTGCTTCCCGCCAATGCGCGATGAATACAGACTGCATTCAGCCAGTTAAAGCAAAGTACCCAGAATACAATCGTCACTACGAAAATTGCTACAAGATAGAAAATCTCACGTCTTGTGATACTTAATACATCTCCGACAAGAATACTCGAATATTGGCTGAAATTACCGCCTTTTGACAATATCGCAAGTCCAATTGCCACCGAGCAGGAAGAAAATACCGATATAATTGTGTCTGTCGCAATCCCTGCACTCCCGATTTTATTTAAAAGCAATGCAAAAACAATGGCAAACAATACCATGGACAAATTCGTATCCTGCATGCCACAGACCACACCCACAGCAATTCCGGTGAGTGCCGAATGTCCCAATGCATCCGAAAAATATGCCATCTTTTTATTTACGATCATCGTGCCCATCAGCCCGAACAAAGGAGTGATGATCAGAATCGCAATCAACGCATTTTTCATAAAACCATAATCCAGCCAGGCAAACCAGTTACTCATCTGCATTCTCCTCCTTGATCCATTTTTCTTCACTGCCAATCGAAAAGATTCGCTCGAACTCGGGACTGTCGTACACTTCCCGGACAGTTCCCTGCTTTAAAACCGTTTTATCCAAAAGCACCACATGGTCCGCATACTTTGCCACATAATCCAGATCATGGGAAATCAGAATGATTGCCAGATCATAATGCTCCTTGAGATATGTCATCGTACGGAAAAAAAGTTCCATACCATTCTGGTCGATACCGGATACCGGCTCATCCAAAAGCAGCAAATTCGGCTCATCCATAACTGCTAAGGACAAAAGGACTCGCTGCAACTGTCCGCCGGAAAGATTACATACCTGCTTGTCAATGAGGTCTTCTGCCTCAAACACGCTCAGATTCTCTTTAATTTTTTCATAAAGCTTACGGCTTTTGGGCAGAAATACCGGATAATGAGATTCGTAACTTGCCAGCAGGTCATACACACTGACCGGTGTATCTTTCTCAATATTGACCGACTGTGGCACATATCCGATTTTTAATTTCTGTATTTTTCCATCCTTGGTGTCGCGGAACTCAATATCTCCGGTATGTGGGATATTGCCTAACACTGCCCGGATCAAGGTTGATTTTCCCGCACCGTTTTTTCCAATGATCGCATTGAGCGATCCGCAGTGAATGTGCAGATTCACATCATCCAGCACAACCTGTTCATTGAATTTTACGCCAAGGTGATTTACCTTGATACAATGAAACCCACAAGGGTTAATAATCTTGCGCATGGCTGCGCTCCTTTCTATCTGTCCAGATACTGTTCGAGAATGTCCATATTCTTTGACATTCCTTCCAGATAACTGTCCGCATCATAGTTGCCTTTGTTCAGAGGATCGAGATACAACACCTTCACGTCGGATTCTGCCTCGATCGTATCGCCGGTGCTTTTTCCATAAAGTTCCTCTGCCAGGATATATTTTACATGATCCTTTTTGACCGCTGCGAGCACATCCGCGATTTCTCCGGCGCTGACCTGTCGCTCTTCATCCAGATCCAGCACATAACTGACATTCAATCCGTAATCCTCTGCTACATAATCATAGGCTTCATGGAACAGAATCACATTCTGCCCGTTTGCTGCTTCTGCAATCTTTTTCTGGCGTTCCTTCAAAGGCTCCAGCTTTTCTTTATAGGCTTTTGCATTTGCCTCATAGAGGTCCTTGTGTGCTGCATCTGCTTTTCCCAGTTCATCTGCAATCGTCTGCACCTGTGTCTCATATGCCGCAATACTCATCCATGCATGTGCATTTTCGTCGTTCCCCTCGGCAAGAAGCTGCACATTCTCACAAGCCTCAATGATCGTAAGATCCGGATAAGCTGCCGCCACATCTTTCATAAACGATTCGATTCCGCCTCCATTGATGATAAACACATCCGCCGTGCTCAAAAGCTTCATATCTTCCGGTGTCAGCTGAAAGTCATGCAGACAGCCGGTCTGTGGTTCACTGAGATTTTCGAGTCTCACATCTGTGGCATCTCCAATAACATTCTCGGCTGCAATATACATTGGATAAAAAGAAGTAACTACCGTAAGCTCTTTGGATGCGGGTGTTTCCTGCCTGCGGGCAGCCACAGTTCCGATAAGGACAGACACCAGCAGAATGCCGGCCAGCATCAGACATACAAATAAATTCTTATTCTTTTTCATAGAAAACTTGACACTATCCTTTCTTTTTATTTGCTTTCTTTTTTGCCGCTGCTTTCTTCTGTGTTTTCTTTGCCACCGGACGATCCGTTGCTTTCCACCGTGGCTTGCGGGCAGGTGTATCATTTTTCTGCACCTGTTCTTTTTGTTTCTTTTGTTCTTTTTTCTTTTGTTCCTCAAGAATTTCTTCCGGGATTTCCACAAGGGAATCAATCAGCTCCCAGATTTCTTCGCGCCCCTGCTTTGTCTCTGCCGAAAACGGAATCACTATGGATTCCGGCTCCATCTGCAACACTTCCCTGATCATCTGCACATGGCGGATAACCTGTCCTCGTTTTAACTTGTCTGCTTTGGTTGCAATAATAATCGGTGCATATCCCTGATGCCCCATCCACTCGTACATCAGCTGATCATTTTCCGATGGCTCGTGGCGGATATCGATCAACAGAAACACCGCTTTCAGGCGCTTGGAAGTATGCAGATAATTCTCAATCATCTGTCCCCACTTCGCCTTGATTTCCACATTTGCATTCGCATAACCATATCCCGGCAGATCCACCAGATACATCGATTCATTGACATTATAAAAATTGATTGTCTGTGTCTTTCCCGGCTGGGATGAAGTACGGGCCAGCGCTTTTCGGTTCATCAGCGCATTGATCAGGGATGACTTTCCCACGTTTGACTTTCCGGCGAAAGCCACTTCGTCAAGCATATTGTCCGGAATTGTACTCGTAATTCCACACACGGTCTCCAGATTTACATTTTTTATTACCATACGGTACCTCTTTTCTACGATAAAAAAGTGCGCACTTACTTTTGCAGTGTAACAATAAAGGCTGTCTTATACAAAAGCAGCCTTTATTACCTGATCCATATGTTCCACCAGAAGTATTTCCATTCCTTCTGTAATTTCTTCTGAAATCTCGCTGAGATCTTTTTCGTTTTCTTTTGGAACGCATACAGTATGCATTCCTGCATTCTTTGCTGCCAGCAGTTTTTCCTTGAGACCTCCGATTGGAAGTACGCGCCCCCGCAGCGTGATTTCTCCGGTCATTGCAATATCTGCGCGCACCGGATGATTAGTAATAGCAGAAAGCATGGCAAGTGCCATCGTAATACCTGCCGATGGTCCATCTTTCGGTACCGCTCCCTCCGGAATATGGATATGGATGTCATTCTCCTGGAAAAATTCCGGCTTCACGTCATACTGTCCACTAATGGAACGAATATAACTGATGCCGGTCTGTGCAGACTCTTTCATGACATCTCCAAGCTTTCCGGTAAGTACCAGATTTCCTTTGCCCGGCATTACATTGACTTCAATTTCAAGAGTCACACCGCCAACGCTTGTCCATGCAAGTCCACGCACAATTCCAACTTCATCCTTTTTATTCTTCTTGTCCGGACGATACTTTGGTTTACCAAGATACTCTTCAAGATTGCCAACAGAAACACGGACTTTGTCAGTCTCCTTCTCATACAGCTTTCTCGCACTCTTGCGGCAGATTTCTCCAATTCGGCGCTCAAGTCCACGGACACCAGCCTCTCTCGTATAGAAAGAAATCATATCCTTCAATGCCTTGTCAGTGATTTTCAACTGCCCCTTTTCGATGCCATTCTTTGCGAACTGCTTTGCCATGAGGTGATCCTTTGCAATATGGAACTTCTCGTTCTCCGTATAACTGCTCACCTCAATAATCTCCATGCGATCCATCAATGGTCCCGGAATGTCCTGCAGGGAGTTTGCACTTGCAACAAAAAGCACTTCTGACAAATCAATTGGCAACTCCACGTAATGATCGCGGAACTTGTGATTCTGTTCCGAATCAAGAACCTCAAGCATTGCTGATGCGGTATCGCCTTTGTAATCGCTGCTCATCTTGTCAATCTCATCCAAAAGCATGAGCGGATTGCGAACGCCTGCCGTCCGAAGTCCCGCAACGATTCGTCCAGGCATCGCTCCCACATAAGTTCTTCTGTGACCGCGAATCTCCGCCTCATCTCTGACACCACCTAAGGAAATGCGTACATATTCCTTATCCAGCGCCTTTGCGATAGAGCGGGCAATGCTTGTCTTACCGGTTCCCGGAGGTCCTACCAGACAAATAATCGGGCTTTCACCTTTTCCTGTCAGATTACGGACAGCAAGGAACTCCAAAATGCGTTCCTTTACTTTATCCAGACCATAATGATCCTCATCAAGAATCTTCTTTGCCTGTTCTAAATCCTTATTATCAACCGATTCTTTCTCCCACGGAAGTTCTAACAATGTTTCAATATACCCACGGCTTACCGTGCTCTCGGAAGAATTCGCCGAAATGCCTTTGAAACGCTGGATTTCCTTGTGAATACGATCCTTCACTTCCTTGGAAGCCTGTAATTCTTTGAGCTTCTTTTCATATTCTTCTGCGTCGGAATCCGTATTTGTCTCGCCAAGTTCCTCCCGGATCAAAGCCAGTTGTTCACGAAGAACGTATTCTTTCTGATGCTTTTCCACACGTTCCTGCACTTTTTTCTGGAAATCTTTCTTGATCGCAAGAATTTCGATCTGCTGCAACAGCATACCCAAAAGTACTTCGTAGCGCTGCGTCAGACTGATGGCCTCAAGAATCTTCTGTTTTTCATCATAGTGCACCGGCAGATTATTTCCCACATAATCGAGAAGCTGTGAGAGATTGCGTTCCTCCTCCGCCTGATGTACCACTTCCCGGCTGATTTTTCCATGAAGCTTTGCATACTTGGCAAACGTCTCCTGTACACTCATGCACATTGCAGACGCAGCCTGTTCCGGCAGATCTTCATCGTTCTGTGACTCGTAAGAAATAATACGTGCCTCAATATATTCTGTTTCTTCTGTAAATTCATATAATTCTGCGCGGTTGCTTCCCTCTACGAGAACGCGCACAATATCATTTTGTAATTTAATTACCTGTCGGATATTCGCCACAACACCAATGGAGAACAGATCGGAGACCTGTGGATTCTCCTCGTTTGCATTCTTCTGCGTCACAAGAAAAATCAACTGATCTCCCATCATTGCTGTCTCGACCGCCTTGATGGACCGTTCTCTGCTGATGTCAAAATGTGCGACCATCCCCGGCAGAATGGTCATTCCGCGCAGGGCAACCGCAGGCATTGTATATATTTTATCTTCCACTTGTATCTACTCCTGATTAAGACGCAAGTTCCTCATCTTTTTCTTCGTCTTTCTTCTCGATGGCAGGCACTTCGCTTCCATCCAAAGCAAGATTCTTCTCTACCAGTGCTTTGTCAATCACACACTTACTGATGGTCTCATCGGATGGAATCCGGTACATCAGATCGAGCATAACTGCTTCCATGATTGCACGAAGTCCTCTGGCTCCGGTCTTGCGCTCCAAAGCCTTATCCGCAATTGCCTCAACGGCATCATCTTTGAATTCAAGTCCCACGCCGTCAAGTTCGAACAGCTTCGTATACTGCTTGATCAGAGAATTCTTTGGTTCCTGTAAAATACGGATCAAAGCGTTGCGATCCAGTGCATCCAAAGATACGGTAATTGGTACACGTCCGATAAATTCCGGAATCAGACCGAACTTAACAAAATCCTGTGGAAGCGCACGTTTGAATGCATCACTGATATTCATCTCTGATTTTGCTTTTACTTCTGCATTGAAGCCAATGGTAGAAGCGTCCATACGAGACTCAACAATTTTCTCTAATCCATCAAATGCACCACCGCAGATGAAAAGAATATTGGTGGTATCAATCGGAATCAGTTCCTGTTGCGGATGCTTACGACCTCCCTGTGGCGGAACGGATGCAACGGTTCCTTCAAGAATCTTAAGAAGTGCCTGCTGCACACCTTCGCCGGACACATCTCTTGTGATCGATACATTCTCTGATTTCTTTGTGATCTTATCGATCTCATCAATGTAGATGATACCATGCTGCGCACGCTCCACATCATAATCAGCTGCCTGAATCAGTTTCAGAAGAATGTTCTCCACATCCTCACCTACATAACCGGCCTCTGTCAAAGTTGTCGCATCTGCGATTGCAAACGGAACATTGATCACGCGCGCCAAAGTCTGTGCTAGAAGTGTCTTACCGGAACCAGTCGGTCCCAGCATAAGAATATTACTCTTCTGAAGTTCCACACCCAGATCATTTCCTGCAAGCACACGCTTGTAATGATTATATACTGCAACGGAGAGCACTTTCTTTGCCTGATCCTGTCCGATTACATAATCATCTAAAAATGCCTTCATCTCTTCCGGCTTGATCAGATTGATATCTTCTTTTGCAGAAGAGTCCTTGCTCTCATCGAAATTTTCTTCCTCAATAATTTCAGCACAGATATCTACACACTCATCGCAGATATATGCACCATTTGGTCCAGAAATCAGTTTTCCTACCTGATCCTGTGTTTTGCCGCAAAAAGAGCAGCGAATTTTTCCATCATTCTTTCCTGCCATAATTCACTCCTTATGCAAGGGATGCCTACCCCTTATTCAAGAATACCTCTGGCGGTTTTGGCCAGAGGCATCAGGTAACGCCTCTTAAATTATCGTAGAGGATGTTACATTATCTTTTTGTAATCACACCATCAATCAATCCATAATCAGCAGCTTCCTGTGCGGACATATAATGGTCACGCTCGGTGTCTGCTGCGATAACCTCGTAAGGTTTTCCTGTATTCTCAGCAAGGATCTCATTCAGACGTTTCTTTGTCTTTAAGATGTTCTCTGCTGCGATCTCGATTTCTGTTGCCTGACCTTTTGCTCCACCGGATGGCTGGTGGATCATGATCTCTGCGTTCGGAAGCGCATAACGCTTGCCCTTTGCTCCACCTGCAAGAAGGAACGCTCCCATACTTGCAGCCAGACCGATACAGATGGTAGACACATCACATTTGATATACTGCATTGTGTCATAGATTGCCATACCTGCAGTTACCATTCCACCCGGAGAATTGATATATAACTGGATATCCTTTCCCGGATCTTCAGACTCTAAAAATAACAGCTGGGCAACTACAAGACTTGCAGTTGTCTCATTTACTTCTTCTCCAAGGAAGATAATTCTGTCTTTTAATAAACGGGAGTAGATGTCATAATTTCTCTCGCCTCTGCTCGTTTGTTCGATGACATAAGGTACTAAACTCATAGAAAAACGCCTCCTTAATAAAAGTGTAAAAGACCGGTCTGGTTTTGCCCAGACCAGTCTATATCATTCATTTAAGCAACCGGAATTATGCTTCTGCCTCAGCCTCTGCCTCTTTTTCCTTCTTGCTCTTTGCCTTAGCTCTCTCCTTAACGTTAGCCATTACAAGATCTACCGCCTTTGTAATTGCAAGTTCTTTCTTCATGGAATCCTTCTCTGCGTCTCCCATGTACTCTTTGAGCTTATCAGCTTCCATACCGTAGTTTGCAGCCATCTTCTCGATCTCTGCATTTACATCTTCGTCTGTAACTTCAATGTTTTCTTCCTTAGCAATCTGCTCAAGAACAAGGCTTCCCTGGATACGGGAGATAGCTTCTGGACGAACCTGCTCCTTTAATCCGTCGATTGTAAGTCCTGAGAACTGTAAGTACTGATCCATTGAAAGACCACTCTGTGCGATTCTCTGAGCGAACTCTTCTACCATTGTCTCACACTGTGTATCGATCATTGCCTCCGGCAGATCCATCTTGGACTTGTCAATGATCTTCTGTACTGCTTCGTCTTCTTTTGTACGCTTAGCTTCGTTCTCTTTCTTCTCTTCAAGGTTCTTCTTTAAGCTTTCCTTGTACTCAGCTAAAGTATCGAACTCGGATACATCCTGTGCGAACTCATCATCTAACTCTGGAAGCTCCTTAGCCTTGATCTCGTTGATCTTAACCTTGAATGTAGCTGGCTTTCCAGCAAGGTCAGCTGCCTGATACTGCTCTGGGAATGTTACGTTAACTTCAACCTCATCTCCAGCATTCTTTCCAACTAACTGATCTTCGAATGTATCGATAAATGTGTGGGAACCAATCTCTAATGGATGATTCTCTCCCTTGCCGCCCTCGAATGCAACACCGTCAACGAATCCCTCGAAATCGATAACAGCTGTATCACCTTCTGCAACCGGTCTGTCAGTTACAGTAACTGTTCTTGCATTATTGTTGCGCTCCTGCTCTAATGCAGCGTCAACTTCTTCATCTGTTACGGTAGTATCAATCTTTGTAACTGTTACTCCCATGTATTTTCCGAGTGTAACCTCTGGCTTAACAGCAACCTCAGCTGTAAAGATGAAAGGCTTTCCTTTCTCGATCTGTACAACATCTACAGTCGGGCGGGATACGATATCAATTCCACTCTCATCTACTGCAGATGGGTAATTCTGCTGCATCAGGGTGTTGGCTGCATCTTCATAGAATACACCTGCGCCATACATCTTTTCGATCATAGCTCTCGGAACTTTTCCTTTACGGAAACCAGGAACGCTGATCTGTTTCTTCTGTTTCTGGTAAGCTGACTCAATAGCCTTCTCCAGCTCTTCTGCCGGAACCTCGATGGTAAGCTTTGCCATATTCTTCTCTAAATTTTCAACCTGTACACTCATTTTAATTGTTTCCTCCTTATATATATCAATTCCATGTACACTCTTTATCCTTTGTATGCCATTTTATAAAAGGGCATACTGCGACTACTACAGTCATTTAAGCATTATAGCATAGGAAATGCTGATTTTACAAGCTTTTTTTTAATTTGCTTCGCGAAAAGGATGCATTTTATGTATTATTTTGGAAATTACAGGGCGAAAAGGCCGTAAAATCAGCCATATCCGGCTGAAAATCACATATAGAGGATTCCCTGTGGAAAAGCTTTTTCCGTTTCTTCTGACAGCGATCATTTTGCCCCGCACCTGACTAAGTGCAAGCGGCCCCTCGATTTCTGTCTGATTATCCCCCACCATGTATAATCCATCCTTTGTTCTGCGATACACACGATGCAGCACGAGAATTCCCTCCTGCCTTCGATACAGAAGAACATCACCTCTCTTTGCTTTTGTGATGTCTGTTTTTTCAATCTGTACCTCATCACGTCCCGGCAAAAGCAGCGGATACATGCTATACCCCTGTGGTTTGATCTGTATGATTTTTCCATCTTCTAAAAGCTTTTCTATATCAATTCGTTCCGTTGTTTTTTCCTTCAATCTCTTCTTTTTCTTTCCCTGTCATATTCTTTTTTGTTTTCTCATCCATCATAGCATTTTACCCTGAAAAATGCTATAATCAGATGTAAATAATGCCTGAAAACAATTTCAATGCAGGCACTTCTGGAGGAATATATGAAACAGGCAGACGGATATCTTTTGGAAACCATTGCAGGTGTACCCTATCTGCTCCCATACGGCCAAAATATCGCTGATTTAAAACGCGGCGTGCAGCTCAATGATACCGGTGTATTTTTGTGGCAAACCTTAGCGCAGGAAATATCATCTGACGAATTATTGCATAAATTTTTTACTTTTTTTGATGGCACCCCGGAGGATCTCCCTTCTTTTAAAGAAGACATGGAAACTTTCCTTTCCACACTCAGCACTTTTGGAATGATCACCGGCTATGCTGCCCCTGCACAACCCGAACCACTCTGTAAAATTTTATGTATCGGAGAACTTTATGTTGCATTCCGTGGAAAAGAAGCATTTTTTTCTGATAAATTTGATGCCTTTGAATCCGGACTTCCGGCAGACCGGCAACCTGATCTGACAATTCAGATTCACGGCTATTATCCTTCCACAAAAGGAAATGGAACACTGCTTCTGCGTAATCAGGATCTCTATGTCATGGACTGTGACAGTTTCTACACGTTCCTGTTTCCATCCATGAGCGGTGTGCATGAAGGGCGTGTCACCAAAGATGCTACACAGGCCGACATTTACTGTTCCCCATTCTGCAATGAACAGCTGGTGGAAAATCTGTTTCATGCCATGCGGCTTTTTTATCTTTACCGGGCACAGAAAAGCGGTATCTTTGCACTACATTCTGCTTCTATTTATTATAGGGAAAAAGCCTGGCTGTTTTCCGGCCCGTCCGGCACAGGAAAATCCACTCACACAAATTTGTGGCACAAGCTTTATGATACGCCGTTGATCAACGGTGATCTCAACCTTTTGTCGTTCAAAGATGGGACACCTGTGGTCTACGGTCTTCCGTGGTGCGGAACTTCCGAAATTTTTGACATCAAAACATATCCGCTCGGAGGTATCATTCTCCTGCAACAGGCATCGGAAAACCATATAGAATCTTTAGAGCCGCACGAAAAAGCTCTTCTTGTTTCGCAGCGGCTCATCTCGCCGTCCTGGACAAAGGAGCAGCTTCACACAAATCTGCATTTTACAGAAAATTTGTCTTCTGAAATCTATGTGGCACGTCTCTGCTGCAATATGGGAAACGCAGCTGCTGCCACTATGAAGGAAGCCATTGATGATTACTTGAAAGGTACTGCAACATGTTAGAAACTTTAAAACATATTCATGTCCGTATCAAAGAGGGCATGCTAAAAGATATGATCCGTCAGACAAAATGGATTTATCAATACGCAAGGCACTATTGGCTGGCCATGATTTTTTATACGGCGCTCGGGCTCTTTGGTACAGTTGTCGGACTGGGAAGCAGTGTTGTTTCCAAAGACTTGGTCGATATCATCACCGGACACCAGACCGGAAAACTTGTCCAGACATTCTGTCTTATGGTCGGCCTGTCCATCGGCAATACGCTGGTCAGTCAGATTACAAGTTATGCTTCCAACTGGATCAGCCTGAAAGTCGATGCAGAAATCAAAGCTGACATTTTCTCCAAAATGCTGGTCACCGACTGGGAATCCATCACAAATTATCATACCGGTGATTTGCTGACACGCTGGAGTTCTGATGCCTCAACGATTTCAAGTGGTATCTTAAGCTGGATTCCAAATCTGATCATCAATATATTCAAATTCATCAGTGCGTTCGCGATTGTTATTTATCAGGACTGGACGTTTGCCATTTTTTCATTTATCGGCATCCCGGTATCTCTGCTCATGTCCCGTACACTGATGAACCGAATGGTAAACAACAATAAGCGAAGTGCTGCCATGAATGCGAAAATGTCCGGATTCAATCAGGAGGCCTTTTCCAACATCCAGACAATCAAAGCATTCGGTGCGATCACTACCTATATTGAAAAGTTAAAAAATCTCCAGAAAGACTATATTTCCATGCGTCTGGACTTTCAGAAAATGTCCATGGTAACTTCTTTTATCATGTCTATCGTTGGATTTTTGGTTTCTTACAGTTCTTATGGCTGGGGAATTTACCGTGTGTGGAGCGGCGCAATTACATATGGTACGATGACACTTTTTCTCTCCCTGTCAGGTACTTTGACGGGTGCATTAAATTCACTGATCAACATGGTTCCTTCTGCCATCAGTCTGACAACCTCCGCCGGACGTCTGATGGACATTTTGGAAATGCCACAGGAAGATTATTCCTTAGACGATGACTTTTCCCGTTTTGCGGAAAGGCATCATGGAGACGGTATCAGTCTGGAATTGCATGATATCAGTTATGCTTACCACAACAATACCGAAGTATTTGAACACGCAGACCTCAAAGCGCATCCACACGAAATCATCGCCATGGTCGGTCCTTCCGGCGAGGGAAAAACAACAATGCTCCGCCTGATTCTGGCGCTTTTATGCCCACAATCCGGCGAAGGCACGCTCTCTTCCATATCGGCAGATGGTTCCTCGGAAAGCCTTCCTCTGACGGCTTCCGCACGTAAACTTTTTTCCTATGTTCCACAGGGAAACACGATGTTCTCCGGCACGATTGCAGAAAATATGCGCGTCGTAAAACCGGATGCTACCGATGATGAAATTATTGAAGCATTAAAATCTGCCTGCGCATGGGACTTCGTCAATCGGCTGCCAGACGGCATCAACAGCGAAATCAAGGAGCGCGGTGGCGGTTTTTCCGAAGGACAGGCCCAGCGGCTTTCCATCGCACGTGCACTGCTGCGCAAATCGCCAATTCTGTTGCTGGATGAAGCCACTTCCGCATTGGATGTTGCAACCGAGCGTGCCGTATTAAAGAATATTATGAAAGATGATTACCCAAGGACATGTATTGTCACAACACACCGTCCAACAGTACTGAATATCTGTCAACGGGTTTATGCGATTCGGGATAAGAAATGTGTGGTATTGGATGAAGATGAGATTGAGCGGATGGTTAAGGATTTTTAGAGCGAAAGAAAAATAGGCAGGACGGAACCTGTAAAGCAGTCAATTTTAGGCAGGTTTTATTGACATGCCTAAAAACTACTGTATAATGCAGATATGGGCAGAATCCGGAAAATCGGCTCTGCCCATTTGTAACTATTCACAAATCTTATATCAGTTTTTAATGTTTACACAAAACTTGAAACGGTCTCGTCTCTTTCGACCTTGTTTTATGCCTTTCTCTTATTTTTTCACTTAATTGTTTCAGCCAGCTCAATCGTTTTGGCATCTACGCCACTTGCCAGAATCTGCTCCGGAGTTTCTCCATTTCTCAGACGCAAAACCACTGTTGCAAGAAGATTTTGCCCTTCCTTACGACCTTCCTTACGACCTTCTTTACGTCCCTCCTCACGTATGCCATCAACAAATGATTTTTCATTATATTCTGTAATACACACGTCCAACACCTCCGCTCTGTGCTTGAGTAAAAAACTTTTCAAAACATTGTGCTCGATACAATAAGTTACCGCCGTATCAACAGCATCTTCAAAACCCATGCTTACACTGTTTTTGCGGATCTCATTGATCAATATCATATACTCCTTCAAGGGCTGACACTTATCTAGCAAATCATCATTCTTACCGTCATTAAGATTGATCATATTTGCTGTCCACTCAAAGTCTCCGCTGGTATCCGGATTAATAAAAGAATTCGAAAGCCTTAATTGCATAAATGCAGGCTGCTCATCCATTCCATTATACAATACGGTATATTTGGGAGTTGGCAATTTTATAAGCGTCTTCCCATAAATATTAAGATGGTTCTCTGTTATATATTTGTCATACATCTTTCCAAAGTACAACAAGCCCCGGATCGGCATATTCGGATTAAATGTACTTTGCTGCTCCCATAAATACAAAAAACTATCAAGAAGAACCGAAACATCATTCTTCATTTTGATGTAGATAACATCCTCGATCGTATAAATTTGGATGTCGTCCGTGTTCGTATAGGAGGTATTGCATAACGCATTATACAATGATAATATATTATCCTTGTATTCTTCATTTCCAAACAGCAGACAAAACAACCGATCCTTGTACTTCTTATTGATCATACAGTTTTCCTCACTTTCCCCATATGTGTAAATGAAATTTTCTATTTATACCGGGAAAGTCAGATCCGCTTTGTAATCATATTATAGCATACGCCATGAATTTCGCAATATACATTCACGCCACTGCCTTCCCTAATATTCAATTAAAACTTCATGGTATTGCGAGTGCATGAAAACTACACTCTTAATGATTTGCACCGATGTAAAACGCAACATCGCATATGAATTATTTGAGTTTCGTGAGTATAGAATAACGTAGTTAGATTCAGCTGTCAACTGCAGATTCGAATACATCATACCCTTATGACATATCCTTTTCCCAAAAGAAAGCTTAAAGCCAAAAGGTTGCCCAGACCTCATAGTCTGAGCAACCTTTAAAGAGCTCCTATCCATCAAAATATAGAAAAAGCATAAAACAGAGTCTCTTTTGACCTTGTTTTATGCCTTTTCATAATATGTACTACTCAGTATTACAAATCAAAAATTCTTTTATTTAACAGCAACTTTAACTTTTACGGTCTTTCCGTTCGCCTTTACCGTGATCGTTGCCTTGCCCTTCTTAACACCCTTGACAACACCTTTGTCCATCACAGTAACAATCTTTTTATTAGAAGACTTATAGGTAACCTTTGCTACAAGAGTTGCCATTACCTTAATGGTAACTTTCTTACCGACTTTTACATTCAATGCAGTCTTTGTTACCTTTAATGCTTTACCGTCGAAACTACTGTATCATCTACATAAATACTTCCTTTGTAGCTTTGATCAAATCCACCTATAAAAGCAGTTACAATAGTTAAACTTGTTTTTCTCCTTGTAATCTTATCATTACTTCTCTTCTTGAATCTTATCCAAAAACTCTTGTGGTATTGTAAAATGAGCCGTAAATTCTTTTGTACCAACTCAAGCCTCACGCTCCCCCACAATTACAACATACTGAAATTTGATATTATACTCTTTTGCACTAGGTTTTTTCCCAAAAACAAACTGGATTTCATCTTCACTAAACGATTCCAAGTTAAGCGTCAAACCATCCGCATTTACAACACGTATTTCTCCTTCACAATCTTCATCACCATAGAAAATAGCAACATTTTTCACTATAAATGGAATATTAAGTTTTAATTCGTTGCTCTGTTCATCATAAGAAACAGTTCCTTCCAGCGAGGTATTACAATTCTTAAAAACGACAAAAACTCCTTCTGCCTCAGATAACGAAATTGCGTTTTTCGCTGCTTTCGGTGATAATCCATGAATTCGTGTGTATACAACGTATGTAATATCACTTGCTAATTCTTCAATTTCAATATTTCCATTACTATCAGCACGATCAAATCCATACCAATGCGCATCATCAACCTTACTTATATCTGCATTTTTATCCAATGCTATATATTCCTGCCCGTTTTCCGTCTTAACAATAATAGAAGTGTTTCTTGTTTCCACTTTTACCTGAACTTTTTTCGCCTCAGCATCCTTATCGATTGCGGCCATTAGATCTTTCTCAAATGCTTGCCGACATATCTCCACACTTTCCAATCCTGAAACCGATACAGTGTGAATCTTTTCAAATTCTTCGTTTACAATTTTAAGTATTTGACAAATCTACAATCTGGTCAGCTTTAATTGGATCTGATGTATAATTTTTCGTATAAATTTCATATTTTTTTGTAGGATCCAAGTCACTAATTTCGATATTTCCAAGCTCATCCATACCAGGTGACCACTCAAAATCAGCCTCTTTAACTTTTTTTCCGCTTTCAACACAAGCATACCCTTGTCCAGCAACTGCTTTGATAATGATTCTTAAGCGCATCCTGGATATCTTCAGCGGTTTCAATATCATACTCCTGAAGAAGTTGCTGAATGATGTTTCGCTTTCCTTCTGTCATTACTACTTTGTGTACAGGTTTCTTTTCTCTTCTTGCCATAATAAAAGGCCTCCTATGATTTATATTTTACCATAGAAGACCTTGCTGTTATTAGCTATTTACAGAAAAAGTTTCACACACTCCTTTGTGCCAATGCTCTACATTCTACAAAGTATCGCCCTTTTTATATTTTACAGGAACCAATACTTCCCTTTTCTTAAGCGGTTGATCATTGATCAGTTTAATAAGCATATTCACACTTTCCTTTGCAACCTTCTTCGCATCCTGTACAATTGAATCAATCGAATGGTAATTGAAGTCCGTGGCATAAGTTCCATCATAAGCCAATATTTTTTTGTTTTTTTCTGTCTTGAGGAAGGCGGCTGCACACAAGTCCAAAGCCATAATTCCATCAACGTCCGGATATTGATCCAACAATGTTCTGGTACGTTTCATACACAATTGATAGTTTACAACTTCCTCCCATTGAAAAGATTCAATGATAACCTCCCTATTATGCTTCTCCATCACATCGATAAGGGCTCTCGCGCTATCGGCAGAGGCAAGTTCCATCCTGGTCGGATCACTAAAGCACATCACTTTTTTACAGCCTTTTTCCAAAAACAATTCGCCCGCTAAAATTCCTCCCTGATGATGATCCGATGTCACCAGCGGGATTCCCGGTATAATCCGATCCAGTGAGATAATTGGTTTCTCAATATTCATATAATATTCATCAGAAAGAAACGCAGATCCTACAATCAGTCCATCGAACAGATTACGTTCCAATGTATCAAGATATTCTCTTTCCTTGTCCTGATTTCCTCTGGTATTACAAATAACCACATTATATCCGTATTGATCTAATTCTGCCTCAAGATAATTCCAAAGAGTTGAGAAATACGGATGGATAATATCCGGTGTCATAACACCGATAATACCCGTTCTTTTCTTATACAGATTTCTGATCCACTGATTAGGAATATAATCTAGCTCCTCTACCGCCTTCTTAATTTTGTTTTTGCTTTTCTCTGATACATATCCGCTACCATTTAACGCTCTGGATACCGTGCTGGGTGCTACATGTGCCAGCTTTGCAACTTCTCGAATGCTTGCCATAATCTCTTCTCCTCACTTGTGTAATTGCAAACGAATTGCCCTTATATTCCCCTTTATCCTCTTAATTAAATCCGACAACCTTCTGCGACAATCGATAAGCCGCAACCGAAATCTTGCGGCCTCACTTACCCGGAAGATTCATGGTCTGTCCCATAATGCCATTGCGGAGTTGCTGGAAGATTATAATATCTTTTTCCTTAATATACTGAAGTTTTATTTTATTATACACCTTTTTGTCCATGGAGTCGAACTATTTTTACTTAACAGTCAGCAGTTATACTCTTTGTATTTTCGTATAATAATCATATAACTTATAAACAATAAAACAGCTGCGCTGGTCCAGGCACAAATTTCCGCATAAAAAATTCCGTCTTCACCGATCAGTTTTGGTAACAATAATGCAACACTGACACGCATCACAAATTCTGCAATGCCACTGGCGAGGGGAATCAGGGTATTACCCAGACCCTGAATCGCCGAACGATATACATACAGCAGATACAGTACCCATAGAAAAATTGCCATAATAAACAAATATTTATATGCAATGTCTAACACCTGTCGGATCTGTTCCGGTTCGCCGGATACAAACAGTGACAATATATTGCGTCCGAATAACACCATCACACCTGAGATCACAACAGCAGTAAGCAATGCCATATAAGTTCCGCTATGCACACCTTTCCGGATTCTCTGATATTTCTTTGCACCAAGATTCTGGCCTACATAGGTTGTAATTGCATATCCGTATGAAACGGCAGCCATCTCTAAAACTCCATATAATTTGTTTGATGCTGTAAATCCAGCCACAAACAGGAATCCAAATCCATTGACTACATACTGTACTGTAAGCCCCCCTACAGAGATGATCACATTCTGGATCGCAAGAGGAGTCGCCACTTTCAAAAGCCGCAGACTCATTGCCGGCTGTCTGTAGAAGTCCTGTTTTTCCAGTCGGATATCCGGAATTTTCCGTAACACCATCAGACAGTACAGGGCTGAAACTCCCTGTGCGATGACTGTCGCCACTGCTGCTCCGGCTACACCCCAGCCAAAAACTGCCACAAATAACAGGTCCAGTCCCACATTGATCAACGCTGCTACGGTCATTGCTATCAGTGGAGATCTGCTGTTACCCAGTGCTCGAAGAATCGCTGCAAATATATTATAAGCCGCTATGATCGGAATTCCGGCAAAGATCAGCCGAAGATATAGCATTGTCAGGTCAATGACATTATCCGGTGTCTGTAAAAACAAAAGAACATGATAAACTGCCCCTTCACTTACCGCAAGTACAATCACAGAAAGCAGTGCTGTCATGATATAGCTTTTCGCCACCGCGCATTTCAGATTTTCTTTTTCCCTTGCTCCATAAAACTGAGCTACCAGAATAGAAAAACCCTGTGTGATACCTGTCATGATACCGAACACCAGCCATACCAGCCAGTCTCCGGCGCCTACTGCCGCCAGTGCTTCAACCCCTACCACCTGTCCGACGATCATGGTATCTGCCATCGTATAAAACTGCTGTAAGATATTTCCAAGCATCAGTGGTATGGCAAAAGTAATGATCAGTTTTCCAGGTGATCCAGTGGTCATTTTTTTTTCATTTGTTCCCATAAGAATCTCCTTTTTCTTTTCATCCTTGTCCGATTATTTTACATAGGACTCTGCCAAAACGCAATCCATCACAGAACTCTTTGGTATATCGCCCCGGGTTTTTACGGATACCACAGGAAGTGTTCCTCCCTGGACACGTACCGTGCTGGTCACGATCCTGGTTGGATCGGTCACCTCTTTCTTTCCATAATCTGCTCCTCTTTTACAGGTATTTCCCGTAACTTTTTCCACTATCCCATCCTTTATTATGACCTGAAGCTGACATCCCATGGGGCAGCCAATACAGGTCAGTTTTCTCTCTTCCATGGTCTATTCCTCCTCTATACTGATGGTGATTATATCCTTTTTCCCGGCTTTTTTCAGCACTTCTTTCTCAAAGGGAAAGTTGGCAAACTTGAAGTTGTTTAACTGATTCTATAATGTCCTATGATATCATCACGATGTTCCAGTATATCCTCTTCATAATATATTTGATATGGATTTGCATGATGGATAACAAAACATATACCTTTTCGATTTCTCTTGTCAGATATAATTCCGATATGTTTTTTAAATACAACAATATCTCCACCTTGCCATTCTTCTATTTCATTTATATCTGTAGTAAGACTTATTGCATTATTATCGAAATATACTTTTAAGTTTTTAACTCTTCTAAAATCTATATTTTTATCAACGGCATCTATATCATATAATTCTTTATTGTTTTTTATATCCTCATTTACTAATACCATCAAATCATATCCTGCATCTTTTAAAGCAAAAGCTACTACATCAGTACAAACCCCATATTCATCATCTGGATAACCTGTGTTGTAATATTTGCTTTTATATTTTGGATTAGTTTTTATGTAATTATTTGCATTATTTAATATATCTGTTTGGTCATCTATACCATCATTGTCTTTATCAATATTGCTCTTGTAAGCTTCTATATTGAAATCTGCATTTGTATATTTTTTATGTGGAATATAATTAAAACAATACAACACATATAAAGCAACAATTATTAGCACCGAAAAAACAATAAGCGTTATTCTCTTCTTCATACATTCTCCATTAAACAACTTGCGAGTTACCAATTTCATTAAATAATAAATTAGCTACTTTTTCCTCTAATGACAGATATACATCTCCACCAAACACACTCTGATAAACTGCTGCCAAAATACCTTCAACATCTAATCCACCATATAGTCCCATATATCCGGCATTTTGAAAAATCGCAAATTCCTCATTCGTAATAACTCCTGTATTATGTGCTGTCTCTGCCAACATTTGATTCCACTGTTTGATGTCTCCCCTGACAACAAGTCTTCTGTTATCTTCGTCCAGTTCATTAAAGTGGTCAGCAACTTCCTGCCTGTATGTCTGGATTGCAAAATATGTCTGTCCTAATGCAATGACCTCTTTTCTTGGATCTCCATTCTGAACGATCAGATAACATGCATATCTTGACAGTTCATAATCTTTTTTGGGTTTCGTGGTGACTCCGGCTTCAACGATTTTCCTGACCTCGGGAAAATCGTCTGGAATACTGTGCCCGCTGTTTTCACATGCGATCATTGCTCTTTTAATTACTTTTGCAAAGTTCTCCCATTTTGCATAATCAATTGCCTCATTTTTATAGCTTTTATTGTGTGCAAAATAATATCGACCACAAATAAAAATAACAACAGTTATAGATACTATTATGAAAAACCAAAAAGTGTTCAGAAATTGAATACATTAAGTCCTGTTTCTTCATCATAAACTCTGTCAACTTTTCCATCAATTACCGTAATAACGAGCTCGCAAGTTGCACTTACAACAGCTCTGTTCAGATGTCCTCCAAACACTTCACCTTTTTCATTACCGGCACTCAAATGAAGATGTGCATAATATTCTCCATCCATTGTATTGATTGTACCTGTCAGCGATGTTATTTCATAATAGCCTTTAAAACTGTTTGAGTAATATTTCTTCTCATCTGTCTTGTATACTCCGACTGTGAAATCATTGATAGCTCCAAGAGCATTAATACTGGCAAGCTTTATATTCTCAGTTATGGCAATTGCTTTCAGTTGCTCCAAAATCTCCTCCCCTTTGTCAATTCTCGCTATTATTATATTATCAAATTTTCTGTATTCCATTATGTTTCCTCCGTAACTTTCGAATTGTTATTCTTTATTCGTGAATTTCCAAGGGTAGATTGTCCGGATCATGAAAGAATGTCATTCTTTTGCCTGTGTAAGTATCGAGTCTAATCGGCTCAGTTATGATGCCCCTTTTATTCAATTCTCTTACAGTATCATCGACCGAGTCTACAGCAAAGGCAAGATGCCTGAGACCGTAAGCCTCTGGATAACTTGGACGCTTCGGACAATTTTTAATGATAAAAAGTTCTAATTCTATCTCATCGAGTTGAAGATCAATTTTATAATCATCACGTTCCGGTCTGTAATTTTCTCGAATAATAGAAAAACCTAACAGATCCACATAAAAGTGCTTTGATTTCTCATAGTTGCTCCCAATAATGGCAATATGATGAACTTTTTTTAAATTCATGGTGTATTTACCTCTCTCCTACTTTGTTTGAATACATGAAATAATGTATCACAATGATACTATTTTGTAATATATTTTTTCAAAAGCTTATAAGTATTCTCCACGCCATCCATATGTGAGCGTTCATAGTTATGTGATGCATAAACTCCTGCACCGATAAGGCCATGGCGGATATCATATCCGCTGTGCAGTGTAGCCTCGACATCTGAGCCATAGTGCGGATAAACATCGATTGCATAGTCAAGCCCCTCGCTCTTTGCCAGATTTGAAAGCTCTGTGACAAGCTCATAGTTGTAAGGTCCGCCTGAGTCCTTAGCACAGATTGAAACCATACGCTCCGTACAGCCGAGGTCGGCTCCAACACAGCCCATGTCTACGGAAATCATCTCCTCCGTATCAGCCGGTACAAAGCTTCCGCCATGACCTACCTCCTCATAAACCGTAAAGAGCAGTGTGACCTTGCGGTTTAGCTTCCAGCCCTCATCATTTACGGCATGAGCCACACCGAGTAAGATGGCGGCTGACAGCTTATCATCAAGGAAACGGCTCTTGATATAGCCGCTCTCCGTGATGACCGTACGTGGATCCATGGCGATAATATCCCCTGTCTGGATGCCAAGTGCCGCTACGCCCTGCTTGTCATTTACATTTTCATCAAGCAGGATTTCCATATTCTCTTCCTTTGTCTCAACCTTTTCGTCTGCCACATGTGCCGATGGCTCTGTATTTAGCACCACGCCTGTATACATTCTGCCATCACGCGTAAAAACCATGCAGTTTTCTCCATCTGCTGTGCTCCACTGATGACCACCGATAGTTGTCGGGCGCAAACGTCCGTTATCCTTTATTGAGCGAACCATGGCTCCAAGCGTGTCCACATGCGCTGCCAATACCAAAGGTGCTCCAACTCCACCGATTTCCACGCTGACATTTCCTTTATTTGAAAGCTGTGGCGCATATCCCATAGCCTCAAGCTGCTTCATCAGATAGTCTGTGGCATTTTTTGTGAAACCTGTAGGGCTTGCTATTGATGTGAGTGCTTTGAGCTGTGTTCCGATATATTCTTTAATCTTTTCTGTTGACATAATTGTTATCTCCTGCTTTATTACTGTTTATTAACTGCATTATAACATCTCATTTTTGCGCATGCAATCCGTATTAACCGTTGTTTGTAGTTGTTTGTAGTAGTACACCTGTTCGCAAACCGCGGGTACCATGGTGCACACACTATCCCACGTTCGCTACGCTACGCAGCTAAGAGGCTGTACGAATTGTGCCCAAGGTTTTCTTAACTCGACGAAACCGTCGAAACTCGCCATCCATGGCTCGATTTCTCCTTGCCTCGGCGTCCATGCCTCGGCATTTCTGCTTTGCATAGCACAATTCTACAGTCTCTAAGCAGCTCCGCTATTCGCTTTCGCGGGATAGTGTGTGCTCCAGGGTACCCGCGGCTTGCGAACTATACTCAATAATTTAACGTAAATCCACTTGCAATTAATGCTCAATAATTTAAAATATATCCACTTGCGATCAACCTGCAACAATGCTATTCTTAGGATATGAATACACAGAATATATATAATAATAACAATAAAGATATAAATATAAATTCCAACACCAAAGTAAAAATCTGCGGTCTGACTTCACCTGCCGAAGCACGGTATCTCAACGAAAATCACGTTGATTTTGCGGGTATGGTGTTATTTTTTCCAAAGAGTAAGAGGAATATATCCATCGAACAGGCAAAGGAGATTATGGCAGCCCTTGATGCTTCCATCAAAAGAGTCGCCGTTGTAGTTTCGCCATCCATAGAGCAGGTCAGACAGATTGAGGCTGCAGGCTTTGACTATGTCCAGATACATGGGGAAATTCCGGAGACAGAGGCGGAGGCAGCAAAAGCTATCCCGATTCTTAAAGCCTTCAATGTCTCTGATATGGACAGCTATGAAAAGTATCACAACGATTCACGCATCGCAGGCTATGTGTTTGATGCCATCGAACCCGGCAGTGGAAAAACCTTTGACTGGAAGCTGGTTGACAATATCCCCCGCGATGAAAAGCTGCTGCTGCTCGCAGGTGGCTTAAATCCAGACAATGTGCGCATGGCAATTGAAGCAGTGCATCCTGACGGAGTCGATGTATCATCAGGTGTGGAAAATGATGACAAAGCGGGGAAGAATCCGGAAAAGATACATGATTTTGTTGCGGCAGTTAAATCATAAAATATGACAACTGCACGACACTAAATACCTCCCTCTATATAGTTGTAAACGGATGGCTCATGCGAGCCATCCGCCACTATTTATCTGCCACTTCTTCTAATGCCTTAAAATCACAACAGAACTTAACCACCTTTCCGGTTGCCATCTGTTTGTCGTACAACTTGTTAGCCCTTCCGATAACTTCATCAATTACCTTCAAGCAAAAAGAATATTCTTTATTTAGCAAATCCTTATATTTCTTGACATTTTTCCATGTCTTATGCTTCTCTTTCGCTGAGGATAATGGAATTACATATTTTCTGTCATTTTTGTTTATCAAAATCCCTATGTATGGTTTATTCTCATAACCGCTTGGCTTGTAATACACCTCTGAGCATGCATCATGCAGCTTTTTGAGGTAACTTTGTTCAATGTTGATAAATGTCAACTTTCCCTCTAGTATAAACATAATACTGCTCCTTTATATTTTAGATTAAAAATGTGGGAAGCCTAAGCTTCCCACTCGTTAATGCTCATCTCTTTACGGATTGATTACCGAAGGTTAATGGAGACCTTCTTTAATGTTCATCTCTTCTACGATTCAAGACCATAAGGTTAATGGAGACCTCTCTATAATTATAATATGACAATTAACAAGCTATGTCAACTGCAGTATTATATATTGATTATATTTTGTCCATTAGTATTCACACGTCAGCTTGTAACGAAGAAACCGATGGTATAAACTTATTTCAGCTACTCTGTCGAATATATTTGTATTTTCATCTCGTCTCATCATAATCAGGTTTTAATGCTAAATATTATGTAACTATTATTTTTCTTTGCCAATCTTGAAAAACAGATTTGCCTTGATGAGCACCGGTCTCAGTGCCACATACACGATTGTTGCAGCAATCACCGATATCACTGCATTGACTCCTGTTGTGGTCACGCTCCATGCGATTTTGAGCTGTGCCATCGGCTTTCCGAGGATAAGCATATCGTAGAAATAGCTTATAATCGGGTCAAAAATAAAGTTGAAGAGCATTCCTGCACATGCTGCAAGGACTGTCCATTTAAATACATGCTTCTTGTCGGTTGAATATGTAATCTTTCCAAGCTTGTGTGCTACAAGACCGGTGATAACACCAATCATAAGCTTGAGGAAAAATGTCTTTGGTGCTCCGGTGATATATATCGGGTCAAGTAAATCACCGATTGTCATTCCGATTGCTCCACCGATTCCTCCATATACTCCGCCTAAGAGCAAAGCTGCAAGTACTACGACTGCGTTGCCAAGGTGAAAGGATGTGGCGCTGCCACCCGGTAATGTGACCTTAATCTGTAAAAATGTGAATATGACATATGATAAAGCTGCCATAAGTGCTGTAAGTGTGAGTTTTTGAACTTTTTCGTTTCTCATAAAATGCCTCCTAAATATTACAATTAAACTATATAATACTCTTATGTGGCATCAAGTATATATCCAATTTTATATAAATTTATATATCCAGTTTATCTAAAGTCCATTTACACCTATGGTTTAATTCCGCTATAGTGTTTTTTCAGCATTTCTATTATCACCTGCTGGCTCTGCTTCGAATGGGTGATAGCGTAATAGCTTCCACCAAATTTTGCCTTGCGCTCTTCCTCATCTATCCCTACGCTTCGTCCCTTTTCGGTGACACGCTTTATCTTGTTCCCGTCTTCTGTAACTTCCTCCAGATATCCCTCTGCAATAAGAAGCTCGTTTATAAACGAGGCTGCAAGCTTTTTATGCTCCTTATCCGCAGGACACAGCTCATTTATTTTGTTCGTAAGCTCTGTAAGCCTGCATTTGTCGGTGAGCTCTACCTCATCAAGCCTCTGTGGCTCGATGTAAAACGGAAGCTTCTTTTTTCTCGTGCTGCCGGTTTCAGCAGCCTCCTCATCGCTTAAAACAGTCTGTGGTCTTTCACCTGTCGTGCTGCCTGATGGATTTGGGTTATCTGCAACAAATGAATTTACCGCCGTCACAAACGCTTCACCATAATTTTGTATCTTCTGCTCACCCATGCCGTACACATCGGCAAGCTGTTCCTTATCCCGCGGCAGCTTCGCACATATATCCTTTAAAGTCTTGTCGGAACAGATGATATACGGAGGCACCGACTTTTCTGCAGCCAGCTCTGTACGCACGCTGCGCAGCTTTTCAAACAGCGCAGCACCAAGCTCGTTAAGCCCTGCAAGCTGTGCTGCCTTTTTGCGCTTTTTGCCGGTTTCAACGTATGTCTCCTCCTCTTCATCCTCCACAACCACACAGTTGCTGCATTTGTTGCAGATGCATGGCGTTGTATCTCCGAAATATGAAAGTATAAACTCTCTCAGGCATTTGTCCGTCTCACAGTAATTTATCATCTGCTGCAGCTTTCTTTGGTCATTGGCTGTCTTTTGCATGTCGGATGCCACATCGCCTGCTGAAGCCTTATTCTGCAGAAGGAACTTGTTTATCATGATATCCTGCTTTGAGAAAAACAGCACACATTCCGCTTCCTCACCGTCTCGTCCCGCTCTTCCGGCCTCCTGATAGTAATACTCGAGGCTCTGTGGCATGTTGTAATGCAGCACATATCTCACATTTGACTTGTCGATTCCCATTCCAAATGCGTTTGTGGCAACCATCACACGGATTCTGTCATATGTAAAATCCTCCTGATTCTGCTTACGTTCATCATTTGAAAGCCCTGCGTGGTAACGGCCCACCGAAATGCCCTGCTCATTTAAAAGAGTATACAGCTTATCCACATTCTTTTTCGTTGCGCAGTATATTATTCCACTTTCGTCCTCATGCTTTTTCACATAGTTGATGATACTGTTGTCCTTCTGACTGCCTCCCCTTCTTGTAACAACCCTGAAAAACAGGTTAGGTCTGTCAAACCCTGTCACCATAGTAACCGGATTGTTAAGTCCAAGCGAAGCCACTATATCATTTTTCACGCGCTCCGTGGCGGTCGCTGTAAACGCACTGACTATCGGTCGTCTTGGAAGTCTCGTTAAAAATCCGGCAATTTCCAGATAGCTCGGCCTAAAATCCTGCCCCCACTGCGATATACAGTGTGCCTCATCAACTGTCAGCATTGATATGTCCGCGTTGCAGGCAAAATCCAGAAAACGTGGCGTGTTGAGGCGCTCCGGAGCGACATAGATTATCTTGTAGCGCCCCTGTGAGGCATATGAAAGTGCTATCCTTATCTGGTTTTCGGTCAGTGAGCTGTTGATATAGGCGGCATGCACTCCAGCCTGGTTTAAAGCCTTGACCTGGTCTGACATGAGCGAGATAAGTGGCGAAATGACAAGCGTAATTCCTTTAAGCATAAGCGCCGGAAGCTGGTAGCACAGCGATTTTCCTGCGCCTGTCGGCATGATACCGAGCACATCGTGCCCTGCAAGTATGCCGTTTATGAGCTCCTCCTGCCCTGTTCTAAGACTGTCGTAGCCAAAGTATTGTTTGAGTGTCTGGTTTATGTTCATTTATGCTTGTTGTCCTCCCTTAGCTGCACGATAATCCTGTAGACCTCAGGTCTTCTCTCCTTCAGATGCTTATCAAGCAGGTGTCTCCTCTGTGCAAACCGCTCTGCAAGCTCCGGATGCTCTCTTGCTATACGCTCATGCACCTCGCGACGGTGCATCTCGATATCTGCCGCAAGCGTGTGCACATCCTTTCCTGATATGTTGACGATTTCTTTCAGATGCTCCTCCAGATGCTCCAGCCACTCATCCTGGTCAAACTCATCCATATGCGCCCAGCGGCCATGCATGATTTCCTCTATATCCTTTGTCTTTTTGAGCTGTTCTATCTGAAGCTTTATCTGCTTTTCAATCTGCTCCTCACTCTCGGCGCCAAACGCCCAGACAAACTCCTGCACTCTGTTGTCAGCACGCTTTCTTGAGGCACTGCGCTCCTCGTTATCTACGCCACCCTCAAGCGGATAAGGTCTGTTTATTCCCATATCCTTTAGCGCAATATGTATTGTCCTTCTGACACAGCCCTGCTCAATTAAATAACCTAAGCCCAGCTTCCTGAGTTGCTCGTTGAGCTCTGCAATGTGCTCTGTTATGTATAGCTTTACACCTTTTTGTTTCAGTGAGCGGTAAAGTGACTCTATGCTGTCAGCTCCTGTGATATCAATACTTCCGATAGCTCCGGCATCGATTATGACAGCTTTTGTATCATGCTTTAGGTGGTCCTCAATATCGCGCACAAGTACCTTTGCATTTGCAAAAAACAGGCCGCTCGAAAATCTGTAAATAATCACACCGTCAATCTCGTGGATGTTTGTGCTCTCCCTGATATCGCGGAAATGACTGTGTCCCGGCTGCACACCGAGAAAGCAGGTGGCCGGCTTTGCGCTTCTGATTATCATCTCGGCAAAAGACAAAATGATTCCTATCAAAACTCCGTTTATCGTACCCAGAATAAGTACTCCGAAAAAAGCACCAACAAATATGAAAAATTCTGTCCTGCTGACCTTCCACAGTCTCTTTGCCAGATGAAACTCCGTGGCACCCATGAGCGCTGATATGACAATCGCCGTGAGCACCGGAACCGGCAGATATCCTATAAAGCCTGTGCAAAAAAGAAGCACTGCTATCATGGAAACGCCTGCAACAAGCCCTGTGAGCTGTGTCTTACCCTCGTACTGCTCGCTCATCGCAGTTCGTGACACTGAACCGTTTATCGGACAGCAGCCCGTAAAAGCCGCAGCCATATTTCCTATGGAAAATGCCAAAAGCTCCGTGTTATCATCTATTCTGTATCCGTTTTTCTGTGCGAAATTGTTTTCTGCCAGAAGTGTCTCTGCCATGATGACAACAGCAACCGAAAGACTTAAAACTATTACCTCTGAGGCCTTTTGAACTGAAAAAACTGCCTCGAAATCCGGTATATACCACCGCGGCATGCCGGGCTCAACTGCTGAAAGAGTCGGCACTCCCCACTCCTTTACCGGTCCAAAATATGTAAAAAGCGCGCCTGTTACCATGAGCACAACCGCCATAGGAAACTTTGGAACAAGCCTCTTACTCACAACCAAAATGGCAAGCGCTACAATCCCCATGACAAGTGCGGCTGCATTTATGTGGTGTAAGGCCTCCCATATATGCTCAGACAGTTCAAAAAGCTCTCCGGTTCCTGCCGCAGAGCCCATGAGCTTTGGCGCCTGCATCAGTATGATTGTAGTACATATGCCTGTGATAAATCCGCCCATAACCGGCGCAGATATGTAGTTCACCAGCTTTCCGGCATTCATGAAGTAAAATGCCAAAAGCCACAGTGCCACAAAAAATGTAAACACCGGTACAACCGTCATGGCCTCTTTGCTTCCTGCCTCTATTCCCATGCCAAGCACTGCTGCTCCGACAAGCGCCGCCGGAGCAGCATCCACACCGAATATAAACTGCGGTGATGTGGAAAACAGAGCAAACAATATGATTGGGAATACCGAGCCATACAAGCCATATACCGCCGGTAGCCCGGATATCTGCGCATAGCCCATCGATATAGGAATCGAAACCGCCATGATGATGATTCCCGCAAGAATGTCCTTTGGGAGATTTTTCTTGTCGTAGTTTTTGAGTGTTGGTGCAACTGATAATTTTTGTTTCATTTAGATTTGTGCCTTCTTTATCAATACTTTCTTTCCTTCAAATGCGAAACCATAATGTTGAATTGCTTCTCTTTTATATCCTCGTTCCAAAAGCTTTGCATCATAATTTTTCTCTTCAATCTGCTTCAAAGCACTATCCGCAGTCATATCCAGTGATGTCTCCTCTTGCGAATCAATAACCTTAAATTCTATTATTACAGCCTGCGAATTTTTATCACGTGGAATGATCATCACATCATATCTGCCATAGCCACTTTCACGGTTTGACTGCACTTCATATTTATCTCTAAGCTCGACCAGCAGGCCTAAGACAAAACCATGATAAAATCTCTCCGGTTCAGATTTTCCCGAAGGATGCTTTCCGCTGTCAAAGCTGCTGAAGGTAGATAAAGCGACCTCATTCATGTATATGTTCATTTCCTTTACATTGCCTCTAAGCAATGCCCTTATGAATCCATTATAATTCGAAACAGAGGCATTAAACCATCCTCTGAACATATTTGAAAACATACTTACGGTTTCAAGATTTGTAATGCTCAGATGATACCACGGTTCAAGCGTAAGACCTCTTTTTTCTAAGGAATCAACCTTTAAATAACCGCTGGCAAGCAAAAGACTCCAAATGGCATTTTCATCGTTATCGAGCTGTTCAAACACCAGTTGTTCGTCAATGCTAACCTCCACAGAATCGCCTTCCAGAAGTGTTTCCATCATAGATTTTATTTCTGCAGATGCTGTTCTGATCAAACGATTTACCAGACCGTTTGAGCTGGTAGATGCCCAGTATGGACTTATCTGTTTTTCCTTTAGAAAATTCGTTATAGACCATGGATTATAAATATCACTGTGATTTCCAAATTTAAAACCGTCATACCATTTTTTTACAGTATCTTTTTCACCGGACAGACCATACTCTTCCATTGCATCAAAAACTTCATTCTCTGTAAATCCAAAGCTCGTTGCATAACTGCTTGAGGTCGTGGTTATTACATTCAGATTATTGAAGTCTGAAAAAATTGATTCCTTTGATACACGCGTGATTCCTGTCATAATAGCACGCTCCATATACGGATTTGTCTTGAACGTTGCATTAAACAGGCTTCTTATATATGCAGTAAACTCATTCCAATATCCATGAAGATATGCCTCCTGTATAGGAGTATCATACTCATCAAGGATAATTATCGTCTTCTTTCCCCAGTAACGATGAAAATACTCACACAAAATATTTAATTTTAATCCACTCTCAGCATCACCCATCCTGGTATTTGTTCCTTCAAAATCAGCTATTTCGTCTGCTGTCAGAGTATCCCCCTCAAGCAGATATCTGTGCCTTTTGTAAACAGCCTCTATCTGTGCTTTTATCTGGATTTTTGCATCTCCCAGATTGTCGGCCTTAACCGAAGCAAAGCTCATAAAAATCACAGGATAAGTACCCTGAATTTTTCGATAGTCCTCATCCTCCCATATAGACAATGAATCAAACAAATCGCTCCTGTCCTTATACTGATTTGAAAAAAAGCAGTTAAGCATGCTCATATTAAGTGTTTTTCCAAAACGCCTCGGACGCGTGATGAGAGTCACATCATCCTTTGAATCCCACCATTCCTTTATAAAGCTCGTTTTGTCCACAAAAAAGCAATTATCTTCTATAACAGAAGCAAAATCCTGTTTCCCAATACCAATCGTTTTTACCATATCTGACTCCCTGTATAGTCTCAAATCATTGTTTTATATATGATATTATAGCCAATACAATTATGCACTGCAAGAAACAAATATACTCTTCTTAATCACGTTTTTAAACATAGATTAAGAAGAGTATAATCTCTTTTATCGTATTAAATTATAACTACTTAATTACAGCCTCAACCTCACCCTTCTCAGGCATCACGCGAAGTGCGCCCTTTCTCGTAGTAATAAGAGAGGCTGCCGCATTTGCGAATGTGAGCATCTTTTTCACATCGTCATCCTTCCGGTCATTGATACCATGCTCCAACACATCGTGAAGCAGGCATGCACAGAAGGTATCTCCTGCACCTGTAGTCTCGACAGTGTCATCTCGCAGGAACGGAGCTGCCTCCACGATATGTCCGTCAAAAAATGCCATACTTCCGTTTTTGCCCATGGTGGCACAGATAAACGGAATGTGATACTCATCTATGAGCTTCTTTACACCTGTCTTTATGTCCTTTTCGCCTGTCATGAATTCAATCTCATCATCAGATATTTTTAAGATGTCACACTGACTCAGGCCCCAGCTTATCTTCTCTTTTGCATCGTCCATGCTCTTCCAGAGCGGTTTGCGCAGATTAGGGTCAAAGGAAATCAGTACGCCTGCCTCTTTTGCGGCAGCTATTGCATGCTTTGTCGCATTCTCACAGATCTTATCTGTCATTGAAAGACTTCCGAAGTGGAAAATTTTTGCGTTTCTCACAAGGGATAAATCCACCTCATCCGCTGTCAGCATCATATCTGCTCCCGGATTTCTGTAAAATGAGAAATCTCTGTCTCCGTCTGCTGCAGTCTGTACAAATGCAAGAGTGGTATGTACATTGTCATCATAGCGCACGCCTGTTGTGTCGATGCCCTGCTCCTTTACGGCATCAACGAGCAGCCTTCCGAACGCATCCTGTCCCACTTTTCCGATGAAAGCAGTCTGATGACCGAGCTTTTGAAGCATGGCAAGCACGTTACATGGAGCTCCACCCGGATTAGCCTCAAAAAGCTTATTGTCCTGCGCACTTGTACCGTTTTCTGTAAAATCTATAAGTAATTCACCTAATGCAACTACATCCATATTGTACCTCTTTCTTTCCTGTCAAAATATCCTGTATATTATTCTACAAATAACCGGACCAATAATTTGTCCGGTTATTATTTGTATGCTCTACTGATATGCTTTCATATTATAAAATTATATCATATTATATCATATTTTTCAATATCCACAACAGCACTTCCGTCACAATTAAAGCAGATTCCGTCTGCCTGAAGAGGTGTACAGATAGCTGTGGTTGCGACCTGCTGTCCGTCATTGATAAAGAGCTCTATAGACTGTCTGTCCATGATGAAACGAAGCTTTAGCTTTCTGTCTGTATCTGCGATTTTAATTTTTCTGACACAGACGACATCCTTTGTGACGCCACAGCAGGTACGATCAATCTCGAGCACGCCTGCGACTCTGTTGTAGGTAAACGCTGTGCTATACTCATCATCGCATGCCATTTCAACAGTGAAGTCATGGTACTCCTCGCCTGAAAGCTCCACTGTCATGTCGAGAGTGCGGCCCTTTATGCCATCAAAGGTCGTGTAGCAGTCTATTTTTTTATCTGTATAATGACACTTATTTGCACGATAATTTTCTATTTCCTTAACCGGCTTCTGCCAGATACGGCCGTCTTTTATTTCAAGCTCACGAGGCAGTGTCATCATGCCCTGCCAATCCTGTGAATCAGGAACGACACATGCATCCCATGACTTCATCCAGGCAATCATCACACGGCGTCCGTCCGGAAGCAGTGTAGTCTGTGGCGCATAAAAGTCCATGCCATAGTCAAGAGTGTGCGGCTCTTCCTTGATAAATACATGATTTTCTTTATCATAATCCCCCAGAAAATATACAGAGTTGTGTCCGTTATGAAACTCATATTTGTCTGCCTTCATACTCTGCGGTGAACAGATGAGCACATGCTTATCCTCCAGCCCAAAGAAGTCCGGGCACTCCCACATGGTACCTATTTTGCCTGTGCTGTTTGCCGCAAGGATTGTCTCAAACTGCCAATCGGTCAGGTTTTTTGAAGAGCAGAGCACTACCTGTCCCACATTGTTTAAGTCCTTGCTTCCAACTATAAGATAATATGTGTCATCCTCTTTCCATATTTTAGGGTCACGGAAATCGATTCTGCTGCAGTTTTCAGGAAGCATATCGCCTGTCACAACAGGATTATTCTCATGCTTCACATAATTAAGTCCGTCTCCAAATGCGATGCACTGGTTCTGTCTCTCCTGCTCACTGCCGTCAGGAAGTTTAATTCTTGTGACACCTGTGTATACAAGCACATGCTTACCATCTGCCTCAATGGCACTTCCTGAGAAACATCCTTTTTTATCATATTCCTCGTCAGGTGCCAGAACACACGGAAGCTGCTCCCATTTAATCATATCGCTTGTCGTACTATGCCCCCAATGCATAGGTCCCCACTCACGCAGATATGGATAGTACTGATAAAACAGATGAATTTTTCCGTTATAGACAGAAAATCCATTCGGATCATTAATCCATCCTGCCGGTGCACTGATATGAAACAAAGGTTTACTCTCTTTATCTGTAGCAGCTATTTTTTTTGCCTCGTAGCTTCTTGCTTTTTCCAATAATTCGCTCATTCAAATCCTCCAATTCTGTTTGCTTTGCCGGTAATACAGAATTATGAACAGTAACCTATTTGCCCTCTGATATATTCTCAAGGGATTTCTGATAGCTGTCAAAATATTTCTGCTTTATCTTCAGATAATCCTGTAAACCATATTTATCAAGTTTCTTAAGGTATGAATCCCATTCCTTATCAATGCCGCCGTTTAATATCCAATCAGCCTTTTTCTGCTCAGCATATTTCTTGATGTCTGTGTCGTACTGTGACACCTTGTTGGTGTCATCTATGCTCATGAACACGTTTGGATAGACATACTTACTGTTCATGTCCTTCAGATAAGCCTCATGCATGTTGTCAAGACGCCACTTTGCATCTGCCGGTTCTGTCACATAAACATCATAGTACTCGTTTAAAACAGCAAGCGGTCCGTTTACAGACTGCGCCTCACGCACCTCAACCGGTGACTGATCGCCCAGATCCATATGCTTTAACATCTGTCCACCCTCATCGTTTGTGCTCATCTCAAAGATGTTAAACGAATCTTTCTCGCCGTATGTTCCCCAGTTATTTTGTGGAGACTGGATTGGAGCATACATCTGATCAATCCACGCGGCTGCCAAAGCCGTATCCCTGCAGCTTGATGTCAGTACGCATCGTCCTCTGTCGAAACCACTCGTCTCACTGTTATTCTGTCTGGTGATATTTCTGACTCCGTCAGGTCCTGTGAGAGCAGGAAGCATGACATAATCTGTGTTATTGTCAATGTTTGCAATGTCCCATGTAAAGCAGAGCCCGTATCTGTGGTTTTTACCCTTTGCTACGTAGGTTGACCACTCCTGTGTAAATGCCTCAGGGTCAATCAAATCCTCTGTGACAAGCTTGTGAAGCCACTCGATACCCTCCTTGTAGCCCTCCTGTGTCGGAGTATAGATGACTTTTCCCTCATCTGTTACTGCAAAGTGGTCACCTGTATCACCATAACCCTCACCAAAACCGTTCATGAGGATGGCTGGATCCTGGTCACCGTTGTTTATGATAAATGACATAGGAATAACCCCGCCCTCGATATCAAATTCCTGCTCCAGCTCATCGGCATGATCTTTGAATGCAATAAGCACCTGCTCGAGCTCGTCTGTGGTAGTCGGTATATCAAGTCCCAGATAGTCAAGCCACTTCTTGTTGATATAAGGAATATCGCCTATTGCCTGGATAGCTTCTTTTCCTGAACCAAGCTGCTCTATCCAAGGAAATGAATAGATATGTCCGTCCGGTGCAGTACACATGGTTCTGTACTCTGGATATTTTTCAAAAACTGCCTGAAGATTAGGCATATATTTGTCAATCAGATTCTCAACCGGAATAATGATACCCTGCTTTGCATATCTGAGCAGGTCGTAATCACTCATACCTGCATTAAACAGTCCATCCGGCAGATTACCAAACTGCGCCAATGCCAGATTCTTCTTGTCAGAGAACTGGTCTGAAACGAAGCATGTCCAGTCGATATGCACGTTGGTCTGCTTCTCCATTCTCTTGAAGATAGTCCTCTCATTAGGATCCTGTGTGGATGTGGCCGGTGCACTTGTGATAAATGACAGCTCAGCCTTCTCCTTCAGAGGAAACTGCACATCTGATACCGGTGTGTCCGGATTTGTCTCGGCATTTAAGCTCTGCTGCTTTCCACAGCCTGCCACACCTGTCAGCATTGCAAGTGTAAGCGAAAGTGTAATTAATTTTTTGAAGCTTCTTTTTTTCATATCCATACTCATCCTTTCTGTTAGCCCTTAACAGATCCAACCATGATTCCTTTATCAAAATATTTCTGGAAAAATGGATACATAATCAAAAGTGGTAAACTTGATACAACAATTGTAGCGTACTTGAGCTGCTCTGCAACCTTTGCCATCTCAGCTGTACTCTGGATATCTGCAATCATGCCCGGCTGAGGTGTATTCTGCACGAGAATTGAACGCAGTACAAGCTGTAATGGCTGGAGATTTGCGTCATTCAGGTAAATCATTGCATCAAAGTAGCTGTTCCACATTCCTACAAATGACCAAAGCATAAGCACCGCAATAATCGGCTTACAAACCGGAAGCATAATCTTAAAGAAATGCTGTATTTCATTTGCTCCGTCGATGGCTGATGCCTCACGAAGCTCATTTGGCACTGACTGATAATAGGTTCTCGCCAAAATCATATTCCACACATTGAAAGCGCCCGGAATGAGGATTGCCCATACGGTGTTTACCATATGGAGCTGATTTATAAGGATGAATGTAGGAATCATTCCTCCTCCAAAAAACATTGTGATAATAAAAATCACATTGAAAAATTTTCTTCCGACAAATTCCTTTTTAGACATAGGATATGCTGCCAGGATTGTGACAAATACTGAGATTGCCGCAAACGCTATTGAGTAAAAAAACGAATTAAAAAATCCGCGCCATATCATGTCATTTTCCAGAACTCGTCTGTATGCATCAATAGTCCAGTCCTTTATGTTGAAGCTCAGTCCCTGATTGTTAAGTACTGTCGGATCCATGAAAGATGCCAGCACTACATATACTAACGGAACAATTATTGCAAGCACAAACAACCCAAGAAGTGTATATCCAATTCCAAGAACAATTTTATCAGTCCGTGAATATTTGATTTTTATCGTCATATCTTTTTCCATTGCACTTTCCTCCTAGATTCCTTCACCATCGTTTAGCTTCTTTACAACCGCATTGACTATAATCAGCAATATTACGTTGATTACCGAGTTGAAAAGACCAACCGCTGTTGAATAACCATAGTCTCCATTCAAAAGTCCGATTCTGTATACATATGTAGAAAGAATTTCCGATGCCGGTAAGTTCATATCTGTCTGTAACGCGTAGGCTTTCTCGAAACCGATACTCATAATATTTCCTGCCTGCAGGATGAACTGTATCACTATAATATTCTTAATAGCCGGAAGCTCAACATACCACATCTGCTGGAAGATGTTTGCGCCATCCATTCTCGCTGCCTCCTCAAGCTCCTTGCTCGCATTGGATAATGCCGCTGTATACATGATTGAAGCCCAGCCTGCTCCCTGCCAGATGCCGCTCGCTATGTAGATTGTCCTGAATGCAGCCGGCATTGTCATCCAGTTTGTGCTGATACCGAGCAGCTTGTTCATAGGTCCGATTGGTGATAAAAACATACGAACCATACCACAAAGTACAATAACTGAGATAAAATTTGGTGCGTAAATCAGAAGCTGTATCTTTTTCTTGATGCCCTCTTTGCGAATACGATTCAGAAGCAGTGCAAGTATGATCGGTACCGGAAATCCCCATAACAATCCGTAAATACTTACCTTTAACGTATTCATAAGGTAGTTCATAAAATCAGGTGATGATAAAAATCTCTTGAAATATTCAAGCCCGACCCATGGACTCCCCAGCACACCCTTTATGACATTGTAATCCTTGAATGCTATGAGCAGTCCGCCCATCGGAACATACTTGAATATAATTGTCAGTAAAAGTGCCGGCATAAGGAAAAATATGTACAACATCCAGTTTTTCTTCACATATGTCACTTTGCTTTTCAATGACTGCTTTTTTTCTTTCATTTGCTGTGACCTCCACTCTTTTTCACATTTTGTCTTTTTTACTTAATTTACGCTCTTGCGTAACCGGTAAAGTAACCGGTTACTTTATAATTTGATAATACAATATCATTTGTGCTGTGTCAATACTTTTCTCAAAAAAAGTAACCGGTTACTTTTTTGTTGATATTTTGGAAATTGCGCTGTATACTGTTTATAAACATTTGTAATATAAGTAATTTTTATAAGGAGACATCCCATGGGAAAAAAACAGGTTACATTTGCAGATATTGCGGAATATACACACTTTTCAAAAACAACGATTTCAAGATATTTCAATCATCCAGACTCTCTGACACTGGAGAATCAGGAAAAGATTTCCCGTGCGCTTGATGAGCTCGGCTATAAGAAAAATAAGCTCGCAAAGGTTCTCGCAAACGGTAAGAGCGAGTTTGTCGGCATAATAGTGCCAAACCTTTACCTGCACTACTACTCTGAGATGCTCACACAGCTTTTAGCCACTTACGCTAACTATCACTATAAGTTTCTCATCTTTATGAGTGACAAGGGGGCGGCCGAGGAAGAAAACTACATTGATGAACTTTTAGCTTATCAGATAGAGGGTCTTATCGTGCTAAGTCACACTCTCTCATCTGAAAAGCTTGCTTCATACCACATTCCAATTGTCGCAATCGAGCGAGAATCCATGCATATAAGCAGTGTCACCTCCGACAACTATATGGGTGCGCTTCAGGCCACATCTCTTTTAATACGTGACAAATGTGACATCCTCATCCATATCAATGTAGATGTACCAAAGTATGTCCCGGCTTACGACAGAATCCGTGCGTTTGAGGACACCTGTACCGAGCACAATATTCCCTATGAGCTCAGCCTGAACGTATCCGGTGATTCGTACAACGATTTATTTTCTCAGATGAAGGTGATTTTTAACAATATAGATGAGAAATATCCTGATAAAAAGAAAGGGGTATTCCTGGCAAACGACACATATGCCAACATGTTTTTGAACCTTGTCATACAAAAATACGGCTGCCTGCCGGACAGCTATGAGATAGTCGGCTTCGACAATTCACCAATTGCCAACGAAGCCATAATTCCAATCACCACCATCGGCCAGCAGATAGATGTAATCGCAAGAACCGCCATGGATTTACTCGTTAAGCAGATGGAAAACCGCAAGCAAAGAAAGCCAGAACCCGATTTGGCGCCAACGCACAAAAAGATAGCGCCTGTGCTGATTCGCAGGGAGACAACCAGCTAGTACATCGTTTATGTGACATGTACCAGCCTAATTTTCTCCTGTTGCGTCCTGATATTCCCTGCTGCTCACACCACCCAGGAGGTTTTATCCACTGAAAACCTCATTTGTGGTTTTACTGTACCTTCTTTCTCATGCGCATCTCCCACACATAGTAGGTCACAATAAGCAGTATTCCTGTTGTAAGCCAGGCTGCCGGATCTGCAAAGCACACACCGCCGTAACCAAATGGCTTTGACAGAGCAAGTATTGCAATCCATCTCGACACAAGCTCCATCGCACCGCTAAGCATAGGCACAAGACCCTTGTTAAGTCCCTGCAGACCGTTTCTGTATGCAAAAATCCATGCAAGAGGAAGCATGAAGACACTCGCGATTTTCAGATATTTCATAGCACAGTCAATGTCAGTTGCCGTAGGCGATGTGATAAACCAGCCTATCATGTACGGTCCGACAAAGCAGTTAATTGCTGCCGCTAAAACTGCGCAGCCTATACATATGAAAAAGCATGACTTCATACCCTTAAATATCCTGTCGTATCTTCCTGCTCCTAGATTTTGTCCGCAGTAAGTCGCAGCGGCTGTTCCAAGTGTAGGCATGGTCTGTGTCGCGATATTGCTGACCTTGGATGCGGCGGTATACGCAGCTACCACCTGCGAACCGAACACATTGACCGCAGCCTGGAAAATCATCGTTCCGATAGCAGTGATTGAATAGTTGAGTGCCATCTGCAGACCGATTGAGAGCATTCGCCAGATTCCGCTCCAGTCCATGTAATAATCCTCACGGCTGGTGCGCAGCAAATCATACTTCTTAAACATCACGATAAATGACAAAACTGCAGCAATTCCCTGGGAGATAACTGTCGCATAAGCTGCTCCTGCCGTGCCTGCCTTCACCACCACGATAAAGAATATATCCAGCACAATATTCAATACAGATGAAAAAATCAAAAAGTACAGCGGAGTCTTGCTGTCTCCGATACTTCGCAAAAGACCGGAAGCCACATTGTAGGACATGGTGCAGAAAATTCCCGCAAAAATGACCTTTATGTACGCATCAGCCATGACAAGTATATCATCAGGTGTATTGAGCCAGATAAGAAGCTGCCTCGATGCAAGCACTGTCGGAATCGTGAGCACCACTGAGACAATAACTGTAAGAATTATAGCCAGTGCCACATAATGCTTCAAAAGCTTCTCTTTTTTCGCACCAAACGCATGGCTTGCCATAACTCCAAAGCCCTGTGCTATTCCATTTGCAAAGCCAAGCACCAGAAACATAATACAGCCTGTCGAACCAACCGCCGCAAGCGCCTTTGAGCCCAGATACTGCCCCACGATAATCGTGTCCACCATATTATAGAACTGCTGAAACAGATTTCCCATCAGAACAGGAATCGAGAACAGCAGTATAATTTTCATTGGATTGCCTTTAGTCATGTCTGTCTTCATGTGTAAATACCCTCCCCAAAAATTCAATTCATAATAACTTTTCCCAGCAGGTTCACCCCTGCAGAAAATCCATTAAAAAAATGTGTGAACAAGCTCTTTTTCAAAGCCTCGTTCACACATTATATACACATATTTTCCAGTATTCAAGTACTATTTTCAAAATTTATAACTTATTTTTTAACAGTACGTTTATTCTTTCTTCCTCACACGATAATTCACATATCTCTTTATCAGGTAGTACACGACACCCCATGTCGGTACTCCGATGAACAGCCCCATTACTCCAAATAATCCATTTCCAAGGAAGATTGCAAATACCACCCAGAAAGGTGAGAGTCCTGTGGACTCACCGAGTATCTTTGGTCCGATAATATTGCCGTCCACCTGCTGTAAGATAATGATAAACAGCAAAAATATCACACCCTTTGACGGGCTGTCGAGCATGATGAGTATGGTGCTTGGTATGGCTCCGATGTACGGTCCAAAGAACGGTATGACATTGGTCACTCCGACTATCACGCTGATGAGTGCTACATACGGCATGCGCAGTATCAGGCAGCACACGAAACAGATAGCTCCGATTATGAGTGAATCAATGATTTTACCACTGATAAAACCACCGAATATCTTGTCGCTCTCTTTTAAGATGCTTGAAAGCACCTGTATATGGCGCTCCGGCAGAAATGCGCTCACGAGCTTTTTAGTCTGGCGTTTGAAGGTATCCTTGCTAAGAAGGACATAGATGGCAACGATGAATGCAACAAGACAGTTTACCGCTGTGCCAAAGATTCCCATAATACCGTTTATCACAAAGGTAACCTGTCCGAGCATATTGTCCTTTACCCATTCAGTAAAATAGCTTATGCCGTTATTGTATAGCTCAGTGATTATTTCCTTTGCCCTGTCATTGTTTTTGGCAAGCTCCGTGATTTTTTTCACAAGATCCTGTATCTGATCCGGTAAAAGACTGACCGCATTTGTGATATTGCTTACAAGCTGTGGCACCACCATCATGATGAGCACTACAATAATGGCTATTATTATGGCCAGACTTATAAGTATTGACAACCCTCTCATAGAAGGTCTCTTTCCACACTTCTTTTCTATGGCTTTGCCAAGCGAATTGCTTAGCTTTCTGTCATAAAACTCTACCATCGGATTTATGAGATACGCCAGCACAATCCCCATGATGATTGGCATAAGTATGTTTATTATTCTCACTATCTGTGCCATTATTGCATCGAATTTAAATAGCACAAACACTAGCAGGATTGCTCCTGCTAGTGCTAAAAACTGTGAAAACCCTTTGGCCCATGCGACCTTTATGGTGTGCTTCATCTTATTATTCACTTCCATGCGCGATTCCTCCTCGTTTATTGTATGTCCGGAATGTAACAAGCTGATATTATATAGTCTTTAATCAATTCTAGCAACACTCTCGCCCTCTGTCAGCTCAAATGGTATTATCTCATGACATGAGCCTTTATGCAAATCTATCATGTTAAAAAGAAGCTCCACGCTGCGTGCCGCCATATCCTTGTGCGGCTGTCTGATAGATACAATCTTGGGATTGTAGTACTCTGCAAGTGTCGAACCATCAAAGCCTGTGATAGATATATCTTCCGGCACCCTGAGTCCCTTATCAAGTATTGCCCTTAAGGCACCGATTGCCATGACATCGGAAATCGCATAGACTGCGGTGATTTCTATATCCTTTTCCAAAAGCTTTTTCATCGCACGATATGCGCTGTCATATGAGAATCGCGCTCTCTCATAGTAACGCTCATCAGGTGTGATTCCATGCTTTTTTAAGCTGTTGAGATATCCGTTATGTCGCAGACGAGCTGTCTGTGAAAGCTCCAGATTGGCTCCAATCTCTGCTATCTTTGTATGTCCATGCTCGATGAGATAGTCGACGATTGTTTCCCCTGCCTTCTCATCATCAATGGAAACAGATGACAGCTCCTCCATGCTCCAGTTTTCTGCCGATGTGGTCACGATAACACACGGCACCTTAAACGAAGATGTATCCTCCGAGAAATCCTCCCTGCTGCCTCCGAGGAATATGATGCCAAGCGGCTTTCGCTCCCTGCATATGCGGTCTGTCACACTGCTTAGATTACTGTCCTCATCCAGATATGTGATGCTCAAAGAGTAGTCTGTTCTGTCTATTATCGACTGGATTTCCTCGACTACGTTTGCAAACAGCATATTAGAGGTACCCTTTACCAACAGATAAATATTTCTGGAAATGGTCTGCTTGAGCCTCTTTGCATTGGTATTTGGCACAAAGTTGTGTGCCTCAACTATTTTCATTATGGTTTCTTTTGCTGCAGGAGAAACATCCTGCCTGTTATTTAAAACTCGGGATACAGTTGTTACTGAGTATCCCGATTCTTTTGCTATATCTACAATTGTCATTGTTTTCCCCGTCCGGACAGCGATACGTCCTTTTACATTATATCCATGTGATATAATTTATTTCACTCGTTATATCATATATCCACAACTACAAAACCTGCTAATTTAGCTTAAGCCCCACATGTTTTCTTAACAAGTGTGGGGCTTAAATAACATAAACTATATCCTCTTGTAAGCTATATTAACCCTTTACAGCTCCTGCGAGCACACCCTCTATAATGTACTTCTGACATACAATATAGAAGATAACAATTGGCAGAATCGCAAGCACGAGCATGGCCATCATTGCACCCCAGTCAATCATACCGTGGCTCTGCTTTAAGTACTGAATAGCAATTGGTATGGTTTTGTACTGGTTGATGTTTAAAACCAGTGATGGAAGAAGGTAATCATTCCATACCCACATTGCCTCAAGTATCGCTACTGTTACCGCTGTAGGACGAAGTATTGGAAATACGACCCTGAAATACATCTGTAATGGTGTACAGCCATCAATCATAGCTGCCTCTTCGATCTCTAATGAGATACTCTTTACAAATCCTGTAAACATAAACACAGCAAGTCCTGCACCAAAGCCAAGGTATACAATGATGATACCGAGTGGATTTGATAAATGAAGCATATTTGCAAATTTTGATAATGTAAACATTACCATCTGGAATGGTACAATCATAGAGAAAAGGCAAAGTGTATACATAAGCTTTGTGCCCTTAGTCTTTACACGAACTATGTACCATGCACACATTGAGCAGCAGAGTACAATAAGTACTACTGAGCCGACTGTGATGAAAAGTGAATTTCCAAAGCAGTCCCAGAAATGTGTCATTCTGAGACCATTCTTGTAGTTTAATGTGCTACAGAAAAGCCTTGACATACCATCCTTGAAGGCTTCAAAGCCCTCAGTGATAGATACTGTGCTGATTCCAAACGGATGCTTGAATATGTAGGCTTTTCTCTTAAATGAATTGAGTAACACCATAAAGATTGGTGAAATCCAAAGTACTGATAAAACAGTGAATAATAATGTGATTATCCAACCGTGCTTGGCCTGTCTTACGGCACTGACTTCCTGCGCTTTTTTCTGTTTTGCCATTAGTCCTGTACCTCCTTGCTTGTAGTAATCTTATTCTGTGCAAGTGCGATAATTGCAACAATTATAAAGAATATAACAGCCTTTGCCTGACCTACGCCCTGCCATCCTGTTGTTCCATACATGGTGTTGTAGATATTTAAGGCAAGCAGCTCTGACATCTTTCCCGGATTACCGCCTGTAAGAGCTAAGTTCTGGTCGAACAGCTTGAAGCCGTTTGTCAGTGTCAGGAATGTACAGATTGTGATTGTCGGCATAAGCATTGGAAGAATAACGCTCTTTAAGAGCTGCCATCTGTTGGCTCCATCAATCTTTGCTGCCTCAATAAGCTCACCCGGTATATTCTGAATACCTGCGATGTAGATAATCATCATATATCCAATCTGCTGCCAGCATACTACTGCGATAAGTCCCCAGAATGCTGACCACTCTGAGCTTACGATTGTCTTTGAATAGTTCTGCAGGATAGAGTTAAAAATCATCAACCATACATATGAAAGTACGATTCCACCGATCAGGTTTGGAAGGAAGAATACTGTACGGAAAAGATTTGTTCCTCTGATTCCTTTTGTAAGCGCCATTGCTATTGCAAATGATACGATATTGATAATCAGTACCGAAACTACTGTAAATAGTGCTGTGTACCAGATTGAATGAATAAAGGTTGTATCCACACTGCCGTTTACAACAAAAATCCTTGTGTAATTTTTAAATCCCACCCATTTCCAGTCTGTAACAGTGGAGAATTTACAAAATGAAAGGAAGATACCATATACGAACGGTACAATAAATCCTATTGTAAATGCTGCCATTGTCGGTAAAGCGAAGATCCAAAATTTTTTTCTAATCGACTTTTCCATAACAAATATACCTTTCTTAAAAAAATATGGGGTGAGTGACTGCCACTCACCCCACTTTTACTACTTTTTACTAACTTTTAGAGAATTTTACTGCTCGTTCTGAAGATCCCAGTAATAAGCCCATTTCTCTGAGAATGCCTTTGCAACGTCATCCCATGAACCATTACGCTCTGTGTACTCTGTGAGTGGAGCAAGGAAATCAGCTCTCCAGTCATCTACCGAAGGTGTTGCGTTGAATGACCATGCTACTGATGTCTTGCCTTCCTTTGCAAGCTCTGATGCTACATTAGCAAAAGCGTTCTTTGACTCATAGTCGCCTGTGAATGTATCGAATGGAGCTGAAAGACCCATTTTATTAACGATTGCATCACGTCCGTCATCACTTGTGATTACCCAGTTGAGGAATTCAAGTGTTGCATCAATATCCTTCTGATCTGCCTTAGCGTTTACTGTCCAGTGGTTCTCTGTACCAACTGCAAGTCCCTCGTTCTCGTCATCTACACCGAAGTAGATAGGCATCATTGAAAGGTCAGACTGCTTAACTGTGTATCCGTTCTCGTTGTCATCTGCGAAGTTAGCGTACTCCCAGTCACCATTCTGGTAGAATACAGCCTCTTCCATACCAAGCTCTGACTCAGCATTTAAGCTTCCTGAATCAAGTGTAGCCTTGTCTGCTGCTGATGTATTTGTGTACATATCCCAAACTCTCTTGAAGTTGTCCATGTACTTACCTGTAACTTCCTTCTGTCCTGCTGTGAGGTCACATCCTGCATCCTTGAACTCATAGTAGAGTGCGAGACCTGCGAGATGTCCTGTGAATCTCCAGTTAGATCCGCTGTCAAGTCCTGCTGAAGCAAATGCCTCTGTAAGATGTAAGTCACAAGCTTTGTTGATGTCATCTACATGCTCGTTGATATCAGTTGCAACCTTCTCTAATGTATCAAGATCCTTGATATCATCTACTGACTTGATAACTGCTCCAGAGTAGTTGCTGCAGTATTTCTCAAGAATTGCCTTGTTGTAGATGATTCCGTAGCACTCATAGCAGTTAGCTACTGATGCAATCTTGCCATTGTACTCAAGTGCAAGTGACTTATCTGTAAGGTGCTTGTAAATCTCGCTGTCCTTTAAGTCATATATGTATTTGTCATACTCTGCGCAGTCTGCTGTGCTTCCGATATTGAAGATTGTTGGAGCCTCCTTCTTAGCAAGCTCAGACTTAAGTGTTGTCTTGTACTGTCCATCAGCTGCTGTTACTACTGTAACCTGTACGCCTGTCTCATCTGTATACTTCTCTGCAAGATCCTGCCATGCCTGATCTGTCTCCGGCTTGAAGTTTAACATATAAACTGAGCCATCGCCGCCCTTTGCAGATGAGCCTTTCTCTGTTCCGTCTCCGCTTCCTGATCCACATCCGGCAAGCATTGTTGCTACCATTGAAGAAGCGAGTAATACTGTTACTAATTTCTTTTTCATTTTAAACCCTCCTAAAAGATTTAATATTAAAATTGTCTTTGCAAACATCCTTGGTTGTTTTCGGTAATGTTTGCGGTAACGTTTTCACAAGAGTTATTATAGTACAGTTTCGTGCAGTTTCGCAAGAGGATTTTGTCTTTTCTGTATATATTAATAAAAACGTCAGGTATTTTTTGGCAATTTTTCACAAAAAATTACAAAAAAATAAGTATTCTCACACTGGTGTTTGGTCATTTTAGTTATTTTCGACTATCCGTTTTGTGTAAAAATACTTTTGTTATTTTTATTCATTTCATCTATCAGAGCCTGCTTTTGTGCGCGCTTGAGCTGTTTTATATGATACTCCCTGCTCATTGCCTCCTCTTTCGTGGCAAAGTGCTCGAAATAGACCAGCTCCACAGGTCTGCGTGTCTTTGTATATTTGGCACCTTTCCCGGAGTTATGCGCTTTTATGCGCTTTTTCAGGTCATTTGTCCAACCGGTATAAAGTGTGCCGTCAGCACACCTTACAATATATGTATAATTTTCATCCATATCTGCTTTGTCCATCTCAATAATCAACGCTGTGCTTATGACATGACAATATGATATCAGGCCTGCCCCTGAATCGTAGTGCCATAGCCTGACATAAGCATAAACTCTGCTCTGTCGACCACTCTGCAGCTGCCACGGTTGTCTGTCTTTACGCTGTATAGTATCTCATCTGCCACATGTAAAAAATCCCACACTCTGTTTTCTTCCTTTGGTACATCGCAATACATGCCCTGTGTGATTGTGACAATAGGCAGCATCTTTGAAAACCGGTGTGGCAGAGTCAGCTCCATAACCTTGCGGCGAAGCTCCTCCACATATTCTTTAGCATCTTCCTTTGATATATTCTCGTACATGACTACAAACTCGTCCCCGCCGTATCTGGCACAAAAACCTCCATGTGCTCCCGCAACTTCGCTTATACAGCCCGCAATCGCAATCAGACATCTGTCCCCCTCCTGATGCCCGTAATTATCATTGTACTCCTTGAAATAATCCACATCCAGTATCTCAATAGCAAAATTGTGACCACATTTAAAAGCATGCGAAAACATCTCATCCGCCTGTATATTAAGCTTTCGCCTGTTTGCCATGCCTGTAAGCGGATCTGTCTCAGACTGCGCCGCAAGAAGCTTATTCTCCTTCTCAATTTTTTTCTTGGCACGATTTACCTTCTCGAAATTCGCCCTAAGCTCTATGACCTCTTTTATCATAGCCCTGGCCTCAAGCTCCTTGCGCTCGGAAAGCTCATAGTACAGCCCTGCCGCCTGCAGATACTCTGCACCCATATGGTGCTTTCTGTAAAATCTGATTTTAAGACCTAAAAGTCTCATCTGCATGCTTGTGACCTTAAGATTGTTTATCATCGGCTCCATAAGCTCCATCAGATGCCAGAATTCATCAATCTTTTCACTCTCGAAAAGCACCTCGAGATACACAAAGAAATCCTCTATCAGATCCATAAAAAGCATATCCTGCGTGATTACACCATCAATACGCCTGATACACTCGTCACGTTTTTCAATCTGTCCGCTTTTATGCATGTAAAAGGTTCTGCTGATAAGCATTCCAAGCCTGTCGATTGCATCTGCATACGGCAGATGCTCCCTCTCCACAATCTCAAGAATCTCATCTATTCCGGTAAAGTCACTCTCCAGTACCTTGCAGTTTATCATATTCTCATAAAGAGATATCATCCTGGTGTGATATGAAGGTTCATCCGGTGCGGAAGCTATGTATTCCATGGCTTTTTGAAAATAATCCATGGCCTCCTTATACCTGCCCACTTTGATATTTAAAGCTCCGCAATTGACATTTATAATGCCCTGTTCTTCCAACAGGCCATACTTCTTGCAGTACGTCAGTCCATCCAGATAATAGTCATATGCTACCGGCTGATTGCCTCCGCTTGACATGATGATACCAAGTATATTGCATGCGCGCGCCAGCATGCTCCAACTCTGCGCCTTCTCCAGATGATCTATCGCCCTGACCACGATATCAAAAATGTTATCGTAGTCATTCAGGCAATAAAGTGTCATGGCAAGATGATAGTATCCGAAGCCCAAGATCTTTGAATCTGCTGTCTTTTCTCCGTAATCTATCAGCTCATGGCAATATCTGATTGTGAGCTCGGCGTCCTTTCTGTAATTGTCAAGAATGCCATTTGTCCAGTTTTTCACACTCTCATTGTATTCGTTAAACTCCACTTTTCACCTCTATATATCTCCGAAATAGTCCATAGGATTGACCGGTTTTCCATCCTGTTCCATAGCAAAATACACATTGGTTCCCTCAACAGTATAGTATCTGGTCACCTTTCCAACTGTTCCAAGTGTTTCTCCTGCCTCAAGCACATCGCCTTCACTGCAGGTTAGATTTGCAAGCTGTCCGTAAGTAGCCGTATAGCCGTCTCCTAAATCCTGCACTACTGTGCAGCCTGTCTCTGCGCTGTCATATATGTCTATAATCCTGCCCTCGGTAACTGAGTATACCGCATCTCCTTCGTTTGCACGTATTACCATGCCACGATTATACTGATACTGGTCGAGTGTCGGGAAATAAACCGTCTTGTCCATGGAAAACGGCAAAAGCACATCTCCCTTTACAGGCCAGTTTGTCACATTTTCAGGGACAAAATGCAGTTGTTTTTCCGTGGGCTGCTGATTTTCCTGCTGCCCTGCAGCTGATTCTTCCTGTCCCATTTTTGTCTCTGAGTCTACTTTTTCTGTAGTTTTCTGTGATGTCTTTTTCTCTGTAGGCTCAACTATAGACGAAGTCTGTGAAATTTCTGTTGGTATCTCGTCTTTCCCGGGTTTCTGTGTTGAATATACCGCTGCAAATCCTATGGCTCCAGCCACGAGACATGCCGCTGCTGCAATTTGTTGTTTTTTCATAGGACATTACCTCCATCATCTGAATTGTTCTGATGATAGTATGTCCTGTCTGCATGGATTTATTCATGCTTTTTCTATTTTGCGGCACCAATTATATTTGATAATTGTGCAAACTGTGCAAGGCTTAGAGCCTCACCACGCACATTTACAGGAACTCCGAGAGCCTCTATACTCTGCTGTATCTGCTCCTTGGTCAGTCCCATACCACCGAAATTGTTGAGCCCGTTGGCAAGAGTTTTCCTGCGCTGGTTGAAAGATGCCCTGATGATTTTGAACATCAGCTTTTCATCATCTACGTCAACCACCGGCTTTTCGTATCGCTTGAGCGATATAACAGAGCTTCCTACCTTTGGCTGTGGCATGAAACAGCTTGGCGGCACATTTACCACTATCTCAGGGTGCGAATAATACTGCACCGCAAGTGACAGAGCTCCGTAATCCTTCTTTCCGGGACCTGCCTGCATACGGTCTGCGACCTCCTTCTGCACCATAATTGTAATGCTGTCTATCGGCACATGACTCTCGAACAGCCCCATAATAATAGGTGTCGTTATGTAATATGGCAGGTTTGCAACAACCTTTATCGGCTTACCATTATTATATTCTTCTGCCAGAGCATTTATGTCTACCTTTAATATATCATCATTTATGACCTTTACATTATCATATTCACTCAGAGTATCCTTAAGTATAGGTATCAGATTTGTATCTATCTCGACTGCTATTACCTGGCGCGCCGACTCACACAGATACTGTGTCATCGTACCTATTCCCGGGCCTATCTCAAGTATCATATCGTCCTTTGTGATGCCGGCCGAGTCTATGATTTCCTCCAAAATGCCTGTATCAATAAGGAAGTTCTGTCCGAATTTCTTTTGAAAATTGAAATTGTATTTCTGCAGAACCTCGATTGTGTTCTTAGGATTTCCCAAATATGCCATGATATGCACTCCTTATGTCGTTTCATCTGATGCGACAGTACAACTGCTGTCATTATTTTTTATATTATCACATAAAATGCCTTTATTTCAATTATATTCGTGAATTTTCGCGGTTTTGTCGGAAGCCCGGGACGAAAAGCATGAACCGCCGCCCTGCCATAGGGCACGTACACTCCTTAGAGAGCGAATAGCGAAGCTGTTTAGATACTGTAGGATTATGTTTAAATACGCAGAAATGCCCAGCCATGGACGGCTGGGCAAGGCGTTATGCGCCACGGACGGCGCATAAAAGCCGG
>OKVB01000062.1_pt1 | contig 79289 bp, 67 predicted proteins | sample 1606651 | NCBI WGS metagenome assembly OKVB01 (sample SAMEA3882518, study PRJEB24775) | human gut metagenome | biome: human-associated habitat; feature: intestine environment; material: feces | place: Netherlands | collected 2009/2010 | reverse complement strand
CCGCTTTAGAAGCGGGGGACTTCTTGTCTACTGGTGTTAAACGTTGAAACGGAACAGGATGACATCGCCGTCGCGGACAATGTAATCTTTTCCTTCCATACGCACAAGGCCTTTCTCTCTTGCTCCTGCGTAGGAACCGCAGTCGAGCAGATCCTGATAATTGACAACCTCGGCTTTGATGAAGCCGCGCTCGAAATCGGTGTGGATTTTTCCGGCTGCCTGCGGTGCTTTTGTTCCGACTTTGATGGTCCATGCACGGGTCTCATCCTCTCCTGCTGTAAGGAAGCTCATGAGGCCGAGCAGACGGTAGCTTGCTGCGATCAGTTTTTCCAGGCCGGACTCGGTAAGACCAAGATCCTCGAGGAACATTTTTTTCTCATCCTCTTCGAGTTCGGAGATTTCTGCCTCGATCTCGGCGCAGATGACGAATACTTCGCTATTGTGCTCTTTCGCATATTCGCGGACGGACTGTACATAGGAGTTGTTTGCACCGTCGTCAGCGAGATCATCCTCTGCTACGTTTGCTGCGTAGATGACCGGTTTACTGGTCAGCAGGTTGTACTCTGCGATCCATTTCTCCTCGTCCTCGTTCTGCAGTTCCATCAGGATGGCATCTTTTCCGTCCTCGAGCAGTTTTTTCAGACGCTCCTGGAATTCGAGCTCTTTTGCTGCCTCTTTGTCCATTCTTGCAGATTTTGCAGTTTTGGAAATACGGCGCTCGAGTACCTCAAGGTCGGCGAAGATCAGCTCAAGGTCGATGGTCTCGATATCACGGAGCGGATCAATGCTGCCGTCTACGTGGATAACGTTCGGATCCTCGAAGCATCTGACAACGTGAACGATAGCGTCTACCTCACGGATATTGGCAAGGAACTGGTTTCCAAGTCCCTCTCCTTTGGATGCACCTTTTACAAGACCTGCGATGTCAACGAACTCGATGACAGCCGGTGTTACTTTCTTGGACTGATAGAAATCTCCGAGCTGCTGCAGACGCTTGTCCGGAACCGGCACGATGCCGACATTCGGGTCAATGGTACAGAACGGATAGTTTGCGCTCTCTGCTCCTGCTTTGGTCAGGGAATTGAAAAGTGTACTTTTTCCGACGTTCGGAAGGCCCACGATACCTAATTTCATAGTAATCTATATCTCCTTTGTTTTTATTTTTCGCTTCTTTTTCTGTTCGGGTTCTTTTTATGCACAAAAAGAGCCCAATGCAACTATAAATTATAGCACACGGGCTCTTTGATTTCAATGGATTTTAATCTCTTGACTGTACCATCAGAAGAATGCCGCCCTCGTACGATACATGCGCGGTCTCCTCGACGATCTCATTGCTCACGCACAGACCACCCGAAGTATTCGGCAGATAGTGATGGTCGAGCGGGTAGGCGAAGCCCTCCAGGGTGATGGATGCGACTTCCTTTTCCAGCGGGAAGAACGAAACGTACTTTCCAAACTGCTCTTCTTTCCGGATTTCAAACGAAGTTTCCACCGGAATCGTAATCAGATTGCGGCTGTCCACGATGTAAGCCGGAATTTTCTTCTCCCATGCCGTTTTCAGGTTCTGCACAATACTTAAGAAATGGTCGAGTCTTCCCCCTGTTGCTCCGAGGATCGTGATTTCACTGCTTCCCAGAACAATCGCCTGCTGAAATGCGATGTCCGTGTCCGTATTGTCCTTCATGGGATTAAATTCCCGGATCGGTGCGACATGGTTCTCCTTGTAATAATTTAAAATCTCCGGAGATAAACTGTCAAAATCTCCCAGAATATACGTCGGCATAATCTGGTAATGGTAGCAGAACTCCAGTCCCCGGTCTGCTGCCAGGATAATATCAAACTGCTGTTTCTGAAGATATGGGAAGGCAAAATCCGGTTCGATCATCCCTCCCGAAATAATACATGTTCTCACGTTTCCCTGCCTCTTTTTTCTGTCTTTTTGTATCTTATTCTGCCTTTTTGCTGTATGAAGAAATTTTTTCCTGCAGCTCGCGCACGTTCTGCTCGATGTTGCTGCCAAATACAGCAGAGCCTGCCACGATAATGTTGGCACCTGCCGCAAGGACTTCATCGATGGTCGCGCGGTTGATGCCGCCATCGACCTGAATGTGCACATGCTCCAGTCCTTTTTCATCCAGCATTCTGCGGAGCGTACGGATCCTCTCCGTCGACTCCGGGATATACTTCTGGCCGCCGAAGCCAGGATAAACGCTCATAATCAGAATCATTTCTACCTGATCCATCACGTCCGTAACCGCAGAAAGCGGCGTATCCGGATTTACGGCAACTCCGGCATCTGCGCCTGTTTCATGAATCTTTTTCACGGTTTCTGCCAGATCGCGGCATGCCTCCGCGTGAACCGTGATCATATCCGCCCCGCAGCTTTGAAATTCTTCTACGTACCGTTCCGGGTCCTTTACCATCATATGAACATCAAAATACAGACTGCTTTCTTTTCGGATCGACTTTACCACCGGCATTCCAAACGAAATGGATGGTACAAACATTCCATCCATAATATCGATATGAAGCCACCGGCACTCTGCTTTCTCTACCCTTTGGATCTGTTCTCCGAGACGGTTGAAGTCTGCGGATAAAATAGAAGGTGCCAACTGATATACTCGGCTCATGCTAGTATCTCCTCTTTTCCTGTTCTTTCAGTTCTTCATAGAACATGGTATAATTTTCAAATCTTTCTTTGCTGATATTTCCCTGTTCCAGTGCCTCTTTAACGGCACAGCCCGGCTCTTTTCCGTGGATGCAGCCGAGGAAACGGCATTTTCCTTCGTACGGATGAAATTCCGGGAAAAAGTTTTTCAGCTCCTCTTTTTCCATATCGGTTGTATAAAGCGAGCTGAACCCCGGCGTATCGCACAGATACGTCTCATGGTCGATCGGGATCATCTGGGAATGGCGCGTCGTGTGTTTTCCTTTTTTCAGCTTTTTGCTGATCTCTCCGGTCTCCATCTGGATTTCTTTCTGCATCCGGTTTGTGATCGAAGATTTTCCGACGCCGGACGGACCGGCTACCACCGTTGTTTTCCCTTTCAGGTATGCTTCCACTTCCTGCATGCCCTGCTCTTTCGCTGCACTCACCGTAAAGACACGGTAACCGCAGTTCTCATAGACGCTTCGCAGATGGTCTGTGTAATCTTCCCCTGCAAGATCTCTTTTATTGAAACAGATTGCCGTCGGAACGTTCTGCTGTTCCATCATCACAAGAAAACGGTCCAGAAGCGTCAGGTTCGGGGTCGGATTTTCCAACGCAAAAATCACAAGCGCCTGATCGATATTGGCCACTGCCGGACGGATCAGTTCATTTTTTCGCGGCAGAATCCGGGTCATATTTCCTGTTTTTTCCGCTTCATCCAGAATCTCGATTTCCACAAGATCTCCGACGAGCGGTTTCTGGCCTTCCTTTCGGAAAATTCCTTTTGCTTTGCACTCATAAATGCCGGATTCTTCTACGTCTACGTAGTAGAATCCGGCAATTCCTTTCATAATCTTTCCTGTCATACTCACCCTTCACTCAACGGAACCGATGGGTACTGTGCAATTGCCTGATAACTTCCGCTCGAATCCATCTCATAGAAGACGATTCTTCCGGTAGAAGAAGCAGACGATGAAGCACTCCAGTTGGTGTTGACAGAATACGGCCAGCTCGTAATGGCCTGTCCGTCCATGATGGTGATGGAGGTCTCGTTTCCGTTCCCATCATCCTGGATCAGCTCAATTTTTGCAATACCACCCTGATACTGATCCGGCGCACTTAAGGTCTGGCTGCAGGACCAGGTAACATCCGTAGCGGTATTTGTGCCCGGCTCGGCCGGTGTCGGGGTCGGTGTATTCTCATCCGGCGTCGTTGGCTGTGCACTCGGGCTATTGACATAAATCGTAACGTCAGAACCTTTCTTTACTTTGGTTCCGATTGCCGGGTCAACCTCCATGACTTCACCCTCGGCCACCTTGCTGCTGGTTCCTGTTTTTACAATAATATTGAAATCGCTCAGGATTGATTTTGCAGTTTCCTCATCCAGACCAATTACATCACGGATTGCAATTTCTTCCGCGTCCTTTGATCCCTTGCTGATCACCAGCGTAACGGTAGATTCCGGCGCAACCTGACTTCCCTCTGACGGGTCAACGGAAATAACCAAGCCTTCTGCAACGGTATCGCTGAAATCCTCTGTTGTGGAAACCTGCAGTCCCAGCTGAGTCAGTGCAGCACTTGCAGCGTCTTTCTGTGTTCCAACAATGCCGGTCGGAATGGTTACGGTTTCTTTTCCGGAGCTTACATAATACGTAATCGTTGCATTTTTATCGACTTTCGTTCCCGGTTTCAGATCCTGGCGGCAGATCTTTCCTGCTTCAATGACATCCGATGCCTCGGTTCCGCCGTTGACTACACCAAGCTTCAGGCTGTTTGCCAGTGCGGTTGCATCTGCCTCGGTTTTATTGGTCAGATCCGGAACGGTTACTTTTTCCTCTTCTTTGCTGCTGGAAGAAACAACTTCCGTGCTGCTCGAAGATGATGCGGAACTGGAAGAAGCTGCGGTCGGTCCTTTTCCGCCGACAATGCCGGCTGCCTGTGCAATAAAGTAGATCAGCATGCAGATGATGATGGCTGCAATCGCAAAACCGCCGATTGTGATGATCTTTTCGAGTTTGTTTCCGGCTTTGTCATCGTCGTCGTCATCGTCGTAGTAGGAATCGTCGTCATCCTCATCGTAGGAATCGCGGTCATCCTCTTCTTCGTCCTCATCCTCGTCTTCTTCGTCCTCGTAGCTGTAATCTTCGTCCTCTTCCTCATCCTCGATCTTGCTGTAGCGCTTGCGGGCCGGCTCCTCTGCCGTCTGCGCATTTGCCTTTGCTGCTGCGCCGGAACGGATCTGGCTTAACTCCTCTGCGGATACCATAACAGTCTCGGCGTGAGAACTTAACGGAGTTACTTTTACGAAATTGCCCTGCGGCTCCATCAGCGAATGCTTCAAGTCGTCGATCAGCTCCGCCATGTTATTGTAACGGCGGTCCGGGCTCTTCTGGGTACATTTTAAGATGATCTGCTCCAGTGCGAACGGAAGGTTCGGGGTATATTTGGATGGAGATTCAATCTCCTCCTGCAGATGCTTGATTGCGATGGCAACGGTGGTATCGCCGTCAAACGGCACTCTTCCGGTTACCATCTCGTACATGGTGATGCCAAGGGAATAGATATCACTCTTATAGTCCGAATATCCGCCGCGCACCTGCTCCGGAGAGCTGTAATGTACGCTTCCCATAACGTTCGAACTGATCGTATTGGAAGAAGTTGCCTTTGCAATACCAAAGTCGGAAAGTTTTACTTTTCCGTCTGTGGAAATGATGATGTTCTGCGGTTTGACATCGCGGTGTACAATATTGCGGTTGTGTGCTGCTTCAAGACCAAGGGAAACCTGAATGGCGATGCTGGTTGCCTCTTTTACGCTCAGTTTCCCTTTGCGGTCAATGTAATCCTTCAGAGTAATTCCCTCGACAAGCTCCATGACGATATAGTAAACGCCGCGGTCCTCCCCGACATCGTACACGTTTACAATATTCGGATGGGACAGTCCTGCTGCGGCCTGTGCCTCCGTGCGGAACTTGCGGATAAAGGTTTTATCCTCCCGGAATTCCGGTTTTAAAACCTTGACGGCCACCATGCGGTTCAGCTTGTGGTCTTTTGCTTTGTAGACATCAGCCATACCGCCGGAACCGATCCGGCTTATGATCTCATATCGTTCTCCTAAAATAACGCCCTCTTTTAACATTCTTTCACCTCGTTTGTAAATGGTTCAACGACAATGACTGCGATATTGTCTCTGCCGCCATTTGCATTTGCTTTATCAATTAAACGTTTCGCCTTGTCCTCACCGTCTTCTCGGCAGATGAGTTCGAAAATCTCCTCATCCGTTACCATGTTGGAAAGGCCGTCCGAGCACATCACCAATTGATTGCCCTCTTCAAGCTGAATGTCAAAGAAATCAATCTTTACGGTATCCTGTGTGCCTACTGCTCTGGTAATAATGTTTTTGTCCGGGTGATTCCGCGCCTGCTCGGGAGTGAGTTCTCCAAGGCGCACCATCTCTGCAATCAGGGAATGGTCCTGCGTCACCTGGTCAAACGTGCCATCTGCTGCCAGATACAGCCTGCTGTCTCCTACGTTTGCAACGTAGGCATAGTTGCCGACAACCGTAGCTACTACCATCGTCGTACCCATGCCTTCCATGGATATATCTCGTTTTGCCTGCTCAAAAATCTGGCTGTTTGCTGCTTCAATTCCATGCCGAATAATCCGCACCGGGTTGAAATTCGTATCCCTTTTTACAGATTCCACCAGTACAGAAACACCGTAACGCGAAGCAAAATCGCCCGCGTTATGGCCTCCCATGCCGTCTGCAACGACAAAGAGGTTCGGAAGGTTTCCGACCGGAGAGGCGGAGGCAAACACAAAATCCTGGTTCATCGTCCGTTTCTGTCCGATATCGGTTGCAGAAAATACCTTCATGCTTTTTTCTCCTGTATTGACAGCCGCTTTTTACGGCTGTTCGTTTGATTTATCGATAAAACTTTTTCTTAACTGTCCACAGGCTCCGTCAATATCGGCGCCCATTTCTCTTCTAATAGTAACATTAATTCCGTATTTTTCAAGTTTATTTTTGAAATTCTCTACGACTTTTTTCGTTGATTTCACGTAATCGCGCTCTTTGATCGGGTTGACCGGGATCAGATTTACATGACAGTTGATATCCGAAATCCGCGCGGAAAGCTCTTTTGCATCGGCTTCGCTGTCATTTTTCCCGCCAACGAGAGAGTACTCAAATGTAATCCGACGGCCTGTTTTTGCAAAGTAATTGCGGCATGCAGCGAGAATTTCATCAATAGAATATTTATTGGCAATCGGCATCAGCTCGCGGCGCTTTTCATCGTTCGGCGCATGAAGGGAAAGTGCCAGGGTGATCTGGAGTCCCTCATCTGCCAATTTGTACATATTCGGTACGATTCCGCAGGTGGAAACGGTGATGTTTCTCTGGCTGATGTTGAGTCCTTCCTGGCTCGAAAGCAGCCGCACGAAGCGCACCAGATTGTCGTAGTTGTCCATCGGCTCACCCGTTCCCATGACAACCAGATTGGAGACCCGCTCCCCGGTGTCCTCCCAAATCCGGTAAATCTGGTCGAGCATCTCCGACGGAGTCAGGCACCGCACGAGTCCGCCGATTGTGGACGCGCAGAAGCGGCAGCCCATCCGGCAGCCGACCTGGGATGAGATGCAGACGGAATTTCCGTGGTGGTACTTCATCCAGACGCTCTCGATCACGTTGCCGTCGCTAAGGCGGAACAGGTATTTTCTCGTTCCGTCGATTTTGGACTCCTGCACCTGCACTTTTTCGAGACAGGTAAGCGGATACTGTTCCTTTAATTTTTCCCGGAAGGCAAGCGAGAGATTCGTCATCTCATCGTAGCTGCCCGCCAGACGATGATGCATCCAGTCGTATAACTGTTTGGCACGGAACGGCTTTTCTCCCATCTGCTGGCAGGCGTCCTTTAATTCGTCTAAGGTCATTGATTTAATATCCATCTGTTACGCCCGTCCTTTCTCTGTTTTCCGGAATTTTGCAAGGAAAAATCCGTCTGTCTTGTGTACCCCCGGGATCAGCTGCAGCTGTCCTTTGGCCGTTTCTCCGCTTTTCAGCTCATCCGGCAGCAGTTCATCCAGACTGACTGCTTCAAACGGGAACTGTTCCAGAAACCATGCGGCATTCTCGCTGTTTTCTTTTCTGTTAACGGTACATGTGCTGTACAGCAGTGTGCCGCCCGGCTTTACGTACGATGCGGCATTTGCAAGGATTGCCCGCTGAATCCGTACCAGCTCCTCTTCTTTTTCTTTTGAAGCGTAATATTTGATATCCGGCTTTCTGCCGATGACGCCGTATCCGGTGCACGGCAGGTCCGCAATCACAACGTCCGCTTTTCCGATCCATTCCGCATCGAGCTGTTCCGCATCTTTTACCTTCGGCACGACGCAGGAAACACCTGCTCTCTGCACATTTTCCCGGATCAGATCGACCTTGTATTCGGTGAGATCACGCGCTTCCACGCATCCCTGATTTCTCATTTTATCTGCTGCATGGAGGCTCTTTCCACCCGGTGCCGCGCAGAGATCCAGCACCTGGTCACCCGGCTTTGGATCCGCCAGATGCGCCGCCATCATGGAGCTCACATCCTGAATCTGGAACCGGCCTTCCTGGAAGGCATTCAGTGATGCGATCGTCTCAAAGTTTTTCAGATAGAACGCCTCGCCAAGATACGGCGCTTTTTCCAGCTCTGCCCCCTGGCTTTCCAGGCTTTTCTTCGTCTCCTCGATCGTATTGTTCCAGCGGTTGATACGGATCGTCACCTGTTTTTCTTTTAGGAAATCCGCCATCATCGTTTCTGCCGTTTCTTTTCCGTACTGGGATACGAACTCCTCAACCAGAAATTCCGGCATGGAGTATTTCACGGAAAGATACTGCGTAGTATTGTTCTCCTTCGGCATCGGCAGATGATCTTTCTCCCGCACGATCGTGCGCAGAACGCCGTTGACAAAGCCCTTTAAGTTGTAAAAATGCTTCTTTTCCGCCAGTTTCACCGCCTCATTGACGACTGCCGAATCCGGTACTGCGTCAAGAAAACGGATCTGGTACACCGACATCCGTAAGATCGCACGAATCACCGGCTTGCATTTGTTGATCTTGATTTTGGAATACTGATTGATGATGTAGTCATTCTGGATGCCGTATTCCACGGTTCCCTCGCAGACCCGCTTGATAAACGCACGGTCCTGCCGCGGCAGGAACTGGTATTTATCGAGGGCATCCCTTACAGCAAGATGGCAGGGCGTTTTCTCCCTGTCCATCTCAAGCAGAATGTTCATAATCAGCTCTCTTGTATTGATTGTATCAGTCATCATTTCTCCTAAATGCTCCGGATAAAATCAGCAGCCGGAGCAGCTGCAGCAGAGAACCGATCACCGCTGCCACGTATGTCATGGCTGCAGCCCAGAGTACTTTCTTGACTCCGTCGTGTTCCGTCTCTGTCACCATACCGCCCTCACTGAGCATTTTTAATGCTCTTCTCGACGCATCGAACTCGACCGGAAGTGTTACCACCTGGAATGCCAGTGCCAGCACAAACAGCCAGATCCCGGCTTTCACAAGCATCGGAAGGCTGAAAATCAGTCCGATCAGGAACAGCGGCCAGAAAAGCTGGGATCCAAGATTCGCTGCCGGAACAATGGCGCTTCTTACTTTCAGCGGCACGTAATCCGTATTGTGCTGTACGGCATGGCCGCACTCATGCGCTGCGACGCCGATCGCTGCGACCGAGGTTGAATCGTAAACCGCATCCGATAAATTCACGGTTTTTGTCCGCGGATCATAGTGGTCGGTCAGTTTACCGGATACGTGGCGGACGGTCACATCGTAGATGCCGGCCTGATGCAGAATGCGCATCGCCGCCTCGCGTCCCGTCATGCCGCTGTACGAGCGGACGGTCTGATATTTGCTGAAAATCGTGTTCATGCGGGCGGATACCGCCATGGAAATCAGTGCGGCAAGAATCACCAGCAGATACGTACTGTCATAAAAAAGTCCCATATCGTTTTTCTCCTTTTTTCTCAGGCACAGCAGCCATCACACCGCTGTGTAGTTCCCCGCCTCAACTTCAGGTTGCTTTTTCTCTTTTATTCGCCAAGTCTGGTACCCGGCTCGATCGCATAGCCGCGCAGGAAATCGGCGGTTTTCATCCGTTTCTTTCCTTCGAGCTGCAGCTCCTCGATCACCAGAATGCCGTCTCCCGTCTTTACATGGAGGCCTGTCTCATCTGCCACCCAGACTTTTCCGGCACTTTTCGTCGGATTCTGTCCCGGAATTTTCGAGAACAGATCGCCGCCGAACATGGCAATGACTTTGGCATCCCAGATTTTCAGGTTCTTTCCGTTTACTTTTGTAAAAGCACTCGGCCACGGGCTCATCGCACGGATCTGACGTTCGATCTCAACGGCACTCTTCGTCCAGTCGATCTTTCCGTCTTCTTTTTTGATCATCCGCGCATACTCTGTGGTGCTTATCTCCGGCTGTTTTTCCGGTGTCACTTCGCCTTTTTCAAGTTTTGGAAGTGTCTCCACCAGAAGTTTTGCTCCGGCTGCGGCGAGCTTGTCAAAGAGACTGCCGCCGGTCTCATCTGCCGCAAGCGGAACTTCCACTTTCGTCAGCATATCGCCTGTGTCGAGGCCTTCATCCATCTTCATAATGGTTACGCCGCTCACTTTATCGCCGTTCATGACAGCCCACTGAATCGGCGCTGCTCCGCGGTAAGCCGGAAGCAGGGAGGCATGAACGTTGATGCATCCGTATTTCGGCATGTCCAAAATCTCTTTTGGAATAATCTGGCCGAATGCAACGACAACGATCACATCCGGCTCCATTTTCCGGATCTCCTCGATCGCCTCTGCATCCCGCACGCGGCGCGGCTGATAGACCGGAAGGCCGTGTTTTTCGGCTGCCTCTTTCACCGGTGTCGGCATCATCTGTTTTCCGCGGCCCTTCGGTTTGTCCGGCTGGGTCACAACGCCTGTGATCTCATAACCGGCCTCCACGAGTGCCTCAAGTGTTCCCACGGAGAAATCCGGGGTTCCCATAAATACCACTTTCATCTGAAGTCATCTCCTTTATTTTAAGACTTACTCTTCGTCCTCGTACTCCTCATACTCATCGTACGTGTTGTCCCAGAGTTCACCTTCTACTTTTTCTGTATACATATGTCCGTCGAGGTGATCACACTCGTGGCAGATGCAGCGGGCAAGAAGTTCGGTTCCCTCCAGTTCAAACGGCTGCATGTCGCGGTCCAGCGCTCTTACCTTTACGTAATTCGGACGGGTTACTGTACCGGATTTTCCCGGAAGGCTTAAGCAGCCTTCTGCTCCTGTCTGGCTTCCGGAAGTCTCCAGGATTTCCGGATTGATCAGAAGATATGGGGTTCCATCCACATCCATGACTACGATTCTCTTTAAGATGCCGACCTGCGGTGCGGCAAGGCCGACACCGTTTGCCTCATACATGGTGTCAAACATGTCGTCGATCAGCTCGCTGATTCTTGGTGTCATCTTCTCCACCGGTCTGCATTTTTTCGTTAATACGCGGTCGCCTACGACTCTGATTTCTCTGATTGCCATAATTCTTTTCCTTTCTTTTGCTCTTCTATTATAAATAATCTATGTGTAAATAGTATGAAAAAACTAATACTTTCTGCTGAAGTCAAACTGTAAATAAACGGTACGGAAGCCTTTGTTAATCTCGATATACCGCTCCAGTTTTTCCCGCAGCTCTGCCAGCACCTCTTCCTGCGGCGCGCGTACATACACGGCCATGCGGTACAGGTCATTGATTTTCGACACTGCCTCACTTGCCGGGCCGATGATCTGGACTTCGCGGTTTCCCCGGATGCGGATGAGATATCTGCGAATGTATTCCATCGCCTGCGTCAGATGCGCTTCATCCTCCCCGGCTCCGTGGATCGCCAGAAGCTCCGCCGCCGGTGGATATCCCATCAGACGGCGGTAGTCCATTTCTTTCTCATAAAATGTCCCGTAATCCTGCTCTGCCGCCGTCTGAATGCTGTAATGTTCGGGATGGTACGTCTGAATGACTGCCATTCCCGGCTTTTCGCCTCTTCCGGCGCGGCCGACTGCCTGCGTCAGCAGCTGGAACGTACGCTCCCCGGCACGGTAATCGACTGCATTCAGGGAGAGATCCGCCGCCAGCGCTCCCACCAGCGTGACATTCGGGAAATCGTGGCCTTTTACGATCATCTGGGTTCCAATCAGGATATCGGCCTCCCCCGCCGCAAATGAGGACAGGATTTCTTCATAACTGTTTTTCGTTTTTGTCGTGTCGCCATCCATCCTAAGAACGCGTGCCTTTGGAAACAGCTTTTTCACGTTCTGCTCGATCTGCTGTGTGCCGGCACGGAAGCCGCCGATGTACGGGGAACCGCACGACGGGCACGCATGTACCTGCGGTGTTTCATAACCGCAGTAATGGCAGACGAGCTTTCCGTTATTGTGTGCTGTCAGTGATACATCGCAGTGCGGGCATTTCATCACATGGCCGCATGCACGGCATGAGACGAAGCCCGCATAGCCTCTGCGGTTCAGAAACAGTACAACCTGTTCCTTTTTTTCAAGCCGTTTTTCGATCTCTTCCCGCAGTTTTCCGGACAGAATCGAACGGTTTCCCATCTGTAATTCTTCCCGCATATCCGCGATCCATACGGACGGAAGTGCTGCATTTCCGTACCGCGCATCCATCCGGAACAGCGCGTACGCTCCCGTCTCGCAGGCGTAAGAAGCATCCACCGACGGCGTTGCCGAACCCATCACCACATGGGCATGCTCCAGCCCGGCGCGGCGCACGGCGGTCTCCCTTGCATGGTAGCGCGGCGTCACTTCACTTTTATAGGAGGTTTCATGCTCCTCATCGATTACGATCAGTCCCAGTTCCGGAAACGGTGCAAAGAGTGCGGAACGCGGACCGATCATAATACTGACCTCCCCGCGCCGCGCGCGCTCCATCTGGTCGGCGCGCTCAGACGGTGTCATCCGCGAGTTGACCACCGTGACCCTTGTTCCAAACCGTGCGCAGAACCGCTCCACGTTCTGATACGTCAGCGCAATCTCCGGGATCAACACGATCACCTGTTTTCCTTCCTTCAGCACTCGCTCCATCAGCTCCATATAGACGAGCGTTTTGCCGCTTCCCGTCACACCGCGGATCAGGCAGGGGCGGTTCTGCCCTTCCCATTCCTTTCGAATGCCGTCCACCACGGCCTGCTGCTGTTCGTTTGGTTTTCCCGCAGTTGTTCTTCCTGCCGCATCAGATACCGGATTTCTCCAGGTGCTCGTACGGCGGATTTCCAACACGCCCTGCTCTTCCATCACGTGCAGCGTATCTGCCGTGATTTTCAGTTCCTTGCTCACAACCGGCCCTGGAAGAACCGGCTGGGCCAGCAGCGCGTTTAAGAGACGGATTCTCGCTTTATAATTTTTCTTTCTGTAGTTTTCCAGCAGCTCCTCACATTTCGCAGGATCTGCAAGAAGCGCAATTTCGCGGGTTTCTTTCCCGCGCGCCTTTACTTTGACCGGAAGCACCGTCTTTAACGCCTGGATCATCGTCGATCCGTACGTATGACGCATCCACGCGGCGAGCGCGATGAGTTTCGTCTCTACGGTCGCCGCATCCTTTTGTACCGCAAGGATGGCCTTCATCCGGTCCTGCGGATATTTCGGCTCGTTTCCGACGGAAAGCACATAGCCGGTGATCGTGCGGTTTCCGTTTCCAAACGGAATCTGTACCGCCGTTCCCGGACCGATCTCCCCTGTCAGTTCCGGCGGAACCTTGTACTGAAAGGTCCGGTCCAGTTTTTCATTTGTGATATCTACGATTACATCAGCGTAAACGCTGCTCATACATTCCCCTTACTTTCTTCCAGTATTTCCCGGATCAGCACGCGCTCATCCATTTCGTACCGTTTTCCCTTCCGGATCTGATACGTTTCGTGGCCTTTTCCCGCGAGCACCACGAGATCGCCCGGCTGCCGGTTTTCGATCACATACCGGATCGCCTCCTTACGATCTGCAATCTCAACGAAAGCGCCTTCTGTTTTCCCGATTCCCGTCCGGATATCGTCCAGAATCGCCTGTGGTTCCTCATCCCGCGGATTGTCCGAGGTGATGACGGTCAGATCCGCCAGACGCCCCGACACCTCTCCCATCTGGAATCTCCGGTCCCGCGCGCGGTTTCCGCCGCAGCCGAAGAGACAGATCAGGCGCTTCGGATGGTATTTCCGCAGTGTCTTTAACAGGCTTTCGAGGCTCATCGCATTGTGTGCGTAGTCAATGAGAAGCGTCATTTCCGGATACACCGGAACTGCTTCACACCGCCCACAGACGCGGACTGCGGAAAGTGCCTCCTGCATCGCCTTTTCCGGGATTCCCATCTGCGCGCAGACCGCAATGGCGGCAAGCGAGTTGGAAACGGAAAACAGACCCGGCAGATCTACCCGTACCGGAAAATCCGCTGCGCCCTGCACCCGGTATGAGACACCGAGCACGCCGGGCGCCTGATCGAGTGCTGCATCTGCCGCCATAAAATCAGCTTTTTCCCTGCATCCGAATGTCACCAGACGGCAGGTACTCTGCCTTATGATCTCCGGAAACCTTTTGTCATCCCGGTTTACAATTCCGGTTCTGCAGGTGCGAAGCAGCTTCTTTTTGCAGGACAGATATTCTGCAAACGATGCATGCTCCCCGGCGCCGATGTGGTCGTTTCCAATGTTGGTGAACACACCGTAATCAAACGTAAATCCATCACACCGGTGCTGTTTTTCCGCCTGCGAGGAAACCTCCATCACAACATGGGTGCAGCCCTCCCGCATCATTTCAGAAAACAGCTTCTGCAGCACAACAGGCTCCGGCGTTGTATTTTCTGACGGAATGCTTTTTTCCCCGATCCTCGTCTCGATCGTTCCGATGAGTCCTGCGCGGATCCCTGCTTTTCGCAGGATTTCGTAAATCATATATGCCGTCGTCGTCTTTCCCTTCGTGCCGGTCACTCCGATTGTCACAAAGTGCTGCGCCGGATCGTCCTCCCAGGCACAGGAAAGCTGTGCGAGTGCTTCTCTGCTGTCCTTTACTACGAGTACGGTTACCTTTTCCGGAATCCCTTCCAGTTCCCGCTCCGCAACCAGAACAGCAGCGCCCCTCTCGACTGCTTCTTCTGCATATACGTGCCCGTCCATCCTGTTTCCGCGGATGCAGACAAACACGTTCTGCGGCTGTACTTTTCTGCTGTCGCATGTGATTCCTGTAACTTCCGCATCCAGACTGCCCTGCTGGAGCTGATATGCGATCCGCTTTTGTAACGTGCGCATGTTTTTCATGCCGGGACCTCCCTTTCACGTTTCAAATCCCTACGACTCAGATACTTTTATAGAATACCATAGTCCGAAAAACATTTCAATGTGCGCAATGTCGGTTTCTTCTTGATTTTTGCTCCCATAAACTTTATAATATTCTATATTGATGCCTGGTTTTTTCGTATCAAAATCTATGAACTGCAAAGAGAGGTATCTTCCAATGAAAAGAAAAAAAATAGTTGTTGCACTGGGACACAAAGCTCTTGGAACGACGCTGCCGGAACAGAAAGCAGCCGTAAAACGTTCCGCAAAAGTAATCGCAGATCTCGTTGCTGCCGGCGCTGATGTTGTCATCACCCACAGCAATGCGCCGCAGGTCGGCATGATCCACATGGCGATGAATGAATTCGGCAAAATGCACACCGACTACAGCGCAGCCCCGATGTCTGTCTGCTCCGCTATGAGCGAAGGCTACATCGGCTACGACCTGCAGAACGCCATCCGTGCTGAGCTTCTCCGCAGAGGAATCTTCAAAACCACATCCACGATTCTTACACAGGTTGAAGTAGATCCGTACGACGATGCCTTCAACAATCCGGTCAAACTGATCGGCCGTACACTTACCAAGGAGGAGGCTGACGCAGAGGAAGAAAAAGGAAACTACGTAACGAAAACCGAGGACGGCTACCGCCGAATCGTTGCTGCTCCGAAGCCGCAGGATATCGTAGAGATCGACTCCATCCGTCTTCTTCTCGATGCCGGACAGGTTGTCATCGCAGCAGGCGGCGGCGGAATCCCGGTTCTCCCGCAGAATGAAGAGTTAAAGGGTGCATCCGCAGTCATCGAAAAAGACCTCACCAGCGGCCTGATGGCAGAAATGCTGAACGCAGACATGCTGATGATCCTGACCAGCGTGGAAAACGTTTCCATCAACTACGGTACCCCGGACGAAAAACCGCTGGAGCACATCACCGTTGCTGACGCGAAGAAATACATCGCAGAAGGCCAGTTCGGAGAAAACTCCATGCTGCCGAAGATGGAAGCAGCTGTTTCTTTCCTCGAGAAAGGCATCGGCCGTACCGCAGTCATCACTTCCATTGATTCCGCACTCGCCGGATTCCAGGGAAAAACAGGTACGATTATCGAGTAATACAAAGTATACAAAAAAAGGATTCCCGCGAGTGGGAATCCTTTTTTTCTACTCTTTTTCCGGACTAAAAAGCCAGATTAGAAAGTAAATTTATCTGCAAAGTAAGCATCGAGATCCTCAATTTTAATTCTCTCCTGCTCCATGGTGTCACGGTCACGGACGGTAACAGCACCATCGGTCTCGGAATCGAAGTCGTAGGTGATGCAGTACGGAGTACCGATCTCATCCTGACGGCGATACCGTTTTCCGATATTTCCACGGTCATCAAACTCGCAGTTGTATTTCTTGGACAGCTCTGCAAAGACTTTCTCAGCGCCCTCGTTCAGCTTCTTGGAAAGCGGAAGCACACCGATTTTTACCGGTGCCAGTGCCGGATGGAAATGCATCACGGTACGAACATCATTCTTCTCTGCGTCGAGAACTTCCTCGTCATAAGCGCTGCACAGGAATGCCAGAACGACACGGTCAGCACCAAGAGACGGCTCGATAACATACGGGATGTATTTCTCGTTCTTCTCTGGATCGAAATAGGTCATATCCTGTCCGGATACATTCTGATGCTGGGTCAGGTCGTAATCGGTACGGTCTGCGATTCCCCACAGCTCGCCCCATCCGAACGGGAACAGGAACTCGATATCGGTTGTTCCCTTGCTGTAGAAGCACAGCTCTTCCGGAGAATGGTCTCTTGCACGCATCTCTTCGTCTTTCATGCCGAGGCTCTTCAGCCAGTTGATGCAGAAGCCTCTCCAGTACTGGAACCAGTCAAGGTCGGTGCCAGGCTCGCAGAAGAACTCCAGCTCCATCTGCTCGAACTCACGGGTACGGAAGGTGAAGTTACCCGGTGTAATCTCGTTACGGAAAGATTTACCGATCTGGCCGATTCCGAACGGAATTTTCTTTCTGGAAGTACGCTGTACGTTTTTGAAGTTTACGAAGATACCCTGTGCAGTCTCCGGACGAAGATATACGGTGTTCTTCGCATCCTCTGTAACACCCTGGAAGGTTTTGAACATCAGGTTGAACTGACGGATATCGGTAAAGTTATGTTTTCCGCAGGACGGACACGGAATCTGATGCTCCTCGATGAAGTTCTTCATCTCTTCCTGGGACCATGCGTCTACGCTGCCGCCTTCGATTTCAATGCCTTTTTCCTCACAGAAGTCTTCGATCAGCTTGTCTGCACGGAAACGCTCGTGGCACTCTTTACAGTCCATCAGAGGATCGGAAAATCCGCCGAGATGACCGGAAGCTACCCATGTCTGCGGGTTCATCAGGATCGCGCAGTCAACACCTACGTTGTGCGGGCTCTCCATGACGAATTTCTGCCACCATGCTTTTTTCACGTTGTTTTTCAGCTCAACACCGAGCGGGCCGTAATCCCAGGTATTTGCCAGGCCGCCGTAGATTTCGGAACCCGGATATACAAAACCTCTGGATTTTGCTACTGCCACAATTTTGTCCATTGTCTTTTCCATAGTTAGTTACTCCTCTATTTTATTTGTTTACTTACCATAAACAACAATAACAGGACTGGCAAGAAGAACGTCCTGCTCATATTCCTGCTCTGTTTCTTCTGTCTTAGTCTGCTCTGATGATGACGCAGAAGCACTCTCTGTGGACTTTGTGGTCCACTCGCCGGCCGTATCCACCGTGTTTTTTCCTTTGATCACGGCTGTACCGGAAACGCAGAGCACCGGATCTTCCGTTACGATTTCCAGCGGCTCCTCGCAGACAATCACGCGTACATGCTTAACGCCTTTGACCGCATCTTCGACTGAAACCTCATTGCCTTTAGAATCGACAAAGGAAGCGGAAAAATCATATCCCGCTTCTTCTGCCTCATCCAGCGTGCCTGCGAAAAATTCTGCTCCGTGATAATCCGCGTAGGACTGGTAATCTCCGTATTCCATCCGGATCTCCACCTTGTCCTCTTTGATCTGGCATTTTTCCAGCTTCACGGAATCCGCATCGCCGCGCTCCTCTGTGAATTTTTTGATGTCATCCTCCACAAAGACTTTCAGTTCGTCTTCCGTGTAATCATCGTCTTTGCTGTAATCTTCCACAATAGCTTCTGTCACAACACCATTTTTGCTCACATAGACAGATGTCGTTGTCACATCTTTTAACTTCTCACAGCCCGACAGCAGCACGGAAGCCGCTGTCAGAACTGCGAGAAGCTGTCCTGCTTTTTTCATAAAAATCCTCTAAAAACCGCCTGAATTATTTATTGCGGTAAATGATATCGTCTCTTCCCGGTCCGTTGGAGATCATGGTGATCGGGAATCCGATTTCTTTCTCTACAAACTCGATGTAGTTTCTGCAGTTCTCCGGCAGATCCTCGTATTTCTTGATGCCGCGGATATCGCATTTCCATCCCGGAAGGGTTTTCAGAACCGGTTTTGCTTTCTCAAGAATGCTGGTGTTCGGGAAATCGTGGATTTCTTTTCCGTCTACTTCGTATGCTACGCAAACCGGAATCTCGTCCAGATATCCGAGAACGTCAAGTACAGTAAATGCTACATCGGTCGTACCCTGCATTCTGCAGCCGTAGCGGGAAGCAACACAGTCGAGCCATCCCATACGTCTCGGACGTCCTGTCGTTGCACCGAACTCTCCGCCGTCTCCGCCGCGTCTTCTGAGCTCATCTGCCTCATCTCCAAAAATCTCGGAAACAAATGCACCTGCTCCTACTGCGCTGGAGTAAGCCTTGCACACCGTTACAATTTTCTTGATTTCATATGGCGGAACACCTGCTCCCACTGCGCCGTAGCCGGCCAGTGTGGAAGAAGAAGTTACCATCGGGTAAATTCCGTGATCCGGGTCTTTTAAGGAACCAAGCTGACCCTCAAGCAGGATCTCCTTGCCTTCCTGAATCGCGTTCCACAGGAATGCGGAAGTATCGCATACGTATGGCTCAACCATTTTTTTGTATTCCATCAGCTCTGCATAGATCTCATCCGGATTTAACTGCGGTTTGTGATACAGATGCTCGAGCAGAATGTTCTTGGTCTCGCATACGGATTTCAGTTTCTCTTTCAGGTGCTCATCGTCGAACAGCTCGTTTACCTGGAAACCGATTTTTGCATATTTATCTGAGTAGAATGGAGCGATACCGGATTTGGTGGAACCAAAGGATTTTCCGCCCAGACGCTCTTCCTCATACTGATCGAACAGGATGTGGTACGGCATTACCATCTGTGCACGGTCGGAAATTTTGATCTTCGGTGCCGGCACTCCCTTCGAAATGATCTCATTTAACTCTTTGATCAGAACCGGAATGTTGAGTGCAACACCGTTTCCGATTACGCTGGTTGTGTGGCTGTAAAATACGCCGGATGGAAGGGTATGAAGTGCAAACTTTCCATAGTTGTTTACAATGGTATGGCCTGCATTTGCACCACCCTGGAAACGGACAACAATGTCTGCCTCTTTTGCGAGCATATCGGTAATTTTACCTTTTCCCTCGTCTCCCCAGTTTGCTCCTACTACTGCCTTAATCATATGACATCCTCCTAATTCAACGTATACTTGCGGCCTTTTTGTTCCGGCCGTTTATCTTTAGTATACCATGTTTTTCTCATAAGCGAAACTTATGATTACTTATAAAATCTGTTTTTTTATTATTTCTGTTTATCAAACGGATCAGACGTTGATTTCCGCTGTCATGCCAAGTGCGTCTTTGTTTGCCTCAAGCACCGGATTGACTACGTTTTTCAGGAATGCGTCAACCTGTACAGATGCGCGGCCTGTGTATTTGGACGGATCCATCGTCTTTTCCAGTTCTTCCTTTGTCAGATGGAACATCTCATCTGCTGCGATCAGATCGAGAAGATCATTATCGCGTCCTTCCTCTTTGACATGTTTTCCGGCGATCATGGACAGCTCGCGGATTCTCTCATGCAGCTCCTGACGGTCGCCGCCTGCTTTCACCGCATCCATCATGATATTCTCGGTTGCCATAAACGGAAGCTCTGCCATCATGTGTTTTAAGATAACCTTTGGATAAACCACAAGTCCGTCTACGACGTTCATGCACAGATCCAGGATACCGTCGATGGCAAGGAAGCCTTCCGGAATGGAAAGTCTCTTGTTTGCAGAGTCATCGAGGGTTCTCTCAAACCACTGTACAGAAGAGGTGATTGCCGGATTTAATGCATCGGTGATCACATAACGGGACAGGGATGCGATACGCTCGCTTCTCATCGGATTTCTCTTGTATGCCATGGCGGAAGATCCGATCTGTCCTTTCTCGAACGGCTCCTCAACTTCTTTTAAGTGCTGCAGAAGACGGATGTCGTTGGAGAATTTTGTTGCGCTTGCCGCAATGCCTGCCAGAACGTTTAATACTCTCGTATCGACTTTTCTGGAATACGTCTGTCCGGAAACAGGATAGCAGTTCTTGAAGCCCATTTTCTCAGCGATCATCGGATCGATCTTGTCGATGGTCTCCTGATCTCCGTCGAACAGCTCTAAAAAGCTTGCCTGTGTGCCTGTTGTTCCTTTGGAGCCGAGCAGCTTTAAGGTGCTCTGTACGTACTCGAGATCTTCAAGGTCCATTAAGAACTCCTGCATCCACAGGGTTGCACGTTTTCCGACGGTAGTCGGCTGTGCCGGCTGGAAGTGGGTGAAGGCAAGGGTCGGCTGGTCTTTGTAGGTATCCGCAAATTTTGCCAGCTCAGCGATAACGTTCACCAGTTTTTTCTTCACCAGCTTTAAGGCTTCGTTCATGACAATGATATCGGTATTGTCGCCTACGTAGCAGCTGGTTGCTCCCAGATGGATGATTCCTTTTGCTTTCGGACACTGTACGCCGTAGGCATACACATGGGACATTACGTCATGACGGCAGACTTTCTCTCTTTCTTTTGCCACATCGTAGTTGATGTTCTCGGCATTTGCTTTCAGTTCTTCGATCTGCTCATCTGTAATAGAAAGTCCCAGTTCTTTTTCTGTCTCAGCCAGCGCAATCCATAACTTTCTCCAGGTACGGAATTTCATATCCGGAGAGAAGATGTACTGCATCTCCTTGCTTGCATAACGTTCGGAAAGAGGGCTTACATATCTGTCAGTTCCGCTCATAGACACGATTCTCCTTTTCTTGTCAAAATGTGTATTCGGTTTCTCTTTTATCCCCGCTCTTTTTCATCCCAAAAACAGAACGGGACGTATAAAGAGCGTGTTTGAAATACGTTTCAACCACGCTCTAGTATAACGCATGTTGTTTTTTTAGGCAAGTGCAACGTCGTTACTTCTCACGAAATTTTCCCAAAAAGCCCTGCATTCTGGCATTTTCGGAATCGAAGACTTCGTCCGGCGTTCCTTCCACGGCGATCACGCCCTGGTCCATAAAGATGACGCGGTTGGAAATCTCCCGGGCAAAATTCATCTCGTGGGTAACGATCACCATGGTCATATTCATCTCCGCAAGGGATTTGATGACCTTCAGCACCTCGCCTGTCAGCTCCGGGTCGAGCGCCGAAGTCGGCTCATCAAAAAAGAGCACCTTCGGGTTCAGCATCAGCGCACGCGCAATCGCAACCCTCTGACACTGACCGCCGGAAAGCTGACACGGATACGCCTTTTCTTTTCCTGTGAGTCCCATTTTCTGCAGCAGCTCTTCTGCCTGTGCTTCCACCTCCGCACGGTTGCGTTTCTGCACATGAATCGGCGCATCGCAGAGGTTTTTCATCACATCATAATGTGGAAACAGGTGGAAGCTCTGGAATACCATTCCAAAGTTTTCCTGAATTTTCCGCAGCACGGCCGGCTTTGCATAAACGGATTTTCCATTTTGCATGGTGACTGCCTGCTCGCCAAGATACGTCAGGTCACCGCCATCCATCATCTCCAGCATCGCCGCACACCGCAGCAGCGTCGATTTTCCCGATCCCGACGGGCCGATGATCGAGAGCACCTCGCCCTCTTCTACTTTGAGGGAAATATCTTTTAACACTTCGAGATCCCCAAAGCTCTTTCTTACATGGTTCATTTCCAGATAAATCATATCGTTTTCCGCTCTCTTCTATAGTTAATGATAATAAGAAAATTTCTTTTCCAAAAGTTCCATCACCCACGCCACGACAAAATTGAAGATGTAGTAGAAAATACCGGCGGCGACGAACGGAACCATCGTGGTCTTGGCCGCCGCGATCTGTTTTGCGATCGTGAACATTTCCACATAGGAAATGGAAAAGGCCAGCGACGTATCCTTGACCAGCGTAATCACCTCATTGGTGATCGCCGGCAGAATCCGTTTCACAACCTGCGGCAGAATAATGCGGACAAACGTCTGTCCCTTCGAATAACCAAGAAGCTTTGCTGCCTCGTACTGTCCACGATCCATCGAAACGATGCCGGAGCGGTAGATTTCTGCAAAATAGGCGCCGTAGTTTAAGGCAAATCCGGTGATAATCGCCGGAAAGCGCCATTTTCCTATGTTCATACCGAACAGATAGAACGGTCCGAAGTAAACCACCATGAGCTGCAGCATCAGAGGCGTGCCGCGCATCAGGGAGATATAGAGCCGGAAAATTCCGCTCACAATCCGGTTTTTCGACATACGCCCGAAGGCGATCAGCAGACCGAGCGGCAGGGAAAATACGAGCGTCAGGACAAATATCGAGATCGTTCCCGCCATTCCGGTACTAAGCTGTGATAGAATCATGGACAACTTCATGCTGCTTTACTCTCCTTTTTTCTCCAGACACACCATGTCTGCGATTCCGTATTTTTCTGCAAGCTTGTCGAATGTTCCGTCGGCCAGAACCTGCTGCAGGCCTTCGTTTACTTTATCGCAGAGCTCGGTATTTCCTTTTTTGAATCCGATCGCATATTTCTCAGAGTTCAGGTGCTCGTCGAGGATTTTGTATCCTTCTCCGCGGCTTTCCAGCTGATATTTGGCAACGCCGATATCCATGGCAACCGCATCGATGGAACCTGCCTGAAGCTCTACAAACGCATTGTTGTAATCCGGGAACTGCTGCAGAGCGGCGAAAGTATCGGCGAGTTCTTTCTGACCGCCTTCTTCCTCACTCTGTAAAAGATCGAGTGCTGCGGATGCTGCCTGCACACCAACCGTCTTTCCTGCCAGATCGGACAGGCTGTTGATGCCGGAATTCTCAGATACGACCATCACCTGGCTGTTGTCCACGTACGGATCAGACCAGGTGTAATCGTCCTCTCTGCCGTTCATGGTAAAGCCGTTCCAGATGCAGTCAATCGCACCAGAATTCAGCTCGGTATCTTTCGCATCCCAGTTGATCGGGGTTTTTACCAGCTTCCAGCCGTAAATCTCGCAGACTGCCTCAGCGAGCTCCAGGTCAAATCCGGTGTAATCGCCCGTCTCATCGTCCATGTAGCCGTACGGCGGGTATTCTGCATCGAAGCCTACGGTAAAGGTTGTCGTTCCGTCTGCGGAAGAGGATGCTGCTCCTGCTGATGAAGCAGATGTTTTTGCTGTGTCTGCAGAGCCGCAGCCAGCCAGCAGGGCAGATGCACAAAAGGCTGCTGTCAAAATGCTAACCATTTTCTTTTTCATAATAATCTTCTCCTTTTCTACGTGATCATGTTATCACTGTACTACGCTAAACTAATTGGTATCCTACCATAATCCGGCACCTCCTGTCAACCCGCACCGGTTAAATAATCCAGAAAACCTGTTCCAACACAAAAAAGTCTCCGAAACGGTCAGCAGATTCTGCTTTTTTCCGTCTTCGGAGACTTTGATTTTTCTATTTTGGATAACTATTTATAAACCCTTGTTACACGGCTGCTGATATCGCAGAGCATCTCGTAATCGAAACGTGCCGCCGGGTTGGCGATCTCTTCGATCGTGATGGTCTCATCCCCGTCGGTTCCGACAAGCGTTACAACGTCCTCCACCTGCACATCCGGGATGTCGGTCACGTCCACCATCATCTGATCCATACAGATTCTTCCGATGATCGGTGCTTTTTTCCCGTGGATCAGCACACAGCCCTGGTTCGAGAGAGCTCTCGGATAGCCGTCTGCATAGCCGGCTGAAACAGTTGCGATCCGTGTCATCGGTTTCTCGGTCACATACGTGGCACCGTAGCTGACGCCGATGCCCGGGCCGACTTCCTTCACATGGATGACATGACTCTTCCAGGAAAGCGCCGGGATCAGATCGAGGCGCTCTTTTTTTACCTCCTCGGATGGGTAAATGCCGTAGGTGATGATACCGGAACGCACCATCTCAAAGCGGTGATCGTCAAATTCCATGATTCCGGCGGAGTTGCAGATATGGCGAAGCGGAATCGTCACGCCGCGCTCTGCTAAAAGTGCCGTCATCTTATCATATTTTTCCATCTGCATCGAACAGTACGTCTTGTCTTCCTGATCGGCGCAGGAGAAATGCGTAAACATACCTTCCAGCTCGATGTGCGGAAGATCCGCGATTTTTGCCGCCTCATCCGCATCGTGCTCCGTCACCTGGAAGCCGATCCGCGTCATGCCGGTATCGACCGCAAGGTGTGCTTTTGCTTTCCGGTTCTGGCGTGCTGCCTCTTTTTCGAGGGCAAGCGCCTGTGCGTAGCTGTCGATCGTCTGAGTGATGTCGTATTCCACAAGGTCGCCGTACTGGGACGGGGACACGTAGCCGAGAATCAGGATCGGCGCGGAAATGCCGTTTTCTCTGAGCTCGACAGCCTCCTCGATGGTTGCGGTTGCAAAATAATCAACCTGGTTTTCCAGATAGGATGCTACCGGAACGGCACCGTGGCCGTAGGCGTTCGCTTTTACAACGCCAAGGAGTTTCACGCCCTCCGGTAGTCTTTTTTTCACTTCTCTGATGTTATGCCCGATCGCTTCGAGTGAAATCTCTGCATAACAGCGTAAGTATCTGTTCACTTTTTTCCTTCTTTCTTTCCGTACTTTTTCTGAGACGCCAAAACGTGCCTGAAAACTCTTTCGGATTATTTTCAGACACGCTCTCGTATCAGATTCCGGCTGTGCCGGTTTTTATTTGTCCGGTCTGCGGATGGCGGAATAGATATTTTTTACATTTTTCAGCACTACATGCGTTCTTGTCGCATCGACGCCCGGAAGGCTCATCACCTGGCGGTGGATTTCTTCGAGTTCGTCGGATGAGTGACAGGAAATGCGGATAATCAAATCAAAATCTCCGGTCTGATAATAGCAGGATACGATGTACTCCAGTTTCTGGATCGCATCTGCAAAACTGTCAAAGAACTTCGGATGCTCCAGGCTGACTTCCATCAGCGCGGTCATCTCATTTCCCGTTTTCTTTTCGTCTACAATAATGGTGTATTCTTTAATCACTCCGGTTTCTTCCATTTTACGGATTCTCTCGATGACTGCAGAAACCGATAAATGAATCTCTTTGCTGATATTGGAAGCCGTCTCGCGGGCATTTTTCTGCAATATCTTCAGAATCTTATAATCAATGGCATCCATGTATTTTTCCTCCCATAAGAATTGACAGGGCTCTTCTTTCCAGATCTTAGCATAAAATTTCCCTGTCACTGCCTTTCTATTATATCAAATTTTTCAGATAAGTCCAGTTTTTCCCAAAATATTTTATAGAAAGATTAGAATTTTTCTTTAAATTGCACAGATGCCGGTTTTTCTATTCTTCGAAGGTTTCTGCAATATCCTGCATCAGAATGCCGATCCCGAGGTGCTGCTCCATTCTCCTGCATAGGGAAGTTCCCCCTTTTTCTTTGTTTTCCGTTTTTTTATTATAGTACACTTTCCTTCCCGGAACAAGACTGATATTTACGTACTATTCACCGGACGTTCACTCGCGCCATTTGCCCTGAATTTTCACCTTTTTCAGTATTTTAAAATTTTTTTCAATTTTTTTTAAAAAAGGGGTTGACTTTTCTCCGGCTTTCCTGTAGAATACGTTTTGTCAGTGAGGCACGGCAGTCAACAAGACAGAGAAAAAAATCAGTGCCAATCATCTGCGGGTGTAGTTCAATGGTAGAACACCAGCCTTCCAAGCTGGATACGTGGGTTCGATTCCCATCACCCGCTTATGCGATAGTGGCGTAGTTGGTAACGCGCGACCTTGCCAAGGTCGAGACCGCGGGTTCGAGCCCCGTCTATCGCTCTTTGAAGCTCTGAGTAATCTCAGAGCTTTTTTTTATATAAACAAAGAATGCAGTGGTTAAACATAAAAAATCCTCCGCTTTATTTTACAGCATTTCCATAAATTACTGCAGCAGGTTCAGAAATTCATACTCTGAACAACTTCCTTTTGATGCATTCATTTCCGGAACTGCTATAGGTGGCAGAGGATTTTTACGTTATGTGTAGCGTAGTATCTTATTCGGTTGCTTTTTCCTGATCGATCAGTGTGTAGAAAGTCAGAAGATAAAGCCCACATAAGCCAACAAGCCCGTAGATGATCCGGGAAAGCCAGCTCATGCTTCCGAACAGAAACGCTACCAGATTAAAATTAAAGAAGCCGATCAGACCCCAGTTTATGGCGCCGACCACGGCAATGGTCAGAGCGAAATACTGCAGACATTTATTTGCCATAAGTCACCATCCTTTCGTTATACAGGAGATAGTTTTTCACGGAATCGAAAAAAATATACACGGGAATGAGAAAAAGAAAAAACGGAAATTTCTGACAGTCATGAAAAATCATGAAAGAGAAATTTCCGTTTTATTGAATTCAGATCAAAATATCTGCCTGACAATGCGGGTGCTTTACTTCAGTTTCAGAACCTGGGAAGTTGTCTGTCCGCCGCTTACGTTGAGAGTTTCTTTTCCCTGAAGGGTCACATCACTGGTGGTATCTTTCAGAAGAAATACCTGGCATACAGTGACAGTCTTTCCGGGATCAATGGTGTTCATGTAATTGTCTACAGCGTCATCGGTGGCTTCCGGATAAGTTCCTTCCAGAGATTCTCCGTTCTGGGAAGCCTGGAGAGTGAAGTCCACAAATGCGCTGGACTGGGAATCGCCAGAGTTTGTGTAATCGTAGTAGATCATCAGACATGGATTTCCGCCGTAATCATTGGAGATTGCAAACTGCTTGAACCGGACGGAGAATTTGTCTGTTGTAATATCAATGGATGCGCCTGTAGCCTGTGTGGAATCAGAAGCGGCACCTGTGGATTCGGCGTCCGTACCGGAACTGTCTGCTGTGCTGTCATCTGTAAGTTGAGATGAAATTTCGTCTTTTACGCTTTTGAAGTTTGCACACATAACTTTGACAGTAGTATCATCCAGAGAAACGATCTTCCAGTCATTTCCAATCTTGATCAGCGGGTAAGTGATATCGATTTCGCTGTATTTCTCGTCAGCGGTGGAGGCATTTTCTGCAAGAAGAGAGGCAAGCATCTCCTGAATATCATCCTGTGTCATTTCTTTCCCGGCATAGGCGGCAACTGCGACTTTGCGGGTATACTCCTGAATGGTAGCTGCGTAGATGTTGGTTCCATCGATATATTTCATATGGACGGTTACTTTTGCGGTGCCATTCTGGATGTCAAATTTGTTTTTGGTGATCTTGTAAGTCATTTTTTTGTTGACGGTAGTGAAGAAATCTGTGTAGGCGGAATCACGGATATCCGCATCATCCAGAGCACTGAGATCGTGACTCTGGAGAAGGTTCTCCATGGTGGTAAAATCCATGTTCTGCATACCTGTGAGAAATTCTTCTGTGGCTGTTACCGGTTTATGGCGCTGAACCATATACCAGGCAGTTCCGCCGGCCACTGCAGCAATCAGAAGAATGATCAGGCATATCATAAGTGGTTTTTTGCTTTTTTTCTTTCTGCGTGGTGTATCCTCTTCGAAATCATTGGAGATCAATGATCTGGAGAGCTCATCATCATAAAAATCATTATTGTCTTCTGTATTCATTATTCCTCCTTATAATAAGTCATTCTGGTTTTCGGGTAAGATAAACCAGATACAGAGTTGCCGGATATGGAGTGAACCGTAACACATCTGGTTTACCGTAACGATTATAACATAGGTTTACTGTTTGAGAAACCCCCTGTGTTATGATATACTCTAAGATACAAAAAAATGGTTGTGGCTGCGGAAAAAGCAGCAGAAAAAGATGAGGTGAAATATGATGCGAACAATTCAGTACTCATTCCCTTCAAAAGCAGACGGACTGGAAATTTCCTGTCTGGCGGTGGTGCCGGAACTGGGACGTGATGAGAAATACAAAGGCATTATTCAGATTGTTCATGGGATGAGTGAATATAAGGAACGTTATCTTCCTTTTATGGAATATATGGCAGAACGGAAATATGTAAGTGTGATTCACGATCACCGCGGCCACGGAAAAAGTGTGCGGAGTAAAGAAGATCTTGGATATATGTATGGCGGCGGGGCAGATGCCATGCTGCAGGATATTCATACAGTAAATTGTCTGATCAGGGATCATTTCCCGGAGCTTCCGCTGATTCTTTTTGGCCATAGCATGGGCTCTCTGGCTGTTCGTGCTTATGCGGCTCACCATGATGGCTGTATGGATATGCTGATCGTCTGCGGCTCGCCCAGTTATAATGTGCTTCGACCGGTTGGAGTGGCTCTGGCAAAAGCGGAAAAAACTGTTTTCGGACCCAAACACAGTGCCGGCCTGATCGAGATGATGTCTTTTGGAAGCTATGCGATGCGGTTTAAAAAAGAGAAAAACCGTTTTTCATGGATCTGTTCTGATCCACAGGTTGTTAAGGATTATTCCGATTCCGAGTACTGCGGATTTACTTTTACAGATGATGCATATCTGGCACTTTTTGACCTGATGAAAAGAGCGTACGATGTGAAACACTGGAAGTGTACGAAACCGGAGATGCCGGTATTGTTTATCAGCGGAGCGGAGGACCCCTGTATGGGAAATGTACGGCAGTTTGCGAAGGCTGTTCGTGCCATGCGTCGAGCGGGATACCGGGATGTCCGGGGGAAATTATATCCGGGAATGCGCCACGAGATTCTCAATGAGAAAGAACGGGAGAAGGTTTATCATGATATATTTATATATATCCACAAAAAAGGACTTTGAACGCTCTGTGGCGGAGTGATATAATAAAGACCAGAGTGCTCCTGCAGACATCTGTGAGAGAGCGCAACTACTGAGAAAACAGGGGGATTCATAAATTATGAGAGCAAGTGGAATTTTGCTTCCGGTATCCAGCCTTCCATCGAAATATGGAATAGGATGTTTTTCCGCAGAGGCGTATGAGTTTGTAGACCAGCTGGCAAGGGCAGGGCAGAAATACTGGCAGATCCTTCCTCTTGGACCTACCGGATATGGAGACTCACCGTACCAGTCTTTTTCCACCTTTGCGGGAAATCCGTATTTTATTGATCTGGAAGCTTTTGTGAAAGCAGGTTGCCTGGATGAAAGTGACTGTGAGAACTGCGACTGGGGTGGAAGTGAGAGTTATGTGGATTATGAGAAGATTTATAATTCCAGATTCCGTCTCTTAAGAAAAGCATTTGAAAATTATGACTGTGAAGGAGATTTGTCCTATCAGAAGTTTATAAATGAAAATGCTGCCTGGCTGGAAGATTACAGCCTGTATATGGCCATCAAGGACAGCCTGAACGGGATCAGCTGGATCGAATGGCCAAAAGAACTTAAAAACAGAGAAAAAGATGCGCTGGCTGAGGCAAGAGAAAAACTTACGAAAGAAGTGGGCTTTTACTGTTTCCAGCAGTACTGGTTTTTTAAACAGTGGACAGAGCTGAAAACTTATGCAAATGAGAAAGGCGTGGAGATCATTGGAGATGTACCGATCTACGTTGCGTTTGACAGTGCGGATGCATGGGCACAGCCGGAACTGTTCCAGTTTGACGAGAATAATATTCCGGTTGGGGTTGCCGGATGCCCGCCGGATGCTTTTTCCGCTACCGGGCAGCTCTGGGGAAATCCGCTTTATGACTGGGAGTACCATAAGAAGACCGGTTATGCATGGTGGACACGCCGGATGGCCAACTGTATGAAACTCTATGATGTGGTGAGAATTGATCATTTCAGAGGATTTGACGAATATTATTCTATTCCATACGGGGATAAGACTGCGGAGTTCGGCCACTGGGAAAAGGGACCGGGAATAGATCTGTTCCGTACTCTCGAAAAAAATCTGGGAAAACTGGACGTGATCGCGGAGGACCTTGGTCTTCTTACAGACAGTGTCATTGAGATGGTGGAAGAATCCGGCTTTCCGGGAATGAAGGTTCTTCAGTTTGCGTTTGATGAGAATGAAGACAGTCCATATCTGACACACAGATATGAAAGGAACTGTATTGTATACACAGGAACTCATGATAATGAGACCACAAGGGGCTGGTTCCGTAATTTAAGTCAGCATGACCGGAACTTTGCCAAAGCTTATATCGGCTGTGAGGGCAAACATGAGACCGCGGCAGTATGGAGCCTGATCCGCGCAGCCATGTCCAGCGTAGCAGACCGCTGTGTGATCCCGGTACAGGATTATCTTTGCCTTGGAAATGAGGCAAGGATCAATGAGCCGTCAACTCTTGGTGATAACTGGAAGTGGCGTATGAAAAAAGGTCAGCTCAATGAAAAAATCATTGAGAAGATTTATAAAATGACAAAACTTTACGGAAGACTTGTAAAAGAAGAGCCAGAAGAGAAAGAAAAAACAGAGTCTGACGTAGAAATGATATCTGACAAATAAAAAATGCCAGAATATCAGAAAGGATAAAAGATACATCATGGAAGAACAGAAAACAGAAAATAAGGAAGAGCTGCAGCAGGAGACTACGGAAGAAAAGAATTCCGATCAGGGAAATTCTTCCACAAGAAGCAGCCTTCTGTGGATCTTCGCAGGGGGTTATCTTGTGTATACGGGATATCGTCTCTGCGCCAATGTTATAGGCGGGGCAGAAGACTCCAGTACGGGATTTCTGGTAGCAGGTGGTATTTTTGTTGTGATCGGGGCAGTGCTTCTGATCATGGCAGTCCGTAACCTTGCAAAAGCAGGTGCACAGAAACACGAGATGGAAGAAGCGGCAGCGAAAAAAGCAGCAGAGGAAACCGCCAAAGATCCGGAGATTGCGGCAGCTGGAAAAAAACGCATGTCTATTGCACAGCGGGCACATCTGGCAGAGAATCTTGATGATGCACCGGAGGAAGAAGCAAAATAAAATACGGATGCGGGATAGCTCCTGCCAGGATATGACACATATAAGCATAAAAAACGGAACATCAGGAGGGGGAAAATGATTTCTTCCAGGGATGTTCCGTTTTTAATTGAGTAAGTTGTGTGTCATATATTCGGTGCAGAGTTGTCAAAGGGAATGGATGATTTGTCTCGCCTGACTTATCTGCGTTTTGGGGTTTTTCGACGTTTTTTTCGTGATTTTTTGTTGCCGGGAGTGTGTAAGGTAGACCAGCAGAACGCCTGTACCAGTAAAATTCCGATCAGCGCTCCACAGCTGTCAATTCCCACATCCCTTACAGAAGGCCCGCGGGCGTCCACAAAAGACTGATGATATTCGTCCAGGCCGGCAAAACCCACACATACAAATCCTGCAAGAAGCATCAGCCAGATTCCCCGGACTCCGTAAACATAAAGCGGGAAGGAAATGGAGATGGACAACAGACAGTATTCGGTCATATGGGCAGCCTTCCGTACATAAAACTCGATATGGGATGCCTCCTGGGAAAGTTGATCCGGGCTTTTTCCTGTGGCAAGTATTTCATTTTTTGTTTCTACGATCTGATAGCTGACTTTATAACTCAGGGCACCGGAAACTTCTCCGGTCTGTGCGGAAAAAGAGTAGATCACGCACATCATCAGGATCGCAGGTGCAAAAGAAAATGGTTTTAATAATGTAATCAGTATTTTCATGGCTTCAATATAGCACTGTTGTCTGGAAAAGTCCAGAAAAATATAGAAAAAGAACAGAGGGAGAAGAAAAAGGGACGGAGGAGATGAAAGGGGGAAGTGGACAGTAAAGACTAAAATGTGTTAGAATATAAAATAAATTTCAGGGGTATTTTTAAGAAAAAAGAATATTTCCGGGAGCGAACAGAAGAAAATCACAGGGAGGAATCAGATAATGAGTCTTGCAGACAATATATTCATTGACATGTGCAAAGATGTCATAGAAAACGGAACCAGCACAGAGGGAGAGAAGGTACGTCCGGTGTGGGAGGATGGAACTCCGGCTTATACCATCAAGAGATTTGGTGTTGTGAACCGTTATGATCTCCGCAGGGAATTTCCGGCGCTGACTTTGAGAAGAACTGCATTAAAGAGTGCCATGGATGAGATTTTGTGGATCTGGCAGCAGAAATCCAACAATATCCATGATCTTCACAGCCATATCTGGGACAGCTGGGCAGATGAGAACGGCTCCATCGGAAAAGCCTACGGCTATCAGCTGGGTGTGAAACATCAGTATAAAGAAGGAATGATGGATCAGGTGGACCGGGTACTTTTTGATCTTAAGAACAATCCTTACAGCAGAAGGATCATGACCAATATTTATGTACATCAGGATCTTCATGAAATGAATCTTTACCCATGTGCCTATTCCATGACATTTAATGTGACCAAAGAACCGGGAAAAGACAAACTGGTCTTGAATGCTGTTCTGAATCAGAGATCTCAGGATATTCTGGCGGCAAATAACTGGAATGTGTGCCAGTATTCTCTTCTTCTGATGATGATCGCGCAAGCCTGTGATATGGAAGCAGGGGAGCTTGTTCATGTAATTGCAGACTGTCATATTTATGATCGTCATATTCCGGTGATCAAGGAACTGATCTCCAGAAAACCGTATCCTGCACCAACGGTAAAACTGAATCCGGAGATCAAAGATTTTTATAAATTTACAACCGATGATCTGATCGTGGAGAATTATGAGACATGGCCGCAGATCAAAAATATTCCGATTGCGGTATAATTGTATATAAAGAAAGGAAATCAGGATGAATATTATTGTTGCAGCAGATAAAAACTGGGGAATTGGAAGAAACAATGAACTTCTGGTAAGCATTCCTGCAGATATGAAAATGTTCCGCGAGGAAACTACAGGAAAAGTGGTTGTTATGGGAAGAAAGACTCTGGAGTCTTTTCCTAACGGACTTCCTCTTAAAAACAGAACCAATATCGTAATTACCGGAAATAAGGATTATCAGGTAAAAGGTGCGGTAGTTGTTCACAGCATCGAAGAAGCGCTGAAAGAAGTGGAAAAATATCCGGCACAGGATGTGTACTGCATCGGCGGAGACAGTATTTACAGACAGATGCTTCCCTACTGTGATGTGGCTCATGTGACCAAGATTGATTTTGCGTATGAAGCAGATGCATATTTCCCGGATCTGGATGAGGATCCGGACTGGGAAGTTACTGCGGAGAGTGAAGAACAGACGTATTTTGATCTGGAATATACTTTTGTAAAATACGAAAGAAAAGATAAATAATGTGAGCACAAAGCATAAGGCAGAATAGAAAACAGGCCGCCGGTAAAAATCCGGCAGCCTGTTTTTGCTCTTAAAATGCTATGTATAAATCCAAAAATCTGGTAATGGATTACTCGATTACGTGGATCCATCCTTTCGGAGCTTCGATGCGTCCCATCTGGATACCGGTCAGTGTGTCGTACAGCTTCTGGATGACCGGACCCATCTTCTCCATTCCGCTTGGGAAGCAGATTTCTTTGCCGTGATCATTGATCTTTCCGACAGGAGAGATAACTGCAGCAGTACCGCAAAGACCACACTCTGCAAAATCTTTAACCTCATCGAAGTAGACCTCACGCTCTTCAGCTTCCAGTCCAAGGTACTCCTTTGCAACGTAGATCAGAGAACGACGTGTGATGGAAGGAAGGATGCTGTCAGACTTCGGTGTTACAACCTTGCCGTCTTTAGTAACGAAGATGAAGTTTGCTCCGCCTGTCTCCTCAACTTTTGTACGAGTCTTGGGATCAAGGTACATGTTCTCATCAAAGCCCTGTTTGTGAGCATCTACGATAGCATGAAGGCTCATTGCGTAGTTCAGGCCAGCCTTGATGTTACCGGTTCCGCAAGGTGCGGCACGGTCATAGTCGCTGACACGGATCGTGATCGGTTTGGCGCCGCCTTTAAAGTACGGACCAACCGGTGTTGTAAGGATACGGAACTGATATTCGTCAGCCGGTTTAACACCGATCACGGCGTTGGAACCAAACATGTACGGGCGAAGATAAAGTGTTGCGCCGGAACCATATGGCGGAACCCATGCAGCATTTGCCTTAACAACCTGCTCAACAGCGTCGATAAATCTTTCCTTCGGGAATACCGGCATTTCAAGTCTTGCTGCAGATGCAGCCATACGCTCTGCGTTCAGGTCAGGACGGAAAGTAACGATATGTCCGTCTTCTGTTGTGTATGCCTTCAGACCCTCGAATACACTCTGAGAATACTGAAGCACACCAGCACACTCGTTGAGTACGATATTAGGGTCTGTGCTTAAAGTACCCTCATCCCATTTTCCATCTTTAAAATTAGACACGTATCTGTAGTCGGTTGGCATGTAAGCGAATCCGATGCTGGACCAGTCGATGTTCTTTTTTTCCATAACGATTCCTCCGTTTACAATTTTTACTTTTTACCATTGTAAAACTTTTACGTGATGACTTCAATAGTTTTTTGTTCCTTTTTTTCATTTGCTTGTAATTTTAATATGATTTCGATATAATAAAAATTATCTATGGACTGGAGGGAAAAATGGACAATCACGAATTTGAAGACCTTGGAAAAAAGATGCAGGATATTGTAGATAATGCAGTGAATTCAAACAGCTATCACGAATTAAGCCATACGATCAACCAGACAGTAAATAAGGCCATTAATTCCGGAAGCGAAGCGCTGAAAAATGCGCTGAATTCCGTATTTGATCCGGGTGCTGATCCGGAATTCCGTAAGAAAAGCTATACATACCAGAGCCCTTATTACGGAAGAAGCAGAAAAGCAAAGCAGCAGGCTGCAAGGAAACAGTCGGAACTGCTCTACGGAAAGACTACCGGTGAGAATCTCAAAGGCATGATGATGGCAGTTTCCGGTGGGATACTTTTAAGTGGCATGGGGCTTGGAGCCATGGTGCTTCTGATCTGGATGGGCATTGGACACAGCGGTGCACTTGCAGCAGGTGTGCTTGGAGTGATGTGTGCAGGCGCAGCAGGTGGCGGTGCTCTTTTGGGAGCGGGAACAAGCCGTCTCGGAAGACTGGGACGTTTCCAGAAATATATCCGTGCGCTGGGAGACCACACCTACTGTAATTTTCAGAAGCTTGCCCAGGCAGCAGGAAAGAACGAGAAATTTGTAAAAAAAGATATCAGCAGAATGATCCAGAAGGGCTGGTTTCTGGAAGGCCATGTGGATGAGCAGGGAACCTGTCTGATCACCAGCAATGAGACCTATCAGCAGTATCTGGAAACACAGAAGCAGCTGGAGCTTCGTAAACAGGAAGCAGATCCTAAGGTTCAGCTGGAGGAGAATATGAGTCCGGAAGCCCAGGAAGTCCTGAGAAAAGGAAATGAATTTCTGGTAAAGATCCGTGAGAGCAATGACGCCATTCCCGGGGAAGAAATTTCCGCAAAGATTTCCAGGATGGAAATGATCGTTCAGAAAATTTTTGAGCGTGCAGGAGAGCATCCGGAGGTGATTCCGGATCTTAAGAAAATGATGGATTACTATCTGCCCATGACTGTGAAGCTTCTGGATGCTTATGAGGATATGGATGGACAGCCTGTACAGGGCGAGAATATCACGGCTTCCAAGAAAGAAATTGAAGAAACCATTGATACACTGAATATTGCTTTTGAGAAACTTCTGGATTCCATATTCCGGGATACCGCATGGGATGTATCCACCGATATTTCTGTGCTGCATACGGTTCTGGCACAGGAGGGACTGACAGAGGATGATTTCGAAAAAATGAAACAGAATGCGGAAATGAAATAAGTACAACGAGCAGATCAGAAGCTGGAATACAGACATCTGCCGGAAGGTACAGCTGATCAAGGAGAATGCTTATGGGAGAAGAATTTAAAGACTTTGAGGTAGAAGCACCGGTGCTGACTTTGGAACCGGATCTCACGGAAGAAAAAGAAGAAATTGCAAAAAAAGAACCGGAGAAACCCCAGGAGCCTGCAGTAGAGGAACCGGTGTTATCTCCCCAGGAACAGAAAATCGTAGAAGACTTTGCAGCAAAGATCGATATTGAAAATACAAACCAGATCCTGCAGTACGGAGCCGGCACTCAGAAGAAGATGGCAGATTTTTCTGATGCAGCGCTGGTAAATGTGAAGACACAGGATCTTGGGGAGGCAGGAGAGCTTCTTGCAAATGTGGTAGGAGAATTGAAGGATTTTGATGCCACAGAGGAAAAGGGATTTTTCGGTTTTTTCAAAAAACAGACAGCGAAGGTGGAAACTCTGAAAAACCGTTACACAAAGGCCGAGGGAAATGTGACGAAGATCACGGAAGCTCTGGAGCAGCACCAGATGCGTCTGATGAAAGATTCTGCCGTGCTGGATAAAATGTATGAGCAGAACCTTGCATATTTTAAAGAACTTTCCATGTACATTCTTGCGGGTAAAAAGAAGCTTAGGGAAGTCAGAGAAGGCAAGCTCAACGAATTGCATCAGAAGGCAGCGGCAAGCGGACTTCCGGAAGATGCACAGGCTGCCAATGATCTGGAAAGCAAATGTGACCGCTTTGAGAAAAAGCTTCATGATCTGGAGCTTACCAGAACCATTTCTATGCAGACTGCACCGCAGATCCGCATGATCCAGAACAATGATACGACGATGATCGAGAAGATCCAGACAACCATTGTAAATACCATTCCTCTCTGGAAAAGCCAGATGGTGCTGGCTCTAGGGATCGCGCACTCCACAGAAGCCGCACAGGCACAACGGCAGGTTACGGATTTTACCAATGAACTTCTGAAGAAAAATGCGGAAACGCTTCACCTGGCATCTGTGGAAACTGCAAAGGAATCCCAGCGTGGTATTGTAGATATTGAAACTCTGAAAAAAACCAATCAGGAACTGATCCAGACACTGGATGATGTGATGAAGATCCAGCAGGAAGGCCGTGAAAAACGTCAGGCAGCAGAGGCAGATATGAGACGTATGGAAAACGAACTGAAAACAAAGCTGCTGGAGATCCGACGTTAGGAGTAAGAGTAAAAAGATAGTTCGGAAAGGAAAGGCAGGGCGTTTGAAGACACCTGCCTTTCAGGATTCATAAAGGAGATTTTTATGTACAGAGATCATACAAAAGTAATAAAAATTGGAAATCGTGTTATCGGAGGAGGAAATCCGATCCTTATCCAGTCCATGACCAATACGAAAACTGAAGATGTAGAAGCAACGGTTGCGCAGATCCTTTCACTGGAAAAAGCAGGCTGTGATATTATCCGCTGCGCAGTTCCTACTATGGAAGCTGCGAAGGCTTTATCCCAGATCAAAAAACAGATCCATATTCCGCTGGTTGCGGACATCCATTTTGATTATCGCCTTGCCATTGCAGCCATGGAGAACGGTGCGGACAAGATCCGTATCAATCCGGGAAATATCGGTTCCAAAGAGAGGATCCAGGCAGTTGTGGATACAGCAAAGGAACGGAATATCCCTATTCGTGTAGGAGTAAACAGCGGTTCCCTTGAAAAAGAACTGGTAGAAAAATATCACGGTGTTACAGCCGAAGGACTTGTGGAGAGTGCTCTTGATAAGGTGCACATCATTGAAGAGATGGGATATGACAATCTTGTGATCAGCATCAAATCTTCTGATGTTCTCATGTGCGCCAGAGCCCATGAACTGATCGCAGAAAAAACACAGTATCCTCTTCATGTGGGAATTACAGAAGCAGGAACTCTGTATTCGGGAAATATCAAATCAGCTATCGGACTTGGGATCATCCTGTATCAGGGAATCGGAGATACCATCCGTGTTTCTCTGACAGGCGCGCCGCTGGAAGAAGTGAAATCAGCCAAAAGGATCCTGAAAACGCTGGGACTTCGCAAAGGAGGCGTGGAGGTTGTTTCTTGTCCGACCTGCGGAAGAACAAAAATCGATCTGATCGGCCTTGCAAACCAGGTAGAGACCATGGTACAGGATATTCCTCTTGATATTAAGGTTGCGGTTATGGGCTGTGTGGTAAATGGACCGGGAGAGGCGAAGGAAGCAGATCTCGGAATTGCAGGAGGCGATGGTGTTGGTCTTCTGATCCGGCATGGAGAGGTTGTAAAAAAAGTACCGGAAACGGATCTTCTGGATACACTTCGTCAGGAACTTCTTACCTGGAATGAGCAGGAGTCATAATGGAGAAAGATTTTTTTGATGTATTTCCGCATCTTAAAGTGAAGAAAGAGCTGGAAGAACTTCTGGACATGGTATTTGTGACAAAGGTTTCCATGAACCCCGGAAGAACTCATCTGAGGGTTTATATCGAAAGCAGCCGCTGGATACACAAAAAGAATATTTTTGCGCTGGAAGATGAGATCGAACGGCAGTGCTTTCCGGGGATTCCCATGACTGTAACAGTTGTGGAAAAATTTCATCTTTCCGAGCAGTATACACCGGAGAACTTTCTGGAAAGCTACCGTTCCAGTATGGAGATGGAGTTGCGCAACTATAACATGCTGGAGTACAATCTGTTCCGCAGATCAAAAATCATTTTTACAGGAAAAGATACCTTGCGTATGGAGCTTCCGGATACGGTTATTTCCAGACAGAAAAGCGAAATACTTGTTGAATATTTTCATAAGGTTTTCTGTGAACGCTGCGGTATGGATCTGAAAGTGGAACTGGATTTTGTGGAAGTGAAAGAGAGTAAATACCGGAAAAATGCTGCACTTCAGATCAAACAGGAAGTGGAAAATGTCCTGAAGCATGCCAAACTCAGCGGGGATCAGGAAAGTGAACCGAAGCAGGAGGATACAGCCAAGGAAGAGACAAAGAAAACCTCAGGAGATAAGAAGGGCGAAAAGACAAACGAGAAGAAATCCGTTGACAAAAAACAGCAGAAGGTTCAGAAGGGAGATTTCCGCGGTAGCTTCGGATTCCGCAGGGACAGCAATCCGGATGTGGTTTACGGCAGAGATTTTGATGGAGAAACGATTCCGCTGGAGAGCATTACCGGTGAGATGGGGGAGGTTATCATCCGATGTCAGGTTATGGATGTGGAAGCTCGTGAGATCCGAAATGAGAAAACGATCCTGATCTTCCCTGTGACCGATTTTACGGACAGTATTGTTGTGAAGATGTTTCTGCGTAACGAGCAGGTTCCGGAAGTGACGGAAAGTGTAAAAAAAGGCGCATTCCTGAAGCTGAAGGGAGTTACCACCATTGACCGTTTTGACAGTGAGCTTACTATTGGAAATATTACAGGTATCAAGAAAATCGCCAATTTTACCAGCACAAGAATGGATACCAGTCCTCAGAAGCGTGTGGAGCTTCACTGTCACACCAAGATGAGCGATATGGATGGTGTCAGCGATGCAAAGGCATTGGTAAAACGTGCCTATGAGTGGGGACATAAGGCTATCGCTATCACGGATCATGGCGTGGTGCAGTCCTTCCCGGAGGCAAATCACTGCTTTGATGCCTGGGGCGGTTGTGTTCCAAAGGAGTCTGATTTTAAGGTGCTCTATGGAATGGAAGCGTATCTGGTAGACGATCTGAAGGGTATGGTCACCAATTCCAAAGGGCAGCGGCTGGATGGAGATTTTGTTGTTTTTGATATTGAGACTACGGGATTCTCAGCACTAACCTGCAGGATCATTGAGATTGGCGCGGTAAAAGTGGAAAAAGGACAGATCACAGATCGTTTTTCCACCTTTGTAAACCCGGAAGTGCCCATTCCGTTCCGCATTGAACAGCTGACAAGTATCAATGATTCCATGGTTCTGGATGCGCCCACCATAGAGGATGTGTTGCCGAAATTCTTGGAATTCTGTGAGGGCTGCGTGATGGTGGCCCATAATGCGGACTTTGATATGAGCTTTATCATCGAAAACTGCAAACGCCAGGGAATCCCGGATGATTTTACCTATGTGGATACGGTGGGTATGGCCAGATTCCTTCTTCCTGCCCTGAACCGTTTTAAGCTGGATACGGTAGCCAAAGCAGTAGGTGTTTCTCTGGATCATCATCACAGGGCTGTGGATGATGCAGCGTGTACCGCGGAGATCTTTGTGCGGTTTGTAAAGATGCTGGAAGAAAGAGATATTTTTGATGTGGATGAGATGAACAGCCAGGGAGCGGTTTCGCCGGATACGATCCGAAAACTGCCCACGTATCACGCCATTGTTTTTGCGAGGAATGAAACAGGAAGGATCAATCTGTACAAACTGGTAAGCCAGTCCCATTTAAAGTACTATCACAGACGCCCCAGAGTCCCAAAAAGCGTACTGGAAAAATACAGGGATGGTCTTCTGGTGGGAAGTGCCTGCGAGGCAGGAGAACTTTATCAGGCACTTCTTCGTAATGCACCGGATCAGGAGATTGCCAGACTGGTGAACTTCTATGACTACCTGGAGATTCAGCCTCTTGGGAACAATGCGTTTATGCTTGCAGATGAGAAGCACGATATGATCAATTCCGAGGAAGACTTAAAAGAGATAAACCGGAAGATCGTAAAACTTGGAGAACAGTTCAAAAAGCCGGTAGTTGCCACCTGTGACGTGCATTTTATGGACCCGCAGGATGAGGTTTACCGTCGGATCATCATGGCAGGAAACGGATTTTCCGACGCGGATAACCAGGCACCGCTTTACCTTCGTACAACGGAGGAAATGCTGGAGGAATTTTCCTATCTGGGAAGTGAAAAAGCAGAAGAAGTGGTCATTACCAATACCAACAAGATCGCAGATATGATCGAGAAGATCTCGCCGATCCATCCGGACAAATTTCCGCCGGTCATTGAGAACTCAGAGCAGGATCTTAAGAATATCTGTTTTACAAAAGCCCACGAAATGTACGGAGATCCGCTTCCGAAGATCGTGGAGGATCGTCTGGACCGGGAGCTGAACTCCATTATTTCCAATGGTTATGCGGTAATGTATATCATTGCACAGAAACTGGTATGGAAATCCAATGAGGACGGTTATCTGGTTGGCTCCCGAGGTTCCGTAGGTTCTTCCCTGGCAGCGACCATGTCCGGTATCACGGAGGTAAATCCTCTGCCGCCGCATTATCTCTGCCCGAATCCGGACTGTAAATACAGTGATTTTGATTCCCCGGAGGTAAAAAAATACGCAGGTATGGCAGGGTGTGACATGCCGGATAAGATCTGTCCGAAGTGTGGTACCAAGATGAACAAAGAGGGGTTTGACATCCCGTTTGAGACATTCCTCGGATTTAAAGGTGACAAGGAGCCGGATATCGACCTGAACTTTTCCGGAGAATATCAGGCCAATGCCCACCGGTACACGGAGGTTATCTTCGGAAAGGGCCAGACATTTAAGGCAGGAACCATTGGTACTCTTGCGGAAAAAACTGCATTTGGTTATGTGAAAAATTATTATGAAGAGCGGGGACAGCACAAGCGTTACTGTGAGATCAACCGTATTGTACAGGGCTGTACCGGTGTCCGCCGTACGACCGGACAGCATCCGGGAGGTATCATTGTACTGCCCATGGGTGAGGAAATTGAGAAATTTACGCCTGTGCAGCATCCGGCCAATGATGTAAACAGCGATATCATCACTACACATTTTGATTACCATTCCATTGATGGAAACCTTCTAAAGCTTGATATACTGGGACACGATGATCCGACCATGATCCGTATGCTGGAGGATCTTACCGGCATCAGTGCGAGAACGGTTCCGCTGGATCAGAAGGATGTCATGTCCCTGTTTGCGGGAACCCAGGCACTTGGGATCAGTCCGGAGGATATCGGCGGCTGTAAACTGGGATGTCTTGGAATCCCGGAGTTTGGTACGGATTTTGCCATGCAGATGTTAATTGATACCAAGCCGAAATATTTTTCCGACCTGGTACGTATTGCGGGACTTTCTCATGGTACGGACGTATGGCTTGGAAATGCCCAGGTACTGATTCAGAACGGAACGGCGACCATTTCCACCGCGATCTGTACGCGAGATGATATTATGATCTACCTTATTGGAAAAGGGGTGGAAAGCGGCCTGGCATTTACCATCATGGAGAGTGTCCGTAAAGGAAAAGGTCTCCGTGACGAATGGATCCAGACCATGAAAGACCATGATGTTCCGGACTGGTATATCTGGTCCTGCAAGCTGATCAAGTACATGTTCCCGAAGGCCCATGCGGCTGCTTACGTTATGATGGCTTACCGTATCGCCTGGTATAAAGTGTTTCATCCGCTGGCTTATTATGCGGCATTTTTCAGCATCCGTGCCACATCTTTTTCCTATGAACTGATGTGTATGGGAAAAGAACGCCTGGAATATTATATGGCGGAGATCCGCAAAAAAGGCGATGAGGCATCAAAGAAGGAGCAGGATACACTGAAGGATATGAGGATCGTACAGGAGATGTACGCCAGAGGCTTTGATTTTGTGCCCATTGATCTTTATAAGGCAAAGGCCCATCGGTTCCAGATCATCGGAGATAAACTGATGCCTGCGCTGGATACCATAGAAGGGCTTGGAGATAAGGCGGCAGAGGCTGTGGTAGATGCAGCCGCGAAGGGAAAATTCCTTTCCAAGGATGATTTCCGCGACCGCACCAAAGTCAGCAAGACCGTTATCGATCTGATGGATGACCTGGATCTGTTCGGAGATATCCCACAGTCCAATCAGATGTCACTGTTTGATTTTACGGGTTGATATATGATGCCGGAAGGGCTTACAATAAATAAAAATGCTGCCATTTCTCTTAATGGAAGATATGGCAGCGAGAACTCCCAGGAGGATATCAAGATAATATGAAAAAAGAAGAATTAAGATACCTGCAGCGACTTGCAGAGCTGTATCCTACCATAGCAAAGGCCTCAACAGAGATCATCAATCTGCAGTCTATATTAAACCTTCCGAAAGGTACCGAGCATTTCATGTCGGACATCCATGGAGAGTATGATGCGTTTTCCCATGTTCTTCGAAATGGTTCCGGTGCTGTGCGGAAAAAGATCGATGACGTGTTCGGACATACCTTAAGTAACAGTGATAAACGTTCTCTTGCCACACTGATCTATTATCCGAAAGAAAAGATGGAAGTCGTAAAGAAGCATGAAGAAGACATGGAGAACTGGTATAAGATCACGCTTTATCGCCTGATCGAAGTGTGCAAGACAACGGCGTCCAAATATACCCGTTCCAAAGTCCGTAAAGCTCTCCCGGCAGACTATGCCTATGTGATCGAGGAGCTGATCACGGAGAAGGCGGAAGTCCTGGACAAAGAGGCATATTACGATGCCATTGTCAACACCATCATTGAGATCGGCAGGGCAGAGAATTTTATCATTGCCCTGGCAGAACTGATCCAGCGTCTGGTCGTGGATCATCTTCATGTGCTGGGAGATATTTATGATCGAGGTCCGGGCCCGCATTTTATCATGGATCGTCTGATGAAATACCACTCTCTTGATATCCAGTGGGGAAATCATGATGTGGTCTGGATGGGAGCTGCCACAGGCCAGAAAGCCTGCATTGCAACGGTGATCCGAAACAGTATCCGCTACCGAAATATGGATATCCTGGAGGATGGATATGGAATCAATCTCATGCCGCTGGCAACCTTTGCAATGGAAGCTTATAAAGATGATCCCTGCACTGTTTTTGAGATGAAGGGAGATGCCAATAACTACAGTATTCTGGAAGAAGAGCTTGGACGGAAGATGCATAAGGCCATCGCCATCATCCAGTTTAAACTGGAAGGCCAGCTGATCCGCCGGCACAAAGAGTTCCATATGGAAAGCCGTTGCCTGCTTCATAAGATCGATCCGAAAAAGGGAACGATCACACTTCCGGACGGAAAAGAATATCCGCTGACGGATACATATTTTCCTACCATTGACTGGAAAAAACCATATGAACTTACCACAGAAGAAAAAGATGTGATGGATCGTCTGGATTCCGCTTTCCGTAACTGTGAGAAACTGCAGAATCATGTCCGGCTTCTCCTGGACAAAGGAGGCCTTTACAAAACCTATAACGGAAATCTTCTGTTCCATGGAAGCATTCCGCTCAATGAAGATGGAAGTCTGAAAGAAGTCCAGATCTATGGAAAAACCTACAGGGGAAAAGAACTCTACGATGTGCTGGAGACTTATGTTCGCCGGGCATTTTTCTCAGTAAATGAGGATGAAAAGCGTAAAGGCAGGGACATCATGTGGTATATCTGGGCCGCCCCAAATTCTCCTTTATTTGGGAAAGACAAGATGACCACTTTTGAGCGTTATTTTATTAAAGATAAGGAAACGCATAAAGAAACAAAAAATGCTTACTATCATCTTCTGGAAAACGAGGAAGTTGTAGACAATCTGCTCCGTGAATTCGGACTGGATCCGGAAAAAGGCCATATCATCAACGGCCATGTGCCGGTTCACCAGAGCGAAGGAGAGAGCCCTGTAAAATGCAATGGAAAAGTTCTTGTCATTGACGGCGGTTTTTCCAGACCATATCAGAAAGTTACGGGAATTGCCGGTTATACACTGGTCTATAACTCCTATGGACTGATCCTGTCTGCTCATGAGCCTTTTACTTCCGCAGAAGAGGCAGTAGCCAAGGAACAGGATATTGTTTCCAACCGGGTGGCAGTTCATTACAATAACAAACGTACACTGGTAGGAGATACGGATACAGGAGCTGCTCTGAAGGAGAGGATCAGTGAGCTGATCCAGCTTCTGGAAGCTTACAGAAAAGGTATTATCAAAGAAAAGAAATAAACAGAAACGGGAAATACGCAGAGGATTTCTGATATGTTATAGTAAACAGAGGTGATGCAGATGAGAAAAAACAAAAGAAGAAAAAAGCGGCTGAAAACAGCTCTGATCCTGCTGATCATTCTGTTTATCCTGGCAGGATTCGGGGGTATGCTGTTTGTCTCCCACAAGAATAAAATTGAAAAAGAACAGCGAAAAGAAGCAGCACTGGCAGCATTGGACAGTGTTCCGGAAATAACAGCGACACCGGCAGCAACAGCCACGCCGGTCCCCACAGCTACGCCGACACCGTCGCTGACACCGGTACCAACCATTCTTCCGGCTTTTGAACCGGAGAATTATCAGGGAACCTGGTATAGTGAAGATGGACTGACAACGATCGATATTTATGATATCAGCCTGAAATCTGTTTCTTTTACGTATAAAAGGATCAATGGAAAAAATCATTCGCTGAGTGTGGAAGCGGATGTAACTGCTGAAGTGGCCGGAAATGCCACACAGTTTTATCTGAAAGATTCCGATGGAAACAAAGCAAAGGGAGAATTTGTTTTTGATAAGAGTGGAGAATTTTATGTAAAAGTTAAAACTTATAAAAGGGCAGATGGTTCACTGACTTATCCGAAGACAGAATCGATCATGACAAGGGAGGCGCCGGCAGAAGATGCCGGATCGACAGAACAGGAAAATGCCGGAACGGAAGCGGCTTCTGATACATCAGATGCAGAGACATCTTCCGAATCATCTACAGAAGTAAACAGTACTGATGCTGAAAATGCTTCTGATGCGAATGCATATTACAGTGAAAGTGAAGATACTTCGTCCCAGGATGACACAGGTATATATGGAATCCCTTATGGCGAAGAAGAAACATATTATACTGAATAAATAAAGAATCCCCGGATCTGTAACAGTAAGGGAATCCTGATAAAGGAATTTCCCGAACTGTTTCAAGTTCCGGGGATTTCTTTATTTGATCATTTTTTTTCGGTCCGTACGGCCGACGAGATAGTCGATACTGGTGTCGTAATAATTTGCCAGCCGGATAAGCATTTCGATAGGAATATTACGGGATCCCGTTTCATAATGGGAATAAGAACGCTGACTGATGTGAAGGATTTCACTTAATTCTCTCTGAGAGAGATCTGCGTCTGTACGTAAATCCTGAATACGCTGAAATTTCATTGTGCTCACCTCTTCTTTCTATAGGAAGTATAAAACAGAACGAATTGCACTCTTGCAAAAGAGAGCAAAATGGACTATACTAAATTTATTATCTTCTTTTATTCAGAAAATGTCTATCTGAAATTTTCCCATTAATAATTGAAAAGACGAGAGATCTGAAGATCGGGTTCGGATTTTTCTCGCAGAAAGGACGAATTTGTTCGCAAGTGTATTATCAGCGGCGATTTTTGGCATGGAAGTGCGGGAAATCCAGGTTGAGGCAGATGTCAGTGATGGTTTGCCTTCTTTTACCATGGTTGGTTTTCCGTCTGCACAGGTAAGGGAGGCACAGGAGAGAGTTCGGACTGCATTTAAAAACAACCGGCTCAGCCTGCCTCCAAAGCGGGTAACAGTAAATTTTGCCCCGGCAGATATGAAGAAAGAAGGGGCCGGGTTTGATCTTCCGGTAGCTGCGGCAGTGCTTGCGGCTGCCGGGATCCTGAAACCGGAATTACTGAGCAGAGTTCTGGTTGTAGGAGAGATCAGCCTGAATGGAGAAATCCATGGTGTTTCCGGAATCCTGCCTCGTGTGATCCGTGCAAGAGAACTGGGGTTACGATTTTGCATTATTCCGGAAGAAAATATCCGGGAAGGAAAACTGGTACGGGATATGCAGGTGTTTGGGGTAAAAACGCTGGGAGATATGATCCGCTGTCTGAAAGAGCCGGAAGCATATCTATACACAGAAGAGAAAGAGATGGATATACAAGACGATCCAACGGAAAACAGGATTGATTTTGCGGATGTATGCGGACAGGAAGGAGCAAGGCGGGCAGCAGAGATCGCTGTAAGCGGTTTTCATAATATTTTGCTGATCGGTCCTCCAGGTTCCGGAAAAACCATGCTGGCAAGACGCCTGCCGACGATCATGCCCAGACTGACTTTTGAAGAGAGCCTGGAGATCACGAAAGTGTACAGTGTGGCAGGACTTCTTACAGAAAGTGCCCCTCTGATCAGGGAGAGGCCTTTTCGCAGCCCTCATCATACCAGTTCCCCACAGGCACTGGCAGGAGGCGGAAGGGTTCCGGGACCGGGAGAAATTACCCTCGCACACAGAGGCGTTCTCTTTCTGGATGAGATGCCGGAATTTTCAAGAAAGAGCCTGGAGATTCTGCGTCAGCCCCTGGAAGATAAGGAAATCCATCTGTCCAGAGCGGCAGGAACCTATACGTTTCCTGCGAGTTTTATGCTGGCAGCAGCAATGAATCCCTGCCCCTGCGGATTTTATCCGGATATGAACCGATGCCGCTGTACTCCGGGAGAGATCACGCATTATCTGGGGAAAATCAGCCAGCCACTTCTGGAACGCATAGATATCTGCACAGAAGTTCCGTCGGTGAGTTTTTCGAAGATGAAGAAACGGACACCAGGAGAGCCTTCCGCAAAAATACGGGAAAGAGTAAAAACTGTCCAGGAGATTCAGAGAAAACGTTACCAAAAAGAGAAATTTTGTTTTAACGGAGAGCTTGACGGAAGAAATCTGGAAAAATACTGTGTTATGACAGCAGAAGCGGACAGACTGCTGGAACAGGCATATGAACAGTTTCAGTTCAGTACAAGAGCTTATCATAAGATCTTAAAAGTAGCCAGGACTATTGCGGATATGGAAGAAGCAGAAAAGATCCTGCCGGAGCATATCGGGGAGGCTCTTGCCTATCGGGCTTATGATAAAAAATACTGGTCATAAAACAGCAGAAAGGAAGGTACTTTATAATGGAAGAAATACAGAAAACAGAGATCCATTATGTGGAAAAAAACAGCAGCATTTATCCGGCAAGGCTTCGGGAACTTTCCGGTATGCCAAAACAGTTATATTATATTGGAAGATTTCCGGAAGATAATAAACCGACAGCAGCGATCGTTGGGGCCAGATTATGCAGTGCCTATGGAAGGATACAGGCATTTCGGTACGGGAAATTTTTGAGCGAGCACGGGGTACAGGTGATCAGCGGTATGGCAGCAGGAATCGATGCGGAGGGCCATAAAGGTGCACTGGAAGGAGGAACGCCTACATTTGCGGTACTTGGAAATGGTGTGGATATCTGCTATCCTTCATCCAGCCGTGGGATTTATCGGAGGATTCCGCAGAAGAACGGAGGGATCATCAGTGAGTATGAACCTGGGACCAGAGGCAGGGCTTATCATTTTCCGGCAAGGAACCGGATCATCAGCGGACTTGCAGACCTGGTGCTTGTAGTGGAAGCAAAAGAAAAGAGCGGATCACTGATCACTGCGTCCTGTGCTCTGGAACAGGGGAAAATGGTCTATGCCATTCCGGGAGCAGTAAATGATGCGTTGAGCCGTGGATGTCATAAGCTGATTTATGATGGAGCGGGAATCGCCTACTCTCCGGAAATACTTCTGGATGAGTGGGGATTGTCTGTGAAAAAAATGACAAATTTGTCGGGAAAAACCAAGATAGGACTTGCAACGGATTTGGATTTGGTGTATAGTTGTCTCGATTTACGACCAAAAAATCTGGATCAGATTATCAGAAAAACCGGTTTTTCACCGGGAAAAACAGCCGGTATACTGGGACAGCTCATGCTGATGGGACTGGTGAAGGAAACCGGAAGACAGAATTATATCAGACTTGAATAACCGCCTTTTTGCCGGCAGCAGTGAGATTTTTTACACCGGACAGAAGGCAGAATAAGATTAGGAGAGGTAAAATGGCCAAAAATCTGGTGATAGTAGAGTCACCTGCTAAAATGAAAACAGTAAAAAAGTTTCTGGGGGCAAATTATACAGTAGAGGCATCCAATGGCCACGTAAGGGATTTTCCAAAGAGCCAGTTTGGTATTGATGTAGACAATGATTTTGAACCCAAGTATATTACGATAAGAGGAAAGGGAGAGCTTCTTGCAAAACTCCGTAAAGAAGCAAAAAAAGCAGATAAGATCTATCTCGCAACGGACCCTGACCGTGAAGGAGAGGCAATCTCCTGGCATCTGATGCAGGCACTGAAAACAGATACTTCAAAGATGCACAGAATTACATTTAATGAAGTAACAAAAACAGCAGTCAAGGCGTCCATCAAACAGGCCAGAGAGCTGGATATGAATCTTGTGGATGCACAGCAGGCCAGACGTATGCTGGACCGTATGGTAGGTTATACCATCAGCCCACTTCTCTGGGCCAAAGTAAAAAGAGGATTAAGTGCAGGCCGTGTGCAGTCTGTAGCACTGCGTATCATCTGTGACCGAGAAGATGAGATCAACGCATTCATTCCGGAAGAGTACTGGAGCCTGGAAGGTGAATTTCAGGTAAAAGGTGAAAAGAAGCCGTTAACGGCCAAGTTCTATGGAACTGATAAAAAACTTCCGATCAAAAACCGCCAGGAAATGGATGAAATCCTGAAAAATCTGGAAAACTGTAAATATGAGATCACAGAAGTAAAAAAAGGCGAGAGGATCAAAAATGCTCCGCTCCCGTTTACAACCAGTACACTGCAGCAGGAAGCGGCCAAGACTCTGAATTTTTCCACACAGAAAACCATGCGTCTGGCACAGCAGTTATATGAGGGTGTTGATGTCAAGGGAAGCGGCACAGTAGGTCTGATCTCTTATCTGCGTACAGATTCCACCCGAATTTCCGAGGAAGCAGATGCAGCAGCAAGAACCTACATTTCTGAACAGTACGGACAGAATTATGTTTCTCAGACAGAAAAGACAGTCAAAAACGGACAGAAGATCCAGGATGCCCATGAGGCAATCCGCCCTACAGACATTACAAGGACACCGGTTCTTGTGAAAGAATCTCTCACCAGAGATCAGTTTCGTCTGTATCAGCTGATCTGGAGACGCTTTGCGGCCAGCAGAATGGCACCGGCACGTTATGAGACTACATCTGTCAAGATCGGAGCCGGCGAGTATGTATTTACGGTTGCGGCATCCAAGGTTGCGTTTGATGGTTTTATGTCTGTGTATACAGAAGAGGGCGATGACAAAAAAGGCAATATTTTAAGTCAGAGCCTGGAAAAAGGCATGGAGCTGAAACTGAAAGAACTGAAACCGGAACAGCATTTTACACAGCCACCGGCACATTATACAGAGGCATCACTTGTAAAAACCATGGAAGAACTGGGAATTGGACGCCCGAGTACCTATGCGCCGACGATCACAACGATCATCAGCCGACGCTACGTATCAAAGGAACAGAAAAATCTTTACGTTACAGAGCTTGGTGAAGTTGTTAACAATATTATGAAACAGGCATTCCCGAGTATTGTGGATGTAAACTTTACAGCTACCATGGAGGGACTTCTGGACTGCGTGGAGGCAGGCACTGTGCAGTGGAAGACTGTTGTACGTAATTTCTATCCGGATCTGAAACATGATGTGGATGAGGCGGAGAAAGAACTGGAGAAAGTTGATATCCAGGATGAGGTTACAGATGTAGTCTGCGACAACTGTGGCCGTAACATGGTAATTAAGTATGGTCCACACGGAAGATTTCTTGCATGCCCGGGATTCCCGGACTGCCGTAATACGAAACCATATTATGAAAAGATTGGTGTTGCATGTCCGAAATGTGGCGGTGAAATTGTCATGAAAAAAACGAAAAAGGGCAGAAAATATTACGGATGTGAGAATAATCCGGAATGTGATTTTATGTCCTGGCAGAAACCATCCGCAAAGAAATGTCCGAAATGTGGCAATTATATGCTCGAAAAGGGAAATAAGCTGGTTTGCAGCCAGGAAACCTGCGGATATGTGGAACAGAAACCAAAAGATGAAGATTGATGGAATAAATGCTTTTCTACCAATTTTCAGAAAATCCCGTTAAAAATAAAAAAAATATAAAAATGTCTTGTAAATTTCCAGAATAACGTGTAATATTAGACTAGAAAAACGATTTCTTTCAAGGTACGAAAGTGAAAGGAGGAAAAAATGAGCGTTCAGTTGCTAGATAAAACTAGAAAAATCAATAAGCTTCTGCATAACAGCAGCTCAAGCAAGGTAGTGTTTAACGACATTTGCCAGGTGCTCATGGAAACCTTAAGTTCCAACATCCTGGTACTCAGTAAGAAAGGTAAGGTTCTGGGAGTCAGTATCTGTCCGGGCGTAGATGAGATCACAGAGCTGATCGATGATAAGATCGGCGGACATATTGATCCGTTATTGAACGAGAGATTTCTTGGCGTTCTTTCTACCAAGGAGAATGTCAATCTCCAGACACTTGGCTTTGAGCATGTACCAGGGAATTATCAGGGAATCGTAAACCCTATCGATATTGCAGGTGAGAGACTGGGAACATTATTTATGTATCGTAACGATCATCCGTATGATATTGAAGATATTATTGTCAGTGAGTACGGTACAACTGTTGTAGGTCTGGAAATGATGCGTGCGGTTCATGATGAGAATGCGGAGGAAGACAGAAAGCAGCAGATCGTGAAATCTGCGTTCAGTACCCTGTCCTTCTCAGAGCTTGAGGCGATCATCCATATCTTTGATGAACTGGATGGAGACGAAGGCATCCTTGTTGCCAGCAAGATTGCTGACCGCGTAGGTATCACCAGATCTGTGATCGTAAATGCACTGCGTAAATTTGAGAGTGCAGGTGTGATCGAGTCCCGTTCTTCCGGTATGAAGGGAACTTACATTAAGGTTCTTAATGAAGTAATCTTCGACGAGCTTGAGGAGATCAAGGCACAGAGAAACAAAAAGGCATAATGCGATCTGCATTATCTGCCGACTGATAATATAAGATAAAGAACGTGACGAAAGAGACTACCCGTTATTGTGGGCAGTCTCTTTTTTACTGAAATTCTTTTGCAGGATCGCATAAAAGGAAAGTGTATCTTTTTAGAAAAAATCAAAATAAATAATGAAATTAAGAAAATAAGAGAAAACAAGAGTATAAAAGAGATATAAAGAGAATAAACTAGAAATAGTATATCTTAAAAGAGTTGCGAAAAAACGTGAAATTCACTAATATAGCCATAGTGATTAGCACTCGTAGAAAGTGAGTGCTAGCAAACGAAAATGGAACTGATAAGGAGGAACATAGATCATGAAGTTAGTACCTTTAGGCGACAGAGTAGTATTAAAACAGGTTGAGGCAGAAGAGACAACAGCATCCGGAATCGTACTTCCGGGACAGGCACAGGAGAAACCACAGCAGGCAGAAGTTATCGCAGTTGGTCCTGGCGGAGTTGTAAATGGCAAAGAAGTAAAGATGGAAGTAGAAGTCGGAAACACTGTTATTTACTCCAAATATGCAGGAACAGAAGTTAAGATGGATGGTACGGATTACATCATTGTAAAACAGGAAGATATCCTGGCAGTTATTAAATAATATAAACATCTTATCGTATATCAATATAAATAGGAGGTCATTTTATCATGGCAAAAGAAATTAAATATGGCGCAGAAGCAAGAGCAGCACTTGAAGCTGGTGTAAATAAACTTGCAGATACAGTAAGAGTAACACTTGGACCGAAAGGAAGAAACGTAGTACTTGACAAATCTTTCGGTGCTCCGCTTATCACAAACGATGGTGTTTCCATCGCAAAAGAGATCGAGCTTGAGGACGGATTCGAGAACATGGGTGCTCAGATCATCAAGGAAGTTGCATCCAAGACAAACGATGTAGCAGGTGATGGTACTACAACAGCGACTGTACTTGCTCAGGCAATGGTTCATGAGGGAATGAAGAACCTGGCAGCAGGTGCCAACCCGATCATCCTCAGAAAAGGTATGAAAAAAGCAACAGATGTTGCAGTAGAAGCAATCAAGAACATGAGCCAGGCAATCAACGGCAAAGAGCAGATCGCTAACGTAGCAGCAATCTCTGCAAGTGATGAGCAGGTTGGACAGCTTGTTGCTGATGCTATGGAGAAAGTTTCCAAAGACGGTGTTATCACTGTTGAGGAGTCCAAGACCATGCATACAGAGCTTGACCTTGTAGAAGGTATGCAGTTTGACCGTGGATATATTTCCGCATACATGTCCACAGATATGGAGAAAATGGAGGCAACTCTTGATGATCCGTACATCCTGATCACAGACAAGAAGATCAGCAATATCCAGGAGATCCTTCCACTTCTTGAGCAGGTTGTTCAGGCCGGTGCGAAACTTCTCATCATCGCTGAGGATGTTGAGGGTGAGGCCCTTACAACTCTGATCGTCAACAAACTGAGAGGAACCTTCCAGGTAGTAGCTGTAAAAGCTCCTGGCTATGGTGACAGAAGAAAAGAGATGCTTCAGGATATCGCGATCCTGACAGGCGGACAGGTGATCTCCGATGAGCTTGGTCTTGACCTGAAAGAAGCTAAGATGGAGCAGCTTGGACGTGCAAAATCTGTTAAAGTTGCAAAAGAGAACACAGTTATCGTTGATGGTCTCGGTGACAAAGATGCCATTGCAAAACGTGTTGCACAGATCCGTGCTCAGATCGAGGAGACAAAATCCGAGTTCGATAAAGAGAAACTTCAGGAGAGACTTGCAAAACTGGCTGGCGGCGTAGCTGTTATCCGTGTAGGTGCTGCTACTGAGACAGAGATGAAAGAAGCAAAACTTCGTCTTGAGGATGCTCTTGCAGCAACAAGAGCAGCTGTTGAGGAAGGTATCATCGCAGGTGGCGGATCTGCTTACATCCATGCTTCCAAAGAGGTTGCAAAACTTGCAACAACACTTGAAGGAGATGAGAAGACAGGTGCTTATGTGATCCTGAAAGCTCTTGAGGCTCCGCTGTTCCACATCGCTGCAAACGCAGGACTGGAAGGCGCTGTTATTATCAACAAAGTAAGAGAGTCTGAGATCGGTACAGGCTTCGATGCTCTCAATGAGAAATACGTAAACATGGTTGAGAACGGAATCCTTGATCCGGCTAAGGTTACAAGAAGTGCTCTTCAGAATGCTACAAGTGTTGCATCTACACTCCTTACAACAGAGGCTGTAGTTTCCACAATCAAAGAAGATACTCCGGCTCCGGCTGCAAACCCGGGAATGGGAATGATGTAATTATCAGCTGAGCAGGTGAAATAATTAATTCACAAAATGAGAGGGCCTGCGCCATAGACGCGGCTCTCTTTTTGTGTTATAATCAAAAAGTCAGTAAATTACGAAAGGAAGAAACAAATGAGTGACTTATATTCAGAGCTTCTGGTAAAAAAGAAGCAGACAGCGAAAGATCTGGTTGTGAAATACGGTCTGATAGCGCTGACGGTGATCATGGTCCTGGGAGGCCTTGTGCTGAATGTACTTTTGCTGGTACCGGCTATTGCACTTGGTATTGCATGTTATTTTGTAATACCGAAGACAGATCTGGAGTACGAGTATCTGTTTGTTAACGGAGAACTGGACATTGATATGATCATGTCAAAATCAAAAAGGAAAAGAGTGAAATCGCTCCAGCTTGCGGAGGCAGACCTTGTGGCACCATTAAAGTCCCACAGAATGGACTATTATAATGGCAATCAGAAGATGAAAGAGTATGATTTTTCATCAGGAATTGAGGATCATAAACGCTATGCAATGATCATAAGAGACAGTGGAGAAACCTGCAAAGTGATTCTGGAACTGGATGACGCACTTGCAAACACCATGAAAAATTCTGCACCAAGTAAAGTTTTTTTGGATTGACATGAATCTTGTTTTTTGTTACACTAGTTCACAAATTTAAAATATCTTACACAAGGGAGGAAATGCAATGGGTACTATTATTGGTGAAGGCATTACGTTTGATGACGTCCTTCTGGTTCCGGCTTATTCTAAAGTGATTCCGAATCAGGTAGATGTTTCAACGTATTTAACCAAGAAAGTAAAGCTGAATATCCCCATGATGAGTGCGGGAATGGACACAGTTACAGAGCACAGAATGGCAATTGCCATGGCCAGACAGGGTGGTATCGGTATCATCCACAAGAATATGTCCATCGAAGCACAGGCAGAAGAGGTTGATAAGGTTAAACGTTCTGAGAACGGTGTTATTACAGATCCATTTTATCTTTCACCGGAGCATACACTGAAAGATGCCAATGATCTGATGGCGAAATACCGTATTTCCGGTGTTCCGATCACAGAAGGCAGAAAGCTTGTAGGTATTATCACAAACCGTGATCTTAAATTTGAGACAGATTTCAGCAGAAAGATCAAGGAGTGCATGACTTCTGAAGGACTGATCACAGCCAAGGAAGGAATCACACTTGAGGATGCCAAGAAGATCCTTGCGAAATCCCGTAAGGAGAAATTACCCATTGTAGATGACGACTTTAATTTAAAAGGACTCATTACCATCAAGGATATCGAGAAACAGATCAAATATCCGCTTGCAGCCAAAGATGCACAGGGACGTCTTCTCTGTGGTGCGGCAGTTGGTATCACAGCCAATGTACTTGCACGTGTAGATGCACTTGTGAAAGCGAATGTGGATGTAATCGTAATTGATTCCGCACATGGTCATTCTGAGAATATCTTAAAAGCAGTCCGCGAGATCAAGGCTGCATATCCGGAACTTCAGGTTATCGCAGGTAACGTTGCAACAGGAGCAGCTACCAAGGCACTGATCGAAGCTGGTGTAGATGCAGTTAAAGTTGGTATCGGACCTGGATCTATCTGTACCACACGTGTTGTTGCAGGTATCGGTGTACCGCAGGTTACTGCTGTTATGGATTGCTATGAAGTAGCCAACAGCTACGGAATCCCGATCATCGCAGATGGTGGAATCAAGTATTCCGGAGACATCACCAAGGCTATCGCGGCAGGCGCCAATGTCTGCATGATGGGCAGCATGTTTGCTGGATGCGATGAGAGCCCGGGAACATTCGAGCTCTATCAGGGAAGAAAATATAAAGTATACCGTGGAATGGGATCTATTGCAGCTATGGAGAACGGCAGCAAGGATCGTTACTTCCAGGAGAACGCCAAGAAGCTTGTTCCGGAAGGTGTTGAAGGACGTGTTGCATACAAAGGACACGTTGAGGATACCGTATTCCAGTTAATTGGCGGTTTAAGATCCGGTATGGGTTACTGCGGAGCAGAGAACATTGAGAAGCTGAAAACAACAGGCAGATTCATTAAGATCTCCGCTGCATCTCTCAAGGAGTCACATCCACATGACATCCATATCACAAAAGAGGCTCCAAACTACAGCGTAGACGAGTAAAGAATATTTCAGAAAATAGGGACTTGAAAATTTAGAAGAAGTATTGTAGTATAACAACAGAAGCTGCATGACTGGCGGAAAGTAGGATTACCTACAGGGAGTGCAGTGAAATGAGAAGCCGACCGCCTGGGCAGCCTGATAAAGGGGTGTCCAGGCGGTTTTTTGTTACCTGTTAATACCTGGAATGATCCCCGGGCCTTACATTAGACAAGGAGGACTGTGAAAAATGACTACATTTTCACTTGAAAAAGAACTGAAAGAGAATTCCTACCCAGGAAGAGGAATTGTGATCGGACGTTCCGCTGACGGAAAGCACGCTGTTACCGCATATTTTATCATGGGAAGAAGTGAGAACAGCAGAAACCGTATTTTTGTTGAGGATGGTGAGGGAATCCGCACACAGGCATTTGACCCGTCCAAACTTACAGACCCGAGCCTGATTATTTATGCACCGGTACGTGTCCTTGGAAACAAGACGATCGTAACAAACGGTGATCAGACAGATACCATCTATGAGGGCATGGACAGACAGCTTACTTTTGAGCAGTCTCTCCGAAGCAGAGAATTTGAGCCGGATGCACCGAATTATACACCTCGTATTTCCGGTGTTCTTCATGTGGAGAACGGAAAATTCAGCTATGCAATGTCTATCTTAAAGAGTAACAATGGAAATCCAGATTCCTGCCTCCGTTATACATTCGCTTATGAGAATGCGGCAGCAGGACAGGGACGCTTCATTCATACTTATAAATGTGACGGAAACCCGCTTCCAAGTTTTGAGGGAGAGCCGAAGCCGGTAGAGATTCCGGATGATATTGATGATTTTACAAACCTTCTCTGGGAGAGCCTGAATCAGGACAATAAAGTTTCCCTGTTTGTCCGTTTCATTGACATTGAAACAGGTAAATATGAATCCAGAATTGTAAACAAGAATAAATAATCAATATCGCAGAGAACGGAGGATTTTTCCATGAAAGAATTACAGTTAAAATACGGATGCAACCCGAATCAGAAACCATCCAAGATTTATATGGCAGACGGAAGTGACCTTCCGATCCAGGTACTTTCCGGAAGACCGGGCTATATTAATTTCCTGGATGCGTTTAACGGCTGGCAGCTGGTACGTGACCTTAAGAAAGCAACCGGACTTCCGGCAGCAACTTCTTTTAAACATGTATCTCCGGCAGGCGCTTCCATCGGACTTCCGCTGAATGAGACACTGGCCAAGATCTACTGGGTAGATGATATGGACTGGAAGGATTTTTCCCCGCTTGCATGTGCGTATGCAAGAGCAAGAGGTGCAGACCGTATGTCATCTTTCGGTGATTTCATTTCTCTTTCTGATGTCTGCGACAAGGATACCGCAATGTTGATCAAAAGAGAGGTTTCGGATGGTGTGATCGCACCGGGATATACAGAGGAAGCACTGGAAATCCTGAAACAGAAGAAAAAAGGCAACTACAATGTAATCCAGATCGATGAAAATTATGTTCCGGAGCCACTGGAGCACAAGCAGGTATTTGGTGTTACTTTTGAGCAGGGACGCCAGGAGCTTGCAATCAATGATGAACTGATCTCCAATATTGTAACAGAAAATAAAGAGCTTACAGAGGAAGCCAAAAGAGATCTGAAAGTTTCTCTGATCGTTCTGAAATACACACAGTCCAATTCCGTATGCTTTGTAAAAGATGGACAGGCGATCGGCGTTGGTGCAGGTCAGCAGTCACGAGTTCACTGCACACGTCTTGCAGGTCAGAAGGCAGATAACTGGTATCTCCGTCAGTGCCCGAAGGTGCTGAATCTTCCGTTTAAAGATACCATCACACGTGCAGAGAGAGACAATGCCATCGATGTTTACATTGGTGAGGAGTATATGGATGTTCTTGCAGATGGTGCATGGGAGAAAACATTTACCGAGAAACCGGAAGTGTTTACAAGAGAAGAGAAGCGTGCATGGCTGGATGGCCTTACAGATGTGACTCTTGGTTCAGATGCATTCTTCCCGTTCAGTGATAATATTGAGCGTGCACATAAGAGTGGCGTGAAATATATTGCAGAGCCAGGCGGATCTGTCCGCGATGATGCAGTTATCGATACCTGCAATAAGTATGGAATGGTAATGGCATTTACAGGAATCAGACTTTTCCATCACTAAAATATATGAGTATGTAATAAGACAGAATAAGAATGTCTGCCTTATATAAAAGATCCCGGATCAGGATTCCTTTCAGGAAGTTCCGATTCGGGATCTTTTTGCATGGTTCAGCTATCGTATTTTTTATGGCATAAAAAAAGAACTCTGAATGATTCAGAGTTCCGAAGAGCGATAGACGGGGCTCGAACCCGCGGTCTCGACCTTGGCAAGGTCGCGCGTTACCAACTACGCCACTATCGCATGTGTCTTATCTTACGAGATGTTTCCCTCATCGACAAGACATATATTAGCATAGTTTTTATGGTATGTCAAATCTTTTTTTTGATTTTTTTGAAAAATTAAAAAAAAGAAGACATTTCAAGATCAGGATGTTTCAGATCCGCTGCTTGTATGATAATAGCGAAGTACGTGATCAGGATAATACTGGTCACCGTAATCCCATGGCCCTGCCGGATCGTGAAGAGGATCATCTTCATCACGTTGTCTGCCACCACTTGCCATCTGGGCGAATGCCTGGGCGCTTTCAGTTGTCCAGGAAGTTTCTCCGTTTTTTTCGAGATAAGAGAAATAGGAATCTGTGCCAAAGTTATAGGCCTGCAGGGCAAGGCGGATATGGGGCAGATCAGCAGGTCCGGTGCATCCGGATTTATCCAGGGCATATTTCAGCTCCTGAATTCCACAGGAGATAGAGTAGGAAGGATCTGTGATTCCGTTGGGCTGCTGAGGATACTGCGTGTTATAAGCGCCTTCTGATGACTGCATGGGATCGGTTCCCTGACCGGAGCTTTCCTGCATCATAACTGCCAGGATCAGATCTACATAGTCAGACATGCCATATTGGGCGGCTTCTGTGGAAACTTCATCCCGGTAGGCTTCACAGGATGCATTGATCTGGTGCGTAGTTGTCTGCTTTCCGGAAAATCTGGGTAAGCGCAGAAAAATACATCCGAGAATCAGCAGGAAGATGCAACCCAGGAAGATTTTCTGTCTGCGGACCTGGCGTATGCGGAGACGCTGACGTTGTTTTTTTGTAAGTTTATGATTCTTTCGTTTTGTATTCATAAGCTTATTTTACCCGTCAGATGGGGATTTGACCAGTTAAGAAATGTGATCTTTTTGTTAAAATTTTCTGAAGACTGACTTGCAAAATTGCAAAATACGATCTGATATGCTATGATAGTCGGGACAAACCGCAGAATGCCGGAAAAAAGGAGGCAAGATTTCATGCGTAAAAGGCTTCTTGCAGTTATTTTGTGTGCTTCCATGATGTTCCCTGTATCAGCATCTGCAGAGGTACTTGGATATGAAGCGACACTGAATACATATACACAGGAGAAAAAATCACCCCAACAGTTTCAGATTGATGATGGGGAAGGAAATACAGTAAATGTACTGGCGAAGACAGATACTCTTTATGTCACTGCGAAGAACACTGCAATTCGGTCCAATCCAGGAGAAAGCGGAACAGAACTTCGATCTGTTCTTCTGGGAACGAAACTCGAGAGAGTTGCCGTATGTGATAACGGATGGAGTAAAGTCACATTTCAGAAAGACGGAGAGGACAAGATTATCGGTTATGTTCAGGATAGCGTGCTCAGTGATACGGAAACCGTGAATAAATTTACGGATACAGTCACGGCAGCCAAAGACAGTGATATTCTTGATTATCCGGGAAAAAAAGACGGAGAAGTAGTAGGAGAAGTTCTTCAGGATGATGAACTGAAGAGGACTGGTACAGTAGATGACATCTGGAGCCGTATCGTTTACACAGATGACAGTGGCGCACAGCAGACGGGATATATTCCTACCAGTTGTCTGGAAGGATACCAGGAGACTGAGGTGGCCAAAGCAGAGCAGGAAAAGAAAACAAAAGCCGGCTCCCTTACCAAGAGCTCCGGAGAGGGTATTTTTGCAGATGCCGTAGATGGCGTGACATCTACAGGTGGTTCCGGAACATCTGCCAATGGAGTGCAGATTGGAACACCGGTATCTGTTTCCTCTGATGCAACATTGAAATCTCTGGGAACTTTTCGTATTACCCATTACTGTCCATGCAGTATCTGCTGTGGCCCATGGTCAAACGGAATCACATCTACAGGCGTAACAGCAACAACCAATCATACCATAGCAGTAGATCCCAGCCAGATTCCTTATGGTTCCAAGGTAGTAATTAATGGACAGGTTTACGTTGCGGAGGATTGCGGAGGCGCGATCCGTACCAACTGCATTGATGTTTATGTTGCCACACATTCAGAGGCAGAAGAGAAGGGCGTATTTTATACAGAAGTTTATCTGCTTCAGTAAAAACGCAGGAAATTATCTACAACTACAATATGTGATGTAATACGTATAACAAAAAATACTGCATCAGACTTTACGTATAAATCGGAATATAAATATCCGCTTTATCAGAAAACGTCGAATGCAGTATTTTTTATTTATAAAAAGAAAAACTCTGTTCAACAGGAAACAGGAACTGTGAACAGAGCAAAAAAATAATGCCCAGAGCCGGAATCGAACCAGCGACACGAGGATTTTCAGTCCTCTGCTCTACCAACTGAGCTATCTGGGCATGTCTCTTTCGAGTACTTTATTACTTTAACACATTTATGTAGAGAATGCAAGGGAAAAATGAAAAAAAGCAGATGTTTTTCTGAAAAATCTGATTTTCAAAAAAGCATCTGCAATATTATATTTGGCGCATTTATCGTGCAGCCAGATAAATTTTTTCCATATCTTTCATATTTAACTGTTTGAAAACGCCGATGGTGCGGGTATCTTCATAACTGCACTTAAATGCCAGATCGTGGATATCTTTTTCTGTAAGGTCAAGACCAAGCTCATGAAGGCTGGTAGGCATCTGAATGGAACGGAAATAATCTTCCATAGCCTCGATACCGGCAAGGGCGGTTTTGTTGAAATCGATACTGCATGGGATTTCGAATACGTTGGTGGCAAACTGGGCAAAACGCTCCGGATTTGCGTCATAGACATAACGTGCCCAGCTTCCCCACAATGCGGCCAGACCGGCACCGTGAGCTACATCGTAGGTCCCTCCAAGTTCATGTTCCAGCTGATGACATGCCCAGTCACCGCCACCGGTTCCACAGCCGGTAAGACCGTTGTGAGAGAGACTTCCTGCCCACATGATTTCTGCTCTGGCGGTATAATTATCCGGCTCTTTCAGCAAGATACGGGAATTGTAGATTACCGTCTGCATCAGGGATTCGCTGATGCTGTCTGTAATTTCCATAGTTTCGATATTTACGAAATACCGTTCCATGGTATGCATCAGGATATCCACACAGCCGCTTTCGGTCTGGTACTGAGGTAAGGTGTATGTAAGCCGTGGATTCAGAATGGCAAAACGTGGTCTGCACAGGTCATTTCGGGCAGTACTGCGTTTCAGCCAGCCGTCTTCATTTGTGATGACGCAGGAATTGCTCATTTCACTTCCGGAAGCTGCGATGGTAAGGATCACACCAACTGGAAGACAGGCTTTTGGAGTTTCGGTGCGGAGGAAAAAGTTCCATACATCGGTTTCCGGATTTGCAAGGCCGTAACCGATGGCTTTACAGGAATCAATAACACTTCCGCCTCCTACAGCAAGAAGAAAATCCACATTTTCTCTGCGGCAGAGCTCAATTCCCTCCCGGACCTTGGAAAGCCGTGGATTTGGAACGACGCCTCCAAGAGTTACATAGGCAATTCCTGCCTCGTCAAGTACGGATCTGATTTCATCAATAAGACCGGATTTAATGGCACTGTGTCCGCCGTAGTGGATCAGAACTTTTTTACAATGCTGTTCTTTCAGAAGTGTGGCAACTTTAAGATGTGTATCTTTTCCAAAAACCACCCGTGTGGGGGTAAAATATTCAAAACTTCTCATAATAAATAACTCTCCCTTATTTCATAACTGATCTATCTGAAATATTCAAAAACAAACAATAAAATTGAATGGTCTGCATCAGCAAAACTGTTATAATAATAGCATAGAAGAAGTCAGGGTGCAAGATTTCGGAAAACGTTTGCAACAGGAAAAACAGGGAAGATAAAGATGATAAAAAGGGTGTAATTCCAGAAGGGTGTGGTATAATAGGTTCTGTGAGAAAGCAAAAGTGACTTAATCACAGAAACAGACCGATGCAGAGCGTATATTATAAAACAGATTTCAAAGAAGCAGAAGAAAGCAGGTGTCTGAAATGGAAAATATCATTATCGTAGGAGCAGGCCCGGCAGGAATTTCCGCAGCTCTTTATGCAGCGAGAGGAAATATGGACCCGCTGATCATCAATACAGGAATCGGTTCACTGGAAAAAGCAGAGAAGATCGAGAATTATTACGGACTTGAGAGACCTCTTTCCGGAAAAGAACTTTTTGAAAGAGGACTTGAACAGGCCAGGGCACTTGGTGTCAGGATCCTGGATGCCCAGGTCGTGGGAATGGGAGGCTTTGATACCTTTGAGGTGAAAACAACGGAAGGCGATTTTGAAGCCCGCAGTGTGATCCTGGCAACGGGAAGCAAAAGAGCTTCTGCGAAGATCCCGGGAGTGAAGGAATTTGAAGGAAAAGGAGTCAGCTACTGTGCAGTATGCGATGCTTTTTTCTACCGCGGAAAAGATGTGGCGGTTCTTGGAAACAGCGATTTTGCCCTTCATGAAGCTGAGGAACTTTCTCATACAGCTTCTCATGTGACGATTTTTACAGATGGAAAGAAACCGGAATTTTCAAAGGAGAATGCGATTGACGTGAATACCATGAAAATTCAGGCAATTGAGGGAGATGAGCGTGTTCAGGGACTTCGCCTGAAAGGAGATGTATCTTTACAGGAAGCAGGCGAACCGCAAACGTCATTTGCACCCGCAGAAGGTGTTTTTGTGGCCTTGGGCACAGCCGGAAGTTCAGAAATGGCCCGCCAGATTGGTGCGGAACTGAATGAAAAAGGAAATATCCGGGTGAATGAGGAGATGGAAACAACGGTTCCAGGACTGTATGCGGCAGGGGATTGTACCGGAGGCCTTCTTCAGGTGGCAAAAGCGGTACATGATGGAGCGCAGGCAGGCCTTTCCACCTGTCAGTATGTGCGGAAACTTTTGAAAGAGCAGGCATAGAGTGCATACAGTATAAATTCAGAAGAAAGGCAGAAACTGATAACGATCAGAAACAGGATCGGATTTTATAACATATAAATTTAAGGAGGAATTTTATCATGGCAAAAGTTTTTACAACAGACAATTTTGAAACAGAGGTATTAAATGCAGAGAAACCGGTACTGGTAGATTTCTGGGCAACCTGGTGCGGACCGTGCAGACGTCAGGCTCCGGTTGTGGAAGAACTGGCAGAAGCAGGATACGAAGTAGGGAAAGTAGACGTAGATAAAGAGCCGTCTCTTGCACAGCAGTATAAGATCATGAGTATTCCTACACTGCTTGTGTTTAAAGGTGGAAAAGAGACTGCACGTTTTGTGGGACTGACATCAAAAGCAGAGCTTGAAGCAGCACTTCAGTAAGATCAGAAAGTATTCATCATTTCATAAAGACGGCTTTTATCCAGAATGCGGATCGATCCCCGTGAGATCTGGATAGAGCCGTCTTTATTCATTTTTTTGAGGCTGCGGCTGACTGCCTCCCTGGCACTTCCGATGGAGCGGGCGATTGCCTCCTGGGTGAGAGTGAGTTCATCAGAACCGGTATCTGCAGCTTCGTCCAGCAGGAAGGCTGCGATCCTCTGAGGTAACGTCATAAAAAATGTCCGTTCGATTCCGGCGATCACATCCGAGAAATGTTCGGTTGTCCGTTTATAGATGAAATTTTCCAGATAGATATTGTTTTTCATCAGCCGGGAAAAAGGAACTGCCGGAAGCAGAAGAAGATCACAGTCTGTTTCCGCATCGATCTGCACATCAAATGTGATGGCAGAAAGCATACAGGAAGCGGAAAGGGTGCAGATATCACTGTCCCTTAAACGGTACAGTGTGGCTTCTTTTCCCTGAGAGGACAGAAGGTACACGCGGAGAACGCCCTTCAGAAGAAAAAGAGTTCCCAGACACTGGCGTTCTTCTGACTGTATGGCAGCACCTGCTGGGTAATGAAGTTCACGGATATTATCAAGAAGAAAATCCTGGTCTTCTTCGGTCATATGTTCCCAGAAGGGAAAAGCCTGAAAATAGTTCAGGCAGCTGTTTCGGTCCATAAAAAGGTACTCCTTTATAAAAGATGTAGTATCCATTTTAACGCTGTTTGAATGGAAATACAACAGAAACGGAATCTTTGTTGCAAAAGAGGAATCCGGTTTTTCTATTTACATCCGGGGATGGGAACGCTATAATCATAAGGCGAAAGAATCAAACGGAGAAATAATGAAAAATGCCGGGTAAAGAGGGAGATCATCCGGCGGAAGTTAGGAGAATACAAATTTTGAAAATTTTACTTGCAGCGTGCAACGCAAAATATATCCATTCCAATCTTGCAGTATACAACCTGAAATCCTGTTCTGGAGAGTACAGCCACAATGTAGTGATCAAAGAGTATACGATCAATCAGATCCAGGATGATATTTTAAAGGACATTTATCTGGAACAGCCGGATGTGATCTGTTTTTCCTGCTATATCTGGAATATTTCCTTTGTAAAAGAACTGGTACCGGATCTTAAGAAAATCCTTCCACATGTGGATTTCTGGGCAGGCGGTCCGGAAGTATCTTACGATGCGGTGGAATTTCTGAAAAAGAATCCCGCGTTTTTTGGTGTGATGGTAGGAGAGGGAGAAGAAACTTTCCATGAACTGGCAGGCTATTATATAGAAAGAAAACCGGAAAACCTGAAAGAAATCCGAGGTGTGGCATTTCATGACGAAACCAAAGTCCCGGATATTGTACACACAGGCTGGCGGGAACTGATGGACTTAAGTAAAGTTCCGTTTGCATACAGCAACCTTACGGAGTTTAAAAACCGCATTATTTATTATGAGAGCAGCAGGGGATGTCCATTTTCCTGCAGTTACTGTCTTTCTTCCATAGATAAGAAGCTCCGGTTCCGGGATATTGAACTTGTAAAAAAAGAACTGCAGTTTTTTATTGATAATAAAGTTCCACAGGTCAAATTTGTGGACCGTACCTTCAACTGTAAACATGACCACGCCATGGCAATCTGGCGGTATATTACAGAGCATGACAACGGAATCACGAACTTCCATTTTGAAATTTCCGCGGACCTTCTCCGTGAGGAGGAACTGGCTCTGATGAAAACCATGCGCCCGGGCCTGATCCAGCTGGAGATCGGGGTACAGTCCACCAATCCGCAGACCATCAAAGATATTCGGAGAACCATGGATTTTGAAAAACTGAAAGGAATCGTAGAGCAGATCCACAGCTTTGGAAATATCCACCAGCATCTGGATCTGATCGCAGGACTTCCCTATGAGGGATATGAAAGCTTCCACAAGTCTTTCTGCGATGTCTATGCACTGCGGCCGGAGCAGTTTCAGCTTGGTTTTCTGAAAGTGCTGAAGGGTTCGCATATGATGGAGATGACCGGAGAATATCAGATCCTTTACAAAGACCGGGAACCTTATGAGGTGCTTTCCACAGCCTGGCTGACCTACGGGGAGATTTTGGGGCTGAAAATGGTGGAAAGTATGGTGGAAGTGTATTATAATAGTGGTCAGTTCAAACACACCCTTGTATTTCTGGAACAGTATTTTGAAGATCCTTTCCGGATGTATGAGGCACTTGGCAGATTTTATGAGAAAAAAGGATACTCGGAGATTTCTCATTCCAGGATGAGACGCTATGAGATCCTGATGGAATTTGCCGGAGAACAGAAAGAGATCCCGCTGGAAGTCCTTTCCGATGTGATGCTTCTGGATCTTTATCTTCGGGAGAATTTAAAGAGCAGACCATCTTTTGCATCCGATCAGAAGCCATACGAGCGGCTGATCTGGGATTACCGGAAAGCGGAAAAAATCCCGAAGACCGCCCATATCGAGGTGTTCCGGGATGGAAAGACGATTCTTTTCGATTATACAGACAGGGATCCTTTGACCAACAATGCGCGATTAACGGATATTACAGATGAGGTGAATAAAAATTATGGGAATGTTTGATCCGAAAAAAAGAAAAGTGATCACAGCGATCATCGCAGTTATTCTGGTTCTGGCAATGGTAGTTCCGACTGTGCTTTCGCTGATCATTTACTAAGGCGGCAGTTATGAAACTTGGGAAAAAAGCACTGGAGGCACTTCAGGCGGAAATTGACGGACAGCTGAAACCCGGAGATGAACTGATCGTGGCAGGCCCTGTGGCAGCAGAAGGTACGGCATGGATTGCAGAGAACTACCATGACAGACTGCGGGAAGTTTTTTCGGAACGGTTCCTTGAAGATGCCGGAAAACTTCCGGAAGTTTACGGAACAGGAATGAAAAAAGAGAACAATAAGGTCTGGAAGATGGCGGAAGCGTCCGGAGCCAGTGCCAGGTATCTGATGGGGGAAGGCGGCTTTCTGTCTGCGCTCTGGAAAATGGCGGAAGCATCCGGAGTGGGACTTAGCGCAGACCTTCGAAGCGTACCCATCCGACAGGAAACCATAGAGATCTGTGAAATCTTTGATATAAATCCCTACAAACTTCTTTCCGGTGGAAGCGTTCTTCTGGGAATCCAGGGTGGCGATGCGTTTGTGCAGGAACTGCGAAGAGAAGGGATCATGGCAGCAGTGATCGGGCAGACCAATTCCGGAAATGACCGGCTTCTCTACAGCGGCGGAAATGCCAGATATCTGGAGCGGCCGGCGGAAGACGAATGGAAAAGATTGAATATAAATCGTTGAATGTTTGCAGCATTTAGGATTATATACAGCGAAGCGGATTGCGAATATCCGCTTGACAGTTTTATAGAAAAGAGGAAAATAATGGGAGTTTTAAACATTGTACTCCATGAGCCGGAGATTCCGGCAAATACAGGAAATATTGGAAGAACCTGCGTGGCAACAGGAACCAGATTACATCTGATCGAGCCGCTTGGTTTCCGTCTCAATGAGAAGGCAATCAAGCGTGCAGGCATGGATTACTGGGAACATCTGGATGTGACCAGATATCTGGACTATGAGGATTTTCTCAAGAAGAATCCGGGAGCGAAGATCTATTACGCAACCACCAAGGCGCCTCAGACTTATACAGATGTAAAGTATGAGGATGACTGTTTTATTATGTTTGGCAAGGAAAGTGCGGGAATTCCGGAGGATATTCTGGTGAAAAATCAGGAAACCTGCGTGAGGATACCTATGATCGGGGATATCCGTTCCCTGAATCTGAGCAATTCCGTTGCTATTGTGCTTTATGAGGCGTTGCGCCAGCATAATTTTGCACATATGAATCTGGAAGGGCATCTGAGAAATTACGACTGGAAATAAGATTGTGAACGGATTGAAAAATTGAAAGTAAATGTCTGATTTACATACTGAATAGCAAGCTGAAGAAGATTTATAGAATAAATAAAAGAACCTCTGATTCGGAAAGATTGCAGGAAATATTAAGGAATATTTCTTTTACAGCTTTCCGGATCAGAGGTTTTTTGATGTTTTATTTTGCTTTTTCAAGAGTAAAAATAAATTCCGTTCCCACACCAACAGTGCTGATTACATTAATATTCTGCTTGTGGGCGTTGATGATCTCTTTCACAATAGCAAGTCCAAGGCCGGTTCCCTTACGGTCTTTTCCACGGGAGGCATCAATCTTGTAGAAACGGTCCCAGATTTTGGAAAGACTTTCTTTTGGAATTCCGGTTCCCCGGTCTTTGACAGAGACAAAAACTTTGCCATGGTTGACGGTTGTTTCCAGTGTAATGGAAGAATTGTCGCTGCTGAATTTTACTGCATTGTCCAATAAATTGTACAGTACCTGCTGGATCTGCTCCATATCCGCGCGGACGAACAGCTCTTTGCCTGCCAGAAGGAGTTCCAGCCGGATATTCCGCTCCGAACAGGTCCCCTCGAAGGAGGCCGCTGTAGTACGGATGGTTTCGTTGATATCAAAACGCCGCATGTGCATCATCCGTTTTTTGACATCCAGTTCGTTTAAGGTAAGGAGGCTTCGGGTCAATTTCTCCAGACGTGTGGATTCAAAGGCAATGACTTTCAGATAGCGTTCCTGCATTTCCGGTGGGATGGTACCATCCAGCATGGCTTCCACATATCCTTTGATGGAGGTCAGAGGTGAGCGGAAATCATGGGATACGTTGGAGATAAACTGTCGCTGATATTCTCCGTTTTTGTTCAGCTTGTCTGCCATGTAATTCAGGGAGTGGGAAAGATATCCCATCTCATCTTCAGAATCCACTGGAATCGTATAGGAAAGATTTCCGTTGGCAAATTCCAGAGCGCCTTTTAAAATTTTTTTCAGAGGTTTATGGACCCGGTAAAAGTAGATCAGAAGAAAACTGAAAAACAGTGCATAGATCACAATAAAGATCAGGATCATAACCTCTACGATATTGCTGCGGCTTTCGTAGAGGTTTTTCATAGGGTAGTGGATTGCCAGATAACCAATCACCTGGTCTGTATCTTTTATGGGAACGACGGTGCTTAACTGCGTGGTTTTGAATGTCCCATAAAACGTACCGGAAGAATAACAGATATTTTCGTAATCTGCAGGCCGGAAATTTTTGACAGTGATCTCACCGGAGCCGGAAGACTGTTCATCTGTGTTTATCAGAACGGTTCCGTCCGTGTCCATGACCCAGAAATCTGCATTTTGAAATGCGGCAGCAGAGGAAAGAGCCAGGGAGAGGGAGGCATTTTCCGGGTCTTTTACAGACTGACGGAGTTCATTTCCGGAAACCATCTGGCTGGCTGCGCGGTAAAGGGACTCTCCGGTGGAGCGTTCAAGCCTTTTTTCTACCAGATAGGAGCCTCCGGAGGAAAGGAGCAGAAAGCAGATTCCGCCCAGCACAAAATACAGGATCAGCAGTTTGGTATAAAGATGCTGTTTCATGAATCTTTTACCTCAAATTTGTAACCGATCCCCCAGACGGTGGAAAGCGCCCAGTTTGGATTATCCTTGATCTTCTCACGGAGACGTTTGATGTGAACGTCTACAGTCCTGGTATCTCCGATGTATTCATAGCCCCAGATATGATCCAGAAGCTGCTCCCTTGTGAAAACCTGATTGGGAGAAGCTGCCAGAAAATAGAGAAGCTCCAGTTCCTTTGGCGGCATATCGATCTGATGTCCCATATATGTCACAGAATAGTTGGTCAGGTTGATCACCAGATCCGGATAGGATACACATTTTTCCTTTGGTGCGGCAGACGATGATTTTACATGGAATCTGCGAAGCACTGCACGGACACGGGCAACCAGTTCTTTGGAGTCGAAAGGTTTGATGATGTAATCGTCTGCTCCAAGTTCCAGTCCCAGGACTTTGTCAAAGGTTTCTCCTTTGGCGGAAAGCATGATGATCGGTACATCGGAAGTATGACGGATCTCACGACATACCTGGTATCCGTCAATGCCCGGAAGCATCAGATCCAGAAGGATCAGATCCGGGTGAAAAATATGGAACTGCTTCAGGGCTTCCTCGCCGTCATTTACGATCTTGGTCTCAAAGCATTCTTTTGTGAGGTAGAGAGCTACCAGCTCTGCGATGTTGTTGTCATCGTCAACAATGAGGATTTTCTGTTTTGTAGCCATGGTTTCCGCTCCTTTTTTATTTCTTGAATTCTACGATGGTTACGCCGGCATCGCCTTCTCCGAATTCTCCGAGACGGAAGGAAGCTACATGTTTCTGGCGTTTCAGGTAATTGTGGACACCTTTTCTGAGGGCGCCGGTACCTTTTCCGTGAACAATGCGGACGGATTTCATGTGTGCGATGTAGGCGTCATCCAGATATTTGTCCAGCTCTGCAACTGCTTCGTCCACGGTTTTTCCCAGAAGATTGATCTCTGTGGAAATGCTGGCCGCTTTTGACATGCGGATCTTTCCGGCACCGGTACGCTGCATGGACGGGGTGGTGATCACCGGCTCGTCCACAAGCTCCAGATCGGAGATATGTACTTTGGAACGGATGATTCCCATCTGCACAAAGAGATATCCCTTGGAATCCGGATGGCTGGAAACGGTTCCTTTCAGATTCAGGCTGAGAACTTTTACAGTATCGCCAAGAGAAAGATCGGATGGTTTCAGCTGCTTCTTTGGTTTTTGCTTCTGCTGTTTGGAAGACATGCCTTTTTCAGCCTTTGACATACGTTTCTTCAGATTCTGCCGCTCTTTTTCCACAGAAGCGGTATCTACGTGATCCTTCTGGAATTTATGGAAAAGTTTCATGGTCTGGTCTGCGTATTCCTTGGTATCACGGAGAATCGCATGTGCCTGTTCATTGGCTTCTCTTAAGATGCGTTCTTTTCGTTCGTCCAGTTTTTCTTCTTTTTCCTGGAGGGATTTTTTCAGTTCTTCTACCTGCTCTTTGTAACGGGCAATTTCTGCACGTTCGTTTTCGATGGTGACTCGGCTCTGCTCCAGGGATGTCAGAACATCTTCAAAAGATTCATCCTGTTCACTGATCTGCTCTTTTGCCTTGTCGATGATGAAATCCGGAAGTCCCAGTTTGGAGGAAATGGCAAATGCGTTACTTTTTCCGGGAACACCGATCAGAAGACGGTAGGTGGGGCGTAAAGTTTCCACATCGAATTCACAGCAGGCATTTTCCACACCCGGGGTAGAGAGGGCATAGATTTTCAGCTCACTGTAATGAGTGGTTGCCATGGTGCGGATGCCCTGTTCGTGAAGATGGGACAGGATAGCAATGGCAAGAGCGGCACCCTCGGTTGGGTCGGTACCTGCACCAAGCTCATCGAAGAGGACCAGGGAGTCCTGATCTGCGGATTTCAGGAAGGAAACCACGTTTGTCATATGAGAGGAGAAGGTACTTAAGGACTGCTCAATGCTCTGCTCATCTCCGATATCCGCATAGACCTCGCGGAAAAGTGCAAGTTCGGAACGGTCCAGTGCCGGGATATGAAGGCCTGCCTGGCCCATAAGAGTGAGAAGTCCTACGGTTTTCAGGGAGACGGTTTTACCACCGGTGTTTGGTCCTGTGACAACCAGGAGGTCAAAATCATCTCCAAGGCGGATGTCAATAGGAACGGCTTTTTTCCTGTCGATCAGCGGGTGACGGGCCTGGCGCAGGCGGATCCGTCCTTCGGTATTGAAGATAGGTTCGCTGGCATTCATGTCCATGGCAAGAGCGGCACGGGCAAAGATAAAGTCCAGCTGTACCATGATGGAAAGATCTGCGTGGATGGATTCCAGCTCTGCGGCTACCTGCTGGCTTAAAGACGCAAGGATTACTTCGATCTCTTTCTGTTCTTTCAGCTCCAGCTCGCGGATGTCGTTGTTCAGTTTGACAACAGCCATAGGCTCAATGAAAAGAGTGGAACCTGTGGCGGACTGGTCGTGGATCATACCGGCAACCTGGCCTTTGTACTCGGCTTTTACCGGGATACAGTAGCGGCCGTCACGCATGGTGATGACAGAATCCTGAAGATAATTCCGGGCGCTTCCTGCAACCAGAGAAGAAAGCTGGGTGTGGATCCGGTCGTTGGTGGCCTTGATGCTGCGGCGGATCTGACGAAGGGTGCTGCTGGCATCGTCACTGATCTCATCCTCGGAAAGGATACAGCGGCGGATCTCTGTGCTCAGAGGTGTGAGAGGTTCCAGTGCCGCAAACATTCCGTCAAGTGAATCGGTCATTCCATCGTCACGGTCATTTCTGGAATAGGCTTTGACACGGCCGGTATTTTCCAGAAGACTGCAGACGGAAAGCAGCTCCGGCGCGTTCAGGGCGCTGCCTACAGTAAGACGTTTCAGTGTGCCCCGGATATCCTTGACACTTCCAAAGGAAATGCCGCCTTTTTTGAACAGGCGTGCAAGGGCATCGTGGGTCTGCAGCTGCATGGACCGGATTTCCTCGATATCTGTGGAAGGGGTAAGCTTCCGGCAGAGATCTTTTCCCATGGGGGAGGAAGCCTTGTCTGTCAGCAGATCTATGATTTTATAGTATTCAAGTGCTTTGTATGCTTTTTTGTTCATTGTTGCTGTAGTTACTCCTTTTTGTTACTTCTGTTGATCTCGTGTTTTTCTGCGTAACACAGGATATGCAAAAAAACACTTCGTTTCCTATTTTACATGATTTCCATAGCAAAGGAAAGTAAAATGTGTTATGATACTGAATAAAGCCCGGAAGTAAGAGGAAACTGTGCGAAAATGCAGGGAAGACCGGACCGGGATGTGGCCAGAGATCGTAAAGAAAGGCTGGCTGTGAATGTAAAGTGTGAAGTGGATAGGTACATGAGTATGTCCGCTTTGAAAGTAAAAAAGAACAGAAAGGCAAGAATTTTATGCGTTTTTTAAATGAATTACATGAGGGAGACAGAGTAAACGGGATCTATCTCTGCAAACAGAAACAGGCAGCTACAACAAAGAACGGAAAGCCCTATGAAAATCTGATCCTTCAGGATAAAACAGGTGTGATCGATGGCAAGATTTGGGACCCAAATTCTCTGGGAATCGATGATTTTGATGCACTGGATTACATTGAGATCATGGGAGATGTGACAAGTTTTGCAGGTGCCATGCAGCTGAATATCAAGAGAGCACGCAAGGCAGGAGAAGGGGAGTATGATCCGGCAGATTATCTTCCTACCAGTGAGAACAGTGTGGACGATATGCAGAGCCAGCTGCGCGACCTGATCAACAGTGTGAAAAATCCTTATCTTTCTCAGCTCCTGAAGAAGCTTTTTGTGGAAGATCAGGAATTTATGAAAGTGTTTGAAGGACATTCCGCAGCCAAGACCGTACATCATGGATTTATCGGCGGACTGATGGAGCACACCCTTGGAGTGACACGTCTCTGTGATTACATGGCAAATGCGTATCCGCTTTTGAACCGTGATCTTCTGATCACAACCGCTCTTCTTCATGATGTGGGCAAGACCAAGGAGCTTTCAGCTTTTCCGATGAATGATTATACAGACGAGGGACAGCTTCTGGGACACATTGTGATCGGGGCACAGATGGTACACGACCTGGTAAAAGAGATTCCGGATTTTCCTGAGAAGCTTGAGAATCAGGTAATCCATTGCATCCTTGCCCATCACGGTGAGCTGGAGTACGGCTCTCCCAAGAAACCGGCACTTGCAGAGGCAGTAGCTCTGAATCTGGCAGACAATACCGATGCAAGAATGGAGACACTGACAGAGATTTTCCACGCAGACAAGGGCAAAAAAGAATGGCTCGGTTATAACCGTCTTTTTGAGTCCAATTTAAGAAGAACAGGAGATATTTAATAGATGGAATTCCGTAAAAACGATATACTGACTTTGGATATAGAGGATTGCGGAGTTGACGGTGAAGGTATCGGGAAAGCCGATGGCTTCACCGTTTTTGTGAAGGACGCCGTGATCGGAGACCGGATCAGCGCCAAGATCATCAAGGCAAAAAAGAACTACGGCTATGGCCGTCTGATGGAGGTGATCACACCGTCCCCGTATCGTGTGAAACCGGCCTGCTCCATTGCCCGCCAGTGCGGAGGATGCCAGCTTCAGGCATTATCCTATGAGCAGCAGCTGAAATTCAAGGAGAAAAAAGTCCGTGGCCATCTGGAGCGGATCGGCGGTTTTAAGGATTTCCCGATGGAGACGATCATGGGAATGGAAGAGCCCTACCATTACCGCAACAAGGCACAGTTCCCGGTAGGAAAAAATAAAGACGGAAAGATCATCACCGGTTTTTATGCAGGAAGGACCCACTCTATTATTGACAACCGGGACTGTATTCTGGGAGTGAAACAGAATAAGGATGTTTTGGACCGTGTGATCGGCCACATGGAAAAATATCATGTCCAGCCTTACGATGAGACGACAGGCAAAGGCCTTGTACGCCACATTATGATCCGCTATGGTTTCCATACAGACGAGATGATGGTTTGTCTGATCTTAAACGGAGATAAGATCCCTGCAGAAAAAGCTCTGGTGGATTCTTTGTGTGAAATTCCGGAAATGACCAGCATCACCATCAATGTCAATAAAAAACGGAACAATGTGATCCTGGGAGATCAGCTTCACCTCCTTTGGGGACAGTCCTATATAACGGACAGCATCGGAGATATTTCCTATCAGATCTCTCCCCTGTCCTTTTTCCAGGTCAATCCCATCCAGACTGAAAAACTGTACAGAAAGGCCCTGGAGTACGCAGGCCTCACCGGAAACGAGACAGTCTGGGATCTGTACTGTGGAATCGGAACCATCTCACTGTTCCTCGCCCAGAAAGCAAAATTCGTCCGCGGCGTGGAGATCGTACCACAGGCCATTGACAATGCAAGGGAGAATGCAAAGCTTAATGGTATTGAGAACGTGGAGTTTTTTGTCGGAAAAGCAGAGGAAGTGCTGCCGAGAGAGTATGAGAAGAATGGCGTTTATGCAGACGTTATCGTGGTAGACCCGCCACGGAAGGGCTGTGATGAGGTACTTCTGAATACGATCCTTAAGATGAAACCGGAGAGGGTTGTTTATGTGAGCTGTGATAGTGCTACGTTGGCCAGGGATCTGAAGGTGCTTTGTGCGGAGGATTATGAACTGGTGCGGGTTTCTACTACTGATATGTTTCCACAGAGTACGCATGTGGAAGTCGTGTGTTGTCTACATCGGGTGAATTCGTAGAAGTCCTTAATTTCAGGCACTTTGCGAGGTATATGAGTTTCAAACCAACAGGTAAACAGGGCAAGAAAAAGCAGATTATGAATGGCATCGAAGTGTCAGTAGTATTGCATCTGGTATGAGGAAACACATTCGGATAGAATTAACATTTTTTATTTAATAGCATAGAGAAAAGCCAAAAGGACGCTTGTTTTCAGAACTTCTGGAAGATGAGTGTCCTTTTCTTTTATCCCAAGGCAAAGGAGCAGATAAAAAATGGCAAGGAAGAAAGAAATGTGTTCATCAGAGAATCACGAGCCGGGTGCAGGTATTGTACTGATGAAATTGGAAGAGCTGCATAGCTTTGAAGGACACCCGTTTAAAGTAGAGAGAAATCAGGAACTGTTTGAACTGCGATGCAGTATTGAGAAGGAAGGCGTATTAGTTCCACTTCTGGTGAGAAAAAATCCACATGGTGATGGATATGAAATTATAGCCGGACACAGACGAAAAGAAGCTGCACTATGGGCAGGACTTATGGAAGTGCCGGTTATTATCCGGGAACTGGATGATGATCAGTCGGTTATAGCGATGGTGGACAGTAACCTCCAAAGAGAGAAGATACTGCCAAGCGAAAAAGCGTTTGCCTATAAAATGCGTCTGGAAGCAATGAAGCACCAGGGAAGAGCAGAAGCAGATACTTCGGACCCACTGGAACCGAAGTGTAAGACAGAACTGGTGAATGTATCAGAACTGGAAGCAGAATTACAGAAACTTGGAAAAGTAAAAATCCAGAAAAAAGGCGGAGCAGAAGGCAAGCGAAGCAATGAACAGCTCGCCAGTATGGTTGGCGAAAGTGTGACACAGATCAAGCGATATATCCGGTTAACCCATCTGATTCCGAAGATACTGGATATGGTTGATAAAGAAATACTTGCGATCCGGTCAGCAGTGGAGATATCGTTTCTGAGCGAAGAAGAACAGTATGAACTCCATGCAGTCATGGAACTGGAACAGAGCATTCCTAACATTTCTCAAGCAAATCGGTTAAAGCGTATGAGCCAACAGAAATGCCTTGATATGAATAAGATTTATGAGATTCTGCAGGAAATCAAACCGAATCAGAAAGAACAGATTAAATTGCCATTGGAAAGAATTGGTAAATATTTTCCAACAGCGTATACTCCAAAGCAGCAGGTTGATTTGATTGAAAAATTATTAAAGAATTGGGCAAAACAAAATGTAAAATAAAAATGGAAATATGAAAAGGACGGTAAGTACTATGGAAAAACTGACTTATACAAATGTAAATGGATACCTGATTCCGAACATCACCTATAAATCCGGTAATCAGATGGAGCAACTTGGCAAATATGGATTCTTACGCAGAGATTATCTGAAGAACCATCGAAATTCAACCTATCAGGTGATGCTTTTACAGGATACCATTGGAGAGCATCTTCTGGAAGTGGACAAGGCAGCCAGAGAACGGGAAGAAGTGATCTTGAAGCAGTTGGAAGAAAAAGAACCACTGCCAGATAAGGAGAAAAATCAGATGGCATGGGTAAGAGCAGCCAATCAGCACAGAGCGATTGCAGAAGAGATTATCCTGAAAGAATTGATTTATGTATAAGGAATGCCAGTAATCAATCTGGCAGGTAACTGATAAAAATAGAATATTGTGAGCGAAGTAAGGCGTGAGTCATAAAATATGGCTTGCGTCTTTCTTTTTGCCTGAAAGGAAGTGATAAGTTTGAACAAGAAGTTTTTGAAGCATTATATGGAAACCAATCCAGAAGGGACAGCACAGACCTATATCTTTCTGGTGGACAATCAGGATATAGCGTTGAATATTGTGATGTCAGGTTATCAGGCACTTTGCCTGGTGCAGGAAGATGACGGATATTATTTCAGTGTAGATTCCTTTATAGAGGAAATGAGGTCTATTCAGTTTACTGGAAGCTGTCAGAGTGCCTATCATTATGTGGCTGCCTGTACGGTGAAGTGGATGAATGATAAGTTACAGACATTTTTCAAAGACGCTGGTCTTGATGGAAAAGCAGGCTGGCAGTTGTTCAAAGAGAAGGAGTACCTTGGCAAACTGGATAATCAGAAAGAAGTTGAGAAATTACTGAAACAGTATATTCTTCGGTTTGAGCGAGATCCAAAAGAAGAACCGGAACTGAGCCGTTTTCACTTATTTGATGCAAAAGGAAATGTGAAAGGTGTCCGGGATATGGAGATTGTAGATTACCTGGTGGAGAATGTTCAGTTTTTTGTGGTGGGAATCACACCGTATTATTATGAGCATGGTGTTTTCCTGGAAGACCATGATGGGGTAAGAATGAAATACCGTATCCAGAAGCTGATCTATCGTGACCAGGTACAGAGTGGAGTGATCAAAAGAATCTATAATCTACTGATCACACAGCCGAAAGTTCACCGGGAGGCATATGAACTAAATAAGCAGCCTGTACGGTGGATTAATTTTAAAAACGGATATTATGATCCGGTTACGGGTGAAATGCTGGAACACAATCCAGATTATCTGACAATCAATCAGATACCATTTCCCTATTATCCGGAGGACAGGGAGCAGGTGTTGCATGGTGGAGAAAATATCAAAAAGTATCTTGCATCGTCTCTTCCTAACAAAGAAGAACAGCAGACATTCTGGGAGTATTTTGGATACTGCATGACACAGGATACGCAGTTTCAGAAATTCCTTACACTGAAAGGAAATGGTGGAACTGGAAAGTCGGTGGCAGTATCGCTGATCCAGCATGTCGTTGGAATCACCAATATGTCCAGCATTTCTTTACAGGATTTGAACAAACGATTCTATGCGACTGGAATGTACGGAAAGCTGTTAAATGCCTGTGCGGATATTCCATGCAAGGCAATGGAGAATACAGATGTATTAAAGAAAGCAGTCGGTGAGGACACACTGATTTATGAGAAAAAAGGACAGGATGCAATTCATTTCCACTCTTATGCGAAGCTGCTTTTTTCTACCAATGAAATGCCGCAGAATCTTGAGGATAAGTCAGATGCTTTTTACCGTAGACTACTGATTCTCGATATGAACCGGGTAGTAAAAAGTGGTGAAAAAGATCTGCACTTAAAGGAAAAGGTACAGGCAGAATCTGATTATGCAATTCATATGGCGATGATTGCATTGAAAAATCTGTACGAACAGGGAAAGTTCACGGAGAGCGAACACAGCAAAGAATGTGTAAGAGAAGTGCAACGGACGTCAGATAGTATCTGTGCTTTTATTGATGAGTCATTGGTGTGTGCCAAAGGAAAACGTCTGAAACGAAGTGAAGTGTTCCATATGTATGAGGAATACTGCAAAGAGAATGGCAGACAGGGGCATGGTAAATCCAACTTTTTCAGGAATATGACAGATAAAGGTTTCCTTCTGAAGCAGTACAATGGTGAGTTTTATTATCAGGATATTGCAGTTAAGGAAGAAGATTTTTATCCTGTAGATCCAGAAGAAAGAATACCTTTTGAAGAAACAGATATAGATTATAAACAGTTACAGTTAAATATGAATCAGGAAATTAAGGGCATTTAGGGCAAAATAAGCAAAAAGAAATGTTACCGGAGCAGGAGAAATAACAAAGATAGCTGCCAGAGTACATAAAATTTTGCTTTTTTTACACTGACTGCCCTTTTTATGTATCAACATTTTAACTGATACAAATATAGGTTTTTCTCGAGTTTGGGAGAAAGTCAAAAATAAATATTAAGAAAGTATGAGGTATGATTATGAGAATGATGAAAAACAACAATAATGAGACAGTTATGGTGCTCGGGATTGATCATGGGTATGGAAACATGAAAACAGCCACCAGATGCTTTCCATCCGGTGTAGCCAGATATGACAAGGAGCCAATCTTCCAGAATAATCTTCTTGTTTACAATGACATGTATTACCAGATCGGAGAGGAACACAAGGAGTTTTGTGCAGAGAAAACGCAGGACGAGGACTATTATGTGCTGACACTGGCAGCTATTGCAAGGGAACTGGATGGGAAAGGTATGAACCGGGAAACGGTACATATCGCAGCTGGACTTCCCCTTACCTGGGTAGCTACACAGAAAGAAGATTTCCAGAAATATCTTCTCCAGAATGAATGTGTGGATT
>OKVB01000038.1_pt1 | contig 103082 bp, 107 predicted proteins | sample 1606651 | NCBI WGS metagenome assembly OKVB01 (sample SAMEA3882518, study PRJEB24775) | human gut metagenome | biome: human-associated habitat; feature: intestine environment; material: feces | place: Netherlands | collected 2009/2010 | reverse complement strand
AAGAAGCTGCCGATACACTCGATAAAGTTCTGTTTGAATTGTGCGGACAGATGAAGAATGCCTTTGCCAGATCCGACGCATAAATCCTCTGTTCAATTCTAATTAGAAATGTTAGAATAAAATTAACTTTAAATGACAAACTACGAATAGAATATATTCGAAAAGGTAAAAAATGAGTGAACAGTTGGATAAAAATACAAATCAAACCGATGAAAGACTGACAAAAGAAAGTCTGCAGTTACAGAAAGCTCTATGGATTCGTGAGGAAGTAAACAAAAAACGCGCACAGGAAGACCAGTTGCTTGATCAGATTTTCCGCGAACAACAGTTGCTTCAGGAAATGGATGACGATATGGACGTCAATATGGAACACGTCAGGGAAGGGCGCAAGTATCGTGAGGATATCCGGGAGCGTGTTGAGGACAGGGTCTATGAGATACATGATCTGAGTGCAGATAAGCGGGAAGGCATGCGGGAATATAAGCAGGCATACCGCAGAGGTTATGCACTTGCGATGTTTTTCCTATCGCTCGCATTGTGCGTGTTTGCAGGTTATCTTCACGGAATTACATCACAGATCTGTCTGGTGCTGCTGATGTTTACAGGTACACAGGCGGCACTTTTAGTTCATGAAAAAGAATGTTTTGCATTCTGGAGAGTTCTTTGTATATTTCTGGGAAGCATTATTTTTCCGGGAATGCTGGTGCTTTTTATCGGATATGAATTGCATTTTGATTACTATAAATTTGCACTTCCTTATAGCCTGGCGGGAGCGTTTGTGGTGCTGGCAATCACGACAGCAGCATATTTTCTGTATGATCCATACCGTGTGGCAAGGCGTCGGATCAGCGATGCAAAAAGCATGATAAGGACGGTGGAAAAATCAGCAAGAAAACAGGTAAAGAAAAATCAGAAAATACTGGCAAAGCAGGATGTTAAGCAGCAGCGTCTTTTGAAAAAGCAAGAGAAAAAAATACAGAGTTGGTTTGAGAAACTTCGGCAGAAAATAAAGAAATCAAAGCAGGCAGAAAAGCCACAACCGGAAGTGCAGAGCGATGCTAATGTAGAAAGCAAAAGTACAGAACCGGCAAAGGACGTAACTGATAATGAAGCAGAGGCGGATAACTCTGAGGAAGCGAAGTCAGAAACTGCAGCAGATGAAGAAATAAACAATTCAGAAGAGACAGAATTATAAAAATTGTAATTTACATAATACGGAAAAGGTCGTTCCACAGTGGGAACGGCCTTTTCGCGTACAGGAAACGATTATTTATTTTCTTCTATGATCTCTGCGGTATCTAAGATCAGCTGGGATGCTTTCATACGAAGCAGATCGGACTTCAGCTGAACGGCTGGAAGAACCTGCTTTACCACATCGATTGGCTGCTGATACTTCTGTGAAATGAGTTCGTACTGTTCGTTCATTTCATCCTCAGAAACTGTGATATGCTCGGCTTTGATGATTTCATCCAGAATCACTTCAAGCTTTGCCTGTTTGGAAGCGTAAGGCTTTACTTCTTCGCGGAAAGCTTCGGTTGTTTTGCCCATCATCTGCAGGTACTGTGTGAGCGGGATTCCCTGCTGTGCAAGCTGGGCTTCCATCTGCTGAAGCTGTGCGTCGATGGCAGCCTCTACTGCTTCTGGAGGAAGCAGACAGGAGGAAGAAGAAAGAATCTGATCGTAAAGCTGCTCTCTGGAAGCTTCGTCTTTCTTTGCCTGTACTTCATAATCTAAATATTCGCTGATGTGTTTCTTTAAATCATCCACGGTCTTTACTTCCGGAATAGCAAGGGATACAACGAATTCATCATTGAGTTCGGATGCTTTCTCGGAGTAGATCTCGTGTAATTTTACTTTAAATACAACTTCTTTTCCTGCCAGATCCGGTGCATGATACTGCTCCGGGAAGGAAAGGTTGATGTCGCGGTCTTCGCCAATCTCCATACCAACAATCTGCTCCTCAAATCCGGGAATGAAAGCGCCGGAACCGATGCCCAGAGGGTATTTTTCAGCTTTTCCACCATCAAAAGGAACACCGTCTTTAAATCCTTCGTAATCGATGACTGCGGTATCGCCCATGGCAACCGGGCCTTCTTTGTTCACGCGTGTCGGGTTGCCGGCTAAAAGGGTACCGATCTGCGCATTTACGTCATCCTCTGTGTAGGTAATGACCGGAATGGTAGCTTTCAGTCCCTTGTACTGTCCTAATAAAATGTCCATGATTTATCCTCATTTCTTGTAATTTGTATGCTTTGATTCATTCGCAACATGGGTGTAGTATACATGAAAAAGCAGTAGGCCGCAAGTTTTTGGCTTTTTTTTGACACATGTGGAATATGTTTTGCACGAACTTTGTAAATATGTTATAATCAACATAGTTATATACGTCAGATTTTGATTTTTTTGAGGGAAAAATGAGCAAAGATAAAATTGTCTGGTCAGAAATATTTAAGAAAAATACATATTATGAGCAGAAAGATAAAATGCAGAATATATTTTCCATTCGTTGCATTATCATTGTTTTTCTGTTGTACTCGTTTACGTTTTTTTTGAATCTTATCGATGTATTTATTGTGGATACACAGATTTTTGTTATCAGCTATGTAGAGATGATCGTGGCGCTTTTGATTTATCTGGCATTGCTTACATCGATTGGATTGGAAAAGCCGGTTACAAAGTATCTGAACATTACGGTCATTGCTGTTATGGTCACGATTGCGGGAAGTGCACTCACTTATCATACGGTGATAATTGTTGTGATTCCGATTATTTTTTCAAGTATGTACGCAGATAAGAAGCTTGCCAACTATGCGTTTGTAATTACGATTCTGAGTATTATCATTACTACTTATGCAGGGTATTATAATGGTGTGTGTGATGCAAACATGGCACTGCTGACAACGAATAAATTGTCGGATATTTCTAAGGATGGCGTATTCCTGATGAATGAAGTAAATAAAAATCCACTTGCCACGCTGGGACTGTATTATGTAGTTCCAAGGTCACTTCTGGCTACCTGCTTTTACGCGGTATGTAAGAATGTTTATCATATCGTGGAAAAGATGATGGAGAATGCGATCCGTGTAAAAACACTTGCTGCCATGGATGATATGACCGGTATGTACAATCGGAATAAGCTTTTGGAAGTTGTGAACAGTGATACATATAAAGATATGCAGGTCGCAATTATTTACTGGGACATTAACCGTCTCAAATATGTGAATGATACATTCGGTCATCTGTCGGGGGATTTCCTGATCGTGAAGATTGCGGAGTCGATCAGGCAGGTGTGTGGTGAGCAGGCAGAAACATTCCGCTACGGTGGCGATGAATTTATTATGATTATAAAGAATGGCACTGCAGATCTTGCTGAAGAAATTATTGCTAAGTGGAAAAAAGTGGTCACAGAAATTGATGATACAAGTAAGTTCCCGATTTCTGCATCGGTCGGATATGCGGTAGGACAAGGCGAAGATATACGGACCATTATTGGCAAAGCAGATAAGAAAATGTATGCCAATAAAGATCAGCGTAGAGAATAAATTTAAGATTTCTTTTTCGGAATATGAATCTCCGGGATAGCAACCGTGTCATAGGTGACAGATGGCTGCTCTTCTTCCGGGGATTCTTTTTTTTCGGTTTCCGGTTTGTGTGTATGAATTTCCGGTACAGCTAAATTATCAATTTCCAAATCATACGTATGTTTTTCCCTGGCTTTTTTTTCTTTCTTTTCTTTAAAAAAATTGAACATAATCTAATCTCCCTAAAAAATTACAACAAGTTTATAAAGAATGTAATAGCAAGGCTGTTTAAGAAATCTGCGAACAGACTTCCAATCAGTGGAATCAGAAGGTAGGCTTTCACGGAAGGTGCATAGCGCTCACACAGAACCTGCATGTTTGCCATGGCATTCGGGGTTGCACCCATTCCGAATCCACAGGTGCCGGCTGCAAGTACAGCAGCATCATAATCGCTTCCCATCACGCGGAAAATGATAAAGTATGTGAAGATGAAAATCAGCAGAACCTGGGCACCGAGCAGTATAACAAGCGGAAGTGCCAGAGAGGCAAGCTGCCACAGTTTCAGTGTAATCATAGCGATTCCAAGGAAAAGTGAAAGGCAGATACCACCCAGATCGTTAATCTCACCCATATGAATGACAAATTTTCCGGAGTATTCACCGATATTTCGGATGAGAGCGGCAGCAATCATGGCACCGATGTAAATCGGGAAAGTCATGCCGGTCTTGGTGAGGAGCCAGGAAAAAATGGTTCCGAGACCGACCGCAATGATGAGCTGGAATACTGCAGCTGCATACATGTTGGTATGACGCTCGTGTTTTATCTCTTCTTCAACCAAAAGGCTGTCATCATCTGTGACAGCAGTCTCAAGAAGGTTTTTCTTCTCAATCAGTCTGCGTCCAATCGGACCACCAATCAGGCTTCCGGCGATAAGTCCGAATGTCGCTGCGGCGGTACAGATTGTTGTAGCACCCTGTACGTTGAAGTCTTCGAGAACCGGTCCGAATGCTCCGGCAGTACCGTGACCACCGACCATAGGGATGGAACCGGTACACATACCAATCAATGGATCAAGTCCGAGAACAGATGACATTCCGATTGCCAGGAAGTTCTGTGACAGGATCAGTACAATGACAAGGATAAGGAAAATAAATAAGGATTTTCCACCACTTTTTAATACTTTCAGATTTGCCTGAAATCCGACAGAAGTAAAGAAAAATACCATACAGACTTCCCGCAGCGTGTCATCAAAGGAAAATTCCGCTACGCCGGTAGAAAAGCAGACACAGGTAAAAATCGCAAAAAGCAGACCGCCCACGACTGGTGCAGGTACGCAGAATTTCTCCAGAAAATGTATTTTTTGTTTTAAAAATTGTCCGAGCATCAGAACGACGACCGCGATGGCAAGCGTCTGATACATATCTAAATGAATTTGCATAGTGTTCCCTTCTAAACGTTATTCCGTTGATACCTGAATGTTCTGCTTGGCGTAATAAGCTGCAGCTCCCGGATGGAAAGGAATGGTTATGCCCTGTGTTGCAGAAGTTTCATTCATTTGTAAATCTACAGGAATGCTGTATTGAATATCCTGTGCGTGAGAAAACAGAAGTTTCGTTAATTGTTCGACTGTTTTTTCGGAAAGTTTGTCACTTGCCAGAAGTACCGCCTGTACACCAAGTGTTGTCACCTCTTCGGTCTGTCCGTTGTAGGTATCCGCAGGAATGGTGTATGTACTGTAACAATCGTTGAGCTGAAGCAGTTTGTCCAGACAGTCTGTATCGATGGAAAGCAGCCGGATATCGCACTGGCGGGACAATTCATCAATCATTGTTGTCTGCACTCCGGCCGTACAGAACAGCGCATCAATATCACCGGACTGCAGCTGGGAAGCAGCCTGCGCGTAATCCAGATTCACAGTGTGTACCAGTTCGGAAGAAAGTCCGCTTGCTTTCAGAATCTGATTGGCATTTCGCTCGGTTCCGGAATCTTCCTCGCCAATGGATATGGTCTTTCCCTGCAGATCATTGAGCGAATGAATAGAGGAATCGGCACGGACAACAATCTGGCAGGCTTCCGTATACAGGCCTGCAATTGCCTTAAATCCCTGATATTCTTTACCCTCAAAGATACCGGTTCCTTTGTAAGCATCTGCAGTTAAGTCCATTTGAGCAATTCCAAGTTCAATGTACCCATCGGAAAGGAGCCGTAAGTTGGCCGCAGAACCGGCGGTCGTTTTCATTTCCATCTGACAGTCAATGTCTTCTGTTGAGACGAGCTGTGTGAACGCGCTTCCGAAGGAGTGATACATGCCACCTAATGCAGCCGTACCAAAACGGATTTTATTGGAAGTCATTCCGCATCCACCTAGAAGAAGTGTTGACACACACAGCGTAAGACTGAGTAGTTTTTTCCACATAGAGTTTTCCTCCAAATCTAGTAATTATACGGTGATGAAACCTAAAGCTTCGGATACTGCAAAAATCAGAATCAGAGCAAGGCAGATTGGAGCAATCCACTTGAGCATTACAACATAGAATTTTTTCTCTTTGAAAGACCCGCTATTTTCCACTTCGTCGATGATCGTCTTTGGTTTTACAATAAATCCGACAAAGATGCAGGTAAGCATGGCAACAATCGGCATCAGAACGCTGTTGCTGATGAAATCAGAGAAATCCAGAAGTCCCATACCGAGAATTTTGACAAAGCTTAAAGGTCCAAAGCCTAAGGATACCAGTCCACCTATAATCAATACATAGATTGTGATTGCGATGGTTGCTTTTTTACGTCCCCAGTGCAGTTTGTCGCAGACAATGGATACATTCGTCTCCAATAAAGAAATAGAGGAAGTCAATGCTGCAAAAAGCACAAGAATGAAAAAGGCACCGCCAATCAGTCCACCGAGATTCATGCTGTCAAATACTTTTGGCAGTGTGATGAACATCAGGGAAGGTCCTTTACTTAAGGCATCCTTGCTTCCACCGGAAAATACAAATACGGAAGGTACGATAAGAAGTCCGGCAAGGAAAGCGATGAGTGTATCGAAAATCTCGATTTTACGAACAGAGTCACGCAGATCGTGGTCTTTTTTCATGTAAGAACCGTAAGTAATCATGATACCCATAGCCAGTGACATGGAGTAAAAGAGCTGTCCCATGGCGGCAAGCACAGTTGTTGCAGAGAAGTGCTTGATGTCAGGGAAGAGATAATACTTCACGCCGGCTGCAGCCCCCGGACGAGTGATGCAGTAAAGGCTGATGGCGATAATTAATACAATGAGTACCGGCATCAGGATGGTACTGGCTTTTTCGATACCTTTTTGTACGCCGATGATAACAACGACGGAGGTCAGCAGTACGAAGATCGCAAACCAGATAATTGGTTCAACTGGTTGTGTAATGAAATTGGTAAAGAAATCATCTCCGGCAGTGGTTCCTACATGACCACTGAGAAAAGAAACCATATATTTGATGACCCATCCGCCGATGACACAGTAATATGGTGTGATGATAAACGGAACGATACATGCCAGAGCACCGACGAAGCCGAAGCGGTTATCCAGTTTCTTGAAGGCACCGGCTGCGCTGAGTCCGGTTTTACGTCCGAGAGATACTTCTGTGATCATCAGCGTAAATCCGAAACTGACTGCAAGCAACAGGTAGACGAGAATGAAAATTCCTCCACCGTATTTTGCAGCTAAGTATGGAAATCGCCATAGATTCCCAAGTCCTACAGCAGATCCGGCCGCCGCAAAGATAAAGCCCAATTTGCTGGAAAAAGTGTCACGTTTTTGACCCATAATTTTAATCCTCCTAAATTTTATTCATATGCTTGCTATTATGGCATTTTATGCGGAAAATTACAAGAAAAGTGACAAAATCTTTTACTTATTTATAAGGAATTATATGGAAACTGTTTACAAAGTGCTTTTTTTCTTCTAATATCAAAAGCAAACGAAGGAAAAAGGAGATACAAGATAAGATGAAAAGTAAAGCGAATGAACTTTCACCGGCAGCCTATGTCTTTGACGGAAAGCTGCCACTGAGGCAGGCCATTCCACTCGGCCTGCAGCATGTACTTGCGATGTTCGTGGGAAACCTGACACCGCTTTTGATTATTACCGGAGTCTGTGGCATCGGAAATAGTGGAGAATATGCAGGGATTCAGGTAGCGTTGCTGCAGAATGCAATGATCATCGCGGGAATTGTTACGTTGATCCAGCTGTTTGCAATTGGACCGATTGGTGGAAAGGTGCCAATCATCATGGGAACAAGTTCGGGATTTATTGGTGTGTTCAGCAGTGTCGCAAACATTATGGGAGGTGGGATCTTAGGATATGGAGCCATCATGGGAGCTTCAATCATCGGAGGTTTCATGGAGACGGTTCTGGGCGCGTTCTTAAAGCCGTTACGTCGCTTTTTCCCATCAGTCGTTACCGGAACCGTTGTACTTTCCATCGGATTATCGCTGATTGGTGTGGGAATCAATTCTTTTGGTGGCGGTAATTCGGCATCGGATTTTGGTTCTGCAGAGAATCTGCTTCTTGCATGTCTGGTGCTTGTAGTTATTCTGTTCTTTAAGCATTGGACCAAGGGGGTACTCAGTTCATCTTCAATTCTGATTGGAATTATTGTCGGATATATTGCTGCAATCATTATGGGATGTGTCCTGCCGCACACCGGAGTGACAGCAGATGGTGTGGAGTACACAAAGTCATGGGTGCTCAACTGGGACAAAGTGGCAGAGGCAAGCTGGTTTGCCGTTCCGAAAATTATGCCGGTCAAGCCCGTATTTGATGCGAGAGCAATTGTACCGGTTCTGATTATGTTCGTTGTGACCGCCGTGGAGACCATCGGTGATATTTCCGGTGTCATCGAAGGTGGAATGGATCGTGAAGCTACCGATAAAGAGTTATCCGGTGGTGTTATGTGCGATGGACTTGGATCAACGCTGGCAGCATTGTTTGGTGTTCTTCCAAATACATCCTTCAGTCAGAACGTAGGTCTCGTTGCGATGACAAAGGTGGTAAACCGTATCGCATTAGCGTCCGGCGCTGTATTTTTGATTTTATGTGGACTGATTCCAAAGCTTGGAGCTTTGATCTCTATCATGCCACAGTCCGTACTTGGCGGAGCAGCAGTTATGATGTTCTCTTCCATTATTGTAAGTGGTATTCAGCTGATTACGAAGGAGCCTCTGACACCGAGAAGACTGACCATTGTATCGGTCGCTCTAGGTGTAGGATATGGAATGGGTGCAAACACTGCAGTACTGGCACAGATGCCAGAGACCATCCAGCTGGTATTCGGTGGTTCCGGTATTGTGCCGGCTGCGATTGTTGCCATTCTTTTAAATGTGATTCTGCCAAAAGACAAAGAAAACAAACAGTAGATCGTTATGGAAGCCGGGATAAGTCTTCCGGTGTATCAATATCGAAGAGTTCCAAAGGGTCCTCTGCAGGTACATATGTCACCTGCAGAGGATATTTTTTTGCTAGAAAACTGCCACCTTTTTTCTGAGGAAGATGTTGTAATTCCAGAAAAAACTGTTGCGGGAACAGAACCGGGGAACCGGGAATCGTTTCACCGGAAGTATTGGTATAAGATAAGCGGCAGATATAATTCGGCTGTTCGGAGAATGCAGTGCATAACCGTTTCATACTTGCCGGATGGATGCATGGCTGGTCACACGGCAGAAAGAGAATGCCGTCGAGCAAAGAGATATCTTGTACATTATTTGTATCTGAAAGCAAGGTGGAAACGCCAAGGGCAACCATCTCATTTCGGTCCGTCCTGTCATGCAGGATAAACGGAAGTGCCCGCTTTTGGCAGAGAGCTGCAATCTCCGGGTGCCGGGTGATCACGCAGATCTTAGAAAAAGGCACAGAAGCTGCGATGGCGCAGGCACAGGAAAAAAGCGTACGGCCTTTGTAAGTCGCAAGAAGCTTGTTGCTTCCGAATCGTTTTCCCATGCCGGAAGCCATAAGGACACAACCGATGCGTAAATCTGATACCATAAGAGTTCCTTTCTGCATTACTGCTTCGGCTTTTCTTCTAAGAAACCTTCCCCGTATACTTCGTTGGTTTCGGTTACCATGATAAATACATTCTTGTCCACTTCATGGGCAAGACGCCGCACCATATATGCCTGGGATTTGGAGCATGCACACAGAAGAACATCTTTGTTATCCTGCGTGTAGCTTCCTCGTGCTTTAATCTCGGTAGAACCGCGGTCGATCACATCTGAGATTCTTGCAGCGACTTCTTCGCCTTTATCCGTAATTATGATCAGCAGTGTGCCTGAACCCATGCCATACATGATTTTGTCAATGACAAGTGAGGTCAGAATCGTGGCGGTCAGACCATAGAGGACGGCGTCAATGGTTCCGAATGCCGGCCAGCCCAGAAAGATGATGACAAGATCAATCAGCATGGTAATCATGCCAATGGACAAATGCGGGCGCAACACTTTTACCGACATGGTAAGGAAATCTGTACCACCGGAGGAAGAACCCCTCATATAAAACAGCGCCAGTGCGATTCCAAGGAAGATACCGGAAAAAAGCGCCGCCATGAGGCGGGAGCCGGTATATACCGGAAAATGCGGGAAAATTACATCGAGAAAGAAGGTACTGATGCAGATGGTCTTGAAGCTTTTTAAAAGAAATTCTTTGCCGACAATCTTATAACTCAATAAGATCAGCGGCAGGTTCAGTACCAGCGTGGTCAGACCAATCGGCAGATGCCACAGGTAGTTCATAATCAGGGCCAGACCGCTCATTCCGCCCGGTGCAAAATTTCCGATTTTGGCAAATGTGTAAATGCTGATGCCATAGAAAATAGAACCTATGATATCATAAATTAAATCTAAAAGTATATTTTTTGCCCTTCCGTTTTTCATAATATAAGATCTCCTAAATTTTAAAATAATAGGATGGTAGAGTTACAATAATAAGCTGATTGTATACCTGATACTAATGTATCAAATAAAACGCAAAATTACAATGTGTACTTCGTTGCTGTAATAAAAAGCATGTGTTAAAATAAAGGAAACTATGCAGAAGCAATAACAAAGAAATGGAAGGTTGATATGCTGACGATAAGAGAGTATAAAAAAGTACAAAGTCTGGAAGAAGCATGGGAGTTGAACCAGAAGCGTGCGAACCGTGTCATTGGCGGCATGATGTGGATGCGTCTGGGGGATTCAAATTTTCAGACAGCGATTGATTTGTCAGGACTGGGACTGGATACGATCGAGGAGACAGAAGATGAGTTTCGCATCGGATGTATGGTGACGTTGCGTCAACTGGAGACACATCCGGGTTTTGTTTCCTATACCCAGAATATGTGCAAAGAAAGTCTGCGCCATATTGTGGGCGTGCAGTTTCGGAATCTTGCCACAGTGGGGGGCAGTATTTATGGAAGATACGGTTTTTCCGATGTTCTTACACTGCTGATCGGACTGGATTCTTATGTGGAACTGTACAAAGGAGGGATTGTTCCGCTCCGTGAGTTCGCAAAAGGAAAGCCGGACAATGATATTCTGGTACAGATCATCATAAAGAAACATCCGGTGGCAATGTATTATGAAGCTGTCCGCATTACGCAGACGGACTTGCCGGTGCTGACATGCTGTGGTGTGCATGATAAGGAGAATGGAACGTATACCATAAGCATCGGGGCAAGACCTTCACGCGCGGTCATTGTGCCGGATGAGAAACAGTTATTAAAAGAAAAATTAACTACAAATGCGATTGAAGCATATGCAAAGTATGCAGCAGAAGTTGTTCCGACAGACAGCAATATGCGCGGAAGCAGGGAATATCGCAGTCATTTGGTGGAAGTGCTGAGCCGACGGGCATTGGAGCAGCTGTGTGAGGAGGAGAGCAAAGCATGTTAGTGAATATCAATGTAAATGGAAAAAAGATCCAGCAGGAAATTGAGCCGGATCTGCCGCTTTTGGATTTCCTGCGTGCAAACGGATGTTACAGTGTCAAGCGTGGCTGTGAGACATCCAACTGTGGACTTTGTACGGTGTTTTTGAATGAAAAACCGGTACTTTCCTGTTCCATTCTTGCAGCACGTGCCGATGGCAGCAGTGTGACCACATTAGAGGGATTACAGGAAGAAGCCGAAGAGTTTGTAGCCTTTATCGCAGACCAGGGAGCGGAGCAGTGTGGATTCTGCAATCCGGGATTTGTGATGAATGCCATCGCGCTTTTTCGGGAAAATCCGCAGCCGGACGAAAATGAAATCAAGGAATATCTTTCCGGAAATCTCTGTCGCTGCTCAGGATATGAAGGACAATTGCGCGGAATTTTGAACTTTCTTGAATGGAAGAATACAAAAGAACTTAAGGGAAAGGAGGAAGCATCATGCGGGAAGTAAATAAAGCAGTTCGTAAAAAAGATGCAATGGAATTGCTTCTTGGTAAGCCTGTATATACGGATGATATTGCGACGAAAGATTGTCTGGTCGTAAAGCTTTTGCGCTCGCCGCATGCGAATGCGATCGTCAAAGAAATCAATACGGACAAGGCGATGCTCGTTCCGGGAATTGAAGCGGTCTATACATGGAAGGACATTGATCAGAACCAGAAGCGTTTTACCTGTGCGGGACAGACTTATCCGGAGATGAGTCCATATGATCGTCTGCTTTTGGACCGGCATGTGCGTTTTGTTGGTGATCCGGTGGCTATCATTGCCGGAGTAAATGAAAAATGCGTAGATCGTGCCATGAAACTGATCAAGCCGGAGTACGAAGTGTTAGAGCCGCTCCTTGATTTTCATCAGGCGAAAGACAATGCGATTCTTGTCCATCCGGAAGAAAACTGGGAAGCGCTTTGTCCGGTAGGTGCGGACAATAAGAGAAATCTCTGTGCACATGATGAGTGCCAGGATGGAGATGTGGACGCAGTACTTGCTTCCTGTGATGTTGTTTTGGATCGTACTTATCATACGAAAGCCTGCCAGCAGGCGATGATGGAGACATTCCGGACGTTTTGTTCCATCGACACGTACGGAAGACTTCATGTGGTAAGTTCAACCCAGATTGTATTTCATTGCCGCCGAATTATCGCACATGCGCTTGGAATTCCGACATCCAAAATCCGCGTGACCAAGCCACGTATTGGTGGAGGCTTCGGTGCAAAGCAGACTTCGGTCAGTGAAATTTATCCGGCGTTCGTTACATGGATGACAAAGAAACCATCCAAGATTATTTATTCAAGAAAAGAATCTCAGATTGCATCTTCGCCACGTCATGAGATGGAGATGCATGTACGCTTGGGAGCGACAAAGGATGGAATTGTAAAAGCGATTGATTTACATACACTTTCCAATACAGGTGCGTACGGAGAACATGGACCGACAACGGTCGGATTGTCCGGACACAAGTCCATTCCGTTGTATGGAAAGGCAGAGGCGTTCCGTTTTGTCAGTGATGTTGTATATACCAACCATATGTCGGCGGGGGCATACCGTGGATATGGTGCGACACAGGGGCTTTTTGCGGTGGAATCCGCAGTGAATGAGCTCGCGGAGATGCTTCACATGGATCCGTTTGTGATTCGTGAGAAGAATATTATCCACGAGGGAGATGTGATGCCGGCATATTACGGTCAGGTAAATACGAGCTGTACGCTGGACCGTTGTCTTGCAAAAGTAAAAGAGATGATTCAGTGGGATGAAAAGTATCCGATGCGAAAAGTGGGAGATCACAAAGTCCGTGTTGTCGGCATGGGAATGGCGATGCAGGGTTCCGGAATTTCCAGCGTTGACGTGGGTAGTGCTACAATGAAAGTCAACGATGAAGGCTATTATACACTGTTGATCGGTGCGGCAGATATGGGAACCGGATGCGATACCACACTGGCGCAGATTGCAGCAGAAGTGCTCGACTGTTCAGTGGATGATATCAATGTGTTCGGAGCGGATACCGATATTTCTCCATATGATTCCGGTTCCTATGCATCATCCACGACGTATATTACTGGAAAAGCTGTGGAAAACTGTGCATTGCAGCTTCGTGAAAAAATTGAAAAATTAGGAGCAGACATTCTTGGATGCAAAGCAGAGGATGTTCAGTTTGACGGAAAGAAGGTTTGTCTCGCGGACGGATCGGAAGGAAAGAGTGTCTCTCTTGCGGATATCGCGACAGCATCCCAGTGTGGAAATGAGATTGAACTGGTAGCTTCCACCACACACAGTTCTCCGATTTCCCCGCCACCGTATATGGTCGGTGCGGCAGAAATCGAGGTGGATTTAGAGACGGGAGAGTCTCATGTCGTAGAGTATGATGCCTGTGTGGACTGTGGCACACCGATCAATACCAATCTCGTGCGCGTGCAGGCAGAGGGCGGTATCTTACAGGGAATCGGTATGGCAATGTCAGAGAATGTGACTTACAATGCGCAGGGAAGACTTTATGAAAATTCCTTCCTGCAGTATAAGATTCCATCCCGCATGGACATCGGCCATATTCGGATTGCATTTGAAAACAGTTATGAGGAAGCCGGTCCGTTCGGGGCAAAATCCATCGGAGAAGTGGTCATCAATACACCGCTTCCGGCGATTGCGGATGCGCTCAGCCATGCGGCAGGAAAACGGTTCTATGAACTGCCGATTACACCGGATCAGGTAGCAAAATATTAGTGTTTTCGGTTCCTTTTGACAATCTGGTCTTATATTTTTGTCGGAAATTGATTCTTTTTTCATAATCAAAGGCGATATATGATGGAAAAAGAAATTTATTGATAAAAAGAGGAGAGATTATTATGTCAAGAGAGTACTTGAAAAAATTAATTATGGCAGCTTTGTTTGCAGCACTTGCATGTGTAGCAACAATGATTATCAAAGTTCCAACACCTGGAACAGAAGGTTATATCAACCTGGGTGATGCAATTGTAATTCTTTGTGGTGTTATTCTTGGACCAGTGTGGGGATTTCTTGCAGCCGGTATTGGTTCCTGTCTGGCAGATTTGATCGGTGGATATTTTGTATATGTGCCAATCACATTTGTAATTAAAGGACTTGTTGCATTATGTGCAGGACTTGTGTATCGTGCAATTGGAAAAACAAAGACAACACGTTATGCAGGTGTGATCCTTGGTGGTGTGATCGATATTATTCTGGTAGCTGGCGGATATTTTGTTTGCGAATATTTTATTTACGGCGCTGGTGCAGCTGCAAGTATTCCGGGAAATATCATACAGGGTATCGGTGGACTTGTAATTTCGGCTATATTGTATCCGGCACTTATTGCAATTCCTTATATTCGTAATAGTTCTTATGGATTTGAAAATTAGTACATCGTTCTGCAAATAACTAGAAAAAAGCTGCTGTCTGAATGAAGATTTACATTCGGACAGCAGTTTTTTTACTTGATAAGCCAATGGTAGTTCTTGCGGCAATCAAGGATATATTCTACATATACGGTATCAGGATTTAATAAGTGATGGAAATATCTCCTGTAGAATTATCTACGGTAATCTTTCCGCCAGTCCCTTTCTGCTGGTATTCCGTCTTATGGGAAACACCGTTGATACTCACGTCACCAATGGAAGTATCAAGATCATATGCGTAGTCGGACAAATCTTTCGAGCTGCTTACTTTGACATCTCCTACACTGCTGTCGACATATAATATCTCAAATATATTGTCTTTGATTACTGTGTCTCCAACCGATGTATCCACATCAATTTCGTTAGCTTCACAACCATTCAGTTCCACAACAGCTGTGGAAGTATCAATATCGATGGAGTCAGTTTTACAATCGTCTAGCTCGATATCGCCCACACAGCTGTCAATTTTTAATGTTGTAACGTCTAGATTTGATAAATTAATGTCTCCCACAGATCCATCTACATTGATCAGCTCTAAGGCCGTATCTTCCGGAATGGTAATATGAACACTGCATTTTTGGTTCTTCATGAAGTTATGGACTTTGATTTTCTGCTTCTGTGAAACAATTAAAGTATTGTCTTTGATTTCATATTTGGGATTTAATTTTTTGTCAGCGTCGCACTGAATACTGTAATCGTCTCCTTTTTCAATCGATAAATTCATGACTTTGGAATCAATCTTTACGGTATTGAAAGAAGGAAGTAAGACTGTGTCGGTCGAGAGTGTTGTACCGGAACTTTCTGTATCATCGGAATCGCTGTAAAAAGAAGCAAACGGCAGGTGGCTGAGAAAGGATACACCCCAGCCGACAAGATGATAGCAGGTGCCACCGATGATGCAGATTACGGTAACAAGTGTTAATATAATTAAATATACATTTTTTTTCATGAATAAACTCCTCCTTTTAAATAGGATACTGTGATCTATTTACGTAATAAATTTTTTGCCAGTGTGTGAATGATTGCTGCTATTGGCCAGATGATCCAGGAAATCCAAAAATCAAAAGTAAGGAAACTCCAGATTAAATACAGGCAGGTAACCGTTGGCCAGTAAACGGACATGATCGCAGCTATCGTCTGATTCATATACTGTGGCTCATTTGTCTGGCTTGGTACATAGTTTCCGCCTACTGTGTCCTGCTGGTTTAAGTGCAGTAATGTTTTATAACTGCTAAGTTTTGTGGATGCCATAACAATCAGAAAGACACCGATTGCTACAAGAATGAAGACAAAACCACCGGAAGCGTTTGACCAGAAAGTAACATAGATATCAAGACCGTCTAAAATTATACTTGGAATGACGCTTAGAATACAAAGTATAATACCGATGGTCAAAAGGAGTGCATAGGTGGATTTATAATGTTCCATTTCACGATGCAGATATTCGGTTGTCGAAAAATCAGTAACAAAAGGTTCTTTCTTTAAATAGTTCCAATGGTTCATCTGTACACTGGAATAGATGAATAATCCAACAGCAATGCCAATGAGTACGAACATAATGGACACGCCACATGCATCCAGAAGATTTTCTTTTTGCGGATAAAATGCAGTAAAAGCATCGAAAAAGATCGGGCCACAGACGGACAGAACACAGAGCATGACGCCGAGTGCGGTACGGTATGCGCTTTTTCCTGCATCGGCAAGATAGGATTTTGCATGATCGAGGGAGAGTGTCTTTCCCTGTGGCATCGGCTGGCTTTCGACGAACTGGGAAATGCCAAGGTCGTTGGCTAATTCGTCGAGATTGCCAAATTCAGATATAACAATTCCGACCGCCTCGTTTTCTGATTTACCCTCTTCCTTTAGTTCGGTGTATTTGTCTTCCATCATTTGCCAGAGTTCGTTTTTTGCTTTATATACTTCCGGAGTGTTGGGAAGTTTTAAGAACATGGTTTCTAAATAATTTCTAATCGTTTCCATTTATGGAATCCCCCTTTATAATAAACTTTTCTACAACTTCCTGTGTGAGCAGCCATTCTTCGCATTTTTGCTGATAATATGCTCTTCCGGCTTCGGTGATGCGGTAATAGGTGCGTCGCTTGCCGGCTGCATTGTCCTGATTCGAAAAAGACTCGATATAACCGTTTCGCTCCATGCGGGTGAATGCAGAGTAGAGTGTGGTTTCTTTTATGACATATTTTTCATTGGACAATGTCTTAATCTGCTTGGATATTTCATATCCGTAAGATGGCTTATCTAACAGAAGATAAAGTATCATCGTGTCATTGTATCCACGAATGACATCACTACTGATGGCCATGCATTTTCCTCCTTTTCTTTTTCGTACGACAGTCGTACTACGATTGTCGGTACTACGACAGCCGTAGTACGTTTGACGTAGTAAATATAACATGAGGTTTTGGTGCTGTCAATACAAGATTTTATTTTACAAAGGATTATGTTATGATGAGATGAGTGGTCATACGCCTGTTGCGAACAGTAACAGGATGCGCGTAGAATTAGAGTAAGAGACAGAGCGGAGAAGTAGTGGAATGCAGCGCAAAATCACCTATTATGTGGATAAGATAAAACCGGGACAGAAAATAAGTGGATTTCTGAAAGAAAAAGGATATTCAGAGCAAAATCTGGTGAATTTAAAGAAAAATTTAAAAAGTATAGAAGTGAATGATACCTATGTCTATCAAAATTATGTATTGCAGCAGGGGGATATTTTAAATGTTTATATCCGGGAAACAGAAAGTTCCAGACAGATCATACCCGTAGAGTTACCCATTGATATTGTGTATGAGGATGAAGATTTGCTTGTGGTAAATAAGCCGGCAGGGATGCCGATTCATCCGTCGAGAAACAATCCGGATAATTCTCTGGGAAATGCTTTGGCATGGTATTATAAACAAAAACAGCAGGCTTTTGTGTTTCGGTGCATTAACCGGTTGGACCGGGATACATCGGGGCTTACCATTGTGGCAAAACATATGGTGAGTGGCGCTATTCTGGCACAGATGGTCGCGGCAAAATCGCGGGACGGGTTACAGGCACAGGGCATTCACAGGGAGTATCTTGCTATTGTGGAGGGAAATGTAGAACCGGCAGAAGGTGTGATCGATGCACCAATTGCAAGAAAAGAAAGCCGGTGTCTTGAACGTGTTGTTGATTATGAAAAAGGCGATCGGGCGATTACGCATTATCAGAAATTGAAAACGTGGAAAAATGCCCGGTCAAATAAGAAAATGAGTCTGGTAGCATTGCAGCTGGAGACAGGAAGAACTCACCAGATCCGGGTACATATGGCGTATCTTGGGCATCCTTTGATAGGAGATTTTTTATATAATCCGGCATATGCAGCCAACCAGTTGGATCGTCTGGCACATGCAGAAGAAAATGGCGGTTGTTCAGATAAAAAAGCAGCGGCAGATCTTTTGATCCACCGCCAGGCGCTGCATGCTCATAAAATTTCTTTTCCACATCCGATGACGGGAAAACCAATGGAATTCTCCGTTTCAATGCCTACGGATATGAAAAATTTAATGAAAATATAACTATAAATTTTTCTCACAAATGTCTGCCAGACAGCATTTATCGCAATAAGGCGTAGTACGGGCGGTGCAGATCGCACGTCCATGCTCGACAAAACGATGGCAGAGAGAATTGCCTTCTTCCGGAGGAATGATCTTCCACAATTCCATTTCGACTTTCTTTGGATCTTTGATTCCGTGCACAAGACCGATACGGTTGCTCAGTCGGATACAGTGTGTATCTGTGACGATTGCAGGTTTGCCGAAGACGTCTCCCATGATAAGGTTGGCGCTTTTGCGACCGACGCCCGGAAGTTTGAGTAATGCATCAAAATCGTCGGGAACCTCGCCATTGTATTGGTCACGAATCATTTTCATGCAGGCACTGATGTCTCTTGCTTTGCTTTTTCCAAGACCGCAGGGACGAACAATTTCTTCGATTTCTTCGACCGGGGCATCTGCTAATGCATTCACATCCGGAAATTTTTCATATAATTTTGGCACAATCATATTGACTCTGGCATCGGTACACTGTGCGGCGAGACGGACACTGATTAAAAGTTTCCATGCCTCGTTATAATCTAAAGTGCAGTCAGAATCCGGATATTCTTTTTTCAGACGTTCAATGACTGCAAGTGCTAATTCTTTTTTTCTCATGACCGGAAAACAATCCTTTCTATATAAAATAATGATATTTATTTTCTTTGACATTCAGTTTAATGCATTTTTCCAGGGATTACAACGGCAAGGAGGGATATTTGTTTGCACTTTTTCACATGCTTGATTATAATGAAAAGCAGTAACGATTTGGAAAACAATTAGGAGGAGAATCCATGGGAGATAATCATATTGCGATTCCGGCGCTTTTAAAAATCGGACCGGGCGCATTGGGAGAACTTGGCACATACTTAAAGGACCTGCGACTGGAAAAGGTCGTGATTTTGTTTGGTAACGGATTGATTGAGATGTTTGGAATGGATGTCATGAAGTCCCTTGCAGAGATGGGGATTGATGTGTTGGAGTATCAGGAACTGGATACAGTACGCCTGGAGGATCTTACCAGCCTTGCTTTTTCCATGCCGGCGAAAACACAGGCCGTGATTGGCATTGGTGGAGGAAAAGTCATCGATGCAGCGAAGTATTGTGGTTTTTTGCGGAACCTGGCATTTATCAGTATTCCGACATCTGCTTCGAGCGATGGTTTTTCCAGCGCAAGTGCTTCTCTTTTGGTTGAGGGACGGCGCAAATCGGTTCCGGCACGTCTGGCATATGGAATTGTGGTGGATACACAAATTATTAAAAGTGCACCTAAGAAATTTATCTATTCCGGAATTGGTGACATGGTTTCCAAAATCACAGCTCTTTATGACTGGAAATTTGAAGAGGAACATGGTTATGGAAAGGTAAATGATTTCGCCACAATGATTGCCAAAAAGGCAGTCAACAGTTTTGTGCGGACACCATTCGAGAGCATCGAAGAGGATTTATTTATTAAGGAACTTTTGGATTCGCTTGCGATGAGCGGAATCGCAAATGAAATTGCAGGAAGCAGTGCTCCGACCAGTGGAAGTGAGCATTTGATTTCCCATGCACTTGATAAAATGCTTGAGCAGCCGCAGCTTCATGGCATTCAGGTAGGAATTGCTACGTATCTGATGAGTGTGGTGCAGGATCACAGATATAAGAGAGTCAACACGATCTTTACGCAGACTGGTTTCTGGAATTTCGTAAAAACACTTGGGATGCGACGTGTGGATTTTGAGCAGGCGATTGATCTGGCACCATCGATCAAGCCATTTCGACATACGTATCTTCATGAGCAGGAATACCGTGACCGTGCGAAAGAGGTTCTGGCAACGGATGAGAAGCTGAAGGAGATTCTGGTGTAAAACGTAATATCTGATACTTTTGTGTGATTGGCAAAAAAGCAATCTTCTGTTATGATTTTAAGAACACGATGTGGAAAGTAAAAGGAGGACTGCCGATGAAAGTAAAATTAAAATATAAGAATTTCCTGTTTCTGACGATAGCGGGAATCATCAATGCATTTGGTGTGACGGTGTTTTTGGCACCTGTAGCATTATATGACAGTGGAATTTCCGGTACATCCATGTTGATTTCACAGAAGACACCGGATTGGCTGAGCCTTTCTGTTTGCCTTTTGGTTTTGAATGTTCCGATTTTTTTGTATGGATTAAAAAAACAAGGTATAACTTTTACAATTTATGCCATATATACTGTCGCTATTTATTCATTGGCGGCATGGTTGATTACTGATGTATTGCCAATTGATGTGAGTATTGTTTCACCGCTGGCAGGATCGGATTTGTTTCTGTGTGCGATTTTCGGCGGTATTATTTCCGGTATTGGAAGTGGTCTTGCCATTCGTGCAGGTGGTGCGATGGATGGGATTGAAGTGCTTGCCATTATTTTTGCAAAGAAGCTTGGAATTACGGTAGGTACATTTGTGATGATCTACAATGTAATCCTCTACGTGATATGCGGATTTGCAATCCAAAGTTGGATTTTACCGTTGTATTCGATTGTGACCTATGCGGCAGCACTCAAAACTGTTGATTTTATTATAGAAGGTTTTGACCGCTCGAAGGCAGCGAACATCATTACAACGAAGCCAAAGCCAGTGTGCGCCGCTTTGTCCGAGGCTTTCGAAAATGGAATAACGATTATTGATGCAAAGGGTTATTATTCGGATTCGAAGAAAACGATGCTCTATTTTGTTGTTAACCGTTTTCAGGTAGGACGGATGACAGAAATCATCCATGAGATTGATCCGGGCGCATACATATCACTCACGGAAGTGGCAGATATCTACGCGGCAAATCTGGACAAAGAAATGGAATAAAAAAAGAAGAGATGGTCATACTACCTCTGTAAAATGACATTTGAGCATATAGAAAGAGGTGTGATATGGTTTTAACAGAAAAAGAAAGAGCAACCATCGAAGATCTGCGCACACAGGAACAGAGTTGCGTAGAAAAATATAAGAGATATGGGCAGGAGGCAAAGGATCCGGTTCTTCAGGAGTTATTTGCCAGATTGGAGAAAGAGGAACAGAAACATTACGAATCTTTGGACAAAGTATTGAATGGCACAGTTCCAGCCTGCAATTGCAATGACAAAGACGGCGCCCAGTATCAGCCGAAGGCTACCTATGATTCCATGACCAATCCGGAGGATAAGAAGAACGACTGTTTTCTTGCGACGGATTGTATTGGCACAGAGAAAATGGTATCCGGCGAATATAATTCGGATGTTTTTGTTTTCGGAGACCCGGATGTTCGTAAACTGCTTGCAGATATTCAGATCGAAGAACAGAACCATGCAGAAATGCTTTACAAATACAAGACCGTAAATGGTATGTCATAGAATTGGAAACAAAGAAGACGGGAAAATCCCGTCTTCTTTTTTCTATACAGCAAGAGCAAGCAAGCTTGCAAAAATGCGTACACTTTATTTCGTGGAAAAGATTAAGCTTCCGACAGATTCTCTTCTATAATAAAATTATTTACGTTTTTCCGCAGTTCTTCGGCAGAACTTTCCGCATCTTTTGCACCTTTCATTACTTCCGCAGATCCACTGGCGATGGATACGGTTTTTTGTGCAATGTTTGTGGTTCCGGCAGCGCTGTCATTGGAAGCGGAAGAAATTCCGTCGATTGCCTGTGTGATATTTGTGATAGAGGCAACTAGCTCCTCGGAGGTAGCACTGAAATCGGAAACAAGATCATTGATCTTTGCAGCATCCAGATTGTAATCATCGGCCATTTTTTCAAAATTGTTGAAACTTTCTACAATATCAGTGTCAACAAAATCCAACAGACGGTTGGAATCGCAGGTAAGATTTTTTACAGCATGATTTACATTTTCTGTGACAGACTGAATATTTGCGACGGCATCCTTGGACTGCTCTGCGAGTACACGGATTTCTTCGGCTACGACTGCAAAGCCTTTTCCGGCCTCCCCGGCACGTGCGGCTTCAATGGAGGCATTCAGTGCGAGCAGATTTGTCTGACCGGTGATTGCAAGAATGGAATCTGCAAGTACACCGATTTGTTCTACAACCTTGGCGTCTTCAAGCGCTTTTTCGAGGCCTTGCCGGATTTCAGAGAGCATTTGCTTTACTTTCATACGGTTTGCAACGGTCTCGTCTTTGGTCTGGGTGGCACGCTGATGGATTTCTTCCGCTTCTGTTGCTCCATCCTGCGCACGAATGGCGATTTCACGGGCCGCTTCTTCAATCTGTTGTGTCATACCGTTGATCTGTTCCGCAGAAGCAGCTGTTTCCTGTGTGCTGGCAGCAAGTTGTTCTGTGGTGGCAGAGACATCTTCAATTTCCCCATTCAGATTGAATACATGACTGTCGATCGATTCTACGACTGTATCGATATTGGCAGCTTCAATTTTTACCTGGGCAAGCAGGCTTCGCACGGATTCCCGCATTTTTTCCAGTTCATTTGCAAGCTGTCCAAAGTCATCTTTGCGTTTGAGCATAGGCTTTTGCATTTTTCTGGCGAAGTTTCCGCCAGCAATGATATCAAATTGATCTTTGATCTTCTTTAATGACTTGGTAATATCTCTGGAGATCATTGCAATAAGAATTGCTACAATGATAAGCATGGCAACGCAGGCTACAATCATTGTGGTAGCCTTTTTAACGGCATAAGATGAAAATTTTTCATCCTGTGCGGCAATTGCGGTATCAATATAGTCGATATAGTTTCCGGTGCCGACGACCCAGTCAAAAGGCTCAAAATATTCACTGTATGAACGCTTTGGAGACGGTTTCGTTTCTCCTACTTTTGGAAATACATAATCTGTATAGCCGCCACCATCTTCGACAGCAACGCGGATGATTTCTTTTACCATTTGATAACCTTTCGCATCCTGTGTTCCCATACGGTTGGTTCCTTCGGTATCACTTCCGAGCAGCACGACATTTGTTCCGTCGGATTGATCAATCCAAAAATATCCCGCATCTCCGTAACGCATCTGGCGAACTTCGTCTGCAGCAATTTTTTTTGCTTCATCAAGCGTGTAGGCTCCTGCTTTATATTCATCATAGACTTCGGAAAGAAGAGAAATCACGACACTGACCTGTTGCTTGATGGAATCATCATAACTTTGTCTGGATGATGCGTCGATTGTGTCGAGCGCCTTATCTTTTACCTGATTCATATTATTAATGGAAACGGCACTTGCTAATACTACAAGTAAAATTACCAAAGTCAGAATCAGGTTTAATTTTGTACGGACTTTGAGATTTTTCATAACAATATCCTCCTCTTTGAACATTATCCTATTCACATGCAATTGTGCGATGTGTTTAATAAAATGTGATATTCGACCATTAAATTATAACATTTTACTATTGATTCGTCAATGGATGTACAAGTTAATATGATTGTGCAAATTGAAGACTATGAGAGAAAAAGTGAAAAAACAGTTGACAGAATGATGTGTGGTGCTATAATAAAAACAAACATATGAATAATTGTTCATATGTTGATAGAATGAAAAGCAAATGGGGGATCCCCCGGAAAGGAATTTGTTATGAAGAAGACATATAAGATCGAGGTAGACTGCGCAAACTGTGCAAATAAAATGGAGGAAGCTGCTAAGACAACTACAGGTGTAAAGGATGCAACCGTTAATTTTATGACGCTTAAAATGAGCGTTGAATTTGAGGAAGGAACTGACGCAAAAGCCGTTATGCAGGACGTACTTAAAAATTGCAAAAAAGTAGAGGACGATTGTGAAATCTATATTTAAAGGAGCAGATGCATGAACAAAAAACAGATAAAAATGTTAGTGCGCATTATTACAGCTGCGGTGTTGATGATAGCTTTGACAGTGCTTGCAAAATTTGTCACATTGAACCGATGGGTGGAATTCATTCTGTTCATGGTTCCGTATCTGGTAATCGGATATGATATATTAAAGAAGGCGGGAAAGGGAATTCTGAATAAGCAGGTTTTCGATGAGAACTTTCTTATGGCTGTGGCTACCATCGGAGCGATTGCTTTGGGTGATTATAAAGAAGGTGTAGCTGTAATGCTGTTCTATCAGATCGGTGAATTGTTCCAGAGTTATGCAGTAGGAAAAAGCCGCCGTAACATCACTGAACTGATGGACATTCGTCCGGATTATGCGAATATTGAGAGCGACGGACAGTTGGAAAAAGTTGATCCGGATGAAGTTGAGATTGGCAGCATCATTGTTGTACAGCCTGGCGAAAAGGTTCCGATTGATGGTATTGTTGTAGAAGGTAAATCTACACTTAACACAAGCGCACTGACAGGAGAGAGTGTTCCGCGTGAAGTTGCCACAGGCGAGGAGATTATCAGTGGATGTATCAATCTGTCTGGTTTGTTAAAGATTCAGACAACAAAAGAGTTTGGAGAATCCACAGTTTCCAAGATTCTGGATCTGGTGGAGAATGCCAGCTCAAAGAAATCCCGTTCCGAGAATTTTATTTCAAAATTTGCACATTATTATACACCGGCAGTATGTTACGGTGCACTCGCACTGGCGATTATTCCGCCACTTGTGCGTATGATTTTTATGGGACTTCCGGCAGACTGGGGTGAGTGGATATACCGGGCACTGACATTCCTTGTTATCAGTTGTCCTTGTGCTCTTGTTATCAGTATTCCGCTTAGTTTCTTTGCAGGAATTGGTGGAGCGAGTGCTGCAGGTGTTCTTATCAAAGGATCGAATTATCTGGAGACTTTGGCACAGACAAAGACAGTTGTCTTTGATAAAACAGGAACGATTACACAGGGTGTGTTTGAAGTATGTGGTATCCATCAGCATTCCTGCAGCGAACATAAGAAAGCCGATGGAACCTGTCGGCCGGAATATACGGCAGAGGAACAAAATCTTTTGGAATATGCGGCTTTGGCGGAATGCCACAGTACACATCCAATCAGCGTGAGTCTGCAGAAGGCATATGGAAAGAAACTTGACAACACCCGTGTGACCGATGTACAGGAAATCAGCGGACATGGTGTGATCACAACGGTTGATGGTCACCAGGTGGCAGCCGGCAATGACAAATTGATGAAAAAGCTTGGCATTGAATATCGTACGTGTGACTGTGTGGGAACAATCGTGCATCTTGCCATTGACAATGTATATGCAGGACATATTCTGATTGCGGATGTCATCAAGCCACATGCGGCAGAAGCCATGAAAAAGCTCAAAGCAGCCGGCGTGAATCGTCTGGTCATGCTCACCGGTGATGATGACCGTGTTGCACAGCAGGTGGCTGATGAAGTTGGAATTAGCGAAGTACACAGCAAGCTGCTTCCGGCCGACAAGGTAACACAGGTAGAAAGTCTTTTAGAACAGAAGCAGGGAAAAGATGCACTGGCATTTGTCGGAGACGGAATCAATGATGCGCCGGTACTTTCCCGTGCCGATATTGGTATTGCCATGGGAGCGCTTGGATCGGATGCGGCAATCGAAGCTGCAGATGTCGTATTGATGGATGATGATCCAATCAAGATTGCCAAGGCAATTCAGATCGCAAAGAAATGTCTGCGCATCGTATATGAAAACATTTATTTTGCAATTGGTGTCAAACTGATCTGTCTCTTGCTTGGAGCCATCGGTATTGCTAACATGTGGGTGGCAATTTTTGCGGATGTAGGTGTTATGGTAATTGCAGTCCTGAATGCAGTTCGTGCATTATTTGTAAAGAAATTATAAATGATGAAAGGAAAACTATGGAAGAAAAAAAAACAGAGATCGAATGCTGCAGTGAAGAATGTGTACATGAGGATCTGCTGAAAATCGTAAATGACACGATGCCGGAAGAAACAGAATTATATGATCTGGCGGAACTTTTTAAAGTTTTTGGAGATTCTACCAGAATTCGAATCCTGTTTGTATTATTTGAAGCGGAAGTGTGTGTATGTGATCTTGCGGAAGCACTTCATATGACGCAGTCGGCAATATCCCATCAGCTTCGCATTTTAAAACAGAATAAACTGGTCAACAGCCGCAGAGAAGGAAAGTCGATTTTTTATTCGCTGGCAGATGGTCATGTGCGTACAATTATTGCTCAGGGAAGGGAGCATATCGAGGAGGACCATTGATTAAAATGGTCCTTTCTTAATTAATTTTTAAGTTTCTTTGAATATTGGTATTTTTCCTTTTTTATCCGCTATAATCAAAGCAACTTCAAAATCGAGGCAAAGAGAAAGAAAGGAAAAGACTATGGAAACAAATGAGACTATAATAAATGGAAGCGTACCAAATCAGGTGCCGGAGATGAACCCTGTACCACAGAAGAAAGGGAAGGGCGCATGGAAAGCGGTTGTAGCTGTTGTATTGACAGCAGGTGTTGTAGGTAGCACGACACTTTCCGCATTTAACCTTGCAACATTGAAATCTTATATTGCAACACAGAATGAGGATCAGAACGAAGAGACAACGGAAGATTATGTTACAATTGCCGAGCAGTATGAAATTAAGCCAACAACCAACATTTCGGATGCTTACAAATCCGGTGATACATCCAAGCTGACAGACCGTGAGAAAGAAACACTCGATATGGCAAAGGATGCTTTAAAAGAGATGAAGATCAAAGACGGCATGTCCGACTTTGAAAAGGAGAAGGCGGTCTATGACTGGATGACTTCTTCTTTGCAGTATGACAGCGGAGCACTGACCGTAATTCCAAGTACACAGGAAGACTGCGACAATCCATATGGTGTATTAAAGTATCACAATGCAGTGTGTGTCGGATATGCGACAACGTTCCGTATGTTCATGCAGATGATGGACATTGAGTGTATGGTTGAGCACAACACAGAAAAATATCATTCCTGGGATCTGGTCAAGATTGATGGAGACTGGTATATTACGGATATTTATTCCGATCAGGGAAATGGAAACTATGCGCATTTTAATATGACAGATGCTATGTGGGGACAGGAACAGAGCTGGGATCATGAATTCTTCCCGGCTGCAAATTCTCTGAAATATAATATGGCATACCAGAACAAGGAAACCGTAGATGATGTCTATGATATTCCAAAGGCACTGCGTAAGGCAATGAATGATAAGAAGGGTGCTATCATGATTGCATTTAACAAAGAAATCAAGGAATCCGATGCAGAGATTGCGAATGCAATCGCATCTTCTATCAGTGAACTGTTAATGAATGGAAATTATAAGGATATGCCATATTCACTGAATTCTTATAACTGGGTAAAAGATCCGGATGGAGACAACTATCTGTTCAATGTATCAATGGGAACTTATAATACCACCGACAATGCACAGAGCTTAAGCGACAAGGAATTAGAGAAAGTTAATAAGGCAGTACAGAAAGCCTTTGATGGTCTGACACCCGCAGATAGCGGAATGTATGATGGGGGATCGGACAATGTGACTACCTCTACCACAGATATTGATGGAATGACGAAAGAACAATCCGTAGAAAATGGCGCTGTGATCGGCGGAACAGACGCTATGGAAGAACCTGTCGTGGGAGAATAAACGTATGAAAAAAATATTAAGTATGATTTTAATATTTTCTACAGCGCTGATGCTGTTGTCTGGTTGCGGACAACAGACATCTGATACGGTCAGCATGTATGATTTGCGCCAGACGATGGAGGCTGCGGACAGCAGCCTTCCGGAGATGCTTTGCGCAAGCAACAGTGATGATGACCCGGATGAAAAATTTGCAAATGTTTCGGATATGGATTATAAAAAGGTGGAAAGTTTTTTTATAAGCTATGCGAAAGAAGGCGGAAAGGCCGATGAGATCGTGGTAATTGCTGTCAAAGACAAAAATGATGTGGATGAGGCAGTAAAAAGCCTTGAGAGTCATAGGGAAGACCGCAAAAAACTGTTGGAACAGTATGAGCCGGAACAGGTCAAGCGAATCGAGGATGGCGTCGTATTTTCCCAGGGACAGTATGCGGTACTGATTATTTGTGATGATGTAAGCGCGGTACGATCTGCTTTTGAGAAAGCGGTGAAATAACAGGTCAGATTTTCTACAAAAATCTGACAGTAGAAAACGAAAATAGGAAAAAGACTTGCAGTGAAGTTTTACGGCAAGTCTTTTTTTACGCACAAAAGACTTTCGTATTGGTATTTGTCAGGGGCTATGTTAGAATAAAAATAACTACAATTATATGAGAAAGCATCAGGTAAAATCTGTGACAGAATTAGAAGCATATTATAACAAGTTTAATGAAGAAAAACGTTTGGACAGCCGGCATGGCAGAGTGGAGTTTGTGACAAGCATGCATTATATCCACCAATGTCTGGAGGAAGTTGCGGCAGGCAGGGAAAAAGAGGAGATCTCCATTTTGGATATCGGTGCAGGCACCGGACGTTACAGTGTACCGCTTGCTTTGGAAGGATACGATGTCTCGGCGGTGGAACTGGTAAAGCATAATCTGGGACGGTTGAAACAGAAAACAGACCGTGTGAAGGCCTATCAGGGGAATGCATTGAAGTTAAAACGGTTCGAAGATGATATGTTTGATGTGACACTGCTGTTTGGACCCATGTATCATCTTCATGGACCAGATGAAAAGTTGCAGGCCCTGATGGAAGCCAAGCGTGTGACAAAGCCCGGCGGACGTATTCTTGTAGCTTATATTATGAATGAATACAGTGTGATCACTTATGCAATTAAGGAACGACACATTTTAGAGGGAATAAAAGAAGGAATGCTGGATGAACAATTTCATTGTACCGAGAAAGCAAATCCGTTGTACAGTTTTGTCCGTTTGGAAGATATGGAGCGACTGAATGAACAGGCGGGGCTCATCCGGCAGAAAGTGATTGCAGCAGATGGAGCCGCAAATTACATTCGGCCATTTTTGAATGCGCTGACAGAGGAAGAGTTTGATGCGTTCATACGCTATCACATGTCGACTTGTGAGAGAATGGATCTCATGGGAGCAAGTGGACATACGGTGGATATATTGACAAAATAAAATATGGATAAAATTAATTGGAGCGACGTATGAAAAGTAAAAGGATCATGGCGGGAATTCTGGGATTCTCCCTTGTGCTTGCAGGCTGTGGAATAAACAGTGCACAGACGGATGCAACGCCGAAAGATACAACGGAGCAACTCGCAAAGGCGGAAACATCAGAAGAGACAGAAAATTTCACAACGCAGACTACCGAAATACAAACAGAGCCGGAGACAGAGACGCAGGTGGAGCCGGTGGTGCAGAAGGTGACCATCACGGCGGTTGGGGATTGTACGCTTGGTGTAACGCAAACACATGGGTACGCGGGCTCTTTTCATGAATATTATGATAAATATGGGGAAGATTATTTCTTTAAGGATGTCCGCTCGATATTTGAACAGGATGATTTTACGCTGGTGAATCTGGAATGTGTCTTATCCAATTCCAATGACCGGATCGAGAAAACCTGGAATCTGAAGGGAAAACCGGAATATGTGGGGATTCTTACCGGAAGTTCCGTAGAGGGGTGCAGCCTCGGTAATAATCATACCTATGATTACAGTGAATCAGGACTGCAGGATACGATAAATGTGTTGAATGACGCAGATATTATATATGGACTTAACGAGCATACAGCTACCTATACCACGGATTCCGGCATTGTGATCGGTATTGTTTCTGCAAATCTTCTGGCAGCCGATGAAAAACACGCCAATTACATTCGGGATGGAATTAAATCGTTAAGAGATGAGGGCGCAGATCTGGTGATCGCCAGCTGTCATTGGGGCATTGAGGGAGATCATTATCCGAACTCCTATCAGCAGGAGATGGCACATCAGGTGATTGACTGGGGCGCGGATGTATTGATCGGTTCGCATCCACATGTGCTGCAGGGGGTAGAATTATATAATGGAAAAGTAATCTGTTACAGTCTCGGAAATTTCTGTTTTGGAGGAAATCGGAATCCAAAAGTAAAGGATACGGCAATCTATCAGCAGACATTTACTTTTTCAGATGGGATTTTACAAAAAGACATTTCAGCCGATATTATTCCTTGTACGATCAGTTCAACAACGGCTCGAAATGATTTTCAGCCAACTGTCGCAGAGGGAGAGCGCAAACAGGCGATTCTTGATGATATGAATGACTATTCGAAACCATATAGTCAGGCAGGATTTGACAGTAGTGGTAAACTGATGGTATTAGAAGAAGAGGAATAGAGTATGAATTTATTTTTTACAGATAACCAAACCGCAAAACCGCAGACGCAGAATATGATGCCGGGAGCCCGCGAGGACCTCGGAGAAGGTCTGTATCCGCTTGACCATATCGGAGGATTTGATGTCAGACCCGGCTTTTTCCGAATGAATGGTTCTTACCAGACGGCGAAAGGTGTCAGTTTTACCGTAAGTTCTCACGGAGCAACGAGTTGTACACTTCTTTTGTTCCGTCCGATGGCGGCGGAACCATATGCAAAAATCCGTGTTCCGGATAATTACAAGATCGGTGACACATATTCCATTCTGGTATTTGGACTGAAAATCGAAGAGTTTGAGTATGCCTATCAGTTTGACGGACCGTATGATGAGGCGAAGGGAAAGCTTTTTAACAAAGAAAATATTCTTCTGGATCCATATGCACAGGCTGTCACAGGACAGAGAAAATGGGGCGAGCGTCCGGAAGGTGGAAAAGATTTCGTATATAAGGCGCGCGTGGTAAAAAGCACATTTGACTGGGGCGGCATATCGCAGCTGAAACATCCGTTTGAGGATCTGGTCATTTATGAGGCACATGTGCGCGGTTTTACAAAGGACAAATCTTCCAATGTCACAGGTGGCGGAACGTTTGAAGGCCTGCGACAGAAGATCCCATATTTAAAAGATCTCGGAATCAATGCGGTCGAACTGATGCCAATTTTTGAGTTCGATGAGATGGAGAGCGCCAGAGTGGTGGATGGCACACAGCTGTACAACTATTGGGGTTACAATACGGTATCCTTTTTCTCACCGAATACAAGTTATGCTTACAACGAGGAACACAATCATGAAGGCGATGAATTAAAACGCCTGATCCTTGAACTGAAGAAAAACGGAATTGAAGTAATTCTTGATGTAGTGTTTAACCACACTGCAGAAGGAAATGAGATGGGACCAAGTTTCTGTTTCAAAGGAATTGACAATAACATTTATTATATGCTGACACCGGACGGTTATTATTACAACTTTAGTGGTTGTGGTAACGTATTGAACTGTAATCATCCGGTCGTACGCCATTTTATCCGGGATTGTCTGCGCCACTGGGCAGTTGAGTACCGCGTGGATGGTTTCCGTTTTGATCTTGCTTCCATCCTCGGAAGAGATCAGAATGGTGTACCAATGGATAATCCACCGATTCTTGAGGCGCTGGCTTTTGACTCGATCCTCGGTGATATGAAGCTGATCGCGGAGGCATGGGATGCCGGTGGACTGTATCAGGTAGGAAGTTTCCCGTCCTGGAACCGTTGGGCAGAGTGGAATGGCCGGTATCGTGATGATATGCGCTGTTTTTTAAAAGGAGATCAGGGAGCGGCTGGCCGTGCAATTACAAGAATTACGGGATCGTCGGATATGTACGATCATACAAGCAGAGGATACAGTGCATCTGTGAATTTCCTGACCTGTCATGATGGATTTACATTGTATGATCTGTATTCTTATAATGAAAAGCACAATGAGAAAAATGGCTGGAACAACACGGACGGAGATAATAATGGACACAGCTGGAACTGTGGACAGGAAGGACATACCGATGATCCGGCTATTGAAGGATTGCGACGCAGGCTGGTAAAAAATGCGTTCGCGGCATTAATGTGCAGCCGTGGTCCGGCGATGTTCCTTGCCGGTGATGAATTCTGTAACACACAGTTTGGTAACAACAATGCGTACTGTCAGGACAATATTATTTCTTGGCTTGACTGGAATCGTCTGGAAGAATACAAGGAAATCCACGATTTTGCACGTTACATGATTCATTTTCGTGCCGCGCATCCAATCATCCGTAAAGACACAAAGGCAGCAACCTGTGGATTCCCGTTTATCAGTGTTCACAATGGAGAGCCGTATCGTGATTATACAAACTTTGATTCGCATTTGATCGGAATCATGTATGCCGGAAGAAATGCACAAGATACCGAAGATGATATTGTTTTCTATGGAATGAATTCCTACTGGGAGCCATTGAACATGAATCTTCCACCTCTGGCAGAAGGATATCACTGGAAAGTGGTTGCAAATACGTTTTGCGAGTATGAAGATGGAATTGATTTTGAACATTACACAGAACATGATAGAAACCGCATCCGCATCAAGGAGCGTTCTACCATTATTCTGGTTGCAGAAAATGACCAGACGGCGGAGCCGGAAGTAAATTCGGAATCAGATCCAGCCGCCATCTAATGTGATAATTTGTCCGTTGAGGTAGTTGCAATCCTCTGCAATGTGCAGGGCGAGTTGTGCAACTTCCTCCGGGGCACCCATGCGTCCGGCAGGAATTTCTTCGACCAAAGCGGCACGTTCTTCGTCGCTGAAGCAGCGGTTCATATCGGTATCGATGACACCGCAGGCGATGGCATTGACCTGAATGTTGCTCGGAGCAAGTTCCTTGCCAAGTGCGCGGGTAAAAGAATTGATTCCGCCTTTGCAGGCCGAGTAAGCGACCTCACAGGAGGCACCGACATTTCCCCAGACAGAAGAAATGCTGATGATCTTTCCGCTTTTTTGCGATACCATAGAAGGTACGCAGCAGCGGCAGGTAGAAAATACAGAGGTCAGATTGGTAGCAACTATATGATTCCAGTCTTCAATCTGCATATCTGTCAGCAGGCCAATGTAAGAGATGCCTGCATTGTTGACTAACACATCAATCTTAGAGAACTTTTCAAGTGCTTTATTCACCATCTGTTCGACAAAGGCATAATCGCCTACATCCCCTGTGAAAGTACAAATCTCTATATGATATTGTTCGGATAATTCATTTGCCAAAGCATCCAGCTGTGCGTCGGATTTGTGGCAGCAGAGGGCAAGATGATATCCGTTTTGAGCAAAAACGCGTGCCAGTGCAGCCCCGATTCCACGGGACGCACCGGTAATCAATGCAATTTTATTCATAATTTTATTCATCCTGTTTTACATCAGATCATGATCATATACTGCGCGTTCGCCACCGATGAATTTCAGGCGGGTGCGGGCACATACGACATGCGCATTTCCAATCTGTTTTGTCTCGATGCGGGTCGGTACAGCGACATCCTGCAAATGCATACCGATAAGTGTATCACCGATATCCATTCCTGCAGCAGCTTTGATGTGTTCCACGGCAACCGGATGCTTAAAGTTTTTGTATGCGGCTGTGGCGAATGAACCGCCGGCTTTTGGCTGTGGAACGACGTTGACCATCGGGTAACCATATTTTCTGGCAGCGTCTTTTTCAAGAATCAGTGCACGGTTTAAATGCTCACAGCACTGTGCAGCCAGGTATACGCCGTATTCCTTTGTTGCCTCATAGATTCCGGCAAAAACCATATCGGCCAGTTCCGGCTTCGAATGTGTTCCGATCGTTTCTCCACATACTTCACTGGTGGAACATCCCACAACAAAGAGATCGCCTTTTTCCAGTTTTGCTTTTTCAAGAATTTCTTTTGCAGCCTTATATGCTTCATCTTTTACTTTTTCCATGTTTTCCATCATAATTGAAACCTCCAATCGATCGTTGCAAGCGGGTGCGTTGTTCGGTAAATCATTGCACCGGTTTGCATTAATATCAGTATAGACCAATAGAAACAAAAAGCAAGGATTTTGATGATGTTGGCGATTCTTATATTTTGGCAGACAGAGGGATTATCAAAATTTCCAGAATGGATACATAGGAAGAATACACAGATAATGTTGCTTTTGCAAAATACTATTTCGCTGGTAGTAGCAATTGTTGCATTAGCTTTGTTATGTTTGATTATATATATTGCGATTCAGTTTTTGCTTATATCAGGCGGATCATGATTATCATGAAGAGGGCGGAGAGTCCCTTGCTATGGTTCAGGAACGTAACATAGAAGCTAACAGATTTAGCATGAAAAATCTTGACAAAACGGTCTACTCAAGATAGACTATAACCAATCTATTCAGAATAGACCAAAAAAGGAGCGGAAAATATCATGGATATTGAATTAGGTGAAGTACAGGCAAAGTTTGCTGACATCATATGGGAAAGAGAACCAATAGCATCAGGAGAACTGACAAAAATCTGTGAGAAAGAACTGGGATGGAAAAAATCAACGACATATACAGTTCTGAAAAAATTATGTGAAAAAGGAATTTTTCAGAATGTCAACGGAACCGTTATATCAGTAATTTCGAAAGATGCATTTTATTTTGCCAAAAGCGAGAAGTTTGTAAATGAAAATTATAAGGGATCAATCCCGACATTTTTGGCAGCGTTTACAAGCAGAAGGAAACTTTCAAAAAAAGACATTGACGAGATACAGGAGATGATTGATAAAATCAGGGAGAATTAAAAATGAGAGAAGTATTTGCTGCGATTCTTGATAATGCAATGGTTGCCGGAATTATGATTTTGGTTATAGTTCTTATCCGCGTTTTTATGAGAAAAATGCCAAAGTTCATATGTCCGCTATTATGGGGATTGGTTGGGGTAAAATTATTAATTCCATTTGACATTCATAGTTCATTTGGGCTTCTTCCGAGTGACAAGATCGTGGAATACAGTAGTCAGGAGCAGGCACCTGTTATCGTAAAAACCGGTTTGCGTATGGTAGATGAAGGCACAAATCATTTTATTGGGAATAACATAAATTCCCCATCCGCCACCCCGGTGCAGGGGAATTTTTATGATGTATGTGTTTATCTTTGGCTGGCAGGAATTTTTGTATTATTCTTGTATATGCTTATTTCGAGTATTATGATGCGAAAAGTGACTTCCTGTTCGGTTGCTGTAGAAGAAAATGTGCGTATTTGTGATGAGATTAATCGCCCGTTTTTACTGGGAATAATAAGACCGCAGATATATCTTCCATCAGGCATTGAAAAAGATAAATACGAGTACATCGTTGTACATGAGAAAATGCACATAAAACGTGGAGATCATATATGGAAAATATCAGGTTTTTTCCTGCTTGGTATTTACTGGTTTCATCCGCTTTGCTGGCTTGCATATTATCTGTTTTGTAAAGATGTGGAATTTGCCTGCGACGAAAAAGTGATCAGCGGACGGGATTCCTTGTGGAGGGCAAATTACTGCCAGACTTTATTAGAATGTAGTACGAACCGTAGAAAAGTTATGTTTGTTCCACTGGGATTCGGAGAGGTAGGCGTAAAGGAGAGGGTGAAAAAAGTTATGGGCTATTTGTCTATGATACAGAGAATCATAAATACATACAAAGTGTGGATTTAAAACCGATTGGCTGTGACAAAACACAGGGGGATGATGCATGTGAGATAGCGGTCAATAAAGACGGAACGAAAGTATATTTACATGTTATGTCGGATAAGGAAAACATGTATGAGTACTCTGTCGAAAATAATACATTCGTAAAAAAGAAGTATGCCCTTGACGAGAACAACTTGTATAAGGGAATTATCAACGACTCTGGATCTGAGGCAAATTTTACGACAAGTACAGGAAAAGAGAACTCCTATTATATTGTAAATGAATATAATAATCCATTGGGGGAACTTGGATATATACGTTATGATCCGGATGCCGACTATAATTTAGTATTTTCGTTATTTGTAACAGATGATTTGAAAAATGCGACCTACTTCAATCGTTCGGATATCTATGATATCGTCCGAGCTGAGATAAATTATGACGGAAAGCATTATGTGTGTGAAGACAAAAAAGTGCTTGCAGATATTCAAACAGGCTATGCGAATGCGGAAAAAGGATATGGTATGTCAGCTTGCCCGTTTACATATGTGATGTATTTAACGAGGGAAGATGGAACCGTTGGCATGGTGATACCGGCGATGGATAGCTGCAGAGCCTGCATTATGGGAGATGGTTGGTATGAGCAGAACAATTCGATTTCAATGAGTATTTACGATATGATTGAAAAGGGCTTGTTTCAAGTTCAATAGTTTTCAAGAAACACACATTATGGCGCTATGAATTGAGTAACGCCATATTCTATGGTATAATATTTATAGCTTTGAAAGGCGGATTTTAAGAGGAGGAATGCTTATGAAAAAGTACACATTACCAATTATTTTACTTGCAGTAAGTTTTTCATTTTCACTTTCCGGCTGTCAGAAGCAGGGGGAAAAAAGCACAGAAGAAAACCGGATTGAGGCAGGAAATACTGAGACGGTACAGCCGGAAACCGGAGCACCGGAAGAATCACAGGCACCGGAAGAGGCGGAAAAGGATTTGGCAGAACCTATCGAAGTAGGCATTTCAGAGGGGAATTTAGAGGGGAAGGCTTTGAACGCTGAATGTCCGTTTGTATATGGAGATTCGGAATGGAAGCTTCAGACTTTTGTGCCGGAGGATATGCTGATAGATGGGGAATTGGCCATGGATGACAGAGTCAATTTCCTGATACAGGCGGTCTGTGGAGAGGAATCCTATGTGCTGTTTGATGAGATGGTTCACATTGGAGTGCCGGCAGCGGATGTGTTTATCGATCAACAGGAGCAGCTGCATATTATTCTCAGGGATGTGCGTACTGCAAAATATAGAGTGACAGATTTTGTCTATGATGCAGAGAATAAGAAATTTATCGGCAAAGATGCATTAAATGAAGATGCAATCAATTACATCGGAACAACGGGCAGATAGGCTTTTTCATATCAAGAAAACGAAGAAAAAAGGAACTAATAGGAACTGAATGGAAGGAAATTTAACAAGAGGACCAATTTTAAAGACGTTAACGAAACTTGCGATTCCGATTATGGCATCGTCATTTTTGGGAACATTATATAATATTACGGACATGGCATGGATCGGGTTGCTTGGCGCCAAGGCGGTTGCCGGAGTAGGCGTAGGAGGTATGTTTACCTGGCTCTCGCAGGGCCTTGCCTCAATGGCAAGGATGGGCGGTCAGGTACAGGTTGCACAGTGCATCGGACGAGGAGAGAGGCAAAAAGCGCATGGATTCGCGCAGACAGCGATGCAATTGGCATTATTGATGGGACTGGCTTATGGAATCATTGTAGCGCTGTTTGCCAATCCGCTGGTAGGATTTTTCCGGTTGGAGGATGCGGAAACACTGAGAGCTGCGTTGGATTACACCAGGATTGCGTGCGGATGCATCGTTTTTTCTTTTTTGTCCGTAACGTTAACCGGAATATATACGGCACAGGGAGACTCCAAGACGCCGTTTGTCGCAAATCTTTTTGGTTTAGCGGCGAATATGATTCTGGATCCGGTTTTGATTCTGGGACCGGGACCATTTCCGAGATTTGGGGCTGCAGGAGCAGCGATAGCGACTGTTTTGGCTCAGGTAATTGTTAGCGGGATCATGCTGCTGGGAATTTTCGTGCAGAAGAAGGATAATGTGCTGAAAGGACTCCGTTTGTTTGTAAAAATTCCGCTGGAATATGTGGAGGAAATCTGTAAAATCGGAATTCCTACGGCGCTTCAGGGTATGGCGTATTGTTTTATTTCCATGATTTTGACGCGCATGGTGGCCGGCTTTGGCCCGGAGGCGATTGCTACGCAGCGGGTAGGCGGTCAGATCGAATCAATCTCATGGAATACGGCGGACGGATTTGGTGCAGCTATGAATGCTTTTATCGGTCAGAACTATGGCGCAGGTAAAACCGAACGTGTGAAGAAGGGATATTGGGTATCTTTATGGACCGTTGGCATATGGGGACTTTTGATCACCCTTATGTTTGTGTGTGTTCCGACACCGATCGCGAGTGTGTTTTTCCATGAGAAGCAAGCGATTGCAACAGCGGTTGATTATTTGATCATTGTCGGATTCAGTGAAGCGTTTTTATGTGTGGAGATGATGACGGTAGGTGCGTTATCAGGACTTGGAAGGACGCGTCTGTGTAGTGTGATCAGTATTGCCTTTACATCGCTTCGCATCCCGCTTGCGATCATTTTAAGCAGCAGTGTGTTGGGAATTCTGGGAATATGGTGGGCACTTACGACAACAACCATGATGAAGGGCATGATATTTACCTGTGTATTTTTACTGATCGTGCGAAAGATGACCGATACGAAAATAAAATAATTACAACCTTAATAATGCCTGTGCAGGATTTTTCAATCTAGTGCAGGCATTGTTTTGAACTTGGAACGGATGGTGTGTTTATGGCGGAGCCGGTGTCAAATGTGATCGGCGGAAGCATCTGCTTTATCACGATGCTTTGTACCGTGATTCCGGAGCTGAGGGCGATGGAGAAAGGTTGTTCTGGCGATGGAGCATGAGCCGGTTTATGTGACGCTGTAATCGAAAATATTAAGTTTGCAATCGATTGTCTTAAGGAGTAAGATAGAGGCAAAAGAATAAGGAGGAGTTTGTAAAATGAACAGGTTGATGAAACAATGCGCAGCATTTGTGCTTGCATTTGCACTCGCATTCACATCGGTAAATATGACCGGTCTGTCGGTGGAAACGACCTACGCGGCAACGACACAGACAATCACCAGGTCGACAACGGTCGTATGCAAGAAGAATGCCGTTGTGAAGGCACCGAAGGGATATCGAAATTGCAAGTTCTTAAGTTCCAATTCGAAAGTTGCTACGGTAAATGCAAAGGGAAAACTGAAGGCACTCCGTCTTGGCGTGACAACGATCACGGTAAAAAGCGGTGCGAAAACAAAAAAATATACGGTCACGGTCATTCCGGCGAAGAAGAGTGACGTAAGACTGAATCAGGAACTGATTTTAAGCGGACAGAACGTTCGGTTAAAGCTGGTTTCCGACAAGTATGATACAAGTCAGGTGAAGCTGTATATCGATAGTGCTTTTAAAGAAATCGACCACAAGGGAAATTGTAATTTTAAGGAATCCAATTGTTATCAAATGAGCGGATCGCTGTCCTATTCGTACGGAAAGTTTAAAAAAAATATTACATTGTATGTTTGTGATAAAAAAGTAATTATGGACGGAATTGCGCCGACGGATACATGGGGATCAGAAGATATCTGGGCCGGGGTAAGCTATGATACGAGTTCTTTAAAATGGGAGTTCTTTGATGAGTCATTTAACTATAAGCAGTTAAAAAATAAGGGAATTGAAATTCAAATTGACGGCAAGCCGTTGCCGGATACAGTTGTTTATACTCCGGGAGAACACACCTTTACGATCGTTGCCGGAATAAATCAGTATAGTCAGAAAGCCGATGTCACTTATTCCGTGAAGGACGCACTTGTAAAGAAAGATGCAAGGGGCTACGCAAAGGACGGAAAAGAAGTATTTGACGCAGCATTTGCTGCTGTCGATCAGGTGGTTAAGGATGGAATGAGTGAGGAAGAAAAGGTAAAAGCCATCCATGACTATTTGATCTATAGTGCCAATTATGTCAATGACGGTAACTACCAAAGCGCGGAGAACTGGGCATATGGAGCCGGTGGAGTACTGATCCATAAGGAAGGTGTGTGTCAGAGTTATGCCATCGCCTTTTATATGATGGCAGTATCGGCAGGACTTGATTGCAAATTTGTGACAGGAACTGCAAAAGGTGGAGGTCATGCATGGAATCAGGTTAAGGTGGACGGAAAGTGGTATTATATCGACTGTACCTGGGATGATCCGATTATGAATGGGCATAGCGGTGGTGGAGAACGCTATAAATACTATTTGTCGGAGACTCTTTGGTCGGATCACACGATAGAGGAATCTAAGGATCTGGCTGATGATGGAAAATATTCCTGGGAGCATTTATATCTGACAGGAAAAGATTATTAATAGAAAAAGGAAAGGGACGATACAGTGTGTCGTCCCTATTATATTTATTTTCCGTTTGTTTTGATTTTAACAATTCTCGGGATGTACATTGTGATTACGGTAAAAAGTGATGCAGAGCATCAGACGCGAGTTATGGAGTCGATGATCGCAAATGAAATCAGTATGGAACGGAGCAGGCACATCCGGACACTCAAAAATATTTACAGAGAAATATACAGAGTGCCGGGCTGTGGCAGAGGCTATGAAGTCACGGAAGCGTGGGGCTGCAATATACAGGGGAAATATGTACAGTTATGGTTCTCTCAAGGATATTCCGGTTTCCATCTGTATCGTATCACCGGTTACGGAAATCTATCGTGTTGTATATGGATTAGGATATGTGATGGCCGCAGGTTTTGCAGTCTATCTGATCATCGGAATTGCTGGAAGCCTGTATCTTTCAAAACGTGTGAATACTTTGATTCGTTGGAATGTAAATCTCCAGCGATTCCTGCCATATGATTCGAAGGATATTATATGCGATCATTGTCAGTTCCAGCACCAGTTTGTTGCTCTCAAACTTTCCCGATGGGAGTCTTTCAATATCCATGTCCGTCTTGATTTCACTGTGATACTGCCCATATCGGTCAATGGTTCTTTCCGTGATCTCATAAATTGTGCGTATTCCGACAGTTTTCTCTTCGTTATCAGAAAGGGAATATGTCACATCCCGGAAGGTCTGTCCGGTATAAACAGTTTTCCCATCACGTGGATGCTGGATATTCTTGCAGCATTCCCTGACGGATTCCAGCCATTCTTCTTTACTTTCCTGTCTGGGATTCCGTTTTATGATGAAAGACACATTGTTGTATTTATAGCTTTCCTCCATAAAGATGCCTATGTTTTCAGATGCATCGTTGCCGGAATCCAGCCGGATGAGCAGTGGTTTTTCCGTCAGCTGTCTGCACAGTTCAATGGTCTCTCTCAGAAAATCAGGAGTTTCTTTCTGGCAGTGCTGTTTCCCAATCCGCAGTTCAAGATTCACGAGGTATCCTTCCGTGCCGATATATGCCATAATTGGTGCATATCCGTCAAAACCCTTGTAGGTACGGGATACGCCTTCCTTATTGGATTTCGAATTGTCAAAGGGGGGTACATCAATATCGACAGGAACAAAGCCGTTATCCAGGGATGTCGGCTCTATGTGCATTTCACGCAGCATGTCGACATTTGCCTGCTGGATGTCTTTGCGCAGGGAATCCCCGATCATGTCAAAACGCTGACGGAGTGTTTCGGCGGAAGGAATCGCATAGGAGATGCCTAATGCGTATTTGTAGTAGTCAGGGTCATCCATCATTTCACGGACAGCCTCATACTGGGGTTTTCCCTGACAGAGCATACCAATATAGGTGAGGAGCACGTCTCCATTTTTTATCTGTTTCTGCAGATAATCTTTTGAAATTGGAGCACGGTTGATTTTTTTAACAAAACTGCTTTTCCCAAGTATTTGCCCTACGAATACCAGACCACTGGGAGTAATGAGCCGCTCATCGCTGAATTCAATGTGTATTTTCTTCATTGCACTGCCTCCGCCTGTCTTTTGATACTTTCATTATACAGGATAATGCATGATGATACAGTAAAAAAACAAAATTTTGTTTAACCTGGTGGGTGAAATAAAATGTATTGCGAAAATCAGTTTCCAGCAGGTATTATTGCTGAAAAACGGGATGTAACACTATGGTAAGTTTCACGGAATAAGGGGCTTAGTTAAATGTTATTTTTTCCTTTTGTTTTTCGTTCTGCTTTCTTTCTCGACTTCTCCTGCCTTTTGTCATACATATCGTGAATCCATTCTTTCACAGGAGCTTTCCATTGTTCGCTCTTATTAGGAATATTCTTAATCAGGCTCTTGGGATTAAGACACATCTCCTTTGCCATTCTTATTTCTTCTTCCCCAAGTTTGCATTTTCTTTTTGCTTCGTCCCAAAGTTGCTGGCTGTATGCCATGAAATCACATCCTTTCAAGATTTTCTTCTTGACAAACAATACATATACCTATATTATAGGTGTTAGAAAGAAACGAAGTTTACTACCGTACAGCTATTGCTCATGCGGCTTGCTCGTTTCTTTTTTGTTCTTACCAAATCATATTATAGATAAAGTTTTCCATCTGCATCACATCTTACAAGCATTCTTGTCGAAAAAATGTTATAACGCTCCAGATTTCCATCTTCATCATAAACCGGTATTCCAAATCTTGTATTATAACGATACCATCCAAATTGTGCCTTTGCACCATGTTTATTGTTATAATCAGGATACTGTGCCTTTTCAGAAGCAATCTGGATAAGTTCACCAATAGCAGGCGTAATGTTTGCCTTCGCTTTCATATTAGCATCTTTTAATCCCTTTGTATCATTTGAATGACTGAACTCATCCGGAAAATCAGAACCGATATATATTTTCTCTGAGGTTTCGGATATTTCAAAGTATTCTCCAATATATTCTTTCAGATACCTCTGCTGAATGGACTCCATCATAACAAGCATTGTAATCGGACTAAGCTCTGTTCCAAGGTCTCTGATACCATATACTACGAATCTGTTATCCACATCCACATTTGTCTGATGATTAAAAATGTTAAGTGAACCATTTACAAAAAGCTCAAGGGATAAGGCAATCTCTTTTGCCTCTTCCTCCGGCTGTGCCATAAGAATATCATAAAAATCACTCATAACCGGAATATATTTCTCCCTGCTCTTTTGTGACAAACACAATATCTGCTTTGAGTACATCAACGTCTTCTTGCAATGCACCAGAAATATATGAAGATGGCTTTTCAGCAATAATACAAATATTACAATGTAAACTGACTTTCCACCTTAATGTCTTAATATAAGTAATTGCTTTTCTATTTTTGATATATGTTTTTCGAAATCAATGAAAACATCTGTATTCGTTGGTAATGTTTCAAAATCAATACTTATCTGTGATAGTCCCCTCTCTTTTCGCAAAAAAGAAAACGATTAATGTCGTATAGAAACACAAATCCCTTTTTCCGGTTTTTTCGTTCTAATTTGCACGCTTATTTTTACCGGAATAACCGGAAAACACCGAACACTTTTCCGAGGATCTTGCAGTCCGGAACTATGATCGGATCCATCGCATCATTTTCCGGCTGCAGCCGGATATGCCCGTCTTCTTTATAAAAAGTCTTGACCGTTGCGGAATCATCGACTAAAGCGACAACCATTTCTCCATTCTGTGCAGTACTGCAGCGCTCCACAATGATATTGTCCCCGTCAAAAATGCCTGCATTGACCATGCTCTCTCCCTTGACTTTCAGCATAAAGGACTCTGCATTTGGCATATACTCTGCCGGAATCGGGAAATAGGCATCAATATTCTCAACAGCAAGTATCGGCTGACCGGCGGCTACCTGCCCGATCATAGGGACATTCACCACTTCACGCCGTGTCAGATTGAAGTTGTCATCCACAATTTCGATTGCACGCGGCTTTGTCGGGTCACGACGGATATATCCGTTTTTCTCAAGTGTCTCCAGGTGGGAATGGACGGATGATGTGGACTTTAAATGAACCGCTTCACAGATGTCACGAACCGTTGGCGGGTATCCTTTGTTTAAGATTTCTTTTTTTATATATTCCAAAATTTCTCTCTGTTTATCTGAGATCTTTCCATATGCCATAATGCATTACCTCCGGATGTATTTCTTTATGGTTTCAGTTTACCATACTACAACACAGAACGCAAACGTATATTCCGAAAATTTGTTCGTGTTTTCTATTGACAAACACATGTTCGTGCATTATATTTATCTTACGCAAACAAATGTTCGGTTGTAAATCAAAACAGGAGGAATTTATTATGAAAAGGGTATACAATGAAAAAATCTCACCTCGCGCAAATGAAAGTCTCACCCGAAGAGAGCATACCGTCCAGACCCAGAAACGCATGATTGTTCTGGTCTGTATTCTTGTCATCTTCGCCGTCATTCTGATTGGAAACAGTATTATTACATTCGCCGGTTCCAGAACCGGGCAGCCGGTTCATAAATATTACACAAGCGTCCAGTTACAAAACGGAGATTCCCTGTGGTCGCTTGCCGATCAGTATGCTGCCCCTGGCCGCACCTCCCGTGCACAGTTTATTGATGAAGTGTGCGAGCTGAACGGAATCTCAAAAGATAATACACTGCACAGCGGCGAGTATCTTGTAGTTTCCTATTACTCTCCGGAAATCCGGTAGCGAATCATCTGTTTTATTAATATTCAAGACCTGCTGTATTATTTAGCAGCAAAAAAGAGAATAACCTTCTTCCCTTTCATGGCCGTAGGAAAAAGTTATTCTCTCATTTTTGTTTATGTTATATTTATAAGCAATCACATCTGTTACACGAACTACCTGCTGGAATTACATCTCAATAATCTTTCCATCTCTCCAGATGCGTTCGAGATCATAGAACAGACGGTCTTCTTTGGAAAACAGATGCACAATGATATCTCCATAGTCCATCAGAATCCATGTTGACTTATTATTTCCTTCAATCTGCTTTGCATGCAGCCCTGCTTTGAATAATGCTTCATCTACAGCATCCTGCATTGCAGTCAGCTGATTCTGGTTGTTTCCGTTTGCAATAATAAAATAATCGGCGATAGAGGAAACTCCTGTAATATCAATAACGGTTACATCCTCTGCCTTTTTATCTCTGAGCGCTTCTACGGCGGTCTTTACGATTTCTAATGTTTCCATGGCTGATCCTTTCCATACGGTTCATAAAATTGATAGGTTAACTGGGTCGTTGGGTCTACACTGCCTTTTCTCCCGCTTAAATAATGCAGCGTATCATATAAGATTTCTGCCATACACTGATTCAGATCCGAAAAGGCAATCTGTCTTATGATCGAAAGATGGGGAGCTTCACATCTTAAAGGTTCAATATAATCGGCAATGTAGATAATCTTATCCAATGTATTCATATCCGGCTCTCCGGTTGTATGCACCTTGATGGCATGAAGGATCTGCGGGTCCTTTACTCCATATGCTTCCTCTGCCAAAACCATACCTGCTTTTGCATGGAGAAGTCCTGGATTTTCACGCTCTACTTTAGAAATCAGGATATCGTTTTTTTCACAGAGAGAAATCTTTTTCTCTGTCGGGAGGCATTTGGCGCAATCATGCAGAAGTCCTGCGATCATCGCCTTCTCATAATCATATCCATATGCCATAGCAAGGCTTCCTGCCGTATACATGACCCCAAGCGTATGCTCATAGCGGTTTTTATCCAGTTCTTTTTTCAATCTCTTTTGTATTTCTTCTCGTTCCATACGTTTTGCTCCACTTCTTTACGATTGATACAGATGATGTCTGCGAATATACGCAGATACTTCTTCCGGAAACGCATGTTCCGGATATTCTCCTCTCATCAGTGCCTGGCGGATCTTTGTGGAAGACATCAAAAAACGTTCACAGGGAACGATCCGGATATCACAGGGAAATTGTTCCTGCAACAAACGGATCTTCTTCTCCAATGCAGCGATGGTAAAAAGATCCCTCGGGATCACCAGAATGGTAGCCAGTTTGGCAATTCGTTCTGGTTGTTTCCATTGTTCAAAATAGTCCAGAGAATCTCCACCCATAATAAAGAAGAAACGATGCATCGGATACTGCTCCGACAATTTCTCCATGGTACGGTATGTGTAGCTTCTCTCGGCACTGTCAAGCTCCAACCGGCTGACCGTCATCCAGGGATACGGCTGTGCGGCCAGTTTACACATTTGAAACCGGTCTTTGGCGTCGGTCATCCCATGCTCATCCTTATTTGGAGAGTGTCCGGCGGGAATAAGCCATACCTGATCCAGTGCATAAGATTCGTATGCACATTTTGCCATATGAAGATGTCCGTTATGAATTGGATCAAAAGACCCTCCTAATATTCCGATATTCATGTGTCTTATTCTGGAAGTTTAATCTTTGGATTCTTCTTTGCCTTGCGGTAAAAGATCATTTTCTTTCCGATTACTTTTACGACATTGGAATGTGTACGCTCTGCAATGACAGAAGCGATCTCCTTCGGATCATCAATACAGTTTTTCAATACAGAGACTTTAATCAGTTCTCTCTTTTCCAATGCGGCATCAAGTGCTTCAATGATCTCCGGTGTCAGAGATGCTTTTCCAATCTGAAAGATCGGATCTATATTGTTGGCAAGGCTTCCCAGATAGGCGCGCTGTCTGCTGTTCATAGCGTTTCCTCCTGTTACTTATAATAATCAAATTCGTTATAATACATACGGACAGTATCTCCATCCTGTATGCCCTGTTCTTCCAGTTCCTTTAAGATGCCCTGTTCCCGAAGGAATTTCTGGAAGAATAAAAATCCTTTTTCGGAATCCATGTTTGTATATCCAAGCATTTTTTCAATCTTTGGACCCTCTACAACAAAGGCACCGTCTTCTGCACGGGTAATTGTATATGGTTCATCCTTAAAGAAGCCAAGTGCCGGATCAAATTCCTGCTCATAGACAACGGCTTCCTTCGGACATTTTGCCAGAAGTTCACGTACATGAAACAGTAATTCCCGAACACCCTGACCGCTCACCGCAGAAATCGGATACACTTTAATGCCTTCTTTTTCCTCAAATTCTGCACGAAGCGCAGAAATAATTTCGTTTTCATTGCCATAAATTGCATCAATCTTGTTTGCTGCAATTACCTGTGGTTTCTTCAACAAGTCCGGATTATATGCATCCAGTTCCCGGTTAATGGCATGAATATCTGCAATTGGATCACGTCCTTCGGTTCCGGCCGCATCCACAATATGGATAATGACTTTGGTTCTTTCGATATGCCGGAGAAATTCATGTCCCAGACCGACACCATCGGAAGCACCTTCAATCAGTCCCGGAATATCCGCAATCACAAAACCGTTTCCGTCTTCCATGTCAACAACACCCAGATTTGGCTGTAATGTCGTAAAATGGTAGTTGGCGATCTTTGGCTGTGCATTGGTCACACGCGATAAAAAGGTGGATTTTCCGACATTCGGGAAACCAACCAGTCCCACATCCGCGATCACTTTAAGTTCCAGCTGAACTTCAATCTCGATGGCTTCCTGTCCCGGCTGCGCATATTTTGGAGCCTGCATGGTGGAAGTTGCAAAGTGCTGATTGCCAAGTCCTCCACGGCCGCCATGCAAAATGACAGAACGCTTATTTTCCCCTGACATATCGGCAATTACTTTTCCGGATGCCGCATCTCTTATAATTGTTCCCTCCGGAACTTTTAATATCAGATCTGCACCATTTTTTCCATGGCAGTTTTTCTTGCCACCTTCTTCGCCCGGTTCTGCTGCGAATTTTCGTCTGTGCCGATAGTCTGCAAGCGTATTGATTCCCTCGTCTACTAAGAAAATGACATCTCCGCCTTTTCCTCCATCGCCACCGTCCGGACCACCGTTCGGCACATATTTTTCACGACGGAAGGACACATGTCCGTCTCCGCCTTTTCCTGATTTGATAATAATTTTTGCACGGTCTGCAAACATAATCTCTCTCCTACATAACGATAAAACCCCGGCTCAAAAAGTCGGGGTTTTGTAAACTACTCGTTGTCTACTGGATATACAGAAGCCTGCTTCTTATCTCTTCCTACTCTCTCGAAACGAAGAACACCATCTACTTTAGCAAATAATGTGTCGTCTCCACCGATACCAACATTCACACCTGGATGAATTCTTGTACCACGCTGTCTATAGAGAATATTGCCAGCCTTTACGAACTGTCCGTCTGCTCTCTTTGCTCCTAATCTCTTGGACTCGGAATCACGGCCGTTCTTTGTAGAACCAACTCCCTTTTTATGAGCAAAAAACTGAAGGTTCATATTCAACATGTCCTACACCTCCTTGAAATCAAGAATGATATACTCATTCCCATAATCATTTTGTATTCCTTGTAAGCCCAGAACCATGGACTTCATCAGAAGCTGTGTATCATGACCGGCTTTCTGATCAAGTCTGAAATCAATCAGCCCGGATGTCTCTTCTGTATCAATATGATAAGAATCCTCTGTGAAAGTCTCTATGGAATTGATCGTATTTATCACAAGTGCCGAAACACCTGCGCAGATAATATCACTTCCTGCTTCCGCATATCCGGAATGACCGATGCAGTGAAATCCCACTGCATCTTCATGATCCTGTAAAATCGTTATAGTAATCATATAACAATTCCTATCGATTATCCATTAATCTTTTCAATCTTAACCTGGGTGAACGACTGTCTGTGTCCGTTCTTCTTGTGATAACCGGTTTTTCTCTTGTACTTGTAAACGATTACTTTCTTTGCTCTGCCTTCTTTGATGACAGAAGCTTCAACAGTTGCTCCGGCTACTGTTGGGTTTCCAACCTTCATATCGTCTCCGGATACTGCTAATACCTGATCAAAAGTAACCTTCTCACCAGCATCAACTCCAAGCTTTTCAATGGTAATGATATCGCCTTCGGATACTTTGTACTGTTTACCACCTGTTGCTATAATTGCGTACATATGGCACCTCCTATTTATCATTACTCGCCAGTTTCGGTGCCTTTTTATAAAGGACTTAAACCTCACTGTGCGGCATACTAGTGTATAGTATCACAACTCTACTTATTCGTCAACTGTTTTGTCCGAAATATTTTATATCTTTATTTGAGGATTTCCCGCAATGATTTATACACTTTTTTGCGGGTCAGTTCCATCAATCCTAATTTTGTAATATCGATGAAACTGGCTGGAACATGGTCTTTTTTCAGTTCCTGTTTTACGAACTGAATCAAAGCCTCCTGCTGTTCTTTCGATTTCATATTAATAAAATCGATAATGATCATACCGGAGATGTTTCTAAGACGAATCTGACGCAGAATTTCCCTCGCTGCTTCCATATTAATTGCAAAAAGTGTCTCTTCTTTTTTCGACTGGTTTTTGCCACTGTTTACATCAACAACCGTTAACGTTTCCAATGTTTCGATAATAATATTCGCGCCAGAAGCAAGCCAGACCTTTTGTCCAAGAAGTTCATCGAGATTTCCCTGGATATGGTATAACGTAGCCAGACTTACTGCAGAGTCATCATATTTTACCAAAATCCCCTGCTCTTTTAAATTTGGCAGATACTGCCTAATTTCTTCGTAGAGATCCTGTTGATCTGTATATATATGATCAATTTCTGCAAGATCCTGTGTTTTTAGTTTTTCCATATATCCCGGGATATTGCGGTAGATAAGATTTCCGGTTGTTCCATGTCTGCCTGTTGTTTTTATAGTTGCAAAACATTGCTGTACATAAAAGATATCCTGTTTTAATTCTTCTTCCGAAACGTTCTGTGCATTTGTTCGAAACACAAGTCCATAGCCTTCTGCCTCATGATCCTTACAATATACATTTGCAAGTGCAATCATTTCCTGTGCACGTTCCTGCGGGATTTTTTTTGAAACTCCAAGTGTCGTGTTCTCACTGGATAAAAAGCAATAATGTCCATGCAGCACCAGCTTGGTACTGACAACGGCATCCTTTGTTTTCACGGCGTCACGCGTCACCTGAACAAGAAGCTCATCCCCTTCCGAAATCTGTTTCTTTTCGGACTGCTTATGTGCAAAAACAGGAGCGCGCAAATCTTTTAACGGAAGATATCCTTTTTGCCCGTTTGCAATCCGTACAAAAGCAGCCTGAATATTAGGCACTACTTTTTCTACATAACCAACGTAGATATTATTGAGCAGAGTCTCTTCCTCCGGTTCAAAAACCTGCAGATCACAAATCTTCCGGTTCTCATCGAGTAAAATATATGTGATATAATTCTTATGATTTTTTTCAATGCGTGTAATTGCCAGACGATGCATTCTCTATAAAATTTCCTCTCCCATTTCACACAGTGGAATGAATTGTTCCTGTTCATCTTTTGCATATACTTCGATGCGGTGAATCTGAATTGCATTGGCATCATAAGTAAGTCCGCAGCGCTCATAGATGGAAGCAAGCACAAGTTCCGGCTTGATATTATCAACACTTCCAGTCGATACCTGAATGAAAAAAGCCGGTTTGGCATCCACTTCTTCTACGGATAACTGATATACCAATGGTTTTAAATCCACTTCACGCTCACTTTTCTTTGTCTTTTTTATAATTGTAAAGCTATCTTTCGATGTAAATTCACGATCTACAATATCTTTCCATTCCTGCACGCTGTATGAGCTTTCATATTCATCTTTGAATGAGAGACGATAATCAGCAACAGCTACAATCGACATGGCGGTCTTTGCTTTATCCGGTAATTTTACATAAGAGGTCACTTCCACACCATCAACCATCGTTTGGTTGAACGCTTCAATACTTTCTTTGGAAGAAAGTGAACTGTTTACCTCTATATCAAAATATTCACCATCGCTTGTAATTCCAACACCAAGCGGAGCTGCAAAAGACATAATCTGATGTGGAGAATATCCTTCGGAATAGCAGATATCAATATTTGCGCGGCGTACTGCTTTCTGAAAATAGCGCATCATATCAAGATGTCCGATAAATTTCATGGCACCCCATTTACGGAATTTAATTCTTATCTTCAAAGCAGACACCTCCTCCAAATTGTTTTGCTCCACATCCGGAACAACGCATACGACAGTTTGGTGTAACCGTTTCGCTGAGTGCCGTCTTCCATTCACGAAGCATGAATGCTTTTGTAACACCTACATCAATAAAATCCCATGGGAAAATTTCGTCTTCACTGCGTACACGTTTGGTATAAAAATCAATATCAATATCACATTTACGGAATGCCTCAAGCCATAAATCATAATTGAAAAAGTCTGACCATGCATCGAAAATTCCACCATGTTCATAAACATAATGAATTGCAGATGATAAACGCCGGTCTCCACGGGCAAGAACTCCTTCTAAAACGGTAACATCCGCTTCATGCCAGTTGTAACGGATACTTTTATGATTGAGCTGTTCCTTTACATGGTCATTGACAATCTTCGCACGTCCAAGATAATCTCCAGGATCGAGCATGGATGCCCACTGGAATGGTGTAAATGGTTTCGGAACAAAAAAGGATGTACTGATCGTAATCTGGCATTTACCGTTTCGTTTTTCCTTTGGAACAATATCATAATATAATGCCGCAATCTGATTGGCGAGTTCCGGTATCGCACGCATATCCTCTTCGGTCTCTGTAGGAAGTCCGAGCATAAAATATAACTTTACTTTATTCCAGCCGCCTTCAAACGCCTGTCCTGCACCGCCTAAGATATCTTCCACCGTAAGACCTTTGTTAATTACATTGCGCAGGCGTTGCGAACCAGCTTCCGGCGCAAACGTCAGACTGCTCTTTTTAATGTCCTGTACCTTCTGCATGATATCAAGAGAAAAAGCGTCAATTCTAAGTGAAGGAAGTGAAATATTGATATTCTTTTTATCACATTCATCAATCAGGAAATTGATTAGTTCCTCTAACTGTGAGTAATCGGAAGAACTCAAAGAACTTAAGGAGATCTCCTCATGTCCTGTCGATGCGATCATTTTTTGAGCCAGTTCTTTAAGTCTTTCCACATTTTTCTCACGATTCGGGCGATAGATCATACCAGCCTGACAGAAACGGCACCCACGGATACAACCTCTTTGTATTTCCAAAACAATACGATCCTGTGTTGCTTTAATAAACGGAACAATTGGCTTCTCTGGATAAACAGATCCGGTAAGATCCATATCCACCTGTTTCTTTATCGTTGTTGGAATGTCATCGTATTTTGGAGTAAATGCAGCAATCGTGCCATCTTCCTTATAAGACACCTCATACAGCGATGGTACATAAATTCCTTCGATTTTAGCTGCTTCATGCAAAAATTCCTGACGGGAATAGTTGCCTTCCTTCATCTGCTTATACAGATCTAAAAAAGCATCATACTGTGTTTCGCCCTCTCCAATATAAAAACAATCAAAAAAGTCTGCAATCGGCTCTGGATTATAAGTGCATGGTCCGCCCGCTATTATAATTGGATCATCATTTTTCCTTTCTTTGGCATACAGTGGAATCTGTGCCAGATCAAGAATCTGTAAAATGTTCGTATAACACATTTCATACTGAAGTGTCATTGCGACAAAATCAAAATCTTTAATCGGCTCCTGGGACTCCAAACCGAACAACGGAATATTCTGTTCTTTCATAATCTTGTGCAGATCCGGCCATGGAGAATACACACGCTCACACCATGTGTCCTCTCTGCGGTTAAACATATCGTACAAAATCTGGATTCCCAGATGTGACATACCGATCTCGTATACATCAGGAAAACACATCGCAAAACGAATCTGCGATGTGTCTTTAATTACAGAGTTTAACTCATTCCCAATATATCTCGCCGGCTTCTCGATCTGCATCAGAATTTCATCACTCAAAGCTAGTTTTCTCATGATATACCTCAAATCTAAATTTATAATTTTGTGTCGTGCTAACGCTGCGCAAGCTCATTTGCAATCTCTTCCCAGGTAACACCTTTTTCTACCATAAGAATCATGCAATGATATAAGAAGTCCGAAATTTCATATTTGATTTCTTCCGAAACCGGATTCTTAGCTGCAATAATAATTTCTGTCGCCTCTTCCCCTACTTTTTTCAAAATACTGTCGATACCTTTATCAAAAAGCTCTTTTGTATAAGAACCTTCTTTGGGATTCTCGCGGCGTTCTTTGATAACATCGTAAACACATTCCAATACTTTCAAAGGGTTCTTTTCTACGTATTCTTTGCGTACAATATTATTAAAAAAGCAGGAACGGTTTCCTGTATGGCATGCAGCACCTACCTGCGACACTTTCGCAAGAATGGTATCAAAATCACAGTCTGCCGTCAAGGATTTTACATATTGGATATGGCCGGAAGTAAGACCTTTCGTCCAAAGTTCCTGCCGACTGCGGCTGTAATATGTCATCTTTCCAATATGAATTGTCGTATTAAAGGCTTCCTCATTCATATATGCAAGCATAAGCACTTCGTCCGTGCGATAATCCTGAACAATGACCGGAACCATTCCATCGGAATTCAGTTTCAGATCCGACCAGTGCAGATCCGGTGCAAAATTATCCATCTTGATGCCCTCTCCAGACAGCGAAGATTTCAACTTCATGATATCGGTGGTTGAATTATTGATAAAAGTTCCTGCAATACCACGAATTTTTTCGCGCTTCAATAATCGAACAATTTCCTCATAATTATACTCGGATAAATTAACGACATAAGGAACATTTGTCAGATTTTCCAAAGCGTCCAGAATATCTGCATTGAGCACAAGAACCTCGTGGAATGTATCTTCAATACTCTGTTGATTTTTGAAAATAAAATCGACATTATTGACCGAAACCAAAATACGATCTTTGCCAAAACGTTCGCTCGCTTCTTTCGCAAGTCCAACACTTGATGGTTTACTCGCATTGAAGATGACCTGCAGACATCCTGCATAAAGAAGTTTTTTTACATCTTCAAGACGATTGATATTTCCGCCTGCGCAAACCTTAATCTCGATATTGCGATTGATATTTTTTATTGTATTAATATTCTTTTCATGCTCATCATCACTGGTGGACAAATCAAAGATAATAATCTTGTCAATTCCACTGTCGTTGTATAGCTGGCAAAGCTGATACACATCATCTACTGGTGTAAAATCGGTCATAGAGCGTACCGCTTTTCCCTCTTTTAAATAGAGCGTTGCGACAATGTTTTTTTGTTCCATTTATTATAAACTTCCTTTCGTGGACAAAATTCCCTGAATACGTGGGTCCATGGTGGTTGCCTCATCCAAAGCGCGGGCAAAAGATTTAAACATTGCTTCCGCCATATGATGATTGTTTCCAGGGCTTAATACTTTAATGTGCAGATTCATACCTGCAGAATAAGATACTGCATAGAAAAACTCTTTTATCATTTCGGTATCCATCTGTCCGATACGTTCTGTTGTAAATTCACCATCAAAAACCAGATACGGACGACCGGACAAATCAACGGCACACAGTACTAGTGATTCATCCATTGGTAAAATACAGCTTCCAAAACGCCGAATACCGCTTTTATCTCCAATTGCTTCGCGGATTGCATTTCCGAGTACAATGCCACTGTCTTCAATGGTATGATGACTGTCTACGATCAAATCGCCATCACAGGATAAATTCAAATCAAAAAATCCATGTTTGGAAAATCCTTCCAGCATATGATCAAAAAAACCTATGCCTGTCTGAATCTGTGATTTACCGGTTCCGTCAATATTTAACGTTACTGCAATATCCGTCTCTTTTGTCTTTCGCTGTAATTTTGCAATTCTATCTGCCATAATCTGATACCCTCTTTATGATATGTATTGAATCTTTTTTGGTCCTATTCAAAACGAACACGAATTGAATTCGCATGTGCGGTAAGTTTTTCGCACTCTGCGAACTGTTCGATATCGGTATGTACCTTCTCTAACGCTTCTCTTGAATATGAGATAATGCTGGATTTCTTAATAAAATCATCTACAGATAATGCAGAGAAGAATTTCGCGGTACCATTTGTCGGAAGGACATGGTTTGGACCTGCAAAATAATCTCCAAGTGGTTCGGAAGAATACTCTCCGATAAAGATTGCACCTGCATTACGAATCTTTGTCATAACATGGAATGGATCAGCTGTGACAATCTCCATATGCTCGGAAGCAATTTCGTTTACAGTTGCAATCGCTTCATCCATAGTATCAGCAACTAAAATATAACCATAATTGTCTAATGATTTCTGAATAATTTCTTTTCTGGAAAGAACTTCTACAAATCCATCTACTTCTTTGGATACTTCTTCTGCAAGCTTTAAACTTGTAGTAATTAAAATAGCAGATGCCATCTCATCATGTTCTGCCTGAGACAATAAATCGGCTGCAACATAACGAGGATTTGCAGTATCATCTGCCAGAACAAGAATTTCACTCGGACCAGCAATGGAATCAATACTTACATAACCAAATACTGCTTTTTTTGCAAGTGCTACATAAATATTTCCTGGTCCAACAATCTTGTCTACCTTTGGAACACTCTCTGTTCCGAATGCCATAGCTGCGATTGCCTGAGCGCCGCCGACTTTATAAATTTCATCAACACCGGCTTCTTTTGCAGCAACCAGCGTGGATGCATATACTTTTCCATCTTTTCCAGGAGGTGTACACATGACAATTCGATCAACACCCGCAACTTTTGCCGGCAATACATTCATAAGTACAGAGGATGGATATACTGCTTTTCCACCAGGTACATATACACCTACCGTTGCCAGTGCAGTTACTTTCTGTCCCAGAATAATGCCATCTTCTGATGTAAACCATGAGTTCTGCATCTGTTTTTCATGATACTTTTTAATATTGACAAGAGATTTACGAATAACAGAAAGCAATGTTTCATCTACCTGCTCATAAGCCTCTTGGATTTCTGCCTCTGTGACCAGAATATTGTCTGCGTTGATATCTGCACCATCAAACTGCTTTGTATAAGAAAAAATTGCCTGATCACGGTTCTTACGAACTTCTTCGATGATTGCATTTACACGGCCCTCAAATTCTCCGTAATTATTTGGGCTTCTTTTTAATAAGTTCTGCAGAATATCATTCTGTGTCTCTGGTGTAAGTTTAAGAATTCTCATAATGTGCCTCCCTGTAGTTTTCTAAATTACCGTCTTTAAATCACGAATCAGTTTGGTGATTCTTTCATTTTCCATTTTCATACTTACCTGGTTCACGACAACACGTGCTGACAATGGACATACTTCTTCCAAAACAGTCAATCCATTTTCCCTTAATGTTGTTCCAGTCTCTACAATATCACAAATCACTTCAGAAAGTCCGACAATTGGAGCAAGTTCGATAGAACCATTTAATTTAATAATTTCCACGGTCTGATGTTTTTTGTTGTAAAAATAATCCTTTGCGATCCGCGGATACTTTGTAGCCACGCGGATCTGTTCATGATGCTGTAACAGATCTCTTGCGCTTTCCGGGCCACAGATACACATTCTGCATTTTCCGAATCCAAGATCTAAAACTTCATATATATTACGTGCCTCTTCTAAAATCGTATCTTTGCCGACAATTCCGATATCTGCGGCTCCATATTCCACATATGTAGGTACATCCGGTCCCTTCGCAAGGAAAAAACGGAGTTTTAACTCCTCATTCACAAAAATCAGCTTTCTTGTATCAGGGTCCTTGATCTCTTCGCATGTAATTCCGATTTTTTCAAATAATTCCAATGTTTTTTTTGCAAGACGTCCTTTTCCCAAAGCAAACGTCAGGTATCTTTTATCTTCCATTATGCGTCTCCATCCATAAATTCCACGTTTGAAATGTGGTTCTTTTGTGCGTAGTTTTCATAATCTTCTCTTGTATGTGCTGTTGCAAAAGGAATCATTGTAACATCATTTCCATCCCCGCGCAATTGCTGCGCACGAGCGATTGCCTGCTGAATCTTTTCTTCCGTAAACACAAGCAATGTCGTATGATCCTCTACAGCAAGCTGAATTTTCTGACGACTAAGTGCAGCCATCAACTGATCCACTACGATACCAAATCCAATAGATGGTGCTTTCTTTCCAAAATAAGTAAGAAGTTTATCATAACGACCACCTTTTACAATTGGCTCACCAGTTCCAAATGTATATCCGGCAAAGATAATACCGGTATAATAATGATACTTGCTGATGATACCAAGTTCAAACGAAATATACTTCTCAATACCATAGAGTTTCAAGTACTCACCTAATTTTTCAAGATCCGCAATTGCAGAAAGAATTACCGGATAATCTGCCGCAAGATCTTTCGCCTCTGCAAGTTCTTCTACCTGTGTTTCAAAACTGCCCAGCATGGTAAATAATTTTTTCAAATTTGCATCTAAATTTAATGTTTCTACAAATTCCTCAACGCCAAAGAAATTCTTGTTATTTAAAAGTTCACGCAACTCTTCCTCTGCCTCTTCTCCTAAACCGGCAGCCTCAATGAGTCCATGGAAAAAGCGGGCATGTCCAACAGAAATCTGAAATTCTTTTAATCCACTGGCACGTAAGGAGTCGACTACCATTGCAAGAATCTCTGCATCTGCACAGACACTTCCATCTCCAATCAGTTCGACACCACATTGTGTTGTTTCTTTTAATCTTCCCTGGTAAGAAGAAGAATTGATAAATGTATTGCCCATATAGCAAAGCTTTACCGGCATATCGTCTTCCGCATAATATTTTGCGGCACTTCTGGCAACGGAAGGTGTAAAATCCGGACGCAGTACAAGCGTATTTCCATCTTTGTCAAAAAACTTGTATAGATCCTTGGAAGGAGTTGTACCGATTTCTTTACTGAAAATATTGAAAAATTCAAAGGTAGGTGTCTGAATATCACGATAACCGTATTTTGTCAAAACCGCATGCAGTCGATCCTGCAACAATAATTTCTGTTTGCATTCTCCATTATAAATATCCCGGACTCCATCCGGTGTATGTAACATTTGATCTGTCATAATTTGTTCCTTTACTGTGTACTTTATTTTGTTAAAGTGTTAACGTGATAATTCGATACCACATAAAAACATTGCTATTATATGGGAAAAACATAGAAATGTCAATCCCTCGACGCAAGGTCCTTTTGCAGTATATTCAAATACGGAACTAATATGCCCGATATTTTCGGAAGAAAATAATCTTCATCCAGTTCCTCATATCGAAAACTTTTCCGTCCGCCCTCTTGGGACCTCTCCCAGTATTTCATAAGTTCTGCAAACCGCAGATAATAGAATTCATCCCGATGTGTAAAAGAAATCAGAATAAAGGCAACGCCTTCCTGTTTCTCAAAAGCCTTCATAAAGGCCACCTGATGTTCATGAATATTTGCGAGTGGAAATGTATCTGTATTACACTCTTTTGCATCAAAGCAAATGGGGATTCCCTGTACCGCTCCAATATAATCGACGGTACTCTTCTGTTCAAAATAAGCTAACGTGATATGCCTTGACGCTTTGTCAATGTTGATTGGCGTAATTGGGGTCGGTATTTTTTGAATGAGTGCAAGATCATGTTCTAAGTATTTTTCATTTGTTCGATTCAGTAAATCTTCAAGTGTCGAGCCTCGAAGGCCTCTTGAATTCCATGTCGGCATATCATTTTCCTCATTCTATATTCTATGTTTATGATATGAGGGTCAAAAGGTATTTTGCCCCTCTTTTAAAAGCCAAGTTTCACAAATATATCCGGAACCGGTGCACAAAAAATTCTACCATCCGGAAATTCCATTCGATATGCATGAAGAAGCTGATGTGTCACTTTATGTTCTTCATAATTTTCCTGATTTACCTTTTTATCCCCGTACTTCATGTCTCCGATGATAGGATGTCCGATTGATGCTAAATGTGCACGAATCTGATGTGTCTTTCCTGTGATCAGATGAATTTCTAACAATGTCTTGCCCGCATTCACCTTCACCGGTTCATATGCAGTCTCAATTCTCGATGAGTCTTCGGTCTGTTTATCCGTTACCGTTACCATATTGTCCTTTTCATTTTTGGTCAAATATCCAATCAGATGCTCGGATTTGTGGACTTCCCCTGCAACAATCGCGCGATAATATTTATGGATGGTACGTTCCCTTAATCCTTCGGAAAGTGTCTGTAGGCCTTTGAGAGACTTGCCCATCAAAAGTAACCCTGTCGTGTTTCGATCCAACCGATTACAAACAGACGGACGAAAAGCTTCAAAATCTTCCAATTGAAGAGAATGCGTGCGAATCAGATATCCAAGCAGGTATTCATTGGCAGATACATCATTTTCCCTTGCTTTCTGGGAAAGCATATTATAAGGTTTATCTGCAATCAGGATATCCTCATCTTCATAAATAACTTTAAGTCCTTTCATCGGTAATTCCTGAAGCATTTCATATTCCTGCTGTAATGCTTTTGCATCCCGCATAAATTTTGTGAGTGTTTCTTCACTGAAAAATACCCGAATGATATCTCCTTTTTTCAGTGATTCTTTCCCTGTAACTTTTTTTCCGTTACAGGTAATATTCTTTTTTCTCATCATCTTATATAAGAAGCCTGTTGAAGCATTTGGCAAAAGTTTTTTTAAATACTTATCCAAACGTTGCTGGCCCTCATTCGAACCAATGATAAATTCTCTCATAAAATCCTATGCTTTCCTTATTTATTTCTATTTCTTTTTATGAATATTGCGAATGGTTTTCTTTTTTACGGTTTTCTTGTTCTTACCGGCTGCACTGCGACTATCCGCTATATGTTTTCCTTTATAAGTACGATTACTGTTTGCACCTGCTTTTACCGACTCTCCCTTATGTGGATGCCCTCCTGCTTTGGATCCGAACTTTCGCGGACGAATCAGACAATTTTTATCAAATCCGATCAAATCCTGTCTTCCCGCTTTCATAAGAGCCTCATAGACCAGATCATAATTTTTCGGATTGCGATACTGAATCAGTGCACGCTGCATTGCCTTCTCATGTGGATTTGTTGCAACATAAACAGGTTCCATGGTCCTTGGATCCAGCCCGGTATAGTACATACAGGTAGAAATCGTAGATGGTGTCGGATAAAAATCCTGTACCTGTTCCGGCATATAACCCAGATCCCGCAAATATTCTGCAAGTTCAATTGCTTCTTTTAAAGTGGATCCCGGATGAGAAGACATCAGATATGGTACGAGATACTGTTCCTTTCCGAGTTTCTTATTCATCTCTTTGTAAGCCTTTACGAAGCTGTTATAAACTTCTACACTTGGCTTTCCAAGTTTCTGCAAAACGGTATTACTGATATGCTCCGGTGCAACCTTTAACTGTCCGCTTACATGATACTCACACAATTCGCGTAAAAATGTATGATCTCTATCATACATCAGATAATCAAAACGAATACCGGAACGGATAAATACTTTTTTTACCTTAGGAAGTTCACGCAATTTTCGAAGCAGTTCAATATAATCCTTATGGTCTACTTCAAGGTTCTTACAAGGTGTTGGAAACAAACACTGCTTGGTTGGACAGGCACCTTTTGTCATCTGCTTTTTGCAGGCAGGCGCACGGAAATTCGCAGTCGGACCTCCGACATCGTGAATATATCCCTTAAAATCCGGTTCCTGTGTAATTAACTTTGCTTCCTCTATAATCGACTCGTGGCTTCTCGTCTGAATGATTCGTCCCTGATGGAATGTCAATGCGCAAAAACTGCAGCCACCAAAACAGCCACGGTTACTGATCAGGGAAAATTTAATTTCCCGGATGGCCGGTACGCCACCTGCCGCTTCATAGGACGGATGATAATTGCGCATATATGGAAGCGCATATACTTCGTCCATCTCAGTCTGACTCAGTGGCTTGGCCGGTGGATTCTGGACAACATAGGTTGTTCCACCATATGGTTCAAACAAACGCTTGCCGGAAAACGGATCGGTATTGCAATACTGTTTGTAAAAACTCTGTGCAAATGAACGTTTATTTTCTTTTATTTCATCATAATCTGGAAGTTCAATGGCATCATAAATAATATCACGATTTTTTGTCTTATAGACTGTTCCTTCTATGAAGGTGATATCTTTTACCGCAATCCCGGCGTTTAATGCATCCGCAATCTCAATAATGCTTCGTTCTCCCATTCCATAGGAAATGATATCCGCACCGGAATCAAGAAGTATCGAACGTTTTACCTTATTGGACCAGTAATCATAGTGGGCAAGTCTGCGAAGACTAGCCTCGATACCGCCAATAATAATCGGTACCGTCTTATACGTATGGCGAATCAGATTGCAATAAACCACCGTCGCATAATCCGGACGTTTTCCCATAACACCACCTGGTGTATACGAATCTGAATTTCTTCTCTTTTTGGAAACGGAATAATGGTTTACCATGGAATCCATATTTCCTGCTGACACAAGAAATCCAAGCCTTGGCACACCCAAAATGGAAATAGAACTGTCATCCTTCCAGTCCGGCTGTGAAATAATTCCGACCGAATAACCATGAGCTTCGAGCAAACGCGCAATGATTGCATGTCCGAAGGACGGATGATCTACATAAGCGTCACCACATACATAAACAAAATCCAGCTGTTCAATACCCCGGTCGATCATATCCTGTTTTGAAATTGGTAAATATCCTTCGTACATGTAAAACCTCTCTATCCTTTTTCCTCTTTTAACCGGTTGATTTCTTCCTGTGACAATTTCCGATAAGCGCCTTTTTTCAAATCAGTCAAGGTGAGACTTCCCATGCGAATGCGTTTCAGATAAACAACCTTGCAGCCAACAGCCGCAAACATACGCTTCACCTGATGAAAACGTCCTTCACAGATTGTTAACTCTGCGGCATATTGGGTTGTTTTTTCTTCATCTGACTTTGTAGGCAAAATGTGAAGTTCTGCCGGAAGTGTTTTTTTATCATCTCCGATGTCAACGCCTTCAGCAAACAGGTTAACTGCAGTTTCCGGCACTTTCTGATCAAGAACTGCATAATATGTTTTCGTCACATGATTTGCCGGACTCATCAGATAATGATTAAATGCACCATCATTTGTCAGAAGTAGTAGCCCTTCCGTATCTTTATCTAACCGTCCAACCGGAGATAAATTTCTTTGCAGCTCTTCCGGAAAATAATCCAATACCGTCTTATGCATGGAATCCTGCCGCGCCGTTACACATCCGGCCGGTTTATGAAACAGATAATAAGAATATTTCTCGTAAACAATTTCTTTCCCGGCAACGCTTACGGCATCCGTAGTGTTTACCTTCTGTTCTGGCCGGGTAACAGTCACTCCATCAACCGTAACCTTTTTTGCCTTAATCAATTTCTTAACTTCTGTCCTTGTTCCGACACCTGCTTCTGCAAGAAATTTATCCAACCGAATCATAGCTTCCTCACAATTTTTATTTTGCTTCTTTTAAAAAGGCAACCAGCATATCCCAGACACGTGCAGTTGATGAAATACTCAAGCGCTCCTTTGGTGTATGAATATCAAAAATATCCGGTCCGAATGCTACGCAATCGAGATCTTTTATTTTCTGAGATAATAATCCACATTCCAGTCCTGCATGAATCGTCTCAAATACAGGTTCTGTGTGATAAAGCTCTTCATATACTTTTGCAATCTGCATGCGAAGTTCAGAATCTTTGCGATATTCCCAGGCCGGATAAGCCCCCTCAATCTCTGTCTCGCCACCAACCATCTCAACAACGGTATCTACACGCTCACACAACTCTGTCTTGCGTGTTCCGACACTGCTTCGGACAGATGATACAGTATGCAGATGATCCTCGAAAAGTTCCATAATTCCTAAATTCAAAGAAGTTTCTACCAGACCATGCATAACCTGACTCATATTCTGGATGCCGTTTGGCACTGTACGAAGATAGAAAATTACACGATTAACAGAACCAAAATCCAGGATCTGTTCTTCTGCTTCTCCCTCCTCGGTCAAAACAACAGTTACTGCCGGATCCGAACTCATAAACTCATTTTTCAGGATACCGTCCATTTCATTTACATACTCTTTTACAGCACCAACCTTCTCAGCAGGTACCAGAATGTCACTTATACATTCTCTTGGAATTGCATTATCTTTAAGTCCTCCTGCAAGCGAAATGATTCCAAATGGTGTACGGTCAAAAATCCCTTTCAACACTCTTCCCATGATAATATTTGCATTTCCGTGTTCTTTGTCAATCTCTGCTCCAGAATGTCCGCCTTCCAAACCTGTAATTTTCAGATTAAATTTTTGTCCTTTTTGCAAAGTTCTCTGTACCGGAATATTTGAATGTAATGACATACCTCCAGCACATCCAGTAAGAAAATGTCCTTCTTCTTCACTGTCTATATTCAGCATTTTATGTCCGGTAATCATAGAAAGATCGATATCTGCTGCTCCAAGCATTCCAATCTCCTCATCAACTGTGATAATCACTTCAAGCTTTGGATGCGCGATTTCTTTGGATTCCAAAATTGCAAGCGCATATGCTACGGCAATACCATCATCCCCGCCAAGTGTTGTTCCTTTTGCTTTCACGAAATCACCATCTATAAAAATATCCAGACTATCTTTTGTAAAATCAATATTGCAACCGTTTTCCTTTTCACAGACCATATCCATATGACCCTGAATAATAATTGTGTCTGCGTTTTCATATCCCGCAGTAGCTTCTTTTACAATAATCACATTGTTTGATTCATCCTGATAATATTTCAGTTCATGTTCCTTTGCAAAAGAAACCAGATAATCGCTGATCTGCTTTGTGTTTCTAGATCCGTGTGGAATCTCTGTAAGTTTTTCAAAGTAATAAAAAACACGTTCTGGATATAAATTTTCTAATTTCATCATAGTTACCTCCTAAATGTCATAAATTATAGTATGAAAAAATTAAGTTGTATCTCTCTACTTATTATTATGATTTTATACTTTCTTATTTATCCTCAAAATGCTCTCATGGCATCCCGCAGGGGACTTACACTGTGGTTTGAACAAATTCTTCCAACCCTGCTCCCTTTTTCTGTTATTTCTTATATTGTTCTACATTCCAATTTATTTTCGCATCCTGCTCACGAAAAAAAACATAGTTTTCTTCGCATTCAACCAGAAGAATGGTATGTCATTTTCTGCGGGTTTCTCTTCGGTTTTCCAATTGGGAGCAAGCTTTCCGCAGATTTATATGAACATCATCGAATCGTCAAAAAAAGAGCGCAGATTCTTGCATGCTTTACCAACAATCTCAGCCCGGTGTTCGTTACTTCGGTCCTCGTCAATCAGCTGCACTTTTCTTCAGTTGTTCCATTTTTCCTGTTGTTGTATGGCATACCTCTTTGCATATGCCTTGCTTTATTGTCTTTTATAAAACCAGAACGCTTTGTACATGAAAAAAAAGCATCAAGATTTCAATTGAATATGCAAATCGTTGACGCCGGTATCATAAACGGATTCGAAACATTAATAAAAATATGTGGTTATATTATGATGTTTTCGATTTTTGCTGAAATCGCACAAAGCATTCCTTACGGAAGTTCCTTTCCAAAGCTCGTCCTTACCGGTTGTCTGGAAGTAACGAATGGAATCTCTGCGCTCAGCCAGTTTTCCTGTAATCATTTTCAAAAATATCTGTTGACGGTACTATTTCTGGCTTTGAACGGAATATCCGGTCTGTTCCAGACAGCTTCTTTGCTTAGCGTAAGCAACCTGTCAATAAAGCAATATTTGAAAATGAAACTTTTGCTTATCGCCGCCATCATGGCGATTGCCCCCTTACTATTCCTCAGGCTCATCATCTGAAAGAGAAATATTAGTGATTTCTGGTTCTTCAGTTGCTTTTGATACCTCCGGTATAGTATTCTCAGTCTCAGATTTTCCCTTATCCTGTTCGCTTTGTTCTTCATCCGCCGGGAATAATTGCAAACGATTCTGTGTCACAACATCAAGAAATCCTTGTAATGAGCTGACCAGGCTTTCTGTACGGGCCTTTGACGTTTCAATAGAATTTGTTAATACATCTTCTATACTGCGCAGCTGATCATCGGCATATCCCATTGCGCCCATACGAATTTCGTTTGCTTCATTTGTGGCATTGTCAAGAATTTCCTGGGCCTGCTTTGTCGCAATCATAACAACTTCGTTCGCCTGCGCATAGGCCTGTTGCATAATCTGATGCTCACTAACGAGCTCTGTTGTCTGCACTTGTGCCTGTGCAATAATCTGATCAGCTTTCGCCTGTGCATCTGCAAGAATTGCCTCTTTATTGCTGATAATTTTTTGATACCGTTTAATTTCTTCCGGAGTCTTTGCACGCAATTCTCCGATTAATTCTTCAAGTTCTTCTTTATTTACAATAATTTTTGTGTTTGATAATGGCTGAAACTTACATCCATCAATATATTCTTCAATTTCTTCGATAATCTGTTCCATCTTGCTGCTCATAATTAAAAATCTCCTTTTTTAATCTGGTATTTTTCATATATTCTATCAATGAAACACTCCGGAACGAAGTTCGAAATATCTCCACCGTAGGAAGCAAATTCCTTTACAATTGTCGAACTCAAATAGGAATATCTAAGATCTGTTGTCAGGAAGATCGTTTCAATCTTAGAATCCTGTACATGATTTGCCTGTGCAATCTGTAACTCATATTCAAAATCAGTAACAGCCCGCAATCCACGAACAATGATTGTAGCATCAATTTCGTTCATAAAATCAACCAGCAAACCATCAAAAGATGCCACTTTTACATTCGGCATGTCCTTCGTCATCTCTTTAATCATACTAACACGTTCTTCTAAAGAAAACAACGAGTTTTTTGCACTGTTATTCAGGACTCCAACGATCAGTTCATCTACAATCTGAGCCGACCGTGTAATGATATCCATATGTCCAAATGTTACGGGATCAAAACTTCCCGGATAGATTGCCCTTTTCATAATATTATGTCAAATCTCCTATCTCTTTTGTATGAATACATGCATATTCGTTTTATATTTTTTAAACTTCAAAACATTGAAACCGAGTTCATCTAAATAGGAAAAATCCGTATCCAGAGATGCCTCGACAATAATCTTTGTATCCGGTTTAAGTATGTCTGACTTTGAAAGGAAGCGTAAAACATCTTCTTCCAGTCCCTGGCGATAAGGAGGATCCATAAAAATAATATCAAATGTATATTTTCCTTCGAGATTATGAAGTCCGCTGATCACATCTGTCGTAAGAAGTTTTGAAACTTTATCAAATTTTGTAAATATAATGTTATCTTCAATACACTTTGCCGCTTTACGGTTATTTTCTATAAAAACGCTGTATGCAGCACCACGGCTCAAAGCTTCTAATCCGATTTGTCCACTGCCGGCAAACAGATCCAGAAAATAACATCCCGGCACATCAATCTGCAGCATATTAAATAATGTCTCTTTAATTTTGTCGCTTGTAGGGCGGGTATTCATACCCTCAATGGTCTTCAACGGAAGACTTCTTGCTGTACCAGCTATAATTCTCATACTTTTTTCTCCATTTCACAGCCTTTTTCAAATGTCTGAATACATTCTTTCAAATAAGCAAGTGCAAATTCAGCAGCCTGCTGTCTCACCTGTGCACGATTTCCTTCAAAATGCCTGCACACAGTGTATGTCCTGTTTTTAACAAAACAACCAAAGCAGACGGTTCCAACCGGTGTCCGTTTTGTTCCTCCGTCCGGCCCCGCAACTCCTGTCGTAGCAATTGCAGTATCGGCATCTGCAGTTCTTGCTGCGCCCTCGGCCATTTTTGCTGCAGTCTCTTCACTTACCACGCCATACTGCTCAATCACTTCTTTTGGTACACCAAGGATTCTTTCCTTTGCTTCCGGTGCGTAAGTTACATAGCCTTCCTTAAAGAAAGCAGAAATTCCTGCAATGTCCACCAGTCCGGAAGCCACCAGCCCGCCCGTACAGCTTTCTGCCGTCGTAACTGTCATCTGATATTTATTTAGTAAATCATATACTGTCATATTACTTTTGATCCTTCAGCACATCTTTATTTTTTGCAATATAGTCAATCAGCGAAATAACAGTAAGTGCAAGTGATACATAAATCAATGCAGTTCCAAGTATTGTAAATACTTTATTCGGAATATTTAAAATAAGAACAATTACCGTCAGCATCTGGAAAGCAGTCTTGAATTTACCCCAGTAACTTGCAGCGATAACCACACCATTATCCGATGCTACAAGTCGAAATCCGCTGATAATAAACTCACGTGCAATGATAATGATTACAACCCACGCCGGAATCAGTTCCAGCTGAATCAGGCAGATCAATGCAGAGCATACAAGAAGTTTATCTGCGAGGGGATCCATAAATTTTCCGAAATTCGTGACAAGATTATATTTTCTGGCGATTTTTCCATCAAGAAAATCCGTAATACTTGCCACAATAAAAATTGCAACTGCAATATAGTTTCCATATCCCTCAAAATATGGAGCTAATAAAAAGAATACAAAAAATGGAATCAATACAACGCGAAAAAGCGTCAGTTTATTTGGTAAATTCATATTATTTCTCCTATCAGATCATATTCATAAGCACCGGTAACACGAACTTTTACAATGTCGCCGGTCATAAGTTCTTCATCCGTATTAATAAAAATATAGCCGTCTACATTTGGTGCATCACGGTAAGTGCGTCCTACATATGCATTTTCATCTGCAACTTTCCCTTCAATAAATGCATAAAGTTCTGTCCCTTTCATGGAATCATTTTTATCAAAAATCACTTCTTCCTGAAGTTCCATGACATCTGCCTGCCAGTCAATCTTCTGTTCTTCATCAATCTGATCCGGCATTTCCGCTGCAGGAGTTCCTTCTTCAGCAGAATAAGTAAATGCGCCAAGACGGTCAAATTCCATATCATTTACAAATTGCATCAGTTCCTCATGCATCTGCTGGGTTTCGCCCGGAAAACCACAAATCAGAGTGGTTCGCAAAGTGATATCCGGAATCCGTTCCCGCAAATGATCAATTCTTGCAGTCAGTTCCTTTTTATTTGTTTTGCGTCCCATGCGTTGCAAAATACTGTCGTTGCAATGTTGAATCGGCATATCCAGATAATGGCACACTTTCTTGTCGCGAATCATTGCATTGATCAGTTCCTCATAAATTTCTTCCGGATAGCAATACATAATACGAATCCAGAACAATCCTGGAATCTCATTCAACGCATCCAGCAGCTTGTGCAGACTTTTTTCTCCATACAGATCTACTCCATATAATGTAGTCTCCTGTGCAACAAGAATCAGTTCTTTTACCCCACCGGCAACCAGTTCCTTTGCAGATGTAACCAATTCTTCCAATGGCACACTGCGATAACGTCCACGAACCGACGGAATCACGCAATACGTACAATTTTTGTTGCATCCCTCTGCAATTTTTAAATAAGCAAAATGTCCGCCTGTCGTAATCGTACGTTTTGTATTCACATGCGGAAGTCCTGTCAATGTGTGGAAATTCTCATAGAATTTGTCATCTAAAGTTTCTTCAACAGCCTCCCAGATAGAATCATAAGAATTCGTTCCAAGGATAGCATCCACTTCCGGGATTTCCTTTTTTACTTCTTCCTGATAACGTTGTGTCAGACAGCCCGTAACAATTAGAGAGCGGCATTTGCCCGTCTTCTTCTGTTGTGCCATCTCAAGGATTGTGTTAATACTTTCCTCTTTTGCGTCACCAATAAAACAGCAACTATTAACAATTATGATGTCCGCTGCTGTCTCATCATCCGTCAATTCAATGCCATGATTCGTCAACATGCCTATCATGTATTCAGAATCTACAAGGTTTTTATCACACCCAAGTGAAATAAATAATAATTTCATAGTACCTCTCACTTGAAAAAGGGAATGACCATTGTCACTCCCCTCTTACTTTCTTTTTAATTATTTTCTTCGTCCTCAGACTGGATTTTAACTGCACCGCGATATAATTCTTCTACAGCAATAGAAAGCGGTTTATTACATTTTGGATTATCAATCAGTGGTTCTGCACCAGCAATGATCTGTCTTGCACGCTTAGCAGTAGCAAGAACGATGGAATAACGGCTGTTTACTACTGGCTCCTCACCGATTTCTACACCGTCGTTAACAACTTTCATTAATTCTACGTATGATGGATGTATCATATTCATTCTCCTTTCGAAAAGCCTGAAAGCTCTTCTCTCATTTTATTAATAAAATCTATATTAGCAGATACACGATGTGCGCGATTGTTTTCCTTATTTCCAGACCTCTCATCACAGATAAGACGATCAATCAGGGAAATGCCATTCTCAATCGTATCGTTTATCACTAAATAATCATATTTTTCCATTCCCATGGATTCCTCACATGCGCGGGATAGCCGTGCTGCAATCACTTCCGGGGTCTCTGTACCACGTCCTACAAGACGATTTTTTAATTCGTTGGCATTTGGTGCTGTCACAAACATTAAAACCGTATCCGGAAATTTTTCTTTGATTTTTAAAGCGCCCTGTATCTCGATTTCAAGGATTACATTTTTGCCAAGATCTAACTGTTGCTGCACATATTCCTTTGGAGTTCCATAATAATTTCCAACATACTGTGCATACTCAATCAGCGCATCTTCCGCTATCATCTGTTCAAATTTATCTTTAGTGACAAAGAAATAATCCACCCCGTCCATTTCGCCCGGTCTCGGATTTCTTGTCGTCGCCGACACAGACAACGCATACGAATCACCGTATTCCTTCATCAAAGCCTTCATAAGAGTTCCTTTTCCGGCTCCGGAAAAGCCGGAAATAACAACTAACTTGCCTTTGTTTTCCATCTGTAACTTCCTCTATTCAATATTTTGAATCTGTTCCCGCACTTTTTCAATGCTGGTTTTTAAATTGATTCCTGTATCTGAAATTTCTATATTGTTTGCCTTGGAAAGAATCGTGTTTGCTTCACGGTTCATCTCCTGCGCGATAAAATCAAGCTTGCGCCCGATTGAACCACCTTCCAGCAAAGTGTCTTTTGTTGTATTGATATGGCTCCGCAAACGCACGGTTTCTTCGTCTACACAAACCTTATCCGCATAAATGGTAACTTCGGTTGCGATGCGTCCATCGTCCATCTGTCGATCTCCAAGAATCTCTTTAATTTTATCCTCAAGCCTTTTGCGATATTCTTCCATAATCTGTGGAGAACGTTTCTCAATAAAATCGACATAAGAAATCATATGATCCAGCTTGTCTATGAGATCAACTTTCAGACTTTCGCCCTCTTTGATACGGCTTGCCACAAACTGCTCGCATGCACCGCGCAAGGCACGTTCCAGTCCATCCCACAATTCCTTTTCGTCCACATCCTGTTCTTCCATAACCAGAACATCCGGATATCGCGACAGATTGCTGACCCTGATATCATTTTCAAGGCCAAATTCTTCGGCCATTCTGTTTAAATAATCCAGATACTGTGCAGCCAGAGCTGAATTATACTTTAACGCATAATTATCTTCCGTATAATCTTCATACGTGATATAGACATCTACTTTACCACGTTCAATATACTCTTTCAACAGTGCACGAATAGAACTCTCGAAAAAATTCAGTTTTTTCGGCATCTTAATATTAACATCAAGATAGCGATGATTTACGGATTTAAGTTCGACGGTAAATTTACGTTTTTCATCTGTAAATTCACATCTTCCAAATCCGGTCATACTTTTGATCATTGGCTTTCTCCTGTAAAAATGCATAGTTGATGCATAGATAAATGTATTATAATGCTATTTTTCTGATTCGTCAAATATTCATTGGATTTTTCTTTATTTTCATACTATAATATAAACAATCGCTATAAATTACAATAGGAGGCAACTATGGCTTTTGACGGAATCGTTATATCTGGTCTCGTTCACGAACTGAACCAGACAATATTAAATGCAAAAATCAGCAAGATTGCACAGCCGGAAAATGACGAACTGCTCTTAACCTGTAAAGGTTCCAATGGACAGTTCCGGGTAGCCATTTCCGCAAGTGCATCTCTTCCATTTTTATATTTAACAAGTGAAAACAAACCAAGTCCGCTTACCGCTCCAACTTTTTGCATGGTACTGCGCAAACATGTGGCTAACGGACGCATCACTCGTATTTATCAGCCACATATGGAACGTATCATCAATATGGAAATTGAGCATCTGAACGAAATGGGTGACTTATGCCATAAGACTTTAATTGTTGAATTAATGGGAAAATATTCCAATATTATTTTCTGTGATGAAGATGGCACCATCATCGACAGCATCAAACGAATTTCTTCCGCTGTCAGTTCCGTACGTGAAGTTTTACCTGGAAAAACATATTTTATTCCGGGTACACAGGACAACAAATTCAACCCGTTAACCATGGATGCAGCACAGATTCACGATGCGATTGCAGGGAAACCACTGACTGTCATGAAGGCAATCTATTCTACTTTTACAGGTGTAAGCCCATTGATTGCATCTGAAATCGCATATCGTGCAGGGCTCGACGGAGAACAGCCGCTGGCATCCTACTCAGAAGATCAGATTTTGCATCTTTGCAATCATATTGCATGGTTCTTTGATGAAATCCGTAACAAACACTATCATCCGGTAATCGTTCGTAAAGGCCGGGAACCGATTGAATTTTCCGCCGTTGAACTTACTTTATATCAGGATTATGAAACCGAATCTTTTGACAGTATTTCCCGTGTTCTGGAAGTTTATTATGCTGAAAAAAATATATACAGCCGCATACGACAGAAATCTGCAGATCTGCGCCGCATTGTCACAACAGCACTTGAACGTAATCAGAAAAAGTATCAGTTACAACAAAAACAGTTAAAAGACTCTGAAAAAAGGGAAAAATATAAATTGTATGGTGAGTTAATCAATGTATACGGATACAATCTTGAAGAAGGTGCAAAGGAACTTCTTGCCCCGAATTTCTATGATAACAATAAGGAAATCCGCATTCCGTTGGATCCTACTCTCTCACCGCAGGAAAATTCACAAAAGTTTTTTGACCGTTATGGAAAATTAAAGCGAACTGCAGAAGCTCTTGATAAACTTCTTCAGGAAACCAAAGCCGAAATCGACCATCTTGAATCGATCCAGAACTCTTTGGATATCGCCCTCTCCGCAGACGATCTTGTACAGATTAAGCAGGAATTGACAGAATATGGATTTATCAAAAAAAATCGTAGCGGAAAAAAAGAAAAAATCAAAAGCAAACCGTTTCATTATCTCTCTTCGGATGGATATGATATCTATGTTGGGAAAAACAATTATCAGAACGATGAACTCACCTTCAAATTTGCTACCGGCAATGACTGGTGGTTCCACGCAAAAGGAATGCCGGGTTCTCATGTTATCGTAAAATCAAAAGGAGAAGAAATGCCGGATCGTGTATTCGAAGAGGCCGGAATGCTTGCCGGCTTTTATTCCAAAGGCCGAGACAGCGACAAAATAGAAATTGATTATTTGCAAAAAAAGAATGTAAAAAAGCCTGCCGGAAGTGCTCCGGGATTTGTTGTGTATTATACGAATTACTCACTGACAATTCATCCGGATATCAGTCATCTGAAGCTTATTGAGTAAAAATTTTTATTTTTCCAAGCTTTGTAAAAGGCACCCAAACTTACCAGCATATGTCCTTTTCCTCTGCACATACTACCAATGTACCACAAAAGTACACACGCAAAGGAGGAAAACATCATGGCAAACAGAAGTACAAAAAAATCATTAGAACGTTTTAAGTATGAAGTTGCTGATGAACTTGGAGTTCCACTTAGCAACGGATACAACGGAAACCTGACCGCAAAACAGAATGGTTCTGTCGGCGGATATATGGTCAAAAAAATGATTGAAGCACAGGAACGGCAGATGGCCGAAAAAAACGGTCAGTAAGCAGGCAATGTACAAAAGAAAAATTCATGTCTTTTCGGGCACCCATAACGGGTGCCCCTTTGTATGTTCTATAAATTCATCTTTCCAATCTGTTCTTCCATAAAACGTTTCATACGCAAACGAAGTAATTTATGTTCTTCCAGTTCCAGATCCGGATCCTTGTTCAATATTTCCGCCACTGCCTCAGAAGCCTGTTTCAATTCCGACGCATCCTGATAAATATCTGCAAGCTCAAACGCAAAATCCCCGCTTTGACGAATACCAAAAAAATCTCCCGGTCCACGTAGCTTCAAATCTTCACTGGCAATAAAAAATCCGTCATTTGATTTATTTAGAATTTCCAATCGTCTCTTTGCGTTTTTAGAAGAAGACGCATTCACCATAATGCAATAAGACTGTGCATCGCCTCTTCCCACACGGCCTCGCAGCTGATGCAATTGGGCAAGTCCGAATCGATCTGCATTTTCAATCAACATAACGGTCGCATTCGGCACATTCACTCCAACTTCCACAACCGTCGTAGAAACAAGGATCTGAATTTCATTTTTTGCGAATTGCTCCATAACAGCATTCTTTTTATCGTTTTTCATTTTTCCATGCAGGACACCGATTTTGACATCATCGGAGAACTGTCCCGCAAGCTGTCTGGCATAATCTGTTACATTTTCTCCCTCCATAGATTCACTCGCTTCTACAAGAGGGCAGATAATGTACGCCTGATGTTCAAGCTTAATCTGCTCTGCAATAAATTCGTAGGCTTTCGGCCGATATCCGGTATTTACCACACAATTTTTTATTGGCAAACGTTTTGCCGGCACTTCATCAATCACAGAAATATCCATATCGCCATAAATAATAATTGCAAGCGTCCGTGGAATCGGTGTCGCCGACATCACCAGAATGTGGGGATGATTTCCTTTGTCTGCAAACACATCTCTTTGTTTTACACCAAACCGGTGCTGCTCGTCTGTAATTACAAGTGCAAGATTGGTAAAAACTGCCTTTTCCTGTATCAAGGCATGGGTGCCAATAATCATGGCATTGGGCATTTGCTCCAGTTTCTCATATGCCAGACGTTTTTCTTTCGTCGTCATTGAACCTGTTAGGAGCACGACCGGATACTCCAGATGAAAATTCTCGCACCATGAGCAAAAAGTTTCATAATGCTGTCTTGCAAGAACTTCTGTCGGTGCCATAATTGCAGACTGATACCCGCTCTCTGCCGCCCAGGCCATTGCAAGAAATGCTATAACCGTCTTGCCGGAACCCACATCGCCCTGTATCAGGCGCTGCATTACATATGGTCCTTGTATATTCGCCACAATCTCCTCAAGTGTCCGTTTCTGTGCACCAGTCAGATCATACGGAAGCTGTTTCATCAGATTCCATATAAATTGATCATCTTTAAAATCAAATGCATTCTCTTCACGATTTTTCCGCTCTTTCTGATATTGCATACCCAGAATGAAATCAAAAAATTCATCAAAGACCAGTCTTCGTCTTGCTTCAATCAGTGAATCCATCTCATCTGGAAAATGTATTTCTTTAATTGCATAATTATATTCGCACAGTTGGTACTGATGACGGATTTCTTTCGGAATATAATCCAAAAGCAATGCCTCATCATCAAGCGCCTGTCGAATCGTCTTGGTCATCAGATTATTTGTAATACCAGTTGTCAAAGTATAGACCGGCAGCAGCCGACCTTCCATCCCCTGATATGCTTCCGGTGTATAAATTACCGGCTGTTCCATCACATATTTTCCATCACGGACGCTCACTTTGCCATAAAACACATAATAATGATTTCTCTGTAAATTATTTTTTATATATGGCATGCGATACCAGATCAACTGCATCTTGTGTCCACTGTCTCCAATAGTAAGCAGTGTAATCTGCATTCGGCGTCCATTTTTCACAACAGGGGCTGTCTGTATTTTTGCTGCAATCGCATGGCGTTCTTCCGTGAGTGAAAAAATCTCATTGATCGGCTGGGCCGATGGGTATTTTATATAAGTCCGGGGAAAACGAAGGAGTATATCACCAACGGTGTATACTCCCATCTTTGCAAATGAATCTTTTGTCTTTTCACCAATCCCCTTAATCGCAGTAATCGCTGAATTTTGATCCATATTAATAATCCTATTCTTATTCTACAGAAATTACATAGTAGTAAATCGGCTGACCGCCATTGTTGATCTCAACCTCAACATCCGGATACTTTGCGCCAATAACAGCACCGATTGCTTCTGCATCTTTCTCGTTAGACTCTGTACCATAATAAATGCTTACAATAGCAGAATCCTCGTCTACCATCGCATCAATCATTTCAAGCGTTGTCGCTTTCAAATCAGTTCCTACCGAAAGAATTTCCTTATCACCAATTCCCATGAAATCATTCTGCTTAATTACTTTTCCGTCGATTTCCGTATCGCGGACAGCATAAGTAACCTGACCGGTCTTTACATTGTCAATCTCAGAAAGCATTGTCTCTTTGTTTTCCTCAGCAGAGTAATCTGGAATATAATTTACCATAGCCACAATACCCTGCGGAATTGTTTTGGTAGGAAGAACAATAATCTCCTTATCTTCCACAAGGCTCGCTGCCTGATTTGCTGCCATAATAATATTTTTATTATTTGGAAGAATAAAAATGTGATCCGCATTCACATGATCAATTGCGCTCAGCATATCTTCCGTACTCGGGTTCATCGTCTGTCCGCCCTCGATAATATAATCGACACCAAGTCCGCGGAAAATCTCGTTCATTCCTTCTCCGATTGACACAGAGATAAATCCCATGTCTTTGCGTGGCTCGTCTGCTTTTGGCGCAACTTTCTCCTCTTCTTTCTGTTTCTCAGCAAGTTTTTCAGCATCTTTGATCAGTTTTTCCTGATGTTCCTCACGCATATTGTCAATCTTAATCTTGCTCAAAGAACCATGTGTTAAAGCCTTTTGAATTGCAAGACCCGGATCGTTGGTATGTACGTGAGTCTTTACGATCTCATCGTCCGCAACAACCACGATAGAATCACCAATTGATTCCAGATAAGCCTTATACTCATGTTCTTCCTGCTCAGATAACGGGCGATTCAGTACAATGATAAATTCCGTACAATATCCAAACTTGATTTCTTTTTCTGTCTCAGCTGAAATCTTTACCACACCTGATCCGTTTCCGGCATCTTCGATTTCGTAATCAACTTCTTTGCCAAGAAGTGCATCGTATGCACCTTTGAGCACCTGCATAAGTCCCTGTCCGCCGGAATCTACAACACCAGCCTGTTTGAGTACTGGAAGCATCTCCGGTGTCTGGCTCAGTACATAATCTGCATGCTTGATAATTTCATCACAGAAGTAAACAAGATCATCTGTCTCTTCTGCCAGCTCCAAAGCTTTATCTGCTGCTCCTTTTGCAACAGTAAGAATAGTTCCTTCCTTCGGCTTCATAACTGCCTTATATGCAGTCTCTACCGCTTTCTGGAAAGCGTCACATAAAACAGTCACATCCACTTCGTCATATCCGGCAATCACCTTGCAGAAGCCACGAAACAGCTGGGATAAAATAACGCCCGAATTGCCTCTTGCACCACGAAGAGAACCAGAAGAAATCGCCTTAGAAAGCTCCTTCATAGAAGGGTTTGTCAGATTGCTTACCTCTCTTGCCGCAGACATAATGGTCATAGACATATTTGTTCCGGTATCACCATCTGGAACCGGGAAAACATTCAGTTCGTTGATCCATTCTTTTTTTGCGTCCAGATTTTTTGCTCCTGCCAGGAACATTTTGGACAGTATCTCAGTATTAATGCTTGTGATTTCCAATTTTGTATCCTCCCTAATCAATTACGCGAACGCCTTCGACGTAGATATTGATCTTATTGATTTTCATACCGGTAAATGACTCTACCTTATATTTAACGGTCTCAATCAGGTTATCGGAAACCGTAGCAATACTAACACCATATGCAATGATCACATGAAAATCGATGGTAATCTGGTTCTCATCTTCGATCAACACACTGATTCCGTGTGTAAGATAATCACGCTTCAAAAGTTTTACCAGTCCGTCTTTCATATTAACGGCTGCCATACCTACAATTCCAAAGCATTCTACTGCGACAGAACCTGCATAGGTAGCGATGACATCTTCATCAATTAAAATTTTCCCATATTGGGTGTCCATCTGTCCCTTCATATACATACCTCCAAATACGTATCTTTATTTAGGTATCAAAACATGAACGAATCTGTTCATGGCTTTCATCCATAATACACCATGTATTATAACCATTTTTGAGCCAATTGTAAATATATTTCATTTTTTTATAATTTTTCCTTGCATTTAAAAAGCGAATCTGATAGAATACATTTGTTGTGAACTTGAAAAAGACAAGTTTAATGAAATGCAAGGAGGTGCAATACCATGGCAAAATGTGCAGTTTGTGAAAAAGGCGTACATTACGGAAATAATGTCAGCCATTCTCATAGAAGATCCAACAAAGTATGGAAATCAAACATCAAACGTGTGAGCTGTAAAGTTAACGGAGTACCACAGAAATTATATGTTTGTGCTTCCTGCCTTAGATCTGGTAAAGTTGAGAGAGCTTAGTAAGCTGTTTAAGGACCATCGCAATGCGATGGTTCTTTTTTTATCTTATTATCAAAACTGCATGTTCCCACTCACAAAGCAAAAAAGATCCTCTCTTACCTGCAGGAAAATAATAGATAGGAAAGCAAAAGGCTTCCCGCAATCAGAAGGATTCCTATGCACCCTCCTCCTATGATATACATAAGCAGCATTCCCATGGCAAACCAGAACAATGTATATCCCCAGATTCGTTTCATTTATCCCACCAAAAAAAGCATATATTATTTATAATATATGCCTCTTTTGTAAAAATACTATATGATTATATTATTTTTCTTCATTTTCTGCGTCATCTGCCGCATCTACAATATCATCAAAAGTCAGATCTTCATTTCCTTTTCCCGAAGTAAATTTATTAACAATATCCGGAACCATATCCAAAATTTTTGTCATACCATCCTGATTTTTGATATTCACAAGTTTTGTCTGTCCGTTCTGAATAACAAGCACAGCACTTGGATTAATTTTTCCACCCATACCACCGGCACCGTTATTTTTCTTTTCCTGCGAAAAAGCACCAGCCGCGACACCGAATGATACATCCACCAGTGGTAAGATTATGGTATCTCCGATGTGAATCGCATCTCCAACAACGGTCTTTGTAGTAATAAAACTGTCCATTCCTTTAAATAATGATTCTACTGTATTGTTAAAGCTGTTATCTGCCATAGAAAAATCCTCCTATCCTTCTCTCTTTTCCATTTTTAACTATATTATTTGAAAATCGATGTAACTTTATTATATAATCTTTTACAATTCTTATCAAGAATTATCGAACAAGCAAGCTTTATAAGGCTTATCCCCAAAACACGCCCACGCACATCAAACTCCGCATCCGCATAAAATGCATCCGCAGTAAAATCCGGAACAATGTTCCACCCATTCCGATATCCGATTGGAAACATTGCAATCACACCAAGTAACTGCCCTGTCGTATCGGGTGAACCAGTGGAATATTTCAATTGTAATCGGAACTTTTTGGGATGAAGCACACGAAAAAGCTTTACTGCCGACTGTTTTAATTTTGTAAATGCCAGTTTATTCCGCGGATCCATATACAGTTTTTTTATTTTTGCAGCCGTTTCTTTGATATTCGAAAGAGCTCTTTTCATCTTTTTACAGATATCTTTCATTTTTTCCCATAACCTTTTCGCTTTTTGACTTATGGAAATTTTCTTTTCCGGTGATTTAGAGGATACACCCGATGATTTCGTCTCTATTGCATCTTCTGTATCTTCAAATTGTCCAGAGGCATCATTCTCTTTCTCTGTTTTCTCGCCAAATGCATCTGTTTCTGCCTCTTTCTCGACCCGAGAAAGGTTTTTGCGAAATCCAAAAATCCGCAGATACATCTGCTGTGTATCTGTAATATCCATCCGGAACTGAAAAATACACATCAGCCAGGCAACCCGAATCGAAATATCCGGCTTCTCATGGTAGCTTCCCCAAATCCGATAACGGAACGGACAAAATAGCACAAGAAGAATTCCAAGTACTACGGTTCCCAGCAACGCTGCCAATATAATTCCAATGATCTTAAGAATCAGGAGTACGACCGTCATGCCATCCGCCTCCGTTCTTCTTTCAGATATTTCCAGACATCCACATCTCCCGTATGCTGGTATGTTTCATCTATGATTGTCCGGACAAGTTCAAGTGCATCTTCATAGCCCTTTGCAAGTCCTATAATTTTCATCTGTTTCTTCGGATAAGATTTCTGCATCAGTTCCCAGGCCGGAATAATATCTAAAAGATTCTGGCTGTTGCTCGCAAATGCAATGACATATACCGAAATCGTTCCTGCATTATGGTTGATCTTCCACTTTATTCGATTGGCTTTATCCCCGATAGAATTGCTGACGTAAAGGTTACGATACCACTTCATGCATGTCCTTCCTGCTACTTAATAATATTTGTGTGTTCCCCACAAATTGCTTTTTTTTAAATCCAGATATTCATTGTAGGCTTTTTCCAATATCTGCTTTTCGTTTGAAAATTTAAGCAGATGATATGCCTCATGATACTTATAAAAACCTGAATCCACAAAATACTCTTCCCTCTGCGGCTTGCTATAATAACTTTCGCCCATCATAAGATACCAGTGTACCTCTTTCTCCACGGTATCTCCCGGAACTGTAAATGAATATTGGCTTTTGCCTACATACTGAATAATTGTTGCTGTCGCTCCGGTTTCTTCTTTGACTTCACGGATTGCAGTATCCTTATATTCCTCACCGGGTTCTACCGTTCCCTTCGGAAGTACCCAGCCTTCGTATCTGTTTCTGTAATTTTTGTACAAAAGCAAAATTTTTCCACGAAAGATTACCACACCACCACAGCTCGTTGCCTCTATCATCGCAATCCCTCCTGTGTTGTGTTCTGTCATGCCAATACAGCTGACATAAATATACTTGTCCAAAGTATATCATTTGTTAAAATATACGTCAAATATCTTCTTGGCAATCGGAACCGCATACGTACTTCCAGCACCGCTGTCTTCTACCACTACCGCAACCGCAATATCTTTGTATCCGTCCTTTTTTGCATATCCGACAAACCAGGCATTTGTCTGGTCTGATGAATCTGAAACCTGTGCTGTACCAGTCTTTCCGGAAGCTTCATAGGATTGTCCCGAAAGTTTTGCTCCCGTTCCGCTGGTAACCACTGTGCGCATATATTCCTGCAGCAGTCCTGCTTCCTTTTCTGTCATAAGACTTCCGTATTTCTTTGGCTCATTTTTTTCTACTTCATCTCCCGATGCACTTTCCACCCGGTCCACCAGATAAGGTGTCATCAGCACTCCATCATGATTGATTGCGCTTGCAACCATGACCATATGAAGAGGAGATACCATCGTTTTTCCCTGGCCGATTCCAGTTTCCATTACCATTGCTGAATTATCGTCTTTAGAAAGAGTAAAGCTACTTTTGGAAGATTCAAAAGCAATCGGAAGAGCCTTATTAAAAAGCATGGAATCACAAGTGCTCTGAAACTTACTCCGATCTAATGATAATGAAATGTTTGCAAAGGAAGAATTGCAGGAATTTGCAAACGATGACTGCAGATCTTCCTGTCCATGATGTCTATTTCCAGCACAGTGAATCGTCTGTCCGTCTACAGTCAATTCCCCATTACAGGTAAATGTATAAGTGCTATATGCTTTTGGATTTTCCCGGAAATATTCAAGCGTTGTAAAAATCTTAAATACAGATCCAGGTGCATATTTTCCCTGTGTGGCACGATTATACAAAACAGTGCTCCCCTCACCATTTACTGTATCCCAGTCCTTTTTGATCGTGTTTGGATCATAATCCGGTTTGGATACCATGGTAATAATTTTTCCGGTAGCCGGCTCCATAACAATCACCGCACCATCATAACTGCCAAGTGCATCATATGCACATTGCTGGATCTGTGCGTCAAGCGTGGTTACTACATTATCTCCCTGGCTTTTTGTTCCCGCGATATCATTTTTGATTTGCGTAAGGAAGAATTCATGTGACCGCAGCAACGAAAAATTCTCCTGATTTTCCAATCCTGCTTTGCCATTTACCGCATATCCCACAGAATGCGCAAATACACGTCCATACGGATAGTTTCTTGTTTCATTTCCCGCACTGTCCACTTTTGTCGTTGCCAGTGTCTGACCATCTGCAGATAAAATATCTCCTCTTACCACACGCTCAGAGAACAGATCCTGAAGCGAATTGTACGGGCTGTTGATAAAGGATTCACTTTTATATACCTGAAAATATACAAAATATGCAATCATAGCAAGAAAAAGGCCAAGGAACAGATAGGCAATTACCTGAAACTCTTTATTTCTTACGCGCACTTGCTGCTTTTTGTTTTTGTGCTTTTCCATATGTGCTGCCTCCTTTTTTCCTTTGTTCCTTTTTTTGCACCCGGTCATCAAACTGCATAATATACAGTCCCTGAATGATTCCAAAGACAATCAACGTAGAAAGAAGGGAACTTCCTCCATAACTTACCAGCGGAAGTGTCACACCAGTCGAAGGAATAAATTTGATCACTCCACCGATTGTCAGAAATACCTGAAGCGCATACAGTGTTCCAAGCCCGACAGCCGCAAGCCGGTAAAAATTATCCCGCAACTTCATTGCCACATTCATGATCATAAAAAAGCAACTGACACATACCATAATCAGGCACAGTGCAAAAACACCACCCATTTCTTCTGAGATTGCTGCAAAAATAAAATCCTTCGAAACTACCGGAATCTTATTCGGCATTCCCTGATTGAGTCCGAGTCCAAACCACCCTCCTGTTCCTATCGCAAACAACGACTGACAAATCTGATAACCTTCATTATCAATTACACGAAGCGGATCTGACCACGCAAGCACACGTGTCTGCACATGTGAAAAGATTTTGTATCCGATCACCGCCGCAAGGCTCATTGCCAGGATTCCTGCACCGAAGTATGTAAATTTGCGGGTTGCAACATAAACCATCACCAGATAAGTAAAGAAGTACAATAATGCACCACCCAGATCCTTAGATGCCACTAACGCAAGCACAAAAAATGCTGAAATGACACTTGTGATCATCACTTGATGAAAATCCTGTTTCTTATACAGCATCGATGCAATAAACAAAACAAACAGTATCTTTACAAATTCGGATGGCTGAATTGAGATTCCACCAATCGAAAGTGACAATTTTGCTCCATAGCTCGTCTGTCCTGCCACCGCAACGACAAGCAGTGCCCCGATTCCAACCACTGCATAGATCCACGTCATTTTTCGGAAAACCGACATATTCTGTAAAATCAGCGGGATAAGTAAAGCAATAAAAAATCCGGCTCCCACAAAAATAAACTGTCGAAATGCTTTTTCAAAAGACAATCTCGTCAATATGATAAAGCCAATGCAAATCAACATACACATATTGTTCAGCACAAGTTCCGACGCATGTTTGTAAAACAAATGATACGAGAGAATGATTGCACCCAATAGCACGACCTGCATCAGATAGAATGCGATCATCTGTTTATCTTCCGATGTCAGATATAAAACCAGAAACGCATCAAAATGAATCGTAAAAAGCAATATTCTTTGCACATGGTATATATGATTTTGCCTTTCTTCATCGTCATTAAAACGAAATACATGAAAACATTCATAGGTGTATATCATAAACAACAGGATCATAATATATTTCGATGCCTGTACAATTAAATGAACCATCCTACTCTACTCCTCTTTTATAATGCCCGTTGGTATAATGTTCCTTCCACTGTTCCGGATACTGTCTGCGATCTTCATATAAAAACTCTTCCAGAAGATTCATTACATTTCCTGTCATCTTTTCGGACTCCATTGTGAAATCCAGGCGAAATGTCCGAAGTCCCGCTTTCTGCAGTTCACGTATATTAGAAAACAGCATCACAGGAAGCGAATTATACACCACATTGTAGCAGGCACTGCAATAATTTTTCACCGGGAACTGTGCCTGATAACGGTCTTTTAAATAAGTGATTGTCGGACATTTGTCACAGGCTTTCGTATTTTTATGCACGCACTGTGCACTTGTCATAAGCGGATAATATCCATAAACAATCATTTCACTTCTTTGATTATCACGATGCATAATCTCACCGCGATTCAGTTCAATTGGAACGGTATTCGCCCATACACCTGCCTCTGCGAAAAATTGCTGTGCCCGATCATTGTACGTATATACATTCTGATCCGTAATCATTTTACATTCCGGCAGATATTGTCTGCAATAAGCCAGTTCTTCGTAACCACGAACCAGAATGCCATCCAGCTGCAGATTCTGTAAGTCGTTTGCAAGAGACACAAACCAATCTGCAATCTCATTCCGGAAAATTCTCGGCATAGCAAAAAATGCCTGTTTCTTTGCTTTCTTTATCTTTGCAACATCCTCTGCAAGTTCATCTATAAAATGCGTTCTTCCATAGGCTGCAAAATCCAGATAAATTGCAGATACAAATTCTTTTTTCAGTAATACAGAAAGAAGTTCTCTTTTTTCGGTCAGACAAACTATCGTCGGTTCATTTTCTACATTTCTGTGTCCATTTAAGTTTTTTGACTTTTCATCTCCCATTGCTTTTTCCGAGCAGTGATAATACGGTTCTAACATTTTCTCCTGTAACATGGAAAAAGCGTCTCTTCGCAACTGGTTCAATGCGCCATTTGGTAAAAATACGTTTTCTCCCAAATGCACTTTCAAATCGGTAACTTCAAAAAATGTATCCCCGGTTTTTGCCATACGCTGCGCAACATCAGCCTCATTCAATGGCTTCTTTTGTGCTTCCATCACTCCCATGCCCTCTGTACGGAAAGTCTCCCCATGATACGTCAGTTCATAGGAGGCTGGTTTTCCAACCGAAAGCGAAACGACTCCTGTTACCGGAACTTTTTTAGGATTGATCACATAGGTTTCTATAATCTTTTCCTGAAGTCCCTGTTTCGTTTTTTCATAGCTTGGCTTCACAAAAGTAACCATATCCGGTCCGTTCTGCCGGCTGTAGTACGCATCCGTAAAACCGCATCGATTGCCTAATGCCAGAATATCCTGCATATCCTGCTTTTCAACCGGAACGTTTTCTTTCTTCTTCTGTGCCAGAAAACGATCAATATATTTTCGATAAAAGGAAACAATGCCGGCTGCATACGGTGCCTGCTTCATACGCCCTTCAATCTTAAGAGAGTATACACCGGCTTCCCATAGTTTATTCAAATCTTCAATACCGCACATGTCTTTCAGGCTCAATACAAAGCTTTCTTTTTCATAGGTATTATGATTTTCATCCAAAACGGAATATGCAAGACGGCAGGGCTGCGCACACCGCCCTCTGTTTCCGCTTCGTCCGCCAAGCATACTGCTAAACAGGCACTGTCCCGAGTAACAGTAACAAAGCGCACCATGTACAAACGCTTCCAGTTCTACACCTGTCTGATCGTAAATTTCTTTCATCTCCGATAAAGAAACTTCACGCGCCATCACGATTCTCTCAGCCCCAAGACTCTGTAGCATTCGAGCGCCTTCCACGCCGGTAATGGTCATCTGCGTACTTGTGTGGATTGGAAGATCCGGGAAATATTCACGGATAAAAGAAAACACTCCCATATCCTGCACCAGCACAGCATCGAGTCCTCTCCGATAAAAAGGCAGAATATAATCATAAAGTTTTCTGGTAAGTTCCGCATTCTTTAAAAGCGTATTAACTGTCAAATATACTTTTCTTCCAAACAAATGTGCATAATCAATTGCCTCAAGAAGTTCTTCTTCCGAAAAATTGTTCGCATATGCACGGGCACCAAACAAATCACCACCAACATATACCGCATCTGCACCTGCAGCAATAACTGCCTTAAAAATCTCCAAAGATCCTGCCGGCGCAAGCAATTCGAATCCACGCACGTTTTCTCTATTGTCTGTATTCACATTATTATTTTTCCTATCATTCATCTGCGTCATTTTTTCACTCATGTTCTTTATTATACTATAAATTTCCCGTTCATTCATTAAACCATTATTAAATTTTATTTAAATATGGTATGATTCTGTAAAAAAGAAAAACTGCCGCATCAACGACAGTTCTATATGCTTGTTCTATTTTTGATTATTCTTGGATGAATCCTTGGCATGATTATCTTTTTTTCCATCCAGAAGCTTATCTTCCAGTGCTGCTTCAAGTCTTGCTTTATTCAAAAGAAGCTCTTTGTTTTTGGCTTCAAGTTCCTTGACCGAAGTCTCTGCACTCTCTGTTTTTACCTGATTAGAAATGAGATCATGCTTTAAATCATAAAGTTCCTTCTCTTTGTTCTCCAAATCACGCTCTAATTTTTCGACCTGTGCTTTTGCTTTAAAATAATCATCTGCAATATTCAACTGAATCAATGTATTTTTCATATTAAGAGGAATATGCCGGTAATCTTCTATACCATCGAACTCGCTGATTTTATTGTTGATATAAGCTGCCACCTTCTGAAGATATTCCTCTCCTTCATAGCCGCTCAATGTATATACTTTTCCGTCAATTACTACTTCTGCACTCGTCTTAGCTGCCATCTTTTTTCCTCCCGTTTTCCGAACATCACTCTTGTATTATAAGCTTACTCCCATGGAAATGCAACCGCTATCACGCATTTTGCGTCCGTCCGAAATGCTCATAGGCAAAGGACGTAGCGACTCTTCCCTTTGGGGTACGATTAATAAAATTATTTTTCACGAGATACGGTTCATACACATCCTCAATCGTGCCGGAATCCTCGCCGATGGATGCTGCAAGCGTATCCAGGCCGACCGGTCCTCCGTCAAATTTATCGATAATGGTAAGAATGATATTGCGGTCGTTCTGATCCAATCCCATCTTATCGACCTCAAGCAAATCCAATGCAAATGCCGCAACTTCATATGTGATTCTGCCATCGTACTTGACTTCCGCAAAATCCCTGACACGTTTTAACAACCGGTTCGCCAGTCGCGGGGTTCCTCTGGATCTGCGTGCAAGTTCGTATGCACCTTTGTCGTCAATTTCAACGTTTAACACATGGGCCGACTGCAAAATGATTGTCTTCAGTTCATCCACCGTATAGTACTCCATATGACTGACAACACCAAATCGGTCACGCAGCGGTGCAGACAACATACCTGCACGTGTTGTGGCACCCACCAGTGTAAATTTCGGGAGATCAAGACGGATAGATCTTGCCGATTCGCCTTTTCCAATCATTACATCAATCGCATAGTCTTCCATCGCCGGATACAGCACCTCTTCCACCTGCCGGTTCAAACGATGGATCTCGTCAACAAACAAAATATCCCCATCTGCAAGATTATTTAAAATCGCTGCCATCTCACCCGGTTTGGCAATTGCAGGTCCGGAAGTCACTTTCAGATGCGATCCCATTTCGTTGGCTATAATTCCTGCAAGCGTTGTTTTTCCAAGTCCTGGCGGTCCATAAAACAGAACATGGTCCAAAGCTTCACCACGTGCTTTTGCCGCATCAATATAGACTTTCATACTGTCTTTGATTTTTTCCTGTCCGATATAATCCTCCAGCGTTTGCGGACGAAGAGAAGTTTCAATCTTTATATCTTCTTCCTGCATCTGCGTGGAAATCACTCGTTTTGCCATAACAACCTATCTTCCCATCTAATTTCTATCACGATCTAAAACAACGACAAATGCTTCAATGCTGCTTTGAGCACTTCTTCCACATCCATATCTTCTGTAATCTCTACCGCCGAAACCGCTTTGAGACTCTCCGTCGAAGAATAGCCCAGTGCAGTAAGCGCCATAACCGCATCATTTTTCACACTGCCACCTGCAGCAGCCGCATTTTTCTGTACATGTTCGGTTTTTGCCTCAAAAGCATCTTCAAGGCTTAATTTGTCCTTCAGTTCCAGAATCACACGCTGCGCAGTTTTTCCACCCACACCCGGTGCTTTTGAAATCGCCTTGGCATCTCCGGATAAAATGGCAAAGCGCAAATCATCCGCTTCGAGCGTCGATAAAATAGCCAGACCTCCTTTTGGACCAATTCCGCTGACCGATATCAAAAGCTTGAACAATTCCAGGTCATCTTTTGTCAGAAAACCATACAGAATCATGGCATCTTCCCGCAGATATAAGTAAGTGTATATTTTAAGATTCTCACCAACCGATGGCAGATAATCAAACGTCTGTAATGAAATAAACACCTGATATCCGATTCCGCCCGCTTCGATAACAATATGATCTGTGTTTATTTCAGCAAGTTCACCTTTTATGTATGCGTACATAATTTTCCTCTTTTATACTTATAATGTTATATTCTTTAATCGCACAATCACTTCTTTTGCAATCACGCCAATCAAAAGTCCTGTCACCAGACCTGCAAACAGAAGTACAGGCACATAAAAGAACACATTGTAGCTGTTTACAATCCATGCAGCAACGATAATCTGCCCGATATTATGGCTGATTCCACCTGTGATACTAACCGAAACACAACTGAATTTGTCTGTTTTTTTCATAAGAAACATCACAAGCAAACTAAGTATTCCGCCACTTAATGAATAAAGAATACTGAATGCATTTCCAAACAATATTCCCACCAGCACAATGCGAAGCAACGAAACAAGCAACGCTTCTTTTGTTCCAACAGAATACAGCATAAGCACCACGACAATATTAGCAAGCCCCAGTTTTATGCCCGGGATTCCAACTGAAAATGGAATCAGCGTCTCGATATAGCTGCAGATCATGGCAAGTGCCAGAAAAAGACCCATAAACGCAGTTTTGCGGATGCGATTGTCTTTCTTATTGTGCAAAGCCATCCACTCCCTTCGCATCAGATTCTGTCACTGTGACCACAATTTTATTTGGCAGACAGACAATATTCTCATTCTGTCTGGAAATTGCTTTCTGCTTGACACACAGTCGATCCGGACAGTCTGCATCCTTCATATCCGCCTTTCCGTCCGCAATCACCAGGGTGTTCGTAACCTTACCGTCCTTGTCTGTAATTTTTATCGTCTGATTCTCATTGAGCGCATAGGTTCCATACACTTGTCCATCCCTTGTAATGGTAACTTCGTTTCCTTTTTTTGCACCAAACAGACGTATGCCACCGTAGGCAACAAGACACAGTAAAATCAGACATACAATTAAAATCACGTCATTTCTGCCAAATTTTCTATGCATCGGCTACAACTTCTCCAATATAATAAAATCCCTTGCATTCTACAAGTTTTACCATATACAGATTACCAATCATACTGGTATCTCCTGGGAAATGCACAACCGCATTATTAGAAAGACGTCCGGTAATCAGAGAGGCATCTTGCTCATTTTGTTCTTCTGCCAGAACCTCGACCGTTTTTCCTTCCAGTTCCATTGCTTTTCTTGTGCTGATTGCCTGCACTTCCTTCAGTAACATATCAAAATGTGCTTTCACCTCTGCCGGATCCACTTGATTCTCCATCGCTGCAGCAGGCGTTCCTGTTCGTTTGGAGTAAATAAAAGTAAATGCACTGTCATACTCTACCTGTTTTACAACATCCAGTGTCTCCATAAAATCTTCTTCTGTCTCTCCCGGAAAGCCGACGATAATATCGGTCGTCAGAGCAATATCCGGTATTGCTTCACGAAGTTTGCGGACAATTTCCAGATACTGTTCCTTATCATAATGACGATTCATGATTTTTAAAATACGTGAACTTCCCGACTGTAAAGGCAGATGCATATGCTTGCAGACTTTGTCACACTCTTTCATCGCAAGAATCAGATCATCTGACAAATCCTTCGGATGTGAAGTCATGAAACGGATTCGTTTTAATCCCTCAATCTTATTTACTTCCCGCAGTAATTCTGCAAACGTGACCGGTGTATCCAGATTCTTTCCATAAGAATTTACGTTCTGTCCCAAAAGCATAACTTCACACACACCGTCTGCAACCAGACCTTCAATCTCGCGGATGATGTCTTTTGGCTCACGGCTGCGCTCACGTCCACGTACATACGGAACAATACAATAACTACAGAAATTATTACATCCGAACATAATGTTGACTCCGGATTTAAATGAAAATTTACGCTTGATTGGTAAATCTTCTACGATTTTGTCCGTATCTTTCCATATGTCAACAATCATGGAGTTAGATTCCATGCTACGGCACAACAATTCTGCAAACTTATAGATATTATGTGTTCCAAAAATAAGGTTTACAAAACGATAAGACTTTCGGATTTTCTCAACAACGGTAGGCTCCTGCATCATACAGCCACAAAGTGCGATCATCATCTCCGGATTTTTCTTTTTGTAATTGGATAAATAGCCAAGACGTCCATAGACTTTGTTATTGGCATTTTCCCTTACCGTACAGGTATTATAGATGACAAAATCTGCATGCTCATCCTCTGTCTCAACATATCCGATATCCGTAAGAATTCCAACCAGTTTTTCCGAATCTCTCGCGTTCATCTGACAGCCAAACGTTTTCACGCAACAGGTAAGTTTACGTCCGAGCCGTTCCTCTTTTTCTTTTATATAAGATTTTGCCTTTTCAATGTAATCATACTGAAGTTTTGTTTCTTCTGCTCCAGTCAGTGTATTCTGTTCTAAATCTCTCATGTTATCCTCGTCTATCTTTTTATTATGGGCGAATCTGGCCATTGCCATAAATAATGTATTTATAGCTGGTCAACGCTTCTAAGCCCATCGGACCTCTCGCGTGAAGTTTCTGTGTACTGATTCCGATTTCTGCACCAAATCCAAATTCATTTCCATCAGAAAATCGTGTGGATGCATTAACATAAACACATGCAGAATCCACTTCCTCTAAGAATTTCTGTGCAATATCATAATCTCTGGTAACAATAGCCTCCGAATGGGAAGTATTGTATTTGTTAATGTGGGCAATTGCTTCTTCAAGACTGTCTACAATTTTCACTGACAAAATATAATCCAGATATTCTTTTCCCCAGTCTTCCTCAGTTGCCTTTGTAACCAGAGGTTTCTCTGTTCCTAAATATTCTACAGCAGCATCATCTCCGCGCATCTGCACATCATACTCTTTTAATGCCGCATACAGTTTTGGCAAAAATTCTTTTGCCACAGCACGATGTACCACAATAGACTCGCAGGCATTGCACACACCGATACGCTGTGTCTTTGCATTGCGGATAATATCGACTGCCATATCCAGATCGGCATACTCGTCTACATACACATGACAGTTTCCGGTTCCTGTTTCAATCACAGGAATCGTAGCATTATTTACGACGGTCTGGATAAGACCACTGCCCCCCCTTGGAATCAACAGGTCCACATACTGTTTCATTTTCATGAACTCATTCGTGGTCTCATGATCGGTAGCTTCAATCAAACTTAATGTGCCTTTTGGAATATTCATTTCATCAAGTGCCTCCTGCATTGCAGAAACAATCGCGATATTGGAATGAATTGCATCACTGCCGCCTTTTAAAATTGCGCAGTTTCCAGCCTTAAAGCATAAACCAAACGCATCGGATGTAACGTTCGGGCGTGCCTCAAAAATAATGCCAATAACACCGATTGGCACACGACGCTTGCCTATGATCAGACCATTTGGACGCTTTTTCATGGAAAGAACTTCTCCGATCGGATCATCTAATTTAGCAATCTGGCGAAGTCCATCTGCCATACCCTCCAATCGGTCATGATTTAACGTCAGGCGGTCCAAAAGACCTGCCGGCATATTGCGCTCTTTTCCATTCGTAACATCCACTGCATTCGCTGCGAGAATTTCTTCCTCATGGGAAAGAATTTTGTCCGCTGCCCTGCGCAGTGTTTCATTCTTTACATCGGTATCCAGCATACCCACTTTAATTCTATCATCATGTGCTGTCTTACATAATACTTCCAGATTCATTATAATCCTCCTATTATATAACCCTCTTTACTGCTCATCTGTAATTAATTTTGTCATCCGCATATCATAAATATCTGTTGGAATCTCCGGCTCTCTTTGTTCCGAATAACAGATTCCGATTGGTATGAGTGACGGATGCATTGACAGATATCTGTCATAATAGCCTTTCCCGTATCCAAGCCGGCAACCGACTTCTGAAAAAGCAACTCCCGGTACAAGTATATGTACCGGTTCTGTCTGATCTTCGTACTTTTTCAGATCGTAATTTTCCAGATCCGGCTCCATGACATGAAAACATCCTTCTTTTAAACAGGTAAAATCATCGACTTCATAGAACTCCATCTCTTCTCCAAAGACTTTCGGAAAGTATAGCTTTTTGCTATCGTTCCATGCTCTCTGACAAAAGTTACACAGATCCACTTCGCTTGCGATTGCTGCATACACACATATAATTTTGGCATCCGCATACCAATCCTCTCTAAGCAAAGCATTCATGATCTGTTCGTTTTTTCTTTGACGCAATATGGGAGAGATTCCATCCCTGATTGCCTTCATTCGTTTACGAAGTTGCGCCTTTGTTTCCATATTTTTCTCCAAGATTCTCCACTTTGCCCTTTTCATTGATCACATCAATGTTATTTAACTGATTTCGAAGATTACTTTTTACAGAAGCAATATACTCTTTTCGTAAAAGATCCTGCTCTTTCTTTTCCTCTTCTGTCAGTCCTTCTGCTTTTGATTTGCGATATAACGCATTAATTCTTTCAATTTTTTCCTGATTCATTATCCTATTGTCTCCATAACATATGTTGCAACATTAAAATTCGGATTCTCATTTGCGGTAAACAGCGTTCCCACATAATCATCCCGAAAGATATCCTGTAAAATTCTTACGTCTTTTCCATTAGCGATAATCATATCCGTACCAGAGAACGTTGCAATCTTCGCTGCCGCAAGTTTCGTAGCCATACCACCGGTTCCCACATTACTTCCTGTAGAATCCTTTGCCATCTCATAAATCTGTTCATCGATAGAATCCACGACATCGAGAAGTTTTGCATCGGGATTGTTATGCGGATCATCCGTGTAAAGGCCATCAATATCCGAAAGCAAAATCAGCAGATCCGCCCCAACAATGGATGCCACAAGTGCAGACAGTGTATCATTATCACCGAACTGCATTTCATATGTACTGACCGTATCATTTTCATTTACAACCGGAATCACACGCAAATGGAACAATTCATCAAAAGTATTTTTGGCATTTTCCCGGGATACCGGATTTACCATGGTATTCTTTGTCATAAGTATCTGACCTGCAGTCTGATTGTATTCTGCAAAAAGCTTCTGATACACCATCATCAGCTTCGCCTGACCAACCGCAGCACATGCCTGTTTCGTCGAAATATCTGACGGACGTTCTTTGATTCCCATAGCCGCCCGACCCACTGCAATCGCACCGGAACTTACCAGACAAACGTCAATTCCCTGATTATGCAGGTCACTCAGTTCCCGAACCAGATGCTCAATCTTAACAAAATTCAGCTTCCCCGTCTCCGAATGTGTCAGGGATGAGGAACCAATTTTTATCACAACTCTCTTATATTTTGATTTATTACTCATTTTCATATCCTCTCTTGAACATCAGCCATTTCATTCACATTATTCAACCTCGTTATACTCTACCATATCTTTGCATAAAATACAAAAGGAAATGCACAGTTATATTTATTTCAAAAGCTGTAATTTTTCGGAAAGGCAGGTAAATTCTACATTTCTAACATCTCCACAGTATTCCCCATCCGCATGAAGCACGACCGGCTTACTGGTATGCACGCGAATCACCGGAGACTCAATTGTAGTAAATCCCCTGATTTTTTCATGTTTTGCAGCTACTAAAAACGGTAGGCAAAAAAAGGTAATCGCTTTTGGAATCCCATGTGCACTGCTTAACGAAAGCATTCCGTCTGTACAGGAAGCATGCGGTGCCATCGGAATTCCACCGCCCTCTGCCTGAAGATTCATAGCCACCGCAAAGATTGTTTTATGTAATCGGTAAATTTTATGGTTATCGCCACATTCTACAACTGCCTCTGCAGTATCCATCGTAAAAAGCGACTGTACTGTCAATACGAGGTAGGTAAGCTTTCCGAGATGAATCCTGTTCAAAAACTTTTTGCAGTTTGAATGCAGTGCTTTCTTACAGACAATTGCATCGAGGCCTACGCCTGCACTGATTCCAAAGATCCGGTGCTTCTTTCCATTCTCCCAGGTCACCTGTCCAAGATCGGTTTTCTTTATCGGAATTCCATGATTTTCCCGTCGAATACACTTTAAAATCTGTCTCATGCACACAATCGGGTCTGTTGGAATTCCCATACCTTTTCCAAAGTCATTCCCTGATCCACTGGCGATCACACCAAGCCGGACTTTTTGAAAGTCTGTAATTCCATTGAGGACCTCGTTGACGGTGCCATCGCCACCCACAGCAATCAAATACACTGCTTTCTCCTGCTTTTTTGACAATTCTCTTGCAAGAACCATTGCATGTCCCACATATTTTGTTTCATAAGCTTCATATGGGATATGTTTCTGCCTGAGAAAATCATATACCTGTCTCCATACCTGATTTGCATTTCCCGTTTTTGCATTCGTATTTACAATAAAATATAATTTGCTCATCTTATGTTCAGATACCTTTGTTTATTTTTATAATTATTTATAATTTACGCCTAACCCATTATAATATAACTTGTAACAATTTGCACGATATTCTTCATTTCTTATCTTGTTCCCACTATCAATATGCGCTATCATAGATATGTTTTTTGAAAGACTAACTATGATGTTTGGAATAGTTATAAAACAGAAAGGATAATCATTATGAAACTACATATGAAATGTCTGCGCTTTTTTGCCTTGCTTCTGCTCTGTGGAGTGTTCATACCATCCTTGCAGGGATGCCAGGCAGAAGAACAAAAAGTCTCCAAGACCGGTTTCTATTTTGATACTGTCATTAACGTTACTCTCTATGGGACTTCGGACGAAAGCTATATCGATGAGTGTTTCTCGCTTGCTGACCGCTACGAACATCTACTGTCAAACACCATCGAAGACAGTGAAATTTCCAAAATCAATGCGGCAAAAGGTTCTTATGTGACCGTCAGTGACGAAACACTCACGCTGATAAAAGCCGGCATATCTTACGGAGACCTCAGCAACGGGAAATTTGATATTACAATCGGTGGATTATCGGATTTGTGGAATATTTCTTTCATTGCAGAAAATGCCAAAAGTGAAGACAACGAAGTCGATGCATCCGTTCTTCCATCCAAAGATGAAATTGCAGAAGCCCTCTCTCACGTCAACTACAAGAATATTGAAATCAAAGGAAATGATGTCCGTATTTTGGACCCACAGGCCAAACTCGATTTGGGTGGTATCGCCAAGGGCTACATTGCAGATCAGATGAAAGCCTATTTACAGAAAGAAGGGATCTCGGAAGGTATCATCAATCTCGGAGGAAATGTTCTCACTTTAGGAAAAAAAGAAAATGGGGATACTTACAGTATCGGTGTGCAAAAGCCTTTTGCAGAGAGCGGCGCCAGCCTTGGTATTGTAAAAGTTCCAGATGCATCCGTGGTATCTTCCGGCATTTATGAGCGCTACTATCGGGTAAACGGGAAAATATACCATCATCTGTTAAGCACTGAAAACGGTTATCCCATTGAAAATAATCTGTATCAGGTTACCATTATCAGTCAAAGTTCCATGGACGGCGATGCCTTAAGTACCACCTGCTTTGCCCTTGGTCTTACAGACGGAATGCAGTTAATCGAGGATACGGACAATGTGGAAGCCATCTTTGTGACAGACGATGGCGAAATCCACTACAGTTCCGGCATCGGTAAATCCATTCAGTTTGAGCAATAAAAATACAGGAGTGATGTATTTCACTCCTGCATTTTTTGTATTACTTATAAAATAATCTTCTTCGGACATTTCTCTGCACAGATTCCGCAACCTGTACATTTCTCCTGATCAATGTATGCCACGTTGTCAATTACATGAATGGCATCTGATGGACAATTCTTCTCACACAGATGACATCCGATACATCCTACAGAGCAGGCATCCATAACCGCTTTTCCTTTATCCTTGGAACTGCACTGCACAAGATGCATTGCCTCATAAGGCACAAGCTCAATCAGGTGCTTCGGACATGCAGACACGCACTTTCCACAAGCCTTGCAGACTTTCTCATCTACTTTTGCAATTCCATCGACTATATGGATTGCGTCAAACGGGCAAGCCTTTACACAGCTTCCAAATCCAAGACAGCCATAATTACATGATTTTGGTCCACCGTTTGGAACAAATGCCATTGCTGCACAATCTTCCAGACCTGTATAATCATAATCCTGTTTTGCTTTTTCACAGGTTCCTGCGCATTTTACAAATGCGACTTTCTTAACAGAAGCACCTGCAGAAACTCCCATGATTTCTCCGACTTTTGCTGCTACCGGATCGCCACCTACCGGACACTGTCCTACCGGTGCTTCTCCCTTTGCAATCGCAGCTGCAAGTCCGGAACATCCGGCGTATCCACAACCACCACAGTTATTTCCAGGCAGAACTTCAAGAATTGCTTCTTCTCTCGGGTCTACCTCAACTTTGAATTTTTCTCCGGAAATGCCGAGGAAAAATCCAAGAATAATTCCAACACAGCCTACAACAAGAGCTGCGACAATAATTCCAGTAAGCATATTCTTTTCCTCCTAAATCATTCCTGAGAATCCCATAAATGCGATGGACATCAGGCAGGCTGTAATCAATACAATTGCAGTACCTCTGAATGTCTTAGGGATGTCATTATATTCAATTTTCTCACGAATTCCTGCCATCAGTACGATTGCGATAAAGAATCCCACTGCAGTAGAAAATCCATATACTACACTCTCTAACAGATTGTAATCATAAGTTACACAGTTCAAAGCCACACCAAGTACGGCACAGTTGGTTGTGATCAATGGAAGATACACACCAAGCGACTGATACAGTGCCGGCATTTTCTTTTTCAGGAACATCTCAACGAACTGTACCAATGCTGCAATAACTAAAATAAATACAATTGTTTTCAAATATGTCAGATCAATTCCCTTTGAAACAAGGAACGGATTGGCAAGAATGAATTTATAGATCAGTCCGGTAATGAAAGAAGATATCGTAATAACAAAGATTACCGCTCCACCCATACCAGCAGCTGTCTCCGTCTTCTTGGAAACTCCAAGGAACGGGCAAATGCCGAGGAACTGACTTAATACTACGTTGTTTACAATTGCAGATCCAACCGCAATCAAAACCAGTTCAGCTAATGTACTCATCGACTCTCTCCTCCCTTATGCCTGTTCTTTTTCAGAAGCTGCAGCCTTACCGGTACACATTGCAGACTGACCACAGTGTGCACAATCACCGGACAGACAGCTTGCCGGCTCTGCAAGAGGCTTGCCTTTTGCTTCCATCTTTTTACGAATGATATTCATTCCGGCTACAAGGAATGCCAGTACAAGGAATGCACCAGGTGCCATAATGAAAATGGTGATTGGCGTAAATCCCTTGATTGCAGACAGGAACGGAAGTCCGAAAAATGTTCCTGCGCCAAGGATTTCACGAATCAGACCAATAATGGTTAGTCCCATGGTAAATCCAAGTCCCATACCGATTCCATCGAAAATAGACTCAACCGGACCATTCTTTGATGCATAACTTTCTGCACGGCCAAGAATAATACAGTTAACTACAATAAGCGGAATATATACGCCAAGTGCTTTGGAAAGACTTGGCAGATATGCCTGCATAAGAAACTGTACAACGGTAACCAGTGATGCAACGATCACGATGTAAGCCGGCATACGTACACCATTTGGAATCACTTTACGGAAAAGTGAAATCAAAAGGTTTGAAAAAACAAGTACAACCAATGTAGAAAGTCCCATACCCAGTCCGTTGACGGCGGATGATGTAACTGCCAGTGTCGGACACATACCGAGCATCAGTACAAAGGTAGGATTTTCTTTGATCACACCATTATATAAACGTTCAACATACTTGTTCATTACTGAGCACCTCCTAACGCATTCTGGAAGTAATAAATTGCAGCGTTACAACCATTTGCCATTGCCTTGGATGTAATGGTAGAACCAGTAATTGCCTCAATCTGATCATCGGATGATGGTTTCTGTTTTACAACTGTAAACTGATCAACCTTTTTGTTCTGGAACTGACTATAGAAATCTTCTTCCTCTGCTTTCATACCAAGACCCGGTGTCTCAGAAATATCAGTAATGGAGTAGCCATTTACAGTTCCATCATTCTGAATTCCTACAGAAAACGTAATGCTTCCCTGGCTTCCGTCTTTTGCAGTAACCGTGATTACATATCCGAGTGCATTACCATCTTTGTCAACGGCTTCTTCCACGTCATCAATGGTATCATCATAACCTGCATCTGCGACTAATTTGTCAGCCTCATCTGCATCATACTCTTTTTCATTAAATGCATCTGCATCCTTAAATACTGCCTGATAGGCCTCTTTCTTTGTCTGCTCATTTGCCTTATCAATTGGTGTCTTAGTAATGCCGTATACAGCACCTAAAATCACACCGATCACCAGTGTAAAGGCGGTCAAAATCAAAGCGTCATGTACAATCTGTTTATTCATTCTTCTTTGCCTCCTTTACTACTCCAAATGCTCTTGGTATTGTTACTTTCTCAATCAATGGTACAAGAAGGTTGCTCAAGATAATTGCAAAGGAAACACCTTCTGCATTGGCTCCAAAGCAACGGAAAATACCAGTCAGTAATCCACAGCAGATACCAAAAACAATCTGTCCCATTGGTGTGATTGGCGAGGTGACATAATCTGTAGCCATAAAGAATGCACCAAGCATCAGACCACCACCGCAAAGCTGGGCAACCACGTATGTAATATCAAATCTCTGTGCGCCAAAGATAAACATAAAGATTGCAAATGTAATGATGTAAGAAGCTGGTATTCTTAAATTGATCACGCCAAGAAGGATCAAAATAATTGCACCAATTAAGATTGCGATCACGGAAGTCTCTCCGATGGTTCCAGGAATCTTTCCAGTCAGCATATCCATAAGATTTACAGAGGAAAGTCCCTCATTTCTTATCATGCCAAGTGGAGTTGCTCCAGAATATGCTTCATACTGTTTGCAGCTGAAGTTTGTCATATCTGCTGCAAATGCGATCAAAAGGAAACAACGTCCGCCAAGGGCCGGGTTCATGAAATTCTGTCCCAGACCGCCAAACAGCATTTTTACAATTACGATTGCGAAAACACCTCCGATAACTGCTTCCCACCATGGGAGATTTACCGGAAAGTTCAATGCTAGAAGTAAACCAGTAACGACCGCACTCAGATCGGTAAGGCTGTTTTTCTTGTGTACAATCTTGTCAAAGATCCATTCCGAAGCCATACAGCTGGCAATGGTAACCAAAATTAATACCAATGCTTTGTATCCAAAGTTATATATACCAAACAAACTTGCCGGCAGTAATGCAATAAGTACATACAGCATCACTCTGCTTGTAGAATCTTTGGCACGTACATGTGGTGAAGATGAAACCTGATATTTTTCACTCACGATAATCCACCTCTTTCTCTTATTTTTGTTTTCTCTTTTCTGCAAGCACTAACTTTTTCATCGTTTTAACAGACTGCGCTACCTGTCGTCTGGAAGGACATACATAGCTGCAGCTGCCACATTCAATGCATTCAAGTCCGTGCCATTTTTCAAACTCTGCCATCAATCCGTTATTACCAAATTTGGCAAGTCGAGATGGAATCAGATTTTCCGGACATGCTTCCACACATCGTCCACAGTTGATACATGCCAAAGGCTCAAATTCTGCCACTGCATCTTTACCAAGGCAAAGAAGGGAAGAAGAAGTCTTTGTTGTCGGCACATCCAGTCCAAACATGGCAAATCCCATCATTGGTCCACCGGAAATAATCTTCTCCGGCTGCACCTTAAATCCACCAGCAGCTTCTACCAGCTGCTCATATGGTGTACCCATGCTATACAGGAAGTTCGAAGGATTGGCAATCGCATCGCCCGTGATAGTTGCTACACGTTTCATTACAGGGATTCCATTCTTCACTGCATTATAAACAGCAATCATGGTTTCCACATTATCTACAATACATCCAGCATCCGCCGGCAGCATCTTGGAGTTAATTGCTCTGCCAGTTACTGCATAAATGAGCTGTCGCTCACCACCTTGCGGATACTTTGTCATCAATTCGCACACTTCCATACGCGGCTCATCTTTCACAAGTTCCTTCAACTTTGCAATTGCGTCCGGCTTATTATTTTCAACGCCAAATACGCCCTTTGCTTTGTCAAACAGCTGAAGAATTATCTTCATTCCTGCAACGAGCTGCTCCGGTGTCTCCATCATTCTACGATAATCAGCAGTCAGATATGGTTCACACTCTGCACAGTTTGCGATTATATATTCAATTTTTTCCGGTTCCTTTGGTGACAGTTTTACATGTGTTGGGAAACCTGCACCACCCATTCCTACAACACCAGCCTCTTTGACTTTGTTGATGATTTCTTCCTTTGACAGAGATGTTGCATCATCAACTGCGTTATAAGTGACTTCATTAAATTCTCCATCGCTTTCAATTACGATTGAGTTGACCATATCACCTACAGCAACACGCCGCGGTTCAATTTTCTTTACTGTACCAGATACAGATGAATAAATTGGTGAAGATACAAAGCCGCCCGCTTCTGCAATCTTCTGTCCCTTCAGCACTGTGTCTCCTACAGCAACGATTGGGGTAGCTGGTGCTCCAATATGCTGTGATAATGGAAATACCAATTCACCCTTGGGTAGAACTTCTTTGATTGGTGCATCCTTTGCGAGTTCTTTTCCCTCATAAGGATGAACGCCGCCTTTAAATGTTTTCAAACCCATTTTTGTGCCCTCTTTCCTCTACATATTTGTCAAAACACTATAGTTTATGACACATTATCAAGTAAATTATAGCACTTTTTACCCCAAAAAGAATCCATTTTTTTATTTTTTTCGGAATATTATGTATTCTTTTTGATACAACAAAACGTGACGCGCAATTCAAAATGTGATAAAATATTACATATAGCGATAAGGAGAGGTTTATGAAAAAAACACACAAAGAAGAATTATATATCAAACAGGACAATTTAACAGACCAGTTGTTTGATACACATTCTATTTTTTTTGATATCGAGACAACTGGATTCTCACCAAACAGTTCTTCTCTTTACATGATTGGCTGCGCCCGTCGATGTGATAAATACATTTACATTGATCAATTTTTTGCTGAAAATCCTGCTGAGGAGGAAGCTGTACTGTGCGCGTTTTTAGAAATTTTATGTCAATATGATACTATCATTTCTTTTAATGGTATCGGTTTTGATATACCATACCTAAAAGCCAAATGTGACACATACGGATTACAGGAGAATTTCAAAGGTTTTAATTATCTCGACATTTTCAAATCTGTTTCCAAGTTGAAGTTTTTATTAAAACTTCCAAATTACAAACAGAAAACAATCGAGGCATTTTTGAAGCTGTCAAGAAACGACACGCAATCCGGTGGCGAATTAATCAATGTCTACCATGCTTATGTCAAGCAGCCATCCGAGGAAGCTTTACAACTTTTACTGCTTCACAATTACGAAGATGTCATCGGAATGATTGATCTCCTTTCTGTATTATCTTATACAGAAATATTTAATGGGCAGTATACCATTCTCTCCACCCGCGTGGATGCTTATCATGCATTCAACGGAACAACCGGAAATGAACTTATCATCACAATGCGGAATGACTATCCGGTTCCCCGTCGCATTTCGCATAAGCTGAATGACTTCAGTCTTATGATCAGCCCAACGCGTACATCCATCCGTGTTCCGATTTACGAAGGAGAGCTTCACTACTTCTATCCGAATTACAAAGACTACTATTACCTTCCGGAAGAAGATTTAGCAATCCACAAAAGCGTTGCCTCCTATGTTGATCGTCAATATCGGGAAAATGCGCGCGCATACAATTGCTACAATCGAAAAACAAGCACTTTCCTGCCTCAATACAGCAGCGTTATGCAGCCAGAATTTCGAAGGGAATATAATGACAAAATCAGTTACTTTGAATTAACTGAGGACTTCTGTTCTTCCGATGTCATGCTGCGTCGTTATGTTGACCATATATTAAAATATATGTTTGAAGCCCAAAAATAATTTTTAAAAAATGCCAAAAAAGCATCTCTGTCTGCACACATCAAATAATGTTGCAAGCAAAGATGCTTTATTCTATTCACCTTTTTCAAAATAAAAACTGCTCAATCGATCAAATCCCAGTTCACGATAATTTGTAATCTGTTCGGTACTTCCAATAAACAATACGCCATGTTTTTTGAGTGACTGATAGAAATTTTTATAAATCATATTTTTCGCTTCGTCCGTAAAATAAATTACGACGTTTCTGCATAAAATCAAATCAAATCCCTGCGGATAAGTGTCTTTCAGAAGATTATGTTCACGAAACGTTACACATCGTTTAATCTCATCTGCAATCTGATAAGAATTTCCCACTTTCTTAAAATATTTCTTTTTTAAATCTGCCGGAACTCCAGCAATACTTTTTTCGTTATACAATCCTACCTGGGCATGCGCAATTACCTGCTTATCAATGTCTGTTGCAAGAATCTGTATATCCGCAAGTGGTACATGTTTAGAAAACGCCATAGCAAGTGAATATGGTTCATCACCTGTTGAGCAGGCAGCACTCCATATTTTAAGTCTTCTTCCCTGTTCCTTTAATAATTTTGGAATAACCTTTTCATCCATCAGTTTCCACTGATCTGAATTTCGATAAAATTCAGAAACATTGATCGTAAGGAAATTAACAAACTGCTCAAATTTTTCTTTATCTGATTTGAGGATTTTAACGTACTCCTCATAGTTGCTACAGCCATTCTTCGTTGCAATTGCGTCTATTCGGCGACGCATTTGTTTTTCCTTATAATAATTCAAATCGATTTTTGTAAGGACATATACCTCTTTTTTAAAATCTTCATATTTATCAAACATACAAGCCCCTCCTCGTTATCTCCGGATAAAAAATTAAGAAGTTGCCAAACTGACAACTTCTTAATATGAAATTACCTCAAACTATTCTTCTGTCTCAGCAGTCTCTTCTGCATCCTCAGCTGGAGCTGTCAAAGCCTTAATGCTTAAGCTGATTTTCTTTTCTTCTTCATTGAAGTCAACAATTTTTGCTTCAACTTCCTGACCAATCTTTAATACATCAGCTGGTTTTTCTACATGCTCATGAGAAATCTGTGAAACATGAAGAAGCGCATCAACACCAGGTGCTAACTCTACGAATGCACCAAAGTCTGTCATACGGGCAACCTTACCCTTTACAACATTTCCTACTGCATACTTCTCAGCAGCACCATTCCAAGGATTCTCATCCTCAAATTTCATGCTGAGTGCAATCTTTGTATCTGTGATATTCTTGATAAATACGCGAACAGTCTGTCCAACTGTAAATACCTTCTTAGGGTTCTCAACTCTTCCCCAAGACATTTCTGAAATATGAAGTAATCCATCAACTCCACCTAAATCGATAAATGCACCGAAATCTGTTACATTCTTAACAGTTCCTTCGATGACATCGCCAACTTTGATCTTTGCGAATAATTCTTTCTGAAGTTCTGCCTTCTTAGCAACCAGTAATGTTTTGCGGTTACCAATAATTCTTCTCTTCTTTGGATCGAACTCAGTAATAACAAACTCGATTTCCTGATCCTTGAATTTTGTCAGATCCTTCTCATAAGTATCTGAAACAAGACTTGCCGGGATGAATACTCTTGTTTCATCAACGATGACACATACACCACCAGCTAATACCTGGCTTACTTTTGCCTTTAAGATTTCCTGATTTTCGAAAGCTTCCTCTAATCTCTTGCTTCCTTTCTCTGCTGCGAGACGCTTGTAAGAAAGGAGAACCTGTCCCTCGCCGTCATTTACCTTAACGACTTTAGCTTCTAAGGTATCGCCAACTTTAACAACTGTAGTAAGGTCTACATTTGGTTCGTTTGTATATTCATTACGTGTAATGATTCCATCTGACTTGTAGCCGATGTTTAAGATGATTTCATCTGGCTTAACATCAATAACGGTACCCTCTACCACTTCTCCATTT